>Ga0208686_1000782_pt1 | contig 14049 bp, 15 predicted proteins | sample June2015DPH_6_50_FD_184694 | JGI IMG/M metagenome (GOLD analysis project Ga0208686, IMG submission 184694) | Peatland microbial communities from SPRUCE experiment site at the Marcell Experimental Forest, Minnesota, USA - June2015DPH_6_40... | ecosystem: Environmental > Terrestrial > Soil >... | reverse complement strand
CCGCCCTTCATCTTCATGAGCACGAACAAGGTGTACGGAGACGCACCCAACGAGCTCCCGTTGAAGGAACTGCCGAGCCGCTGGGAATACGCCGCTGCAGAAGACTGGGATGGGATCGGCGAAAGCTGCCGCATTGACCAGAGCATGCACAGTCTATTCGGAGTCTCCAAGGCAGCAGCAGACCTTCTGGTTCAAGAATATGGAAGATATTTCAATATGCCCACTGTGTGCTTTCGCGGCGGATGTTTGACGGGTCCGAACCACTCGGGAGCCGAATTGCACGGGTTCCTTGCTTATATGGCGCGTTGTTTCCGAGAAGGCAGGACTTATCGCATTTTCGGCTACAAGGGGAAGCAGGTGCGCGATAACATCCACTCTCAGGATGTCTGTGCTGCTTTCCACACTTTCTATCAGAACCCACGTTGTGCCGCTGTCTACAACCTGGGAGGAGGGCGGCAGAATTCGACTTCGATCGTAGAGGCCATTTCACAAATGACGGAACTCTTCGGCCGGGAGCTCCAGACAGAATACATCGAACAGAATCGCGTCGGAGACCACATCTGCTACATCAGTGACCTGCGGAGGTTCCAGACCGATTACCCGGGGTGGAGCATTCAGGTGTCGCTCAATGAGATCTTTGAGCAGTTTGCAATCTCCAAAGTCCAGGACGTCGACCTCGCCTCCTACTAAGGATTTATCGTATGGGCCCCACCAGGATGATAGCGACTTCAGGAATTCAAGAGCGCCTAACACGAGAGGGGTCATCTGAGGAGGCCGTTAATCTGCTTTATATCTGTGATTTCCCGCCGTCAAACTTCGCGGGCGGGCCCATTCTGATGAGCCGATTGCTACGCAATTATCCTCCAGATCGCATCGTGGTGTTGACCAGTTCACGTTACTTGCGCGCTTCGCCCAAAGAAGGGCGGCTGACGTGTGACCACATCGCATTTCCGACGACCATCGGGTGGGGGCACTGGGGCTTGGGCCGGATGAAAAACCTCATCGACTGGCTGATGATACCAGTGCTCGCGCTGGTTGCTGGTCACCTTATCAAGACTAGACGCATCAAGGCAATCGTGACGATCGCGCATGATCGTTTTTTTATCGCCGCTGCACTCGCCGGATGGATTGCCCGCACACCGTATATCGTCGTGATGCACGACGATACAGTCACTCCTGCTGAGCGAGGGTCATGGTTTCTGAAGTACGTCCTGCGCTCTTGGGCTCGTAGGGCCTTGCACGGTGCGTCGCACATCTACGCGATTAGTCGCGAAATGCAGCAGCTCCTGAAATCGGAATACGGCGTCGACTCCGAGCTTCAGTGGCCGGGCACAGAACCGAGCGCAAAAAGAGATCGCCGGAGCGACTCTGTCTTGACAGAGTTGTCGTTGACTCGCACTCATTCGGCAGTGATTCTCTTCGCAGGCGCGATTGGCTACAGTGTGGAGGATAGCCTCAGAATGCTGGCTGGAATCCTCATTACAGGCAAACTTCAGGCCTATGGCATCCAATCCGCTGAATTGCATTTGTACACGCAGTTGAACCCAGAAAGAATTCATGACTGGGGTTGGGATCACCGCTGCATTACGGTACACCCATGGGTATCCCAACAGGAGCTACAGGGCGTTCTCCAGAAGGCTGACATTCTTTTCTTGCCGTATTCATTTTCCGAAGCCTCACGTTACGCCGTTGAGTCCGCGTTTCCATCGAAAACCGCGGATTACCTTGCGGCGGGGAGGCCAATTCTAGTTTTCGGTCCACAGTACTCGAGCCTGGTACGATACGCCAAGGAACAAGGATTTGCGGAAGTAGTAGATAATTTTGACGAAGACGTTTTGGCGCGTGGCATCCAGCGATTACTTTCGGACTCGGTCCACAGGAACCAATTATGCAAGCGGAGCTTGGCCGTCTTCGAACAGAATCACAACATTGTGTGCCAGAGAGAAGAACTTAGGTCCCTGCTTTCGAGAATTACAGCGGTCTAATTCGAGGACGAATTGTGAACGGCCACCGGCCCGCGTTTTCTACCCAATTGAAGCAGATGTTGAATGCCGTACTTCGACCGGTAGGACTGCAGCTGGGAACAACCCGAGAACAGAATCAGGAAACCGTTCGCTTGCGCCAGCTTGTCGACCGAGGGCAGTGGTCAGCGGCTCGTTACGCTAGCGGCTTATGTTTGGAGCCAGACCGTTATCGTGAGTTTCTGGACACCATCTGCTCCTCCTATCGGCCTAAGTTTCCGGAAAAGCCTCCCGAAGTCAAAAGCGGCAACGATGCATTTTATCTGAACAATGGGTGGTTCGAGTCCGTCGATGCTGAAGTCCTTTATTCCATGATACGACGTTTCAAACCCGCACGAATTGTTGAAGTTGGTAGTGGTTTTTCAACGCGAGTGATGCGCCGGGCGATTCTTGACGGAGGCTTGCAAACGAGGCTGACCAGCATTGATCCAATACCGCGCGTTGACATTACGAGTTTCGCAGACGAACAGATTCGGACACCGGTCGAAAACTTGGGAGCTTCTCGACTCGTGGAGCTACTCCAGTCGAATGATATTCTCTTCATCGACTCCAGCCACTTAATCACTACGGGAGGAGATGTGACCTTTCTCTGCCTGGAAGTCATTCCCGAGCTTCAACCCGGGGTATTCGTTCACTTTCATGACATTTTCCTGCCATTCGAGTATCCACAGCCTTGGGTCGTCGATTTCAGGTGGGGGTGGAACGAACAGTATTTGGTACAAGCATTCCTGTATAACAATTCGGAATATGAGATTGTCTGGCCGGCCTATTACATGTGGACTCAGTACAAGGGTGAAATACTGAAAACAATTCCTTGTGATCCTTCGAGAACATCGCCTTCTAGTTTCTGGCTCAGGAAGATCGGATGACCGCAACCCAACAGGCGATCAATAAAGTGAAGTCAGGATCGAGGATGAGTATCTTTTGTGCAGTGTGCACGCGGGCTGCACCCACTTCTACTTGCGAGTACTGCCCGGCTCACCCGGACTGCTGATTCACGCCCATGGTGTATTCCTGCCCTTCGAACCCATCCGCAGGAATTCGTGGTCAAGGAACGCTGGGGGTGAAAAAAAAGTTACCCGCTGCATGCTTGTGCATCGACAATACTGGCTTGGAAATGATCCGGCCTTCGTGTTATTTGAGGCAGCTTTATCGCGCGACGGCGGGGAATTGTCATTCCCTCAGAACGGTCTTCTTTGGCGCTTGCAGGGTCTTGGATGCTGAAGAAGTGCTGACGTAGGCAAATGGGGACTTAGATTGTCACTGCCGACCTATATCGAACCGATTGAGCACCGCACAGAAGGCGGCCGCTCCGCGCGGCCGCTGCGTATCGCTATCACCGTAGACCCGGAGAGCGCGGTTCCCCCGGTGCTGTACGGCGGCATCGAGCGCATCGTGGACATGCTGGTGCGCGGCCTGGTGCACCGCGGCCACCAGGTAACCTTGTTCGCGAATCCGGAATCGCAAGTGCAGTGCCACCTTTTGCCTTATCCACGATTACGCAGTCAAAGCAAGACTGACACTCTGGCCAACATGTGGCACGTCTCGTTCGCTATCCTGCGCGGTAGCTTCGATGTAGTGCACAGTTTCGCCCGGCTCGCCTACTTGGCGCCTTTGCTGCCGTGGCGCATTCCGAAAATCATGAGTTACCAGCGCAGCATTGACGACCGCAGCGTGCGGCTGGGCAATTCACTTTCTCGGGGAACTCTACACTTTACGGGCTGCAGCGCCCACGTGATCCAGCCATGGGCGTTGCGCGGCAACTTCCATGTTGTCTATAACGGCGTGACTCTCGAGACATACCGCGCCACCGAGTGGGTTAGCGGGGAAGCACCGCTGACCTACCTGGGACGCGTCGAGGAGATCAAAGGAGTTCACCTGGCGATCGAGGTGGCCAGGAGAAGCGGTCGCCGCTTGGTCATTGCTGGCAATGTCCCCGAGGGTGCACCCCATCAGCAATACTTCGCGGATAAAATCGCGCCCCAGCTGAATGGTATCACCGCGCAATACGTCGGCGCGGTGGACGACTGCGCCAAAAACGAATTACTGGGACGGTCGGCTGCCCTGCTCATGCCGTTACTCTGGGAAGAGCCGTTTGGCATTGTGATGGCGGAAGCGCTGGCCTGCGGAACTCCCGTGATCGGCTTGCAGCGTGGATCCTTGCCCGAGATCGTCCAACACGGCGTCAACGGGTTCGTGTGTGGCTCTGTGGAAGAAATGGTCGCGGCTGTCGGCCGTCTGCCGGAAATTGATCGCCGCGATTGCCGGCGCATCGCCGACGAGAAATTCAGCGATCACGTGATCGTGGAAGCCTACGAGCGGTTGTATCGAGAAGTTGTGAAAGGGCGGGAAACTGCCTGATGCCAGTCCTACGTCAAACTATACGGCGTATTTCTGCTCTCGTCCCGGATCAATGGAAGCGTCACCTAAAAACCGCATTGTTCGAAGCGCCAGACACCAAAGCATCGCTTCGCCGCATGCATCAGCTGGGATTGAATCCGGCGGTCGCTATCGATGTTGGAGCCTACATCGGCGAATGGACAAGCAGTTTCAAGCATATTTTTCCGAGTACCCGTGTCTTAATGGTCGAGCCTCAGTGCTCTCATCTCGAGCGCCTGCGTGCTGTGGCAGCCGCCTTCAATAGTATCGAATTAGCCCCGGTTTTGCTGGGCGCGCAGGAAAGAGATAGTGTTCCTTTCCACTTGTGCGAATCCGCAAGTTCAGTGCTCGCCGAATCCGCAAGATCGACCGCCGAAAGGACCATTTCTGTTTCCATGACCACACTCGATAAGTTTGCCGCGCATACAGTTTTCGCGCGGCCCGATTTCATCAAGCTCGATGTTCAGGGTTATGAGCTGGAAGTCTTACGAGGAGCCGGACTGGCGCTGGCTTCCGCCGAGGCGGTTCTCATGGAGGTGAATCTTATCGGTATTCTCGACGGCGCGCCCTTGTTCCACGAAGCAACTCAGTTCATGAGCGAGCTTGGATCCCAGGTGTACGACATTTGTACATTCTTTCGTCGGCCCTACGACGGCACGTTGTGGCAAGTGGACGTAATCTTTGTACGAAGCTCATCACACCTGGTTGCTTGCAAGCGCTGGGCTTGATCAATGGCTAGAATCTGTCTTCTCACCCCCGGCCAGCCGTCAGTTGATCCCCGCTTAGTCAAAGAAGCGGATGCGCTGCACGAAGCCGGGCATGAGGTGCAGGTGCTCTGTGCGCATATGATTCCTTGGGCGGATGTGGCCGACAGGGAACTGCTGCAGACACGACCATGGAGATGCACCTACGTGGGTGGCGACTTGAAAGCCAGGAGCGCGGAATATTGGCGTACCCGCCTACGCCACGGATTGGCTCGCCGCCTGCCGCTGGCCTGGCCCCTCAGCGACCGGTTGCGGCGCTACGCCGTGTGTCGCGTGCTGCCTGAGTTGGCCGGCGCGGCCATGCGCGCCAGGGCGGACCTCTACATTGCCCATTACACCGGAGCGCTCGTTGCCGCGGCGGATGCTGCCCGTGCCAACCGCGCCTTGTTCGGGTTCGACGCCGAAGACTTCGAGGCCGGCTCCTACCCGCTTGCCGCCGGGCCGAGTCCCATGGACCGGCTGATCGAGCGCTTCGAGCGCCAGTACTTGCCGCGCTGTTCGTACGTGACTGCCGCCTCGCCCGGCATTGCCGAGGCCTACAACGCCAAGTACGGCATCCCTCTACCGACCACCATCCTGAACGTGTTTCCGCTGGCGGAGCGCCCTCGCGAGTTGCGAGCCATGCCACCGGATGGCCCTCTGCGGCTGTATTGGTTTTCGCAGACTATTGGGCTCGGCCGCGGGCTGGAAGATGTCATACAGGCGATGGGCCAGCTCAAGGGGTGCAACATCGAATTGCACGTGCGCGGAAGGTGGGCGGGCGGCTATAAAGAGGCGCTCTTCAGCCTCGCGACGAGTGTGGGAGTGTTGCACCAGCAGATTTATTCCCATGACCCGGAGCCCCAGGGCGAGATGATACGGCTCGCGGCGATCCATGATGTTGGCCTCGCGCTGGAACGTAAGAATAACGAAAATCACGATCTGTGCATCGCCAACAAAATCTTCACCTACCTTCTTGCCGGCAACGCGGTAATTGCAACTGCGACCAGCGGTCAGCAGCTGATCATGAAAATCATCGGCGATGCGGGCTTCTCTTATGAGCCCGGCGACGTAAATGCGCTTGCGCGTGGTTTGCGCCTCTGGTATGAGAATAGGAACATTCTTCAACAAGCTCGCCAAAAATCCTGGGACTGGGGAACGCGCAGCTTCAACTGGGACTTAGAAAAGAAGAAACTCGTCCAACAGATCGAAGCTGTACTCCACGGCGGGCGCTGAGTTCTACATGGTGACGGATACAATCTATCGTGCGCTGCGCCGAACCCCGCATATACAGCGGCAGTTCAAGCGGGTAGTCGTTCGGCTTCCACACCGGCGACGGCAAGTCGTGCATTTTGGGCAGCGCCTGTGGATCGATCCGTCCGAGCTTCACGGTTTTTACCTCTACTATGAGCGGGAATACGACGACTACATTTTCAGCTTTCTGGGCGATCGGCTGGCAGGTTTCGCAAGGGCCCTGGACATCGGCGCCAACATTGGTGTGTACACGAGTTTCCTGGCCGCTAGAATGGACAAAGTAGATGCATTTGAGCCCGAGATCCGTGTCCTGCCGAAACTACGAGCCAATCTGCAACTCAACGGGTTGACCCACGTGCGCATACACGCCACTTGCGTTGCCCATGTCTCCGGGAAGGTTAATTTCGAGCCACCTGACAAGGCTAACGAAGGCATCGGAAAAATCGCCGAAGGCGACGGCATCGAATATCCCTGCGTAAGTCTCGATGATTTCTTCGGAGATTCGGTTGGGGAGCCCTGCTTCATTAAAATGGACATTGAGGGTGGCGAGTGGCTTGCTTTGCAGGGTGCCCGCCGCGTATTGTCGTACGCAAAGTTTCCGGTGTCTTTGCTGATTGAGGTCCATCCGGAACAAATCACCTCCCTGGGAGGCTCAGTGCCGGAACTAAAATCCATTCTGCTATCGATGGGCTTTCATGTGTATGCCCTCACGCCTGCGGGCGTACAAACATTAACTGCTGGCTTGAACGCCAGATTCTGGTGGGCCAGTTCGAATGCAGAATAGTTCCGGCATGGGCCCTCACTCCGTCAGGCCGAGTACTCGGGGACAGAAAACTGTCCTGATTGTGGGACCCGATTTCACTCCCAGCAGCTATCCACCCGCGCTGCGGATTCGCTTCTTCGCCCAGCATTTGCGGGAATTCGGCTGGGAACCGATTATCCTGGCGACGGATCCGCGATATTACGAATGGTCGGTTGATCCGGAGAACGAGAAGCTGCTGCCGGCGGATCTGGAGGTCATCCGTACGCGCGCCCTGCCAGCCAGGCTGACGCGTAAAATCGGCGTAGGTGATCTCGGCATTCGTAGCCTCTGGTACCACTGGCGTGCGGTGAGCCAGTTGTGCCGGCAACGGAGAGTGGATCTGATTTTCATACCTGTCCCTCCTAATCCGACCATGGTATTGGGCCGGCTTGCCTATGCCCGCTTCGGAATTCCTTACGTCATTGACTACATCGATCCGGTCGTTAGCGACTACTACTGGAAGCTGCCGCGCTCGCAGCGTCCGCCGAAGTACGCGATGGCCTATGCCATGGCGCGCCTCATGGAACTGTTTGCGCTAAAGCACGTCAGCCAGCTTGTGGGTGTGGACACGTCTTATACCGCCGGCGCCTTTGCCCGGTACAGCTGGCTCGCGGGCGTCGAGGCAACGGGAATTCCGTACGGTGGAGAACCGGCAGATTTTCAATATCTGCGGCAGCATCCGCGCCCCAATCGATTCTTCGACAAGAACGACGGACTGTTGCACGTCAGCTATGTCGGACGCGGCGGGGTAGACATCCTGCCCGTGCTGCGGGCTGTGTTCCAGGCGATAAAATTAGGACTCCAGCGCGCCCCCGAGATCTTCAACCGCTTGCGGCTGCACTTTGTCGGAACAACCTACGCGCACGACGCGGCTGGTCAATACCAAATGCTGCCCGCGGCGAAAGATGCAGGTATCGAGTCGCTCGTCGACGAGCATCCGGGGCGCGTGCCTTATCTGGAGGCAATTCAAATCTTGCTCGACTCGCATGCCTTGCTGGTGCTCGGATCGGATTCGGCTCACTACACCGCCTCCAAAATTTTCCCTTATATCCTTGCCAACAGACCTCTTCTCGCGGTTTTTCACGAAGAAAGCAGTGTCGTCAGAATTCTGCATGAGACGCAGGCTGGCCATGTGATCACTTTCGGAAACGGGTGCTCCCCAGGAGAAAAGACGGAGGAGATCGCCGAGCTCTTGCAGCAGACGTTGAGCCTGCCTCGCGGCTCTAGACCGCCGATACGTTGGGAAGCCTTTGAACCTTATACCGCCAGGGCGATGACGTCGCGATTGGCACTGGTATTCGATAAAGTGTTCGCCGGAGCGTCGTGATGCCACATCGTGCCCGGTCCGCTATACTTTCTCGGATGAATCTCTCCTCAATTCCCTTCACATCGCCTGTAGGTAAATTATTGCGCCTGCCGCTCCGTGTTTTGCCGAAGCGCGCCGTCGTGCCGTGTTGCAGGTCGAACTGCGTGGTACGACGTGGATTGTCGGTTCCTCCAACGTCGCCTACGCATGGCTGCTGGCTTGGGACCTACCAGCATGAGAATCAACGCTAATCTCGAGCGGCACCTGGACCTGAATGGGGTGTGTAATGTGGAGGTTTGGCCCGCGGCTGTTGCCGACAAAGAAGGAGAAGCACCATTCGCGGCTGCTGGAGATCGCAGCCAGGGCAAGCTCGGGGAAGAGGGCCCCATGGTTCGCACGGTCACGCTTGACCGCTACGGAATGGAGCGGGCGGTCATCGAAACCTTCGTGGCCGGACATACAACAACGATCCTGGATCGCTTGCACCAGATTTTAGCCAGTTCGCGCGAGCAAACCCCTCACGACGTATTTCATAGATTCGCGCCATACACGGCAAGGGCGATGACGGCGCGGCTGGCCGAAGCGTTTGCCGCAGCGGTTGCGAAGGACGCGTTCCGTTCCTCCAAGTCCGCGACCTGTTTGAACGCCGCTCAAGCAAGAGCTAACCCGGTAGGTGAATCGAATGCCTAAAATTTCCATCATTCTTCCCGTCTACAACGGTGAGAAGCACTTGCGCGAGTCCCTAGATTCTGTGTTGGGGCAAAGTTACCGTGATTTTGAGCTGATCGCCTGGGACGACGGCTCTCGCGACCGCAGTCGCGAGATCATAGGCGGCTACCGCGATCCGCGGATTGCCGTATACGAAAACACTCACAATTCAGGCTTGTTCCCCACCTTGAACTCCGCCATTCGCAAAGCAGAGGGACCTTTCATTCGCCTATGGGCGCAGGATGACATAATGAAACCCTACTGCCTGGAGCGAGAGATTACCTATTTCGAGCCACGCACCGATTGCGCCTTGGCCTATTCTGCCTACGATGTGATCGACGACGACGGCCGTGTCATCAAGAAAAGAGCGGAACTCATCGATGTATTTGTCGTCCCACCAGATGTCGCCTCAGAAATCATGTTTTACTACGGCGACATTACCGGCAACATCGCCAACATCACTATCCGGAGGAGTGCTCTAGAAGAAGCCGGACTCTTCCGGGAGGATATGCTGGTTTCCGGGGATTTTGAGTTTCTGGTGCGTCTCGCGGCAAGCTATTCCTTTTGCGAGATCCACCAACCGCTGATTTACCTGCGCTCTCATGCCGGGCAGTTCAGCCATCAAAAGGGCGTCTTCAACCTGCAAATGGGAGAGAATGAGGAGCTCCACGCCCAGCTGGCGGCCCGCTTGAAGCATCTCGATCCTCACTACGTAAAAACTTACGATATTTGGAACCGGCATGTGTGTTATGTCCATTATGCGGTCCGGAATGCTCTCATCGGCGATTTTCAGAACGCGGCTATAGCATACCGGCATATCCGGACGCTGGGTCAGCCGTCACTCGCCTTTCTGGCGTGGTTTTCTTCCGCAAACGGCCGCCTGAAGTTTTGTAAACCTCGGCACTCGCTTGCATTGGCCGCTCATTTCGCGCGAGCGATGCCAAAATTCACCGCCGCGTCAAAACGCCCCTACTCCGAACAGTTTGGGTGCCCGAGCATGTCAGGAGGGTAGCCTTTTTTGTAACAGCTGTTCGTGGGGCGGCGCTTTTTTGAAAAAGTGGAGCTGTTGTCTGACTCACTATCGAGAGATACATCCAAATGGGTTCAAGTTTCATGTCCCAGATTCCGACTGTCCTTGACCTTCTGCAGCAGATCCACGCCAAGAGCATGTTCGACGTGGGCAAGGGATTTGGTAAGTACGGTCTCCTCGTTCACGAATACTTCGGAATTCCCACCGCAGTGAGGCCCGACCCCGGGCGGATGCTGCGTGAGCAAAGCACGGTGGTAATTGATGCGGTCGAATCAAATCCCTTCTATATGTGGCCCCCCTGGATCATATTTACCGCAAGATCTATGTGGGGAGAGTGGGGCAACTACTCAAACAATTCCCGCACTATGATCTTGTTCTGATGTGTGACGTGCTTGAGCACCTCAACAAGGCGGATGGAGTCACTGTGGTGCATTGGTTTCTCAGCCGGGATTCGATCCTATTTGTTACCATACCCAAAGACTGGTTCAAGCAGGCCGCACTCCACGAGAATCCCGACGAGGAACACAAAAGTTATTGGGCATCGGAAGATTTCAAGCAATTTGGGTCGTGGTTTACTTGGCAGAATCTCGGCCCTGGCAGAGCATTTATTCTTTCTAGGCAGCCTCTGCGGCTCCGAGCTTTTGGGAGGCAGCCAATTAATGGAGCTAAGCGGATCGCGCATGCGATCTTAAATGAACTGTAGATAGCACTATGACTAGACAGACCCACCTGGCCATCGTTTCCACCCACCCCATCCAGTACCACTCGGCCTGGTATCGGGCGCTGGCCGCCCATCCCGATCTCAGAATCCATGTGTATTATTGCCATAAAGCCACGCCCCAGGAGCAGGCTGGCGCCGGCTTCGGCGTGGAATTCGACTGGGACGTGCCGTTACTCACGGGATATCCGCATTCGTTTCTGAAAAATGTCGCTGACCCGCCGGGGCACAGCAGATTCGCTGGGTTCGATACCCCGGAGATCAAGAGCATCATTCGCCGCGGGCAGTACGACGCGGTGCTGATTAACGGTTGGCATTACAAGAGCGCGTGGCAGGCAATCTGGACCTGCTGGCGGGCGGACGTGAAAGTGATGGTTCGAGGCGATTCACACTTGTACACCCCGCGCAGCCTTCCCGTGAGGCTCGCGAAGTCGCTCGCGTATCCACGTTTCATTCCGCGCTTCGACGCCTGTCTCGCGGTCGGCCAATGGTCGCGCGAGTATTTCCTGCACTATGGCGCATCCCCAGAACGCATTTTTCTGGTGCCGCACACGGTGGACATTGACGCCATGGGAGGAGATGCGGATCGTTTGCGCTCGATTCGCTCCGAGTTGCGGCAAGGTTGGGCTCTTGATCCGAACGCCACCACCTTCGTGTTTGTCGGTAAGTTCACAGAGACGAAAAGGCCGCTGGACTTCGTCCGTGCCGTTAGCGAAGCCGCTAGGCAGAAAGCCGCCGTACAAGGCCTGATGGTCGGTGATGGGCCCTTACGGAATGTCTGTGAGGACTTCGTCCACACCCACCACGTTCCAATAACATTTACTGGTTTCTTGAATCAGTCGCAGATCATAAGTGCCTATGTCGCCGCCGATGCGCTGGTACTCCCTTCAGCTGGAGAGACCTGGGGCCTGGTGGTGAACGAGGCTATGGCCTGCAGCCGGCCGTGTATTGTAAGCGACCATGTGGGTTGCGGCCCTGATTTGATAGAAGTAGGAAGAACTGGCGCTATTTTCCCGCGGGGTGATGTGGATGCGCTCGCTGTTCTGATGACCGGCCTAGCGCGAGATCCTTCCCACCTCGCCTTTATGAGCGCGCAAGCTCGGTGCAGGATACAGAAACACTCGGTGCAGGCGGCTGTGGAGGGCGTGCTTCAATGCCTGGCTGTTATTACGGGCTCACGAGCGTTGGTATGCAACTGCTGACCAGATTCCAGCCGGTGCGGAAACGGCCCATGATGCCGGACGTCAGCGTTCCCCTGCTGCTTACAGCGCTCCTCTGGTACTCCAGCTCTTACGACGTGACGTTGGCAGAAACAGCGGCAGCATTCCTGCTTGGCTGGCTGCCTTGGGCCTCGTATCGCAATTGGTATCGCGGAGAGAGAAAGGGGATCCCGCTGTTCGCTCTCCTCGCGGGGATGTACTGGCTGTCCTATGTTGTGCCGCTTTTCTGGGGCAGCCACGAAGTAGGCCTGGTTTCAGGGCGTAGGCCTCTTTCCGAAAGGGCGATTACGGCTTCGCTCTACCTGGTGGTAATGGGTGTGGTTGCCCTCGGGGCTGGCATCAAACTGGCTGCACGTTTTCGCTGGGTGCCCGCGATCCGAGTCGATGTTTCCGGCACTCCCAAACACTGGCACTACTTGCGAATCATTTTCATTGTTGGAACGCTGGTCAAGGTGTTCGTTCCGATTACCGAGTGGGGAGAGGGAGGCCGCCAATTTGTTTCCAATTTCGAAAACATGGTGCCCGCGGTCAGTTTCGCGATATTTCTCCGTTATTACCTGCGCCGGATGATCTCGGATCTCGATAAGTTTCTAATGCTCGGGTATGCGTTCTTAGCATTGGTTGTGGGTGTCTCCTCGGGCTGGCTGGGGAGCTTTATTGGGCTCGGCATCGTCTGCGTGATCGTTTACACGTATGAGCGCCGCAAGTTGCCGCTGACCGCCGCTCTGATTGTGCTACCGATCATCTTGTTCTTTCAGCCGGGCAAAGCGGCGTTCCGCGAGCGCTATTGGAGAGGAGATTCCGCCGGTGGTTATTCGGAACGCGTTGCCTTCTGGGTCGAAAGCTCCTGGAACATGTGGGCTGACGCAATCACAGACCGAACGGGTCAAAAAGGCAAGCTGCTGGCCGATGCTACGTTCGCCCGTCTGTCGCTTCTTCAACAGACTGCCAACGTGATGGAATTCACACCGGGCAGAGTGCCCTATCAGTATGGCCGCCTGTATTCCTACATCGGAGTTACCTTCATCCCGCGCTTCTTGTGGCCTGACAAGCCATCCGTTAACGACGCCAATCGTTGGTATCAGGTGTCGTATGGGCTTACGTTGCCCCAGGGGCTTTCGAGTGTTTCCATTTCCGTAGGCACGCTCGCCGAGAGCTACATTAATTTTGGCTGGCTAGGGCCGGTGTTAATCATGGTCCCCTTGGGGATTTTTCTGGGCTCCGTGCAGCGGATTTTTTTGCGCGCCGACTCGGGCCTGTTGTTCAGCAGCGTGGGGGCAGTGCTGGTTCCGCAATTGCTGTCGGTGGAATCGCAAATGGCCGAGTACGTGGCAGGCTTCGCGCAGCAGGTCTTTGTTGTTCTGCTGGTCCTGATCCCCGTTCTGAAATCTCGGGGCCGGGGAAAGGCAGCTCCAGCGAGGATGTTTGCGCGACCTGCCAATTCGGCAGAAATACTCAGGTCGAACACAAGCCTTCAAAAACCGCCGCTGTGACAGCTCCTTTGGCGATGAAAAGCCTCCGGCCTGACTGGATCCTTTCGCTTCCATCAGATAATTGGCTGCGCGCGCTCTCCGCGATCTGGAGTTGGCGGATGCGGTTGGCCTCTGATGCGGCGGCACAAACAAAGTCCGCAGTGGATTTACGAAAAGGTCTACTGTCCGCGGGGAGACGTTGAGAACAGGATCAAGGAACTGCACGACGGCATGCAGATCGGACGGACCAGTTGCTCGAGCTTCTGGGCGAACACGTTCCGGGTAATACTGACGGCGGCAGCGTATGTGCTGATGCAGGAGATGCGCCTTCACCTGGCACCGACCCGCCACGCCCGAGCGTAAGTCTCGACGTTGCGCGAACGTTTCTTGAAGTTG
>Ga0208686_1000775_pt1 | contig 14097 bp, 10 predicted proteins | sample June2015DPH_6_50_FD_184694 | JGI IMG/M metagenome (GOLD analysis project Ga0208686, IMG submission 184694) | Peatland microbial communities from SPRUCE experiment site at the Marcell Experimental Forest, Minnesota, USA - June2015DPH_6_40... | ecosystem: Environmental > Terrestrial > Soil >... | reverse complement strand
GCACCTGATCCAGATGATCGGTACCGGCGTGTCCGGGTAACTCACCGGTTCCATCCGCTGTCCGGCCGCGATTTCGAGTTCGTTGTCCGCCGGCGTAACTGGGGTGAGGACCGGGTCTGCTGCCGGGACGCGGACGGGGAGTTGTTCTCGCTTCCGGCGGCCTGGACCGATGCTGCGGCGGCGGACCCGTTTGTGGTCATCGCGGCCGGCCGGTGCCCCTTCACTGCCGAGGGCCTGCTGGCCGTCGCGGATCTGATTGACCGGCTGCAGTCCGATCCGGGCAGCGGTACGGCCGTAAAGCAGATTATGCCGTGAGTGTTAAGGCGATTATGGCGGATGCCTGGCTGAGCCAGTGCGCTCTCCTCGCCCGCGGGTACTTGCTTGTGCTGCTTATTCTGCTGATATCAGTCATGTACTGGAGTGTCATCGCAGGCCTCCTGAACATGCCGACCATAATTAGCTTTACGGAAGAGCATCTCAGGGGGCGGCATGGCCAGGCGAGAACCCGGCGAGGACCCGAAGGCAGCAGCGCTGCGCAAGGCGCGGTGCCTGAACCCGCATCCCGAGCAGGTGTCCGATGCGGCGTTCCTGGCCGAGGAGTTCTTCGACGCCCGCGACGTGGTCCAGGTCAAGTACGAGATGGTGCGCGCCGTCACCGTGGACAAGGTGCCGGTCACCGCCGCCGCGGCGGCGTTCGGGTACTCCCGGCCCTCGTACTACCAGGCAGCCGCCGCGCTGGCCGGATCCGGGCTGGAAGGGCTGGTGCCTGCCAGGCCCGGGCCGCGCCGGGCGCACAAGCTCACCGCGGAGATCCTGGCCTGGGCCGAGCAGGCGCTGGCCGCCGACCCCGCACTGCGGCCAGCCGCCCTGGCCGGGCCGATCGAGGCGAACTTCGGCGTGCGCGCGCACCCCCGGTCCATCGAGCGAGCCCTGGCCCGGCACCGGGAACGCCACTCCAAAAGCCGCTGACCTATCCGCCCGCGCACCGGGAAAGGAGGAGCACCCGTCCCTGTCCCCGCCGGCTTCACCTGGCCACGCGGCTGCTGAACCGGGCACCTGCCCGGATGCCGGCCAGGTCACCGCCCCCGGTACCGGGCTGGATGCCCGCTACGAGCAACTGCGTCACGCCGCCCTGCACGCACGCGCCGAGGCGTTCCCCCTCGGCCTCGGCGTGCTCACCGGCAAGGGCGTCACCACATGGCGGCGCACCCTTGCCGGCCTGATCCCCGCCGCCACCCCGTCAGCGCCCCTGGCGTCCCGGGCCGGCGGCCCGGGGCTGCCCGCCGCCGCCACCCGCGAGCTCATCGACATCCTGGCCGCGATGACGCTCACCCCCGCCCGATGACCCGATGCCCGCCTGCAGAAAGGCCGGACCCGTGATGAACACTGCCCCCCCAGCCTCCTCCAAGGTCACTGCCGCGCATCTGCGCCGCGGCGCCTACCTGTATGTCCGCCAGTCCACGATCAAGCAGGTCCTCACCAGCACCGAATCCACGCTGCGGCAGTACGACCTGCGCGGGCGCGCGATCGCGCTCGGCTGGAGCAGCGAGCAGATCATCGTCATCGACACCGGCCAGGGCCACTCCGGCGCTTCCGCCGCCGACCGGGAAGGATTCCAGCGCCTGGCCGCCGACGTGGGCATGGGCAAGGCCGGGATAGTGCTGGGCCTGGAATGCTCCCGGCTGGCCCGCAACAACGCCGACTGGCACCGGCTGCTGGAGATCTGCGCCCTCAGCGGCACGCTGATCTGCGACGAAGACGGCCTCTATGACCCCCGCGACTTCAACGACCGGATGCTGCTCGGCATGAAAGGCCAGCTCAGCGAGGCTGAACTGCATTTCCTGCGCTCCCGCATGCGCGGCGGGATCCTGTCCAAGGCCCGCCGCGGCGAGCTGATCACCCCGCTGCCCGTCGGGCTGGCCTACGACGCCGCCGGCCACGCCGGCCCCGACCCCGACACTTCCATCCAGCAGGCCGTGAGGCACCTGTTCACTACCTTCGCCGCCGCCGGGTCGGCGCACGCAGTAGTGAAGACGTTCAACGACGCCGGGCTGCTGTTCCCCCGCCGGCACCGCAAGGGACCCCGCAAAGGCGAGCTGGACTGGGCGCCGCTGGCACACCCGGCCGTGCTCCCGATCCTGCGCAACCCCAGATACGCCGGGGTGCTCTGCTTCGGCCGGCACCGCGACCACGCCGACGGCGACGGCACCTGCATCCGCCAGATCAAGCCCCGCGAGGAATGGATCTCCTTCCTCCCCGGCGCCCACCCCGGCTACATCACCCTGGATGAATTCGAGGCCAACCAGGTCCGGCTCGCCGAATGCGCCGCCGCTCACGGAACCGACCGCAAGAAAGGCCCGCCCCGCGAAGGACCCGCCCTGCTCCAGGGCATCATCATCTGCGGCCGGTGCGGAAACCGGATGACCGTGCGCTACCACGTCCGCGGCGGCCTGCAGCTCCCCGACTACGTATGCCAGCGATCCATGGTCGAGCACGCAGACCAGATCTGCCAGGCCCTTCCCGGGGCAAGCCCGGACGCAGCGATCGGCCAGCTGCTGATCGACACCCTCACCCCGCTGGCCGTCGAAGCCGCGCTCACCGTCGCAGCCGAACTCGGGCAGCGTGCCGACTACGCCGACAGGCTACGGGCCGCCGTCGTCGAGCGCGCCCGCTACCACGCCGACCTGACCCGCCGCCGCTACCTGACGGTTGACCCCGCCAACCGGCTCGTCGCCGACACCCTGGAAGCCGACTGGAACACCGCGCTGCGCGCACTCAATGACGCCCGGGACGCCTACGACAAGGCCCAGGAAGCCGCCACCGCCAACCTCGCCGAGATCCGGAAAACCCGCATACGCAAGCTGGTCACCGATTTCCCCGCGATCTGGAACGACCCGGCCACCCCGCAGCGGGAACGCAAGCGCATGACCCGCCTGCTCCTCACCGACGTCACCGTCACCAGGAACGCAAAAACCATCACCTGCAACATGCGATGGCAGGGCGGGCAAGACCACACCCTGACCCTGCCGGACCCCAAAACCGCCCGGGAACTGCGCCAGACCCCACCGCACGCGGTCGAGGCGATCGACGAGCTGCTGGACCACCACACCCATGCCGAGATCGCCGCCATCCTCAACGCCCGCGGCCACACCAGCGGCGAGGGCCGCCCCTTCCACCGCCTGATCGTCCGCAACATCCGCGACGAATACGGGCTGCGCAGCCGGCAGCAGCGACTCCGCGACACCGGCATGCTCACCCTGGACGAGACGGCCGCCCAGCTCGGCGTGTCCGCCGGCACGGTCAAGGCCTGGCGCCACGCCGGTCTTGTCATTGGCACGTGCTACAACGATAAAGGCCAGGCGCTCTACCACCCGCCCGGACCGAACCCGCCGGCCCCGCACCACGGACTACCCCCGCTCTCCGACCGGCGACCTGCACAAACATCAGACACCCGCGAACCGACCCGAAGAGGTGCAGTGTGAAACCAAAGGTTTCGCCCGGGGTGACCGGACTGGAGTCTTGATGATCCGCGTGCTGTTGCCGGCGAGGACGGCGTCGAACACCGGCGTGAACTTGCTGTCGCGATCGCGAATCAGGAATCTGAAATGGCCGGCGCGTTCGCCGAGATCCATGAACAGGTTGCGGGCCTGCTGCGCAGTCCACGCGCCGATGGGGCCGGCGGTAACGCCCAGGATGTGCACCCGCCGGGTCTCGATCTCCATCACGAAGAAGACATACAAGCGCTTGAGGAACACGGTGTCCACGTGCAAGAAGTCGCACGACAGTAACCCGGACGCCTGCGAGGTCAGGAACTGCCGCCAGGTCGGCGACGCCGGGCGCGGTGCGGGCTCGAGTCCGGCTGCGGCCAGAATCCGGCAGATCGTTCCCTCACCGATGCGGTGGCCGAGGCCGACGAGCTCGCCCTGAATGCGCCGGTGCCCCCACCGCGGGTTCTGCCAGGCCAGCCGCCGGACCAGCTCGCGGATCTCCTCCGAGATCGGCCGACGTCCCGCGGTATTCGCGCAGGTCCATTTGTTCTTGACCAGGCGCCGGTGCCAGGCCATTAGGGTGCCCGGCGTCACGATCCGGTGCAGCCGAATGCGTCTGGGCAGCAGCTGCGCCAGCGCGGCGATCACGGCGCGGTCGGCCCAGTCCGGTTTCGCGCGGCCGACCTGACGCCGCAGGACCGCGACCTCGTGCCGCAGTACCAGGATCTCCACGTCCTTGGAGGCGTCGCGCCGCGCGAGCAGCACCAGCCAGCCGAACAACCGGAATATGAGCAGATAGACGAGGCGAAAGAGCACGAGTGCTGAGGGTATAAGCCGAGGTCAGATGCTCTGCACGAGTTTTGGCACCCCACACGCAGGCTGTCGCGCCACTGCGGCGCCGTATACAGGACGGCTGCCGCCTTCGGGGCGCAGACCCACTTGTGCAGGTTCCCCACCCAGAAATCGGCACCCAGCCGGCCGAGGTCCACCGGCAGCATGCCCGCCGCGTGCGCGCCGTCGACCAGGACCGGGACGCCCCGCCGCCGGCACTCGGCCGCGATCTCCTCGACCGGGAACACCATCCCGCTGCAGGAGGCAACGTGATCGACGACCACCAGGCGGGTACGCGGGCTCAGCCGGGACAGCACGGCCTCGGCCACGACCGCGCGCCCGCCCGCAGGCTGCGGCACCGGGGCGATCGCCAGTTCCGCCCCGGCACGATCGGCGGCACGGCGCAGCTGCGCCAGGATCGCCGGGTAGCAGTGGTCGGTCGTCAGCACGTCGTCTCCGGGTGCGAGCCGGGCCTGCGCGATCACGGTCTGCATGCCGGTTGTCGCGTTACCCGTAAAGACGAGGCCGCCCTCATCGGCGCCGAGGAACGCGGCGACTTGCGCCCGCACCGCGTCCAGCAAGTCCGGCAGCTGGCGCACCAGGAAACCCGTGGGATTGCGTTCCATGTCAGCCTGCCAGTCCCGCTGCTCGGCCTGCACGCAAGCCGGCGTAGCCCCGAATCCGCCGTGGTTCAGGTAGGCCAGGCCCGGATCCAGTGCCCACGCGGACGCGTCAGGAAGCCCGGTTGCCTTAGCCATGCCAACCGGATGCTAACAGCTGGCCGCCGCGCACCCGGCCGGGCAGGGCCGCAAGCCGGTCGACTCGAGGTAGCCCGGTCACGGCACGTCGACCAGGACCTTGCCGACGGTCCCCGCTTCCACTGCCTCGTGCGCCACCGCGATGTCGTCCAGCGGGAATCGGCGCACGGGCAGCACGGTAAGGTCCCCGGCTGCCATCGCGGCCGTGATGTCCTCGCTGGCTCTCAGCCGGGCCTGCGCCGGCACCCCGTACAGGAGCACGAACCGGAGCGTCCGGCCGTCTCCGTAGACTTGCCTGGTGGGCTCCCCGAATCCGGCCGCGACGTGAGCACCGCCCAGGAGGTGCTGGGCCGCGTCTTCGGTTATGACTCGTTCCGGGGCGAGCAGCGGGAGATCATCGAGCATGTCGCCGGCGGCGGCGACGCTCTCGTGCTGATGCCCACCGGCGGCGGCAAGTCGCTCTGCTATCAGGTGCCAGCGCTGCTGCGGGAGGGCACGGGCGTCGTCGTCTCGCCGCTCATCGCGCTGATGCAGGACCAGGTGGATGCGCTCACCGCGATCGGCGTGCGGGCCGGGTTCCTCAACTCCGCCCAGGATCCCGGCCAGCGCCGTCAGGTCGAGGACGAGTTCCTGGCCGGCCAGCTGGACCTGCTCTACCTGGCGCCGGAGCGGCTGCGGACCGAGTCGACGCTGCGGCTGCTCGACCGCGGCACGATCGCCCTGTTCGCCATTGACGAGGCGCACTGCGTGGCGCAGTGGGGGCACGACTTCCGGCCTGACTATCTCGCCCTGTCCGCGCTGCACGAGCGCTGGCCCGCCGTGCCGAGGATCGCGCTGACCGCTACCGCGACCGCCGCGACGCACGCCGAGATCGCCTCCCGCCTCAGGCTGGAGGACGCACGCCACTTCGTCGCGAGCTTCGACCGCCCGAACATCCGGTACCGGATCGAGCCGAAGAACGAGCCGCGGCAGCAGCTGCTCCAGCTGCTGCGCACGGAGCATGCGGGCGACGCCGGGATCGTCTACTGCCTGTCCCGGGCGTCGGTGGACGCGACGGCCGAGTTCCTGGTGCGGAACGGGATCGGGGCGCTCCCGTATCACGCCGGGCTGGATGCGGGCACCCGGGCCGCGAACCAGGCCAGGTTCCTGCGCGAGGACGGCCTGATCATCGTGGCCACGATCGCCTTCGGCATGGGCATCGACAAGCCGGACGTGCGGTTTGTCGCCCACCTTGACCTGCCCAGGTCGGTGGAGGGCTACTACCAGGAAACTGGCCGGGCCGGACGTGACGGGCTGCCCTCGACCGCCTGGATGGCCTACGGCCTGCAGGACGTCGTGCTGCAGCGGAAGCTGATCGATAACTCCGAGGGGGACAGCGCGCACCGCCGCCGCCTCGCTGGTCACCTGGACGCCATGCTGGCCCTGTGCGAGACGGTCGAGTGCCGCCGCGGCCAGCTGCTCGCCTACTTCGGCCAGCCGGCCAGCGCCTGCGGCAACTGCGACACCTGCCTGTCCCCGCCGCAGACCTGGGATGGCACGGTTGCCGCGCAAAAGCTCCTGTCGGCGATCTACCGGCTCGGCCGGGAGCGGCAGCAGAAGTTCGGCGCCGGCCAGGTCATCGACATCCTGCTGGGCAGGCAGACGGCGAAGGTCGCTCAGCACGGGCACGACTCCCTGACCGTGTTCGGCGTCGGCACGGAGCTGCGCGAGGCCGAATGGCGTGCCGTGGTGCGGCAGCTGCTGGCGCAGGGCCTCCTGGCCGTCGAGGGCGACTACGGCACCCTGGTGCTCACCAGCGCCAGCGCCGACGTGCTGGCCCAGCGCCGGAAGGTCCTGCTACGGCGCGAGCCAGAGCGGCCGGCGCGGCCCAGGGCGGCCAGGGCAAGCAGCGGCCCCGCCGCCGAGCTGGCCGGGACGGCCGCGGCATTTTTCGAGCAGCTCCGCACCTGGCGGGCCGCTGCGGCCAGGGAGCAGGGCGTGCCCGCCTACGTGATCTTCCATGACGCGACCTTGCGGCAGATCGCGTCCGACGCGCCTGCCACCCTGGCCGGACTCGCCTCGGTGAACGGGGTCGGCGAGAGCAAGCTGGCGAAATACGGCCAGCAGATCCTCGGCATCCTCAGCGATTCGCGGGTCATGACGGCCGCGACCGCGGACGGCTGGGCTCCCCCGGCCGATGGTGCCGTGCCGTCGTGATCTCGGCTTGCGCTGGCAGGATCCGGGCCTGCGTCATGGCCCGGGGTTGCGCCCTCATGACGCGGCCCGGCGCCGGCGGCCGCGGCCCCGTTAGCCGCGGCGTCCAGGGCGCTGTCGAGGCGCGGGTAGATGGCAACGAGCTGATCGGCGCCCAGTAGTGAGAAGACCCGCAGCACCCCCGGCGTGCCGATGACCAGCCGCAGCTCGCAGCCGGTCGCCAGGGCCTGCTTGTAGGCCAGCATCACGGCCCGGACTCCGGCCGAGTCGCAGAAGGTTGTCGGGCTCATGTCCACGACGAGCGCCGCGGGCCGCTGGCTCAGCGCCGACATCAGGCCATCCTGGATCGCGACTGCGTTCGACAGATCGGCCTCGTCAGGCAGCGTGACCACGGCCAGCTTCTCGTGCCACTGCACGGGAAAGCGCTCTGACGACATCGCTTGGTCACCAGCCCGGCATGATAGGAAGCGGCATCGGCCGGGGGCCCGGCGGTCCGATACTCACGACGCTAGAAGTGACTCCCGACATTTTCCTGACCAGGTCTGGGCCGGTGCAAGCCAGGGATGATCTCCTGTCCCTGGTTGTTAACCACAATAACGGGCAGCTGCGCGGGCTAGTCGATCGGAGGGCGGTCGGGCCGATGGACGGCACCGAGGGCCTGGAGTCGCTGTTCCCCGGACCCAGCGCGATGGCGGCGCTGATGCGGGAGCGGGACTGGCGGCAGTCCCCGCTGGGACCGCCTGCCGGCTGGCCGTCGAGCCTGCAGACCGCGTACCGGATCTGCCTGACGTCACGCTTCCCGATGATCGTGTGGTGGGGCCCCGATCTGCGCTTCATCTACAACGACGCCTACCTGCCGCTGCTCGGCACCAAGCACCCCGCTCTGGACATTCCGGGCGCCGACGTATGGCATGAAATCTGGCACATTATCGGGCCGATGCTGCGGGGGGTGCTGGAGACAGGGCTCCCTACCTGGTCAGAGGACCTGCTGCTGCCGATGAACCGGCACGGCTACTGGGAAGAGACGTACTGGACCTATTCCTACAGTCCCCTGCATGACGATGCGGGTGCTGTCCGCGGCGTCTTCACCGCGGTGACGGACACCACCGACGGCATCGACGGGCTGGCCCTGGCGCAGGAGCTGAGGGGCGACCCGCGCACCGCCGCGATCCCGCTGCTGTTGCTCTCCGCGAGGGCCGGGCAGGAAGCGGCGATCGAGGGACTCAACGCGGGCGCGGACGACTACCTCATCAAGCCCTTCGCTGCCGAGGAGCTGCTGGCCAGGGTCCGGGCCAATGTCGAGCTGACCAGGCTCCGCAGCCAGCAGGCCCGCTGGCGGGCCGCGCTCACCGAGTCACTGCAGGAAGGGTTCTTCATCGTCGACCCGGACGGCCGCCTGATGGAGACCAACCAGGCGTTCCGTGACATCCTCGGATACGGTGCCGAGCCGGCGGCCGACGGCCACCCGCCACCCTGGTGGCCGGATGAGGCGGCCGATCTCGACGGCTACCGTCGCGTGGCCGAGGCCTTCGCGAGCGCTCAGAGCCTCGACAAGGGACGTTTCGTCCTGCCGCTGCGGCACCGCGACGGCCACCGGATCTGGGCCGCGGCGACGTTTAGCGCCGTGGAGGATCCGGAGGGCCGCGGGCGGATGCTGGTGGGCACGCTGCGCGATATCACGGCCGAGCGGCTCGCCGCGCACCGGGAGGCGGCCGTGTCCGCCCTGAGCGTCCGGCTGTCCCAGTCCGCCACCCTGCAGGAGGTGCTGGATACCGGGGTAGCGGAGCTGCGGCGGCAGTGGAACGCCGCACGCGTCCTGGCCGCCACCTGGGAGCGGGGCAACCCGGTGGCGCTCACATCGACGTCGGCCTCCCTGGACTGGGACGACCTGCAGCCGCAGCTCAGGGAGGCCATCGAGGCACTGCGCGCCCAGCCGCTGCACGTCAGCATGGCCGCCGGCGCCGACGGTGACCGGCCCGCCGGGGCAGGCACTGCCGTCGAGTACTCCGGCGGCATGGCCGCGATCTGGATCGATCTGGACGGCACTCAGCGTTTCGGCCTGGAGGACCGTACCCTGCTGGCGCTGCTCGGCGGCAGCCTCGGCCAGGCGCTGAACCGCGCTCGCCTGCTCGACCAGCAGCGCGAAGTCGGGCTGGCCCTGCAGCACGCGATCCTGGGCCCTGGCTGGATGCCGCCCGGCTTCGCGGTCCGGTACGAGCCCGCAACGCCCCCGCTGGAAGTCGGCGGAGACTGGTACGACATCGCCGAGCTGGCGGGCAACCGCATCGGCATCATCGTGGGCGACTGCGTCGGCCGCGGCTTGCCGGCCGCCAGCGTCATGGGGCAGCTGCGCAGCGCGTGCCGGGCCCTGCTGCTGCAGTCGGCCGGGCCGGCGCAGGCGCTGACCGCGCTGGACCGGTTCGCCGAGTTCATCCCGGATGCGCTGTGCAGCACGGTCTTCTGCGGAGTCCTGGACACAGCGACCGGCCGCCTGACGTATTGCAGCGCTGGCCACCCGCCCGGGATCCTGGCTCACCCCGGCGGCCGGGTCGAGCTGCTCGACCAGGGACGATCCCTCCCGCTGGCCCTGTCGCCGACCCACCCGCGGCGGGAGGCGACCACCCACATCCCGCTCGGGGCCAGGCTGCTGCTGTATACAGATGGCCTGGTGGAGCGCCGCCGCCGCCCGATTGACGCCGGCACGGCACAGCTCAGCGCGCTGCTCCGGCGAGCGGCCAGGGACCTGCCCGTGGACGATCTCGCCGGGCAGATCATGACCGGCCTCATCCCTGACCAGGGCTACGAGGACGACGTGGCGGTGCTGCTCTACCACCGGGTCGCTCCGCTGGAACTGGCCTTCCGCGCCGATCCGGGCGAGCTCACCGCGGTCCGGCGGCAGCTGCGCAGCTGGCTGCGCCAGCTCAGCCTGGGCACCATGCTGGCCCAGGATGTCCTGATCGCCGCCTGCGAGGCCTGCGCCAACGCCATCGAGCATGGCTACCGCGATTCCCCCGGCGGCATCGTCCGGCTGAAGGTCGAGGTCACCGGTCCCGACCTGCGCATCACCGTGACCGACAGCGGCAGCTGGCGGCCGCCGCGGCGAGTGCCCTACCGCGGTAACGGGCTGAACCTGATCCGGGCGACCATGCAGCACGTCGAGATCTCGGCGGGCGACTCCGGTACCACGGTGGCGATGCGGGCCCGGTCGCTGCCCTCAGCGCTAGCCAGCGCACCGCGCCCCTCCGGCCGCTAGCCGCCGTCGTCCGTCTCCTGCGGGCCATCCCCCGAGTCCGCGCTCAGCCCGGTCCGGCCCTGGCCGGGCCGCCAGGCGCTCACCACCTTCCCGACCGCTGTGACCAGGAACAGCTGCCCGGTCAGCATCTCCATGACCGCGAAGGTCTGGCCAGGGTTGCCGGCCGGGACGAGGTTGCCGTAGCCCGTCGTAGTGAGCGTGGTGAACGAGAAGAAGAGATCCTGCGGGAACGTGCCCGCCCCATTGGCGCCGAAGAATGGCGGCACCTGGTGCGCAAGGCCGATCGAGCGATAGAGAAAGGCAAAGAACATCCCGGCCATGAGGTAAGCGGCAATCGCTCCCAGGACCGTCTCGGAATCCACGATCCGCCGGAGCACAAGATGGCGGAGGATCGACAGCGGCGCGATCAGGTACAGCAGGCAGCTGAACCAGGAAACGACGGCGCCGCCCTGGATCTGCTTGTGCAGGAAGATGTTCGCGACCGCGGCGAGCGCCGCGGCGGCCAGGGCGACGTTGGTGACGGCCCGGAACCACCGGCGCGCGTGGGAGGCTCGCAGGGTTACCCAGACGGTGGCAATCTGCACGCCCACGACCAGGGATCCTGCCCACGACGGCGCCGTGAGCGCGGCCGACAGGGCGTACGTCACGACAATGAGCAGGAGCACCAGGCCGTAGCTATCCGGCGAGGAGAAGGCCTGCACGATCCGCCGGCCGCGGCGTCCCGAAGCCGGCTCGCGGACCTGCTCGCCAGAATGATCCGGCCCCATGACGCGCACCCCCCGGCGTGCCGACCTGCTGAGTCGCCTTACCCCGCCGGGCTGCCGCGATGCCGTCCGCACCGGGTGGTCCCGCCCGCCGCCCGGTGTGGCCAGGTGACCGGCGGGGCAAGCTCCGAGCGCGCCGCGACCCGGCCGAGCGCGCCGCGACCCGGCCGGGCGGCCCGCAGAGCAGGCTGCGGGCCGGCCTTGTCACCCCGTACGGGTGAAGTAGCAGGCGGCCGGACGGGACATCGTAGCTTCGTTGCCCTCGCGGCCGCCCCGCGATTCTGGCGGAGCAGGAACGGACGGCAGCATTCACACGGGGACCCGGCGGATCTGCCGGGCGGCGGCTGAGGGGAGCCGGCAGATGGGGGTACTAGCAGTTGAGGCGCCGGTCCGGCCTGCGCAGCGCTACCAGCTCGAGACGGCGCTGGGGCACCTGACCCCGGCCGAGCGCGCTGCTCGCGGCATGGAGGCGCAGGCCGAGGTGCCGAGGGAAAGCCACGCCGCGTGGGAACCGCCCGCCGACCGGCCCGACCCGATCGCGCAGCTGGAGGAGCAGGCGAAGACCCGCGTTCCGGAGCTGGTGCCAATCCGATGGGGCCGGATGATGGCGTCACCGTTCAGCTACTTCCGCGGTGCTGCCCTGCCAATGGCCAGCGACCTGGCCATGACTCCGCGGTCCGGGCTGGCCGTCCAGGCCTGCGGCGATGCGCACCTGTCGAACTTCGGCGTCTTCGGCTCGGCCGAGCGCCGGCTGGTCTTCGATGTCAACGACTTCGACGAGACCACGCCAGGCCCGTGGGAGTGGGACGTCAAGCGGCTCGCGGCCAGCCTGGAGGTGGCGGCGCGATCGAACGGATTCTCCGCCAAGCAGCGCCGCAAGATCGTCATGTGGGCCGTCTCGCGGTACCGGGAGGCGATGCGGCTATTCGCCGGGATGACGAACCTGGAGGTCTGGTACGCGAGCGCTGACATGACCGAGTTGCGGGCGCAGTTCGCCTCACAGCTGAAGAAGGGGCAGCGCAAGGCGGTGGACAAGGGCATGGCCAAGGCGCGGACCAGGGACAGCATGCAGGAGGTTGGCAAGCTCACCCACCTGGTGAACGGCCGGCCGCGGATCATCTCCGACCCGCCGCTGCTCGTGCCCATCGACGAGCTCATCGCCAGGCAGCGGGACCGGACGGCGTTCGTCTCCCAGCTGAGCGACCTGGTCGGCAAGTACCGGCGGACGCTGGAGACCGACCGGCGGTACCTGCTCGACCAGTTCGAGTTCGCCGACCTGGCCCGCAAGGTCGTCGGCGTCGGCAGTGTCGGGACCCGGTGCTGGATCGTCCTGATGCTCGGCCGCGACGAGTCCGACCCGCTGTTCCTGCAGGTCAAGGAGGCCGAGGAATCGGTGCTCAGCCACTTCATCGGGACCACCAAATTCGCCAATCAGGGCCAGCGGGTGGTCGCCGGCCAGCGGCTGATGCAGGCCTCCAGTGACATCTTCCTGGGCTGGCAGCGGATCGAGGCCGGGCTGGACGGCAGGCAGCGCGACTTCTACGTCCGCCAGCTGCGGGACTGGAAGCTGTCTCTCGACATCGAGGACATGATCCCGCGCGGCATGCGCCTGTACGGCGCGCTGTGCGGCTGGACCCTGGCCCGGGCGCACGCCCGCTCCGGCGACCGCATCGCCATCGCCGCCTACCTCGGCGGATCGGACGTCTTCGACCAGGCCATCGCCCAGTTCGCGGACGCCTACGCCGACCAGAACGAGCGCGACCACCAGGCGCTCGTTGATGCTGTCGCATCGGGCCGGATCATCGCTGAGCGCGGCGTCTGAGCGACCCGGCGGCGCGGACCCGCTCGCGCTGCTGCGGTCTCGCCGCTACATCGCGCTGCTGGTGCTCGCCGCGATCATCGGCGTGCCTGTCTCGGCCGTCGCGTACTTCTTCCTGGCGCTGGTCAGCGAGCTGCAGCGATGGATTTTCACCGACCTCCCGCGGGGCCTGGGGTTGCACGGGGAGCCGCTGTGGTGGCCGGTCCTGCCGCTGGTGCTGGCCGGGATACTGGTCAGCCTGACGATCCGGTACCTGCCCGGCAAGGGCGGCCGTTCGCCGGCCGAAGGGTTCAAGATGGGCCAGGGCGAAGGACCGCCCGCGCCGATCGAGCTGCCCGGCATCGTGCTGGCTGCCCTGGCGACCCTGAGCCTGGGCGTGGTGCTCGGCCCGGAGGCGCCGCATCTCGGCTCGCCCACGGGTCCCGAATTCCTCTGGGCGCTGGCAATCGGGATCACGGCAGCGCTGCTCGGCCCGGCGATCCGGCGGCTGGGACTGTTCCTCCGCCCGCATGTCGAGCGGCGGATGCTGCTGGCTCTATGTGGCATCGGCGAGGCTGATGCCCCGGCCCCGGCCCCGGCCCCGGCAGCGCCTGCCCCGCGCCTGCGCCGGCCGCGGCATCGGCGACCGCGGTCGTGCCCGCAGGCGCCCGCGCCGCCCCGCACCGCTGAGCGGCCGCCTCAGAGCACACCCGTGGCGCTAGCTGATACTGACGGCTGCCGCTGGTAGCCTCTCGGCCCTGTGACTCTTGCCGCATCCGCCACCGATCACGACCAGGGCCGGCCCGCCGGTCCCGTACGCCCTGACCTGCTGCTGTCGCTGCGAAGCTGGCAGACGAGCGCCTACCACGAGTACTTTCGCGTGCCGCGGCGCGACTTCCTGCTGGTGGCGACGCCGGGAGCCGGGAAGACGGCCTTCGCGCTGACGATCGCGGCCGAGCTACTGGCCAGGCGGGAGATCGCCGCCGTCACGGTGGTCACGCCCACCGAGCAC
>Ga0208686_1000766_pt1 | contig 14203 bp, 16 predicted proteins | sample June2015DPH_6_50_FD_184694 | JGI IMG/M metagenome (GOLD analysis project Ga0208686, IMG submission 184694) | Peatland microbial communities from SPRUCE experiment site at the Marcell Experimental Forest, Minnesota, USA - June2015DPH_6_40... | ecosystem: Environmental > Terrestrial > Soil >... | reverse complement strand
CTGGTGACCCATCTGGCCCGGTTGAGGTCTGTCCGATAATGAGATCGCACGCGCGCTGATATCCATGATGGCCCGGAGCAACCACTCCAATCAAAGGCCGGATACATTGATGCAAGACCGCTCACCGCTATCTCAACGAAGACTCTTGCAACGCACGGCCGGACCATACATTCGGGTCAATCGCGTCATTTCGAGCGTGCGACAGTCACTTCCGCTCTTGCCCCAAGAGCCGACATTTGGTTGCAACACAATATCTGTCACGACGGGCCAGGAAGAGACTCATGCACTGCAACATGCAAGATAAATCCTTCTGTTGTTCTTTTTCAGGGTTGCAACTGGAATTCGACCAACTCAGTGGTGAAGATGGGCATGCCCGTGGACTGCACCATTTTTTTCACGAGGGCGCGCACTGCGGGGGCGTACCAATACGCGGGATGGGAGCAATGATAACGGCAAAACGCGCCCAGGGTCACCGCAATGGGATTGCGGCCTATTACGGTGCGCATGAAAAACCCATCGGATAGCTATTAATGTCTTGCAGGGAGGCGACGCCGATACGTTGATCCAGATCAACGGCGCGTCCCAATGCCTCCGATAGCCTGCCAAGCATGGCGACAGCGCGCAGTCGCAAACGCCAGAGGAAACCAACAATGGCAACTGCATTCAGGTGGCTAATGATCGCTGCCGTAATCACTGGATTCAATACGTCGGGTTGGGCTCAAGACACCGATCAGACAAAAACGGAATCGCCGAAGTCGAACATGCCTTTCGGTGCGAGGTGGGCGCAAGACACCGATATGGGGCAAGTGGAATATCTGTCTAGTTGTGCGGCATGTCACGGTTTGGATGGAAAGGGAAATGGACCACTCAGTGTAGAACTGAAGTCGACACCTGCGGATTTAACGGCCCTCGCCAAGAAAAACAATGGCGTGTTCCCAGTTAGTGCGGTGTATGAAATGATTGACGGGCGAAAACCAATCAGCGCTCACGGAACTCGTGATATGCCGATTTGGGGATTCCGCTACATTCCATCAGTAAAGGAGTGGTTCGCACAACCAAGCGACTTCAATTTCAATTTAGCTAGCAGTACAGAAATGCTGGTCCGCACTCGCATATTAGCAATTGTGGACTACCTAAATCGCATCCAGGAGAAATGATCGCCGCCATTGCAGCTACTGCTGGGATCTGCGTCAGGCAATGCTCGAAATGATTGACGACGCCGCTCCAGCTCAACAACCAAGCACAGGAGCTTAGCAAAGCAGGGCGATATTCCGAAGCGATACCGCTTACGCAGCCGATGTGGTGCATGACCAATGACGCCAATCACCCGGCGGCGTCTTTGATAACGCTTGCGCTTTGTTTTTGATATTTTAAAGGGCAAAAATGCGACGAGATTGCAGACGATGATGCTGATACCGCCTGCATTCCATTTCGCATGGGCATGGCAGGCCGTTTAGTGCACTCGATTGGGGGGGTGCTATGCCAACGGTGAAAACAATCAAGATAATCATCGCGGCGTTGCTGATTGGCTTTTTTCTGTCCATCCAGCATTTAGCATTGGCGCAGAGCGCTAATGAGGCGTGGCAGTTGAATAGCGGTGCCACCGAGCTATTCAAGGGCGGGCACTATTCTGAAGCCGAGCCCCTTGCAATCAGCACCGCAATCGGTGGAAACATCGCCCCCGCCATTGTCGCCATTGCTGTGCTGATTGTCGCTTCGGTACTCCTGCAACGGTGGGCAGCGGTGCGTAAGGAGAAGCGCATTCAGGAATCGCTACTCAAAAAAGTTTATGTCGCTATGCAAGAGCATTTACCGGCCCTAGTCAGAAAACGGATGCAGCTAGTTCAAACAGACGCCTATGGAAATCAAAAGTTGGAGAAATGGACGGAAGAAATTAGGTATTTTTTGTTCGAACATCTGGGGCCATCCCTCTCACCGAAAGAACTGGTCATCCTTCCTGAAAACTTTGCGGCGTTTATGCTGACCATCGACAGCGTGGTCCAAGGCGCAATGCGTGACCACCCTTCGTTTCGCGCCTTCTCGGACGACATGTCACCGGCTGAATTTGAAGGCTTTTGCGCAGAGGAATTGCGAAACCTTGATGCAATGTTGCCGCCGTCTATCAGTTATCGTGCTCCGCCCATTCTAGTCGGTAGGCGCGACCCCCTTTTGGCACGTGGCCGAAAGACCATCATCGGCGAAGAAACGAATAATCTAGAGAACCTCCTTTCGATCTTAGCGTCGTCGTCCGCCGCTGCTAATCGTGCTCCAACCAATTTTGACCGGGCACGATGGGATGCGTTGCTCAAACGCGATCCGCAGCTTGCTATGGTTGCTAATAAACTTCGGCCCCTTGGCCCAAAGTGGGTCGATAAGTTCGCCGCGTCGTATCTCGCCATCAACGACAGAAACCATCTTCCAACCCTCGTCAACGAGATCATCGCTGATGCGCGGAAGGAATTTGAGCAACAGCAGACCGCGCGGGGTCGCTGACGTTACGATCTCACCGCCTGCGGGGTTTGTGGGGAAAACGGGGTGCAACCCCGGCCTCTGCGGCCAGCGAGCGCTTGCTCCAGCGTGCCCCCCTACGGACCATTGAGTACGAAGCTGGCGAATTTAGCGTGCGCCTCCGCAACGCTCGGGACACATCCGAAGATATTGTCGCAGCCGCCGTTCGAGCGCCAGCCCGGTGGCGTCCTTCACGATGAAGCACGCACTATTGTGCTCCTCGACGATCCAGGGCGGCGGGAAGCGGCGCGCGGAGGGCATGGGGCGATGTGATGACAACACGGTAAGGGCGTGCGCGAACGGGTGGTGGCTTTGCCGAGGCGGAGCGGCCTTTCCATGAGGAGTTACCGCTCAGCATGTTCAGTTAGCGTTCATTTACCGCTCTTTATGTTCAGGGGTCGAAGTCCGGTGGGACAGCTCACCAAGTCCGGGAGTTTTGAACATGAGTGAATCTGAAGTGATCTCACGTCGAAAGGCTCTTTCTCTTATGGGACTGGCGGCTGCGTTCAGCCTCGCAGCGGCCCCCACGGTGCTAACGGTGTCAGATGCTGAGGCCCAGACGGTCGGCATGGAGCGGCGTCATGAGCGGCGCGAACACCGCAGGGAGCGACGTCATGAGCGGCGCGAACACCGCAGAGAGCGGCGTCATGAGCGGCGCGAACACCGCGATTAGCGACGTGAGCAGCGGAAGGAAAAGGAGTAGTTTCCGCTGCTGAACTAAGCTCATCTGCCTGAGTTCCCAATGGGTTTGCCCGCTCGCAACCCCCAGTTATTAGTGATTCAATTCCGGGAGGCCGCGTCGGCGGCAGAACGCACCCAGCGCCACGGCTGGGGCGGCGCGGGGCCTTGTCAGCCGGTTGGTCGCTGAGCGGCGCACGCCAACGGTATGTCCGGAATTGATGCTGTGGGCGGCTCCTCCACCGGCACGTGAGTGCCATGGATATGGGCGCCGTTAAGGCCCCTACGATTCGGAGGAGCCCAAGATGCAAGCGATCACGACCCATCGGTCGGCCAGGACAAGCCGCTGATGGACCGTTTCCGCGACAAGAACCGCTAGCTGGGTTGTCGTCCGCGGTAACAGGCCCCGGTCGGCGGCTTAATCATCGCTCCGACGGCGTTCTGGGCCGGAGCGTGCGAAGCCGCCAGCCGGGAAACCGTATCAGACCGCGAGATCGCTTGACTGGATCCTCTTTACCCCGGCCGCTGTCATATCGGCCCAGGCCTTGGCTAGCGATCCGCCGACATCGATGCCGCGGCAGGCGTCCTCCACTACATAGACCGTCAGGCCGGCATGGCGGGCATCGATCGCCGTCCAGCCGACACAGAAGTCGGTGGCAAGCCCGGTGACGAAGACCGTATCGATGCCGCGCTCCTTGAAATAGCTGGCCAGGCCCGTATGGGTCTCCTTGTCAGCTTCCATGAAAGCCGAATAGCTGTCGACCTCGTTGTGGAAGCCCTTGCGGATGATCAACTCGGCTTGGGGGATATTGAGGTCCTTGGCAAGTTGGGCGCCTTCAGTGCCCTGCACGCAATGGTCCGGCCAAAGCACTTGATCGCCATAGGCGAGCTTGATCACCTCGAACGGCTTCTTGCCTTCATGGCTCGACGCGAAGGAAATGTGGTGCGGCGTGTGCCAATCCTGAGTCATCACCACATTCTCGAAGCCCTTGGCAATGCGGTTGATCACCGGGATCACCTGCTCGCCTTCTTTCACCGCAAGGCTGCCGCCGGGTAGGAAGCAGTTCTGCACGTCGACCACGATCAGCGCACTCGATGCGCTCGGCTTGATCTTGTCGGCGGCAAGCGCCGCGCCGGCTCGTCCGAGCATGGCTTGCGCCAGCGCTACCGGCAAGACTGAAGACCACCTGACGCCGTTGTAGATAAGTCATCTTTCCCTCCATCGGATTGACGCCCCGGGGCGATCGCGCGATTGAAGCGCAAATTCCGGCCTATCCGCAATAGGCTGTCGGGCCAGAGCGCATCTTTGAAACAGACGACCGCGAGATCGAAGCGAATTGCTATGCTCGCTACGCCTCGCTTCCCGGCGGCGACCGGCGCAGCAGTTCCTGCAGCTTGGCGAAGTTCGCCGCCATGCGGCGGGCCTCGTCGCGGGTGAGCAGCTTAGCCGCCGAGCGCCGACCGGGGTTCGTCCTCGAAATGATCCGAGCCGCTACGCCAGCGGCGACGAGGATGATTGAATAAAGGCCGTGACGCATGGCATACCTGACGCGGTTTCGTGTGCTATGGTCTCGAGAGAGCGTGGCCATCCAAGGCTCGTGTTGATCGGTATGGCACCTAATGGTTCGCTTCATCATTGCGGCGACGATATGGGCGACCGCGAGCAGCGCGCAGGCGGTGGAGGTCGGCAGTGTTCAGCAAGGCCTCAGGTTGGCGCGCGAGACATGCGCCCAATGCCACCTCGTGGATAATGTGGCGGGCAACTCGCCCACTCCCAATGCGCCCAGCTTCGAGGCCATTGCCAAGACTCCAGGCCTTACGAGCACAGCGCTGGCTGCGGCGTTGCAGACCTCGCATCGCACCATGCCGAACCTTGTGATCAAGGGCGACGATGCCAACAATATCATCGCCTACATCCTGAGCCTGAAAGAAAGCGACTGACGTTTGGGGTCGGTCTGCCCGGCGATGCGAAGGATCGAGCTAAGGGCTCCGCGCGCTGGCCGCTGATTCACAGCGCCCCGAGGGGCGTATCAACCGCCGAGCCCGTGCGGGTTCAGCAACTCCGGCAGCTTGGCGATGTTCGCCGCGATGCGCCGCGCTTCATCCTTGGTCAGCAGCTTCGCCGCCGAGCGCCGACCGGGCTCCTCCTCGAAATAGAAATAGCCGAGCGCCTGCCCGTTCTTGTCGCGGACGTTGAAGCAGGCGTCGTTGTGCTCCTCGATTCGACCAGGGCGGCGGGATGCGCGCATGGGAGTGATGATAGCGCCATTTCCGCTTTGCGCCGAAAGCGACGCTCAGCCATCCTGAGGTGGCGCGTCGCTATGGGGCCAAAAGGCGACATTCACTTCGCCGCCAAACGCGCAGCGGCATCGCGCACGCTGGTGATGCAAGAGGGATGGTTTCAGGACAGGCGGCCACTTCCGCAGTTACCCTGAAAGGAATTTTTGAACCTGATCCTGGGTCGGAAACGAAAGCTGCTGGAAGCCTTGTGGCGCATATCGATGGGTGCGCAATACTTTTCGCACCCACCAGTCCAGGCGGCAACGGCCGGATGCGAACCGCGTCCGTCGTCAGGAGTGCGCCGACCGGCGCCGCTTGTGCGATGACGCTGCCATTGCGGCAGAGCGTTTTTTCGTCGCCGGGCCCAGTTTGGCGACGCGACGGGAAAGCTGGTCGAATTCCTTCTTGGTCGGCAAATTGAGGGTATGCAGCGCGTTCGCCACGCCGGCTTCGAAGACCTTTTCTAATTTGTCCCAAGATTTCGAAGCTGTGAGCTGGACGTCAGCGATTTTCTGCCCCGCCGCCTTGGCGGCGCGCTTCTGAACCGCCTCGCCTTGCTTCACCAGCGCATCGAAAAGCGTGCCGCCTTCCTTATGCGCGTAACCGAAAGCGCCAAGACCCGCGAGCCAAATCTCGTTTGCCGACCCCCGGATTCGCGCCACGAGTTCGTAGTCGCCGCCGTTCTTCGCTGACTTTTTCAATCGCTTGGCCATGAGTTTCTCCTTCGCGATATCGTTATCTTCCGACCAGTTTCGTTCACCCGCCCTGGCGAAAATGAGTCGACGGCCGACGCAGTCAATGTCGGACTCGCGACCGATTTATTGTTCTTGCGTCTCGGGACCGACGGCGCACTTATACCAAGTCCCTGAAGGCGTGGCAAAACATCGGCAGAGAATCTCAGGGTTCAACGCTGAGCAATCTCAACAGGGGACACGCGGGGTTGGAGCGGTCGCGGCTCCAATCACCACTTCATATTGACGTAAGCAATTAACCCGACGGTGTGGTGATGGTTATGCCGCATCTTGGCGCTGATACCTTTCGCGCAGCACTTTCTTGTCGATTTTGCCCACCGAAGTCAGCGGCAGGTCCTTGACGATCATAATCCGCTCAGGCACCGCGAGCTTCGCGATGATGCCTTTGTCCACATAGGACCTCACGTGGTCGCGGATAGCATCTTCTTCGACCTTGCCGGTGAATTCAGGGTCCAAAACGACCAGCACCATCGGACGTTCGCCCCATTTGGCGTCTCTCACGCCGATGACGGCCGCCCTGAGGATGCCCTTCTTTTCCAAGATGATGTCCTCTAGGTCGATCGACGAGATCCATTCTCCGCCGCTCTTGATGATGTCCTTGAGCCGATCGACGATGTGGATGCATCCTTCGGCATCCCAGGTGGCGATGTCGCCCGTGTGCAGGTAACCGCCAACCCAAAGCTGCTCCGATGCCTCGGCATTGTTGAGATAACCCATGGTGAGCCAGGGGCCACGTGCGATGATCTCGCCGGCGGTTTTGCCGTCATGCGGGACATCAACCATGTCAGCATCGACGACGCGCAAATCGACAAGCGGCGCCGGCAGACCCGCCTTAGTCCGGAGCTCGACCTCCCGCTCGGGATCTCCGGCCAGCTGCTGGGTCTTTAGGTGGACGCACGTTAGGATGGGGCCCGACTCGGATTGCCCATAGCCGGAGAAAACGTCGATGCCTCGCTCCAGCGCAGCCCGTGCCAGCGATCGCGGCAGCGCGGAACCCCCGACCACCACTTTCAGCTTGGATAGATCCACGTCCTTGCTGCCGGGCGCCGTGAGCAGCATCTGCAGGATGGTTGGCACGCAGTGTGTGAAGGTCACCGCCTCGCGTTCGATCAGCTGCAGCAGCATCTTGGGCGCGTAGCGTCCCGGATAAACTTGTTTCACCCCGGACAGCGTGGCCAAGTATGGACACCCCCAGGCATGAACATGAAACATCGGCGTCATCGGCATGTAGACGTCCTCGCGATGAAAACGTCCTTGGTTGGGCGCCAAACCAAACTCCACCAATTCCGCAAGGGTGTGCAGCATCAACTGCCGATGACTATAATACACCCCTTTCGGCCGGCCGGTCGTGCCAGTCGTATGAAAGGTCGTGGCGCGGGTATTCTCGTCGAAATCCGGGAATTGGAAGAAGGGCGAGCTCGCTTCCAGCAATTCCTCGTATTCGCACTCGATCGGCAGACGCGTGGTCGGCCGCTCCTTGCCGTCGTGCAACAACACGAATTTGCGCACCGTCTGCAGCTTGTCGGCGAGCTTCTCGACTAGCGGCAGGAAGTCGGCGTTGACCAGCACAGTGGATGGGCCCGCGTCGTTTAGCGCGAACACGAGCTGCTCGGGCGCAAGCGTGAGATTGACGGTCTGCAGCACCGCTCCCATCATCGGCACCGCGAAATAACACTCATGATAGCGGTGGCTGTCCCAATCCAGCACCGCAACAACGTCACCCTGCTTGACGCCGATCTGCGAGAGGCCGCTCGCCAACCGTCCAATGCGCTCACGGAAAGTCCGGTAAGTGTGCCGCCTCAGGTCGCGGTACACGATCTCCTGCTCCGGCGAGTGGGTCAGCGGATAATGCAGCAGATGCTTGATGAGAAGCGGGTACTGATATGCTGAAGGACTGAATTCAATGAGATTGTCCGACATAGCTTACCTCCCGGCACGAGAAACTTTTTAACATACGCGCGCGACAGCTATGCGCATTTCTTCATGATTAGCCGTGCCATGACGCTCAGAGTATGAATTTGATCTACGTCAAAACGATTGTCGCTTACCCAGCCACTATCCAAAACGTGAAAGCGAAATCAACAAGGCGGGGCGCGCCCGCTGGACCCTGGAACTGTTGGCGGATGAACTGGTCCGGCTCACTGCCCACGACAGTATCTCGCGCGAGACCGTGCGCCGGCGCCTGGCCAAAAACGACCTTAAACCGTGGCGCAAAGACATGTGGTGCATTCCCCAAGTGGACGGCGAATTCGTCGCCCGCATGGAGGATGTGCTCGATCTCTATGCGGAAGCGCCCGATGCCAAGCGCCCGGTCGTCTGTTTCGATGAGAGCCCGACCCAACTCATCGGCGAGGTTCGCCAGCCGATCCCGGCCAAGCCGGGTCAGATCGAACGCTCCGACTGCGAGTATAAACGCAACGGAACGGTCAACCTGTTCGTCTTCCTCGACGCACATCGGCCCTGGCGCAAGGTCAAAGTCACCGACAACCGCGCCGCTGTTGACTTCGCCGCCTGCATGCGCGAACTCACCGACATTCACTTTCCTAAATCCGAGCGCATCCGGGTCGTGCTCGACAATCTGTCGACGCACTCGGCCAGCGCGCTCTACCAAGCCTTCCCCGCCGCCGAAGCGCGACGCGTGCTGCGCCGGCTAGAGTTCCACTATGTCCCCAAGCACGCCAGCTGGCTCAACATGGTTGAGATCGAGATCGGAGTGCTGCGCCGCCAATGCCTCGAACGGCGCATCGCCACCAAGCAGCAGCTTGTTTCTCAAATCGCCGCCTGGCAACGCCAGCGCAATGCCTCAGGCGTTCGCATCAAATGGATGTTCACAACCGAGAAAGCCCGCGCCAAAATCGGCCGCGCCTACCCCGAGCCACTCATCGCTCCCAAATCCCATGCCAAAGAGTCATAATCACTGTGCAGCAGTACTAGTCGCTTTCCCCCGACGAGCGAACGGTATTCCGACATTCGCGGCGATAACAGCGTTTTCTGCCGCACTGCGGTAACCGCCTGAACCCGACACCAATTACCCGATTCAATGGTGTTCATTCGGGTGGCGGCATCCTCGGTGGTCATTGCGGCGGCTTCCAGCGTTGTTGTCGGACACGCGGCGCTGGACGCGGCGATTGCTTGCTAATCATCATGCTCGAGCCCTGGGACAAGGGGCTGATGGCCACCACGCTGCGCTATCCATATGAGATCAGGGACGCGAAGGAATATTTCGACGACATTCCTAACGTAAGGTCGAGACGGATATGCTCAAGCTTGCCCAGCACATCCTCCAGAGCAAGGCAACGGACTTCGATCCCTCGCGGTTTGTGGATCACTACGAGGAAGCCGTCGTCGCTATGCTCAACGAGAAACAGGCCGGCATGCCGGTATCGCGCGAGCGTGCCACGCCACGGCCGCAGAACGTCGTCAACCTCATGGACGCGCTCCGCGGCAGCATTGCCCAGGAAAAAGCTGCATCCGCTCCGCCGAAGAAGGGGCGCAAGCGCATCCAGGGACAGGGCGAGATGCTGCTTCCCATTTCGGGCAAGAAGGGCAAGGAAGCGGCAAAGCCGGCAGAACGAGCAAGCGCTCGTCAGAAAAAGGCTGGCTGATCCTGTGGCGGGTTACAGAGGTTCAGTGCCGACGTTGATCAGCGTGGGTTGCGGCGGCTCCCAACCTCCTGAACGCTCGCGCGGCCAACAACCCACACCCGCTGGTCCCGTATCTGAGCTTGGTAAAGCTCTCGCAATGCGCGATGGGTTATGAGCAAGAATCGCAAGTACACGAGCCGTACCCCCGACGGCGCGCCGACCAGCCCAGTGCACCTTAGGCGGGTCTCGAATTGATCCACGTCAACGCGTTTCAACGGCCTTCTTGTTAGAATTATGCCAAACAGAGGAGGCGACCATGCTGCGTTGGCTTCTTGGAGTTTCAGTGCTGGCCGTGGCGACCATGGCGCTCGTGGCTGTCGGTCCGGCTGCGGCACAAAAGAAATACGATCCGGGTGCGAGCGATACCGAGATCAAGGTCGGCAACCTCATGCCCTACAGCGGCCCGGCCTCGGCTTGGAGCGTCATTGGCCAAGCGGAAGGGGCATATCTCCAGATGGTCAACGACCAGGGCGGCATTAACGGGCGCAAGGTGAACTTCATCAGCGTTGACGATGGGTACTCGCCGCCTAAGGCCGTCGAGCAGGCTCGCAAACTTGTTGAGCACGACGAGGTGCTGCTCATCTTCGGTCCTGTCGGCACACCTTCGAATATCGCGATCCGGCCTTACATGAATTCGAAGAAGGTACCTCAGCTTTTCGTGTCCAGCGGCGCCAGCGCGTTCGCCGATCCGCAACATTTCCCGTGGACGATGGGCTGGAATCCAAGCTACCGGACGGAGGCCCGCATCTACGCCAAATATCTGCTCGCGACCAAGCCGGATGCAAAGATCGGCATTCTGTTTCAGAACGACGATTTCGGTAAGGACTATCTCGCCGGCGTCAAGGAGGTACTCGGCGAGCGGGCCAAGGCGATGATCGTCTCGGAGCAAGCCTTCGAGGTCACCGATGCGAGTGTGGACACGCAGATCATTACGCTGAATAGTTCCGGTGCGGATGCTTTCATCAATATCGCAAGCTCGAAATTCGCGGCGCAGGCGATCCGCAAAGCCTACGATATCAACTGGCATCCCGTGCAACTGATCACCAACAATGCGATCTCCTATTCGGTGCTGGAGGCGGCGGGCACCGAGAAATCGGTCGGGCTCATTTCGGCCGGCTACCTGAGGGATCCCAATGACCCGCGATGGGACAACGATCCGGCATTCCAGGACTTCCGCGCCTTTATGGCCAAGTACCAACCTAAGGCGAGCATCTCGGACGGCAATAACCTATACGGTTACGCGATGGCGCAAACGCTGGTCCAGGTGCTCAAGCAATGCGGCGACGATCTCACGCGCGAAAACGTCATGCGCCAGGCCACGAACCTCGATATGCCGATCGGCGTGTTCTATCCGGGGATCAGGGTCATGACGAGCCCGACCGACTTCTCGCCGATCAAACAAATGCAGTTGGAGCGGTTCAACGGCAAGACCTGGCGCGAATTTGGCGAAGTCATGCAGTATTAGGTCCGCCCGGTCCACGGTCGCCCGCCGAGGACCGGGCGTGCCGTCACTCGGCACGGAGAGGAGTATCCATGGATCGCCTCTCGGCACTCGATGCCGGCTTCCTTTATTTGGAGACACCCGACACACCGATGCATGTCGGCAGCCTGACGATATTCGCTTCTGCTGCTGCCGATCGGGACAAGGTTTTCGAGCGCTTTCGTGAGCACACCGCGGCGCGGCTCGATTTGCTTCCATCCTACCGCCGCCGGTTGGAGATGACGCCGCTCGGCCTCGACCACCCAGTATGGGTCGATGAGGACAACCTCGACCTCGACTATCATCTCTGTCACCTAACTCTGCCTCGGCCCGGCACCATGGAGCAGCTGCGGGCGCTGGTCGCGCGCCTACACGCGATCCCGCTCGATCGCACGCGACCGCTGTGGCAGTATCATCTGATCGAGGGCCTGGAAGGCGGCGGCTTCGCCGTTTACGTCAAGGTGCATCATGCCGACATGGATGGTGTCGCCGCCATGGCAACCGTGGAAGTGATCTTCGATTTTGCGACCGATCCGCCCCCGATTCATGTGCCCTCGAACAAGATTTCTTCGGGCGCCGACCGGCCGGATTTCCTGGAACTGCTCGGCACGGCCAACGCCAATTTCCTTCGCCAATGGCTTCGGTTCGGGAGATCCCTGCCAAAGATGGCGCGCGCGGTGGCGAAAGTCGGCCAGAACCTGCCCAGAGACGTGCGCCTGTTGCTGAAGTACGCCAGGACGACGCCCAGGACGCTCTTCAACGTGGCGATTTCGAATCAACGCGCCTATGGGACTGTGTCGCTGTCTCTGTCCGAAGCGAAAACCGTTGGCAAGGCCAGGCATGCCACCATCAATGATGTCGTCTTGTCGCTCTGCGCTGGTGCCTTGCGCCGCTACTTGAGTGAGCGCCAAGCCTTACCGCAGGCTGCGCTGCTTGCCGCCGTCCCGGTGTCTCTGCGCCTTCCTGGCGACAGCCGGCTGAACAATCAGACAGTGTTCACGCTATGCCGCCTTGCAACGGATATCCCGGACGCGCTTGCGCGACTTTCGATGACCTGCGTCGCTTCGCAGGGAGCCAAGACCCTGTTTGCTGAGGTCAGGGACGCACTGACGACAGAGCTTTCCCTATACGGCGCGCCGATCGTGATGACAGGTCTTGCCCAGTTGATGGCGATGACACGCGCTGCCGACGTGCTGCCGGTCATGTACAACGTGGCGATCTCCAATGTACCCGGCCCGCGCAAGCCGATATACTGCAACGGCGCGCCCGCCCAGCACTATTTCCCACTGTCGATCCCATATCATGGCTGTGCGCTGAACATCACCGTGCAGAGTTATCTCGACAACCTCGAATTCGGACTGACCGCATGTCGTGCGACAGTTCCGGACGTTCAGGTGATCGCGGATTATCTGGGCGAAGAATTCGAGGCGCTAAAACGCGCGTGCGAAGCAATCGATCGGCCCGATGCCATCGAGATCATCGAGATTGCGGCGCCCGCCGTCTCTGCTCACACGCCACGTGTCGCAGCAAAGCGCGCAGCGACAGCAAAACCGATCAGAAGGTCGTGGAGGGGGCGCGCCACGAGGCGAGCAAACTGAATCTGCACCGCCGCCGGCAGTGACCAAGTCCAGTAGACCCCGCGTACGCTCGCCGGCGAGCGCAATGATCGACGAATCCGGCGCCAACCGTCTGACCCAAACTGCGGCCACTTACGGTGTCTGCTCTCGGGATGGGTAGTCGTGACCGTTTGTTAGTACTCCTCGGCCAGCATGATGGTGATGACACGCTCGGTGACCGACGGATCGGTCGGATCTGGCGAGTGATAGGTCAGGTCCTTGTCGTAATAATCGATCTTGAAAAAGATCACCTGGCCATCGGCTTCGAACGAGCCGAAATCATGTTCTTCATACGGGTCGTTGGCATGGCAAAAATCGTCATACGCGGCGATTGCGTGGATGATTCGGGCGACTGCATCGGGGCCGAGGGCGGCGACCCCGGCGGTCATAACGGCGTGACCATCGGGCAGGTTGCGGCGCAGCTCATCATTGAGCGCGCGAATCCGGTTGGTGGTGAGAGTCATGGTTTGCCTCGATCAGGGAATTGGGGGAGGGGGAATGCTCGGGTCGCAGACCACGACCCGAGCGGTGATGAGAAGGCTCAGGTGTTGACCGGGGTTGGCTTCAATAGCGCGACCGCACTGGCGTGCTGCACAGCGTTCGCCTGCAGTGGGTAATCACGCCATTTCAAGGTCAGCATGTCGCCGTCTCGGGCGACGACGATCGCCTCCCACCAGCCATCGTCCACGGTACTGTCACGGGCGATCACCAGGTGGCCGACCGCAATCTCGTCCCAGGTGACCGGCAGCCCCGGCGCGGGCTGCTCGGCGGCTGACTGATCGGTCTCGTGAGCTACATCGACTCCTTGTTGACGGCATCAAGTATGATCGCATCGACGGAGTTGGTGCGGACGCAGAATGGGAAATGGTGCTTTTCAAGAACGAAGAGCTGGTCAATGTGCTGACTGCGCTACAGGTCAAAAAATCAATCTATAACTATGTTGTCTATGAGTCGGAGGTAGAGCGAGAATTTGCGAGTAAACTTGACCAGCGTGAGGACATTCGCCTATTTGTGAAATTACCGGATTGGTTCAAGGTGGAAACGCCAGTCGGCACCTACAATCCCGATTGGGCTATCGTTAAGCACGCCGACGAAACGATTTACCTAGTTCGTGAAACTAATACCAAATCTCATTGATCAAAACCCGTGAGCCCACGACCGCAATCCAATGGACATGATGCGCCAGGGTTGATCAACGAGCTTATTCCAGGCAGCGCAACAATGATCGACGAGATCATCATAGGA
>Ga0208686_1000765_pt1 | contig 14217 bp, 15 predicted proteins | sample June2015DPH_6_50_FD_184694 | JGI IMG/M metagenome (GOLD analysis project Ga0208686, IMG submission 184694) | Peatland microbial communities from SPRUCE experiment site at the Marcell Experimental Forest, Minnesota, USA - June2015DPH_6_40... | ecosystem: Environmental > Terrestrial > Soil >... | reverse complement strand
GGCTGGCACTCCCGCGACAATCAGCGTGAAGCGAACAATCCTCGTAGCCTGCGGCGCGTGAGCAGGTTTCGAAACGTGGCCAGGTAGCTCAGGTGGTAGAGCGCAGCCCTGAAAAGGCTGGCGTCGGCGGTTCAACTCCGTCCCTGGCCACCATCATTATCAATGACTTAGCAGACCAGCCTGAAATTTCACACCTGTAATTTCACACCTGTGGTCGCTCAGGGCCCTAAGTAAACAGCTTTCTAAGTGGCGAGTGGTTAACTTCCGCATTGCCGATGAACCGTCCAGAATCGTCGCATCCTCGCCAACCTGCTCGCAGGTCTATAATGACGCGCAACGCATGGGGCTCACTTCTGGGACTAAACTCGGTCCGTACGAAATTGTCTCGCCGCTCGGTGCAGGCGGCATGGGTGAAGTGTACCGTGCCCGCGACATGCGGCTGGAGCGGGGATGTAGCCATTAAGGTTTTGCCCGCCAATTTGTCCTCTGATCTGTCCTTACGGCAGCGGTTGGAGCGCGAAGCCAAAGCGGTTTCAAGACTCTCTCATCCCAACATTTGCACCCTCCATGACATCGGTCATCAGGACGGGGTGGACTTTCTGGTCATGGAACTGGTCGAGGGCGAGACGCTGGAGCATAAGCTGATCAAAGGCCCTCTGTCCCCGGAGCAGGCGGTCCCCGTTGCGGTGCAGATTGCCGATGCGCTGGCCAAGGCCCACAAGATGGGCATCACGCATCGTGATCTCAAGCCGTCCAACGTCATGCTGACCAAGACCGGGGGCCAAGCTGATGGATTTTGGCTCGGCGAAGGAGTCGGGCCCGGCCCCGCTGGTCGCAGACCTGACGGCGATGAGCGGCCGGCGGCTCGGCTGGCAAAGTGCCTCGACACCGCGACGCATCGTCAAATCTATTCCTCTGCCTCGACTGATACGAAGGTATCGCCGATACCATCGTCCAATTGTTCCGGTTCGACACTTCTGCTGAGATGTGTTCTTCGCGTCCAACGCGACCCCATGTGCGCAACAAAAACTGCTCTAAGGAGAGGACACCATGACCCAAGCAGTCGCCACACAGCAAGGTAGCAAGCCGGCAACTGACAAAGAATCAATTCGTCCGTTTCATGTGAACGTTGCAGAGGCGGACTTAACCGAATTGCGCAGGCGCGTCCAGGCGACGAAGTTTCCCGACCGGGAAACGGTCACGGATGCAACACAAGGCGTGCAACTGGCGACGGCTCAGGCGCTCGCCCGCTATTGGGCGACAGAGTACGACTGGCGCAAGATCGAAGCAAAACTCAACGCTCTGCCGCAGTTCATCACCGAGATCGATGGACTGGACATACATTTCATCCACGTCCGTTCCAAACACGAAAATGCGTTGCCGCTGATCGTTACCCACGGGTGGCCCGGTTCGATTATCGAACAGATGAAGATCATCGATCCGCTGACCAATCCAACCGCGCACGGCGGGAAGGCATCCGACGCGTTCGATGTCGTGATTCCGTCGATGCCCGGCTTCGGTTTTTCCGGCAGACCAACCACGACCGGCTGGGGCCCCGACCACATCGCGCGTGCTTGGACCGTGCTGATGAAGCGCCTGGGATACACTAAATTCGTCGCGCAGGGCGGCGATTGGGGTTCGCTCATCACGGAGCTGATGGGTGTGCAGGCGCCTCCCGAACTGCTCGGCATTCATATCAACATGCCTGGCGCGGTTCCGGCTGAAATCGACAAGGCGGCATCCACCGGTGCTCCAATGCCAGGTGGTCTCTCACCTGAGGAAAAACTCGCTTTCGAGCGGCTGCAATTCGTCTACAGCAAAGGCGTCGCCTACGGCTACCAGTTGGGGTTGCGACCGCAGACGATGTACGGAATTGCGGATTCCCCCGTCGGCCTGGCCGCCTATTTTCTGGACCACGATGCGTGGAGCTACGCGCTGATCTCACGTGTCTTTGCCGGAGAAGCTGCCGGCCTAACCCGGGACGATGTCCTCGACAACATCACGATCGCCTGGTTGACGAACACGGCGATTTCCGGAGCCCGCATCTACTGGGAAAGCAAATTCGGGTACTTCAGTGTCAAAGGCGTTTCCATCCCGGTTGCCGTAAGCTCCTTTCCGGACGAGATCGATCTGTGCCCACGCAGTTGGGCGGAGCGGGCGTATCCCAAACTGATTCATTACAACAAGCTCCCCAAGGGCGGGCACTTTGCGGCATTCGAACAGCCCCAACTTCTTTCAGAAGAGCTTCGCGTGGGCTTCAGATCGCTGCGGTCCGCTCAGGTGAAGGCTGCGTAATACCACGATGGCTAACGATTCGTTTCGGTAACACGAGGGCTTCTAATAGTAGGAGGCCCTTGCGTTCCGACTCAGGAGAACAAACATGTTGAACGAAATCGATCACGAGAATGGAACACAGCAGGCTGGTTTTGAAACGATCTCTACGCATAAAGAAGGCGGCGTTCTGTTCGCGGAAATCGCCGCCCCACCAATGAATCTTCTGGGGCCGGAGCTGGTCCGCGACCTGGTCTCTCTCATTCAGCAGGCCGAGGCCGATGACTCCGTCCATGTACTCGTGTTCAAGAGTGCCGACCCGGACTATTTCATTTCCCATGTCGACGTAACTCGGATTGCTGAATATGGCGGGTTGGCAACGCAGCTAACGGGCGAACCTTCGCTTGCGATTCTATTTCGTTATCTGAGCGCAAGCCGCTTGGTCACGATTGCGCAGATCGAAGGTCGCGTGCGCGGTGTGGGCAGCGAGTTTATATTGGCGTGTGACATGCGCTTCGCTGCGCGCGAGTCGGCAATTTTCGGTCAACCGGAGGCAGGGTTCGGGCTGATCCCCGGCTCAGGCGCCGCCCAGCATCTCACCCGACTCATGGGCCGGGGCCGGGCGATCGAGGTGCTGTTGGGCGCGGAGGATTATGATGCGCAGATGGCGGAACGCTACGGCTGGATCAATCGAGCGTTGCCCGCCGCCGAACTCGGCGATTTCGTCGAATCGCTAGCTCATCGCATAGCCAGCTTTCCAGCCTTTGGCCTTTCCGTAATCAAGGAGCGGGTCAACGCGGTCGCGCTCGCGCCGGCGGAAGATTTTCGCCGTGATTCGAGTCTCTTCCTCGACTGTGTCCGCAAGCCTGAAGCGCAGAATCGGATAAAAGCTGCGATGAAGCGTGGCTTCCAGACCCGAGGAGCGGAAATGGCCCTGCCGCGCATGTTGGATGACCTGGCTAGCTAGAGCAACGCAGAGGTCTTGAGTGAACGCAGGTAGGACAATCATGACGAATCTAGAGTTCGACAAAGCGAACACTGCACTTCTCGTCATCGATCCCTACAACGACTTCATTTCCGAGGGTGGCAAAATATGGGATCGCATCAAAAGCGTTGCAGAGGCGAATGACTGCGTCTCTCACATGTTGCAGTTGCTGACCGCAGCGCGAACGACAGGGATACGGGTTTTCTATGCGATGCATCATCGATACCGTCCCGGCGACTACGAGACCTGGAAGTACACCGCCCCGATTCAGAAAGCAGCCTGGTCGCGAAAAACGTTTGAATATGGAACTTGGGGTGGCGAGTTCCGCGCCGAATTTGCTCCTCAGCCGGGAGACATCGTGGCCCAGGAGCATTGGTGTTCCAGTGGCTTTGCTAACACCGATCTGGATTTGCAACTCAAAAGGCACGGCATCCAGAGGCTCATTGTCGCCGGTCTCATCGCGCACACATGCGTTGAATCAACTGTGCGTTTTGCGGTCGAGCTCGGCTACGACGTCACTGTGGCGAAGGACGCGACCGCGGACTACTCAGAGGAGTTCATGCACGCCGCACTCGTTACCAATCTCCCAAACTACGCCAGCTCGATTGTTATAACGCAAGAAGTCACTGATGCCCTTTTAGGTGACCGTCCACTCGCGCAGAGCTCGTCCGCCATGGGCGATGCGCATGGATGAATCGCACAGGAGGGCGTATCCCAAACTTATACATTCACTCCCTAAGCGATAGGCGTAAGAGGAGTTTCAACGAGTTGGAGTTGATAGATAGCCCTCCACGGTGTACAAGTCGAGATTGGCGAGCGGTTACGGTCGCCGCCTCGGCGAGACTGGCAAATCGTCTGACCATCGCGCTGCACCGAACGCCGTTTGTCGCATCGACCGATACCAAGGTATTCCCATACCATCGTCCAATTGTTTCCAATCCACGCTTCTGGTCTGATGTGTTCATCGCGGCCGATGCGGGACGGTCGGGCCCACAGCAGGAATAGAAAGGAACATTAACCATGAAGCAATCGAAAGGAATATCGCGCCGTAGTCTCCTAGCAATGGCTGGCGTCTCTGTTGGAGCCACGATGTTCGCTCCTAGCTCACTATTGGCGCACGACGATGGGAGTGTATCAGCGATGGCGAACACGGCAGCGAGCGCCAAGAACACGTCGTTCGCCTCAATAAAGCAGATCGACGCCGGCCTCCTGAATGTTGGCTACGCAGAAACTGGCCCCGCCACCGGCCCTGCGGTAATTCTCCTGCACGGCTGGCCTTACGACATTTACAGCTTTGTCGATGTAGCGCCATTGTTGGCAGCGGCCGGATACAGGGTGATCGTTCCCTATCTGCGCGGCTATGGCACCACCAGCTTTCTCTCCAGCGCGACCATGCGCAACGCCCAGCAGTCGGCCGTTGGCCTCGACATCATCGCTCTCATGGATGCGCTCAAAATTCAGAAAGCCACCGTCGCCGGCTTTGACTGGGGTGCGCGCACAGCGGACGTCATGGCAGTACTATGGCCGGAACGCTGCAGGGCAATCGTTTCCGTCAGCGGCTATCTGATTAGCAGCCCTGCGGGCAACCAGACACCTTGGCCGCCCCAGGCTGCATTCGCATTTTGGTACCAGTACTATTTCGCCACTGAAGTCGGCAAGGCCGGCTATGCGAAATACCTCGACGAGTTCAATAAGTTCATCTGGCACCAGGCTTCGCCGAAGTGGAATTTCGACGATGCCACGTACAACCGCACAGCACCTTCCTTCAACAACCCGGACCATGTTGACATCGTGATGCACGATTATCGCTGGCGGCTCGGCTTAGCGGATGGTGAGCGGAAATATGACGACCTCGAAAAGCGGCTGGCCGCGCTTCCTGTCGTCACCGTGCCGGCCATCACCATGGAAGGCGACTCCAACGGGGCAATCCACGGGCCGAGCACAGCCTATCGCAACAAGTTCTCCGGCAAGTATGACTACCGGCTCATCACCGGCGGCGTCGGCCACAACATTCCGCAGGAAGCCCCGGAAGCTTTCGCCAAGGCGGTCGTCGATGTGGATGGTTATTGAACTAAGTACGAGGAGAGGGTATGCCCGGGAAAAGTAACGAAAACGGGGGAGCCTCTTCCGCCTCCGCGCGGCGAACAGCTATATCACGCCGAGAGTTCGTCGAAGCGGCGGCAATCGCGGGCGCGGGCCTCGCCGCACTCAGTATGTGGGTACAGGCTGAGGCGGAGCCGTCCGGGCATCGCGGAGTACAGGACGCAACAAACGATGAGTGGAGGGAGGGTAACACGATGGACGTAGATAACAGCATGTCAGACGAAATAGTGAAAGCCAAAATTCGACGAGCGCTCTTGTCGGGGCCTGACAGCATTACGCGGGAGGCCACCGTTGCAGAAATGGATGCTCAAGGGAAGTTGACCGTGTTGCGTCCGGGTACGAACCATTGGGTGTGCGTTCCCGGCAACGAAAATATCATCGGAGCGGCAGATATGTGCATGGATCCGATGGGGATGCGCTGGATACTGGATGTCATGGCAGGGAAGCCCAAACCAACGAATACCGAGCCTGGACTTATCTACATGCTCAATGGAGCTACGCAGCACAGCTTCACCGACCCGTTTGACCGGACAAGCCCGGCCATCCCAATTGGCCCGCACTGGATGATCCTCTGGCCTTTCGACGCAAGAGTCGCCGGTTTGCCAACAGTTATGCGTGACGCAGGAACACTGGTGATGTTTGCCGGGACGCCTTATGCCCATCTTCATATCTGTGGTTCGCCATGGGACGGTAATGAGTATCACCCGGGCGATAGAGGTTCTTGGACAATGACCTACGCTCGGCGGTGACGGGGCCAAGACTGCCGACTGTCTGGCGAGATGCTGGCTAAGACGAATACGCGAAATCGGCCAACCGCTATGCAAATACGAATTGAATAACGGTGCGCTTTGGCGGACATCCGGCAATTCAATAAATCTGACTTTCGATTTAAGTGAACACATTGGAGGAAACAACATGGCAAATCTGAATAGAAGCTTGAAAGGTACGACTCTGCTATCGGTCGCTGCCATCGTGTTGTACGCAGTCACCGCTATGGCACAAAACGCCACGGACGTTTGTCGACTCACCGCAGTTATCCCGCTCACCGGCAGCGAACCCCCAGCGAAAATCGTCATCGATCCTCCGCAGGCCGGACCGCTCGCCTCCCGTGGCGTGGTGATTATCCAATATTGTGCCCAGAACGTGCACATTGCGCCTGTGTTCGGCTCCGGTGCTCTGGCGGTCTCGCCGCGCGTCGGACACGTTCACGTAAGACTCGACGATGCCCCTTGGGTATGGGCAGATGCGAGTGGGAACCCAATCATCTTGATGGGTCTTCCCCCCGGTCCGCACAAAGTGACCCTTGAATTGGAGGACGCGAACCACCACACCCTGGACAAAGGCACAGTCGCATTTGTCGTTCCAGAAAAGACTGCGGACGAAAAGCAGTAGTGACGGGGTGCTCAAGAATGTAGAAGGAGGAACACCTATGAAACGGATTGCTTTCTTGTTGTTTGCAGTTGTAGCGGTGGCCGGCGTGGTCGTCCACATCGCGCACGCATCTGGACACGCTGATGGGGAGGCCGCCCCGCTCTTCGGGATCAAAATTCCCCGCGGATACCGCGACTGGAGGTTGGTCTCTGTAGCCCACGAGGAAGGCGACCTCAACGATATTCGTGCCATTCTGGGCAACGACACAGCTATCAAGGCATATCGCGAAGGGAAACTTCCGTTCCCGGACGGCACGATCATTGCCCGAATAGCCTGGAGTTACGTTCCCTCAGAGGAAAACAACAAAGTCTTTGGCCGTGCCCAATCTTTCGTTCCCGGGCCCTCCCCGGATTGGTACCTTCAGTTTATGGTCAAGGACTCAAAAAAGTACGCCGCGACAGGAGGCTGGGGGTTCGCTCAGTTCAATAAGGACGGCAACCCTTCGGCGGACGAGACGAAGCTGAAAACCTGCTTCCCCTGCCACGAGCCTGTCAAAGCTCGTGACTTTGTCTTCACCCGTTACACACCCTAATAGCGAGAACAGCGCACAGTTCTGATTCTGTCGCTTTTCGATCGCTACATTCAGTCGATCCGAAATCAGCAAGTACGCTTTCGACAATAACTAAATGACTCTTAGGAGGACTCATGGCAACGACAGCAATCGCGGTAGGCACGATGAAGGTAGCGCAAGTCTCCAATCCCGGAGCAGATTTCCAGATTGTCGAGCGCGAAATTCCTGAGCCGGCTGCAGGACACGTGCGGATCAAAGTGCAAGCCTGTGGTGTATGCCACAGTGACGTGCTCACGAAAGAAGGCTTGTGGCCCGGAATTCAGTATCCCCGCATTCCCGGACATGAAGTGGCGGGCATCATCGACGAACTGGGTGCCGGCGTTTCCGCGTGGAAGCAGGGTCAGCGTGTGGGTGTCGGCTGGCACGGCGGCCATGACGGGACTTGTCGCGAGTGCCGGCGCGGAGATTTTAATAACTGCCGCAACCTGCAAATTCCGGGTATCAGCTACGACGGCGGCTACCAGGAATACATGGTCGCACCGGAAGAAGCGCTCGTGGCTATACCGGACACTCTGAATGACGCCGAAGCAGCGCCGCTGCTCTGCGCCGGAATTACGACCTATAACTCGCTGCGTCACAGCGGTGCGTTACCCGGCGACCTGGTTGCGGTGCAGGGCATCGGCGGTCTGGGTCACTTAGGAATTCAATTCGCGCAGAAGTTTGGCTACGAGGTCGCTGCAATCGGGCGCGGATCCGAAGACGCCGCGCTCGCGAAGAAACTGGGGGCGAGCGTGTACATCGACAGCCGAGCGACGAACGCCGCCCAGGAATTGCAAAAACTGGGCGGGGCGAAGGTAATTCTGGCGACCGCCCCAAGCGCAAAAGCAATGTCTGAGTTAGTCGACGGTTTGGGCCCGAACGGCAAGCTCATCGTGGTGGGAGCCTCATTCGATCCAATTGAGGTCACACCGATCCAGCTTATCAGCGGAAGTAAGAGCCTGCAGGGCTGGTCCACGGGAACACCGGCAGATTCCGAAGACACGCTGCACTTCGCCAAACTTTCAGGTGTGCGTCCCATGATTGAAACCTATCCGCTCGAAAAAGCGGGCGAAGCTTACGCACGAATGCTGAGCGGCAAAGCACAATTCCGCGTTGTTCTGACGATGTGACGCTTGCAGGAAATGGAGTCACGGCGAGCACCGGTTTCGGCGAGCTTACATGAGCGGACTTGGGCGATGTGACTTTTCACATGAAACTGTCGGACTCGGTGCTCGCAGATTTCCTGTCTGGTAATTGTGGGGCTTTCTTTGATGGGCTCGCCATTTTCTACAGAGCGACTAGCCCGAAAGTCGTGCCCATACTTCTTCTGTTGCACGGACGTCCGTCATCGATGCGAAGGGTCGAGCTGCTATTCGCCTGGCTACCGACGGTCTTCACCTGTCGCTCCGGAGCACCAAGGCTACACAGCGACTGGCCGGACCCAAAGAAAATTCGCGTATACGTTCGACCACTACGCCGAGATAACAGCAAAGCTGAATTCGGATCACCATCAAAGCTCGAAACACTCTAAAGGCCTCTTTTCTGACGCCAACGTTCGCGCGGACTGGGTTCGTTCCCAGTCCGCGCAAAGATCAGGGTCGGGCCGTCTCAATGAATTCGAACACTTGCCGGGCATCCAAGGCTCCCTGCGAAAATCACCGCTGCCCTAGGGAGCTGAGTGCCTAGGCAGCCTCCTTCTGCGACTTGCCGGCTTTTGCCTTCCCGCCCAGGAAGCTCAGCAATTCGGCGTTGACTTCTTCCGTGTGCGTCCACGGGACGCAGTGTGGACCGTCTTTCACGACCAGCAGGCGCGCCCCTTTGATGAGCTTGGCGGTGCGCAGTCCAGCAGACGCGATGGGGAGAATGCGGTCGGCATCTCCGTGAATCACCAATGTGGGCACATCCATGCGGGCCAGATCCGCGCGGAAGTCCTCGTGCCAGGTTGGGATACATGCCAGGCTGGCGGTGGCGGAGGCGCTGGCCGCCACGTTCCAACTGGCTTGGACGGCTTGTTCGCTGACACGCTTGCCGAGCAGCAAGTCCGTGTTGTAGAAATCCTTGAAGAAGCTGGTGAAGAACGCGTAGCGGTCGGCGGCCACAGCTTTCTCGCTGGCGGCAAATATACTAGCATCCAGGCCTTCGGGATTGTCGCCGGTCTTGAGCAGGTACGGCGGCACACCGGAAATAATCACAGCTTTGCTCACGCTCTTGGAGCCGTATCTTCCGATGTAGCGTGCCACCTCGCCTCCACCCATCGAAAACCCGACTAATGTGAAATCGTGCAGCTTGAGGTGGGTGACCAGTTTGTGAAGGTCCTCTGCGAACGTGTCGTAGTTGTAGCCTGCGGTCGGCTGGCTGGACTTGCCGAAGCCTCTGCGGTCGTAGGTAATGACCCTGTAACCAGCTTCCAGAAGAACGGGTACTTGCTTCTCCCATGAAGCACCACTCAATGGGTATCCGTGGATCAGAACAACCGGTTGGCCCGAGCCATGGTCTTCGTAGTAAAGATCCATGTTGCCTGAATTTTCTTTTCCGACTGTAACGTTTGGCATTGCTATTCTCCTTTTCTGTTGCGATGGATAAGTTTTTGATTGGTGGAGTCGTGACCTAGATCGACTACCCGTCGATCCCTTTTTCGATCAGGCTCGCTGTCGCGACCGTCGTAGCGCAGCTTGCAAAGTTCCTGTGTTCCTACGCCGCAGAGGGCGTGCCGTCCAAATCAATACGGGCACCGCATTGACGACGCGGCTGAGCTCATTCTCCACGGCGGTCGTTTCTTGGGAGCACTCCACAACGTGAGGATGCACCTCTTCACGCGAGTGCGCAATTGGACGTTCGTATCGGTTCGCCGAAAATAACGCCAGCGTGTCTCCGGTAGTGACAAATCCTTCGAGCGAACAGGCGCTCGTCGCGCCAGTTGATACCAAGGCATCGATCAACACCATCGTCCAATAGATTCGTCTGCCCCACGGGAGCGTTCAGGCATCAACAGCAACACTCACCGGATAATCGCCATTCGTGCCCCCCGCTCTGGGGGTGTCGAATGAAAGAACAACCCCCGTAAAACAACAGTAAGCGCGTGCGAAGCAAAGGCGAACAAAACTTACCGGCGGTTTTACCGGCAGTTGGCCTTGCCTGCGGTGACTATCAGTAACTTACAGCGCCGGGAGGCACCTCTAAGTACTTGCAATCACTGTTAATTTTGACCTGAAAAGGCTGGCGTCGGCGGTTCAACTCCGTCCCTGGCCACCATCATTCTTAAGAACTTAGTGGCGAAGAGCGGAAATTTCCAACCCACGATCCAACCCATGATTCTCACTGAACTCGCTCTGTGAGCAGGTGAATTCTGTCTCCCATGAGCTGTTCCAGGAACTTGCCTTGCGCATCCCGCATAGAGTCCATGTCGGACTGCGCATAGAGTCCCATGGTCGTGCCGAAGTCCTCGTGGCGCAGCACGCAGATCTACACGAACAATGCATCGACGCTCGGCAAGGAACTCAGCCGCGATGTGTCCCATTCGCCGGCGATTCAACAGGAGCCAGTAGCGCAAAAGATAGAGCCACAGCCCGCGCACACAAACGAGATTGTTCACGGTTTCGGCCTTGGTCTGTGATGTTGTATTCTCGAATGACATACCCCGGATAGCCAGAGCATAGCCGAGGCCCGGTCTGTGTCAAGACTCTCCGACCGCGTTGCGCGGCGGGCTTCGCCCGGACTTGACACATACCTCTGCGGCCTCGGCTTATCATTCCTCTATCCGGGGATGTCAGAAAGAGACGACCAGCGCCACCGCTCCGCTTCTTTCGCTGGCCAGAGCACACAATCTTTCCCGAACGAGCACGTGTTAAGGACTCGAAGCGGGCAGATGAGCGCGTACCACAATCCTCGATTCTAGCCGGCTCCACCCGCGCTGGGATTACGGAACTTAATGCCGGGCAAATCGTCTTCTGAAGCTGTACCGGAATCTACAGATTTTGAAGAGGCGCTCAAATCACAGAACAAGCCAGCCGGGTGTAGAGTGCGCGCTTTGAGCGGTCACCGAAGCGAACCCTTGCTCACTCAATAGCAGCATTCGGGCATCAACAGCATCGCCCTGCTGCATCCGCAGTAACGAACTCACTGCGACAGGCCACTAGTACTGATAAAACCCGCGCCCTGACTTCCGGCCGAGCCATCCCGCGTCCACCATTTTGATTAGGAGCGGGCAGGGCCGGTACTTTGGATCGCCGAGGCCGGACTGCAGTACGCGCATGATGTCTAGGCAGACATCGAGTCCGATGAAGTCCGCCAGCGTGAGCGGTCCCATCGGGTGCGCCATGCCCAGCTTGAAGACCTCATCCACGGCTTCGGGAGTGGCCACGCCTTCCATCACCGCATACATGGCTTCGTTCAGCAGGGGCATTAGTACGCGGTTGGAGACAAAGCCCGGCGCGTCATTCACCTCGACTGGAGTTTTCTCCAGCTTCTCGGCGAGAGCTTTTGCTGTCGCAAAAGTCTCGTCCGAGGTTGTCAGTCCACGGATCACCTCGACCAGCTTCATCACCGGCACGGGATTAAAGAAGTGCATCCCGATGACTTTGTCGGGCCGTTTGGTTACCGCTGCCAGCTTGGTGATCGAAATGGACGAAGTGTTTGACGAGAGGATGACCTCGGGCCGGCACATCGCATCCAGGTCGTGGAAGAGGTCGGCCTTGACCTGAAAACGCTCGCTGGCCGCCTCCACGACGAAATCGCAGCCGGCCAGCCGCTTACGATCAGTTGTGCCCGCGATGCGCGCCAGCGATTGGTCACGCTGCTCAAACGTCAATTTGTTCTTAGCGACCTCGCGTTCCAGGTTCTTGCTGATGGTCTGCAGACCTCGGTCGACGAAGCTCTGCTCCACGTCGACCAGCACGACGTTGTATCCGCCTTTGGCGAACACGTGGACGATGCCATTGCCCATCGTGCCGGCGCCGATTACTCCTGCAGTTCTGATGTCCATGATTGCCTCAAATGCGGTTGGTTAGTGCGTCCAGGCGCGCGCGCAAAGCAATTGAGTGTAGCACCTTTCACAATCCGTTTTGGTGATGGTAGATCGGACCTCACCATCGATATAAGCTTGCGCCCCAAGTCCAGCCTGCGCCGATGGACACGAGCAAGAGAAGATCGCCTTCGCGGAGGAGACCGCGTCGGTTTACTTGGTCCAGGAGCAGCGGAACTGTAGCTCCAGCGGTGTTCGCGTACGACTCCAGGTTCGTCTGGATTCGCGAAAAAGGGATGTTGAGTACCTCGGCGATACGCTTGAGGACGCCAGCCGTGGCCTGGTGCGGAACGATCATCGAGACGTCTTCGAGTCCCAGCCCGTTTATGCGGAGGATCTCCTGAATACACTCGGGCACCGCGGTTGTAGCCTTCTGGTAAACCGCTTTTCCGTTCATTGTGAAGTAGGCGTCCCCGGGGTAGACAGTGAACTGATCCATTCCTTCGCCCTCGGCGAGGAGAATGCTTGAAAAGAGCCCATTCTGCCGATCCTTCCTCTCGAGTACCACCGCACCGGCACCGTCTCCAAAAACGACGCAGTCGCGGTGGTTCCAGTCCGTGACCTTGGAGAAGGTATCGGCGCCGATCACCAACACACGCTCGTACATACCATTCTGGATGAATTGGCCGGCGATCGTGATGCCGTAAACAAACCCGGCACACACCGCCGCCACATCGAACGCGGCACAGCGGTTGCGAATGCCCATCTTGTTCTGCGCAATGCATGCCGAGGAGGGCATCTTGCGGTCGGGTGTCGCCGTGGAAACGATGATCAAGTCAATGTCGTTTGGTTCAAGCCCCGCCGAAGCGATTGCGTCCAGCCCGGCACGGGCAGCAAGATCCGACGTGTATTCCTCTGGTTCAGCGATGTGACGCTCGCGAATCCCCAACTTTTCCACGACCCACTCTGGCGAGGTTAGCAAGTTTGCCAGGACTTCTTCGTTGGTCAGAATCTTAGACGGAACGTAAGAACCGGTGGATTTGATGCAGACACTATCAAAGTGGCTGTTTCGGCTTCTCATTCCTTCCTCCACATGATCAAGAACCAAGGCTTGTATCGTTCCAAGCCGTGTCCGCTGCTGGTGGGATGAAACTCATGGCTCGCTCGGTAAGCGCAGTAATGGTCAGGCTCGGATTAACGCCGAGATTGGCCGCCACCACCGATCCGTCGCAAATGTACATGTTCTTGTAGTTGAAAACGCGATGCTGTGAATCCACGACACCGTGGGTGCCAGAATCGGCAATGACGCAACCTCCGATGCAGTGAGCGGTGCTCGGAACATTGAAGAGGATCTCCGGAAGCATGCTCATGGGCAACCCCCCGGTCAACTTCGCGAACTTTTCGGCAAACTCATTCGCCTTGGGAATGTAGGTAGGCACTTTCTCGCCACGGCTGACAAGAAATTTCCGGAACGGCCAGAACCAGGGACGTTGCCAGCGCATCTCAATCTCGCCATCGAGCGCCTGCATGCAAAGCAAAATCACAAACTCCCGTGCCCAGCCCAACGGTTGCAGCACGCGCACGGTCTTGAGCGGATGGCGTAGCAGCGAGGAGACCACATTCTTTAGCCAGAGTGCAATCCGCCGCGGCCCGGGGCGGCCATTCGTCAGGATCGTGGTCAGGAGGCCCATGGCATCGGAGCCACGCGGATATCGGACGGCTTCAATGTGGGTGTGCTGGTCAATGTAGATGCCGGAACCGATGGCTATGCCCTGCGACAAATCTTCACGGTAACCCGGCATGCGTACACCGATCAGCGATTCGGAATTAGTGCGCACGTGTTTGCCCAGCTGCTGGCTGATGGCCGGCAATGAGCCATTCTCTTTGAACTGAAAGAGCAGTTCCATTGTGCCCAGC
>Ga0208686_1000764_pt1 | contig 14233 bp, 11 predicted proteins | sample June2015DPH_6_50_FD_184694 | JGI IMG/M metagenome (GOLD analysis project Ga0208686, IMG submission 184694) | Peatland microbial communities from SPRUCE experiment site at the Marcell Experimental Forest, Minnesota, USA - June2015DPH_6_40... | ecosystem: Environmental > Terrestrial > Soil >... | reverse complement strand
GCCAAAAAGTGACCGGCTTGAAATCGGAATCCGCGCCCGGCTTCATCCCGGAATCGTGCCCGAGTTCATTTCGGAATGCTGCCCGGGATGATTTCGGAATCGTGCCCACCTTGCCCCGGAATCCGCAGTCATAGGTTTCTGAATCACTGTCATTATTTGCCCCATGCTGTTAAAATCTTTTGGAGGAACGCATGAAGGTAAACCGTGTATTAGCGCTGGCGACGGGAATCATAGTAATCGTCGTATCCGTGGCACTAGGAATCAGGTATGCCGTTCATGAGCACGCTCGCCGTCTGGAGGAACAACGGGTGGAAGCAGCACGACGAAAGCAGCAAGAGGAGGAAGCAGAGCGTAAGAGGCAAGCCGAGGAGCAGGAAAGAGAAGTAAAAGAGGCACTGGGGGACGAGATTGATGCCCAGGTCGGCTACTTGGGTTTGATAGACCCTTCTCAGCTTTCCCTCTTTAACTCCAACCCCGCCTTTTGGATAAAACGTGGTCATTTGGACCAAATGAATGGATATAAAATACAGCATCTAAAGATGTTCATGAACCGCAAGAACGGGATGCTGACGATTGACTTCGGGTGCCAGTTCAATGGCAGTACCTCTATGCCAACTAGGATGATGGTGCGCCTCTTTGACGCCAATGGCGAGTACATCACCCACTTCACCACGGAGGAGTACTTCATTCCCCCCAGCTTCCGTCTCCCTGACTATAATACTCCCCTATCCGGGGGCATCCGTCTCAAGCCGGAATCCAACATCGTGCAGTACACCGTGAACCTACGTGACGCGGCTTATGTCCAGAGCGGGGAGTTCGGGCTTTACACGGGACGGTAACCACAAACCGTGACTTGCGGCATGAGTCCACCCATTTTATCTTATAATCAATGACTTAATAATAAATCCCTCCTACGGTTTGCGTAAAGTACATACTTCCGTAGTTTTATAGGTCTTGCATCGAGCGGGGGTAATTCAGCGGTAGAATGCCAGCTTATCACCCACAGCCTTAAGTTTCAGTAGATTACATCCAACACTGTCTGTTATACTGTCTCCTAATTCTTTTGCGGTATGCTTGGGGGAGGGCGTCGTGCCGCGTGTCAATATCCTGAAGCAGATCAGAGTCGGGGATCGCTGGAGGCTCGTCTCCATCCCTCACGACGACCATGGTCGCTACAACTGGAAATCTCTGCCCCCTGGCCGATACTTCATCGAGTGGTGGGAGCGTGGCAAGCGCAAGCGCCAGGCAGCGGGAGCTACGACCGCTGACGCCCAAGAAGCAGCCCGGCGCCGCAAGCACATTCTTGAAGGTAAGGCTCTCGGGTTCGAAGCCTATGCAGCCGCGGAGGAGGAAGTGAAACGCACCCCTCTCCATGTTGCCCTTAAGCAATACCTGGATGTTGTCGAAGCCCTGAAGAAACCCAACACCCTCCGCAAGTACAAAGCCGTCCTCAATCGATTCTTGGATTTCTTCTCCGACCGGACGACCGCGCGAAGCATCACACCCGACGACCTCAACCGCTTTATGGTCTATCTCAAGAAAAAGCACCGCCTCGATAATAACAGTGTCATTCACAACCTGATCATTGTTGCCCAGTTTCTGAAGAAGCAAGGCCAAGCAGGATTGACCCGGAGAATTGACTTGCCGGAGGCCATCCGCAGCCTGCCGGAAGAGTACAGCGACGATGACCTCAAGAGGTTCTTCGACGTTTCCACCCCGGAGGAGCGCACACTGTTTACGACCTTCCTGCTGACCGGCCTGCGCGAGCAGGAAGTTGTCCACCTGTCTTGGGACGACATCAACTTTACTCTGAGTACCGTGCGGGTGACCGCCAAACCTGACTTGGGATTTTCGCCGAAGCGGTGGGAGGAGCGGGAGGTGCCCGTGCCGAAGCGGCTAAACGAGCTTCTGAAGGTTCATCCACGCCGGTTCGGTAGCCGCTTCGTCTTTCCCTCGCCGCGCGGCAATCGTGAACTCCATATGCTGGACAAGTGTAAAGCGGTTGCCGAGCGTGCCAAGCTTGACGCAACGGGCTTTGACCTGCGGAAATTTCGCTCGACCTACGCCACGCGGATGCTCCGCGCCGGGTTCGACGTACGGACCGTCCAACACTGGATGGGCCATAAGTCTTTGGAGACGACCATGCGTTACCTCTCGCCAGCAAAGGACGTACAAGACCGCTTGGACAAGGTCCAGATTGCCGGAGTGCTGGGCGAGGGCTAACTCCCACAACGAAAGGTCGGAAACTGGGCCAACCAATGGTCCAAGGCGAACAGCGTTTGCGGGGGTTGGTTTCAAACCGTCGCCCCTAGAGTTACGGACCCAAAAATATCAATGGCACGCTGCCTAAAGTGACGTCGAGGTAGTTGTGTTCTTCAGAGTAGGTGGCGGGCATTTTTCGCTCTGGCCCCCGCAACCGGCCCAAGACACGTTATGGTCGTATTGAACCATTGCCTCCTGCCAACCTTGGCCTATGACTCCTCTCTTCGACCCAGCTTAAGATTTCCTCCTTTGGGAAGCGCACATTCGATTGGATTTTCACGTAGGGAATCAGGCCTCGTTGTACGTAGCTGTAGATCGTTTTCACGTCGATTTTCAGCATCGCCTCAAGTTCTCTAGCCGTGAGCAATTCGGGGGCAGCCCGAGACCTCTGATTGTCCCATTTCCGAACTGTGCTTAGATTTGTTGTCGCCATAACCTGATCCCTTCCTGTGCACTTGCGGCTAGTGTCGTTGTCTGATTGCGTTCCGCGGGCTTGAAGAGGTGCGTGGCGAGAAATCCCCTCTTGCTTTCATAGTACAGATCGATTTTCCTGTCAAACGGGCCTAGGGCGCCTTGACGGTACATTGCGTCTTGAGCGTATAACTCACTGAGCCATCAAGGGTTACCAACTGTGAAATGAGAAGAGACGAGGTGCGCGAGCGAAAACACTGCTGACGCACGCGTGGTTGCTAAGTGCGTAGACTTCAGCCTAATCGGGGGAGACACTTCGCCTCAAAGTACATCAGACTTGGTTCCCACTGCTGATTGAGGATGCCAAATCGGGCCACACTCGCACGCCAGCGTCGGTTCGCCATTGGGCTGGATAACTCTCTCCCCAGGCGACGAGGTAGAGCCGCTTAGAGCGGTGTCGCTCCGGTCCGGGTACGTCATTCCGTCGCTTAATCCTGTGTCACATGTGCGCAGCGTTGCTTATTGCCGTTTCCCGGCCCAGTTCACCTATTCCGTTAGAGTTGGTGCTCACAAACGTCGACCCGCGAAAAAAAAGTTGGCAGGCGAGACGCCACGTTTGGGCATAAACGGCAGGATGGTGGTGGGCGGTAGCTCCGCCTACCCGCGATCTGTACCATTGGGCTGCATTGACGAACTTGGGTTAAGCCCCGGCCGCCGCGAGCGGCAGAGCACTGGCTTGTGAGGGTTCTGTTTGGCGGGGCCGTAGCAGGGTATCCACGTGCGCCATCAGTCGGTCCAAGGCCACCGCATGAAGTTGCGAAACTCGGGATTCATCAACTCTCATGAGATCGGCAATCTGTCTCATCGTTAGGCCTCGCCGATGATAAAGCGTGACGATTTGACGGTCACGCTCCTGAAGCCGTGAAACGGCACGATCCAGAATTGCCAGTTGTTCGTTCCGGTAACCGAGCTCGAAGGGATTGGGGTCATCCCTGGCCAGGAACGCGGATTCGATGGACGCCCGTGGGGAGGTTGGCGCCGCTGAGAGGGTGCGCGCACCACAATCAAGCCCCGCACTCTGAAGCTCATTTAGCTCACGGTGCCACTGGGCTAGATTCATTCCCTGCACGGCGGCCATCTCCTCGTCCGTGACGGGGCAACCGAGCTTGACCTCCAGTTCGTGATAGAGCTTTTGGACTTCTTTGCTCTTGCGCCTTATATCACGGGAGGCTGAATCGGCTCCTCGGAGGCCATCTAAGATGCTTCCACAAATCCGGCGCCGCGCGTAGGTCTCCAGCTTTACCCTCTTGCTTGGGTCGAATTTGATAACGGCATCGATCAGTCCCAGCACGCCATCGGAGCACAGGTCATCCATTTCCACGTGGGCAGGAAGGCGCTTGCGAATTTTCAGGGCAACACGCTTCACCAAAGGAAGCATTTCCACCAACAGCTTCTGTCTGTCCTGGACGGTTTTCTCCTTACGCCGCCTCCTCGGAGGCACGACTGGAGCAGACGGGGCCGACTCCGTGATCACATAACCGGAAGGGCCGAGACTAGCCGCCGCAGTGCTTAATGCATGAGAAGCCGGAGCAAATTGCGTAGCCATAAAAACCTCTCTCACTCTCAGTCGAAGGCTTAAGCGACAAATCTCTTGGATCTTGGGCTTCGTTCCCGGTGTTTGAAGGCAACAGTTCACCGTCAGCGCGAACCCTGCGGCCCTGCGTTCCGTACACGGACGTGGACTGTGGTTACACTCTTAGGTGAAAACCGTTAGTAGCGTGGCAGGGCGATTATGACGACAAGTCCGGGGTAGAAAGGTAGCTGCGGGTTCGTTCAAAACACGTCGCTTCATTCAATTCCTATACGAAGCGTCTCGCCGAAAGGCGCCGTTCTGCGCGAATCGGTCACCCAGAGGACCGGGTATTCCGGGGCCTCCGGATATGAATGGCAGCACAAGTCGGTGAGATAGATGAAACAGACTGGCGCGATGTTGTTCTCGGCCACCCACTTGAACGGCGGGCAGAAATCCGTGCCCCCGCCGCCTCTAGGCTCAAGTCGTACTGGCTCTGAGGGGCCAAACTGTTGAGTGCTTTGAACCGCCGCGTCGCAATACACCACGTGGATGGCTTCCGGCTGCGCCTCCTCGGATATTGCCGAAATCTCACCTGCAAATTGTTCCAGCTCGCGCCTTCCTATCGAGCCGGAAGTGTCGACCGCAATCACGATCTCGCCCAACCCTCGGCGTTCGACTGAGGGTAAGTACAAGCCCGATGCGATGTAGCGGCGATTGGGGGGCGTCCACCGGTAATCCGCCGACGTGGTGGCGGCTACAAAGTCACGTAGGATCGCACGCCAGTCTTGCTCAGACTGGCGGGTTTCGCTAAGCGGCCTTTCGATCCCAGCAGGTTCGTGTCCCCACGCCTTGGCCGATCGCAGGGCCTGCTCTGCGGCGATGGCCCACTCATGCTCCTGACGGCGTCGCTCCGCCGCCGAAGCCGTTTGCCCGTGCTCGTCCGTCGCGTCCCAGACGTCGCCGAACCCTCCGGGCCGCATCGACGGTGGCCGCACGGCTTCACTTGTCGTCCGTCCGCATTGGTCTGGAACCGGCTGCGGAGAGGCGTCTGGCTTCGGATTGGAGGGCACAGTGTCGTCTGTTCCTTGCGGACCGGTAGCGGTCCCCCCACCAGCATTCGTCTGCCGCGGCTTTGGCTTTGTTCCTCCGTTTTCCTCGCTTCTTCTCTGTAGCAACCGGGCATAGATCTCTTCCGCGCTCAAGTTCTTGAACGTAGGATCGATGAGCGCCCCAGCCGGAAGCGCGAAACCGTTTCCGATCAGAATAGGGTTGATGGCGAAGTCCGCGGCTTCATTCCAGAGCTCTGGATCGCGCTCGCCGCGGCGGCACTGGTGTCCCAGTGCACAGTGTAAGACCTCGTGGGCAAGCGTCCCTTCGAGTTCCGCCGGCTTGAGTTGGTCCACGAATCCAGGGTTGTAGACAATCCGCGAACCGTCAGTCGCCATCGTTGGCAACGAACCAGCCACCAGCTTCAACTTCAAACCCAGCGTTCCAAAAAATGGTTGCCCAAGCAAGAGCTGGGTTCTCGCTTTTGTCAGCTTTTCTGCGGTGGTCGTCTGATGCCTCACGCCAGCCTCCCTTCGCTAGGCGCAGGGACCGAATACCCAGCCATAAACGCGGCCATGCGGTCACAAATCGCTGAGGCTGTTTTCGCGGTCTCGTTACGAATCGCCTCCGACTTCCGCAGCTCTTGGGGATCGACGAGCAGCGAGGCGCGCACCTGGGCAGCCAGCCGCTCCAGTTCCGGGTCCCCCGTGACATTCAGCTTGGGCAGAACATCGACGAGTTTTACCAGGTTAGTGACGACGGAATCGCGGAAGGGATGTTCAACCCCCTCCCCCGTCACTTTGTAGGCTTGGAGGCGTTCGGCCAAGTGACTGACAGCCTCGAACAGCCGCTGCCAAAGCTCACGACTCGCGACCTGGAGCGATGCCTCGACGGCGGCGGTGATCTGACGCTTGATTCGCTCTTTCTCCTCATCGCCCAGTGTGACTCGGAAGTCGCCTGCATCCGGCAGAGGCATCACTTTAGTCTCGAAGGAAAACTTGGAGCGAAGTTCCTCGGGAGCCGGATAATCCTCCGAACGGAACAGACCGCCAAGCCGTACCCTGGCTTCCTCCACAAGCTGTCCGAACTGCTGGGTCAAGGTATCGATGGCTGGTGTGAACTGGTTCGAGAGCTGCCGCATTCTCTCCGTGTGGTCCATATACGCTGCGGCTGGGAGCACGCGATAGCCGTTATCGTCCCAGGGCAGTGTCATGAAGTAGTGCTCCTGACGGGCCTCGCTAACGATCTTTTGGACCTCGGCGAGCGCCGCTTTGGGGAGAAGGACTTTGTGATAGCGGCCGGCATCGGGCTGCGCGCCGTGGCGCTGCGCGATTTCCTCAGATGCTTCGGGGTCGTGTTTCCGCGCCGACCACATACTGATGGAAAGCGAGCACAGCATGGCCCGCGAAGACAGAGAGGGTTCACAAGTCGAGATAGACGTCATAACAATGCCTCCTACGTTCTTGGGTAAAGGTCTCTTCCGGCAGAGAATAGGATAAAGAGAGCGGATTGGCTCACCGTTTGCTAGGCGATAGCGTGGTGATTCTCTATGGCGAATTTCACGAAGCCGGCGGTCGTCCGGACAGCCGGCTGGCGAAGGGTAGCATCGCGCACGCACAACACGCGAAACTCGGTGGGCATTCGATTCAGGTACAGGCAGACGCGGTCGAAGTTGGTATCGGAGGCGCACCGGGCCAGGGCCGAAGCCACCGCGTACTGCGCCGCCGCATTCTCCGGGACGGGTTCCTGGGTTGGGTTCAGCAGAATGGCGTCAATGTTGGGCAATTCCCGGAACATCCGCAAGAAAGCTGAGAATTCTGTGGCCGCGCCGGTGCCCACTGCCCCCGCTATGACTTCGTGCTCGATGGCTGGGATCGCGTGCGAGTCGAGGGAATCGAGAATGCGTGAGACAAACTCCCAGGAACGTGGCGATGGGAAAGCGTTGGCATCGCGGTCGAAGACACTCAGCAACTCGGGCCGGAAGCGAAGGAAGGCAATCACTTCGGGGCGAATCCCCGCCTGAATCGCCCATTCGGACCATTCCTGCACATCTACCTCAAACTCCAAATGCACGAAACGATTCCGGAGCGGAGTGGGCATCCGTGTCGTCACTGCCCGGTCCGAATCGCGGTTCCCGGCAGCGATAATGGCCCAGTCATCGGGTAAGACGTATTCACCCAATTTGCGATCAAGGACCAACTGATAGCAACTGGCCTGTACCATGGCCGGTGCCGCATTCAGCTCGTCCAGGAAGAGAATACCCGAACCGTTCTGCGGCAAGAACTCCGGCGTCGCCCATTTCGATCGGCCGTCGCTGCCAAGGAACGGCAGACCCCGTAGGTCGACCGGATCGAGCAGGAGTGCTCGCACGTCTTGCAGCGGGGTTTTCAAGGCTACTGCGAGCTGACTGACGATAGCGCTCTTGCCTACGCCGGGCCCTCCCCAAATAAAGACAGGTTGCCGAGCTGCCACGTGTGACTGGAACCATAAAATGGCCGATTGGAACCATAATGTGGCCGCCGGCGCTGTACCGCTAAAGCATAAGTTGGCCGGAAATAAAGCATAAATTGGCCGCGGATCGGTCGCGTGGTCCATCGGAGTGCGACAGACTTTTATGCTCCGGAGCGCCAAGGCACCCTTCATTATGTAGAGGAGAGGGCAAGGAGGGTCAGCTTCACTTCAGGAAGAATGAAATGCTCTCTCTTCGGCCCGGAGTCGCCCATGAGTGCCAGCACTCGCCGGCGTGATGGATACTTGCCGGCCATCAACACGTCGGTGGCAATGCGACGAACTCTTTCAGAAAAGGCCACGCGCCTTCTAAAAACTTCCTGTTCCTGATGCTTGGCATAACGTTGGACAATGAGACACCAGATTCGCGGGAACAACTTTTTGAGATTCCCGTGATTAGTTCCAAGTCTCGCTGCCAAAGCGCGACCGGAGGGTGGCGGTTCCTCCACCAAGGCGGCCTGTAAAGCGGACTGTAGTTCCTCTCGCCTCCGATAACGTCGCTGCGCGGAACGGCGGGCTAACTCTCGATACTGGCCGGGGAAACGCCTTCGCAGCATATCCCTGGAAAAGCCGTATTGCTTCTTAAAGTCTCGTAATGTGGGCGGCGGAGATTCCAGAAGAGCCGCTTTCACGGTCGCTTTAAGGTAAGAGAGACGGGCGGCCCGAAGAGTCTTATAAAAGTTGGGGAAGTGCGTGTAGATTCTGTGCGGTTTTATCCTAAGCGCCCTCGCAATGTGTTTTATTGTCGGTAGGGGCCTTTGCTGGAGAGCACTCCGAAGAGCTCCCTTGATTTTCCGGTCAGAAATGTTCACCGGTGTAGAATCTGGAGGTGGGAAAGCGGGGCGGTCGACCTTATTGGTGTGCGCATGCGCCTCATACTGCCTGACAATCTTGCGGGCATTCTCCCAATCCGGATCGCCAGCGCTCAGTCTTTCCGTCAGGAGGCGAAACAGGGGAATCCCCAGCCGATAGCAAAGCCTGTTTAGAGTGGTAAAGGCGGGAAGCTTGCGTTCAGTGAACCAGAATATGAGAACGCAAGTGCTCAGCCCGGCAGCACGAGCGAAGGCAGAGGCGTTACCTCCAGCCAAGTCGCGAACGCAACCTTGTAGATTCGCCCACATGATGTCTCTCGAGGGCGGCGGCTGCAATAGTGGAGCAATCGCCAGCAATCGGGCGATCCCCTCCGTCATGAAACGAGCGCGGTCTGAAACGGCATCTGAACTACTTCCTGGCTCTTGGTGATTTTCGCTGCCAAGCCAGTGATTGCAAAGTGGGCAGCAGCCAGGGCGCGACCTCGGCCTCAGGACGTAGGGTCGGCATCTACAGTGGGGACAGCTCTCGGTTAACCTGCATTGATGTATAAGACATACGGAGACATCTGCCAATGCCCAAAGCAAGGGCTCGTAAATGACCTGACCTGAGGCCTGCCACTCCTGGTAGCAAGCGGCGCACCAAGCGCGACGACTCCGCAGCAATCCCTGGCTGCTGAATATTCCCTTCCACACCGCAGTCGAAAGATACCGGAGGTTGGCAACTCCTGTGGATTCTTCCAGCGTGTAGATCCAATCGCTCACCCGGTCAGTCATTCCATTTAAGGTGTGGGCATCTTCCAGAAAGTGTCGCTTCCACTCTTCCCTGATCTCCAGAGTGCCGGCCAGTTTCGCTTGGAAGAAGCGGAACCGGAGATATTTCGCAAGCAATGTGTTAGTCGAGACATCGTGTGCCTGGGCCAATCTCGTGATGTAACTGGTCAGGCTTTCGATTAGCCCTGTCCCTACGCCAACAGGAGGCAGCTGATAAAGTCCTGTCCGAGGACTTAGGCCGGGAAGTCGAAAATCCAGCAGATCGTAGATTCTCGGATCAGGCATACGCCAGCTCTGGTGATCCGATCTTGTCCCGTTTGGGATTCCTTCGGGCGCAACGCCCCTTTGCCCGAACCGGAGCATTCCGTTGCGCCTGACCGTCTGCCGGCACGGTGATGGCTTCTCCAATTCCCAGCAGGTTGCGCAGCCGTGAGCGCGAGGCGTCATCCTCATTCAATCGGACCTCGCCCTCCCTGGCCTCGATCAAGATCCGCTCGCACTGTGACGCCAGTAGAGCTGTCTCTTCCAGATGCCTTTTATGCAGAGTGGACTTTCCCTCATCCAGCGCACCAGCCAGCGCGCGCATTAACCATTCTTTTAGAATGCCCACGCACCCAATAGACCGCTCATAAAGCAGGTCTATCCAGAGTGAAAGGTCGCATGGCTCCGGCAGCGGGAGCTGAGCTTGAAAGGTCAGGAGGATGTTGCGGAAGGTTTCCAGGTCCCGTTTGTCCTCGCAGCGGTAACGGCGGAAATGGATATCGAGGCTGCGCCGACTGAGCTGGCCACTGAGATTTCGGAACGCCATCAGCTCGTAAGTTCCCAAGAGGACATGGACGATCTTCGTTTGGCTGGCCATGGACTTTACGACATCCAGTTGATCGGCCAGTTTCCGTCCGGAAGCTATTCTGCCGAGATGTTGAGCTTCATCAAGGAATACGGCAACTGGACGTCGGTGACGTAATGCTTGCTCGACAGCATACTGCAGTTCAAAGCCGGCTCGCGGTGCCGGTGTGAACTGTCCCCTGCTATTTCGTTCTCCATTCAGCTTGTCATCGATCAGCGGCTCATTCATCTGCCGAAGCAGCCGGGCAAAGTGGTCCTTCCAGCTGAAGTTTCCATTTAGAGGAGCCATCGTGTTAACGCTGACAAATGGAATCCGCCCGCGATCTGATTCGAGCGAGGGAAGCAGTTCCTCAGTCAGCAACTGCTCCACCTTCAGCCTCAACGTCGTCTTGCCGACGCCGGTCGGCCCCAGCACAAGAATGAGCGAGCCGGGGGCCGCAGACTTGATGGCGCTCAACAGGCGCTCTTTCATCTCCAAGAGGAGAGGATGAGCTATGGTGAAACATCGAAATCCTTGCAATGGATCCACATCAGCCCGGGCAGTCATTCAGAACTCTCCATAGACTTCGGGAGATTTCGAGTTGTTTCCCTCCAACATCTTGCGCAGGCACTGAGCTTTCCCGCTGGGTTCCACTGCCGTGCTCGGCGCGCAGTCAGCCTGCGCTCTGCGTACCTCCATATCTGCCCGACGTTGGGCCAGGACCGTTTCTTGTGTTTCCGCAGCGGCTAGGAACTCCGCGAGTTTCTTCGCCGTAGTCGCAGAATGCGAAGAGTGGTTCTGCCAGCGCTTTCGAAGTTCTTCGGCAGCCAGTCTCAGTTCCTTGTGAGACCGTCCCTGAAAGGCATGGTAGTACTCGCTGTGACATTCAACCCACTGGTTGTCCACGAAGGCGTGGATGGTGCCGATATCGAAGGGGTCGTAGCGGACTTCCACGCGCGAATTGCCGAGGCGCGGATCTCTAAAAAACTCGCACCAATAATAGAGGTAATTGACCTTAACGCCCCTTCCCGGCAAGACCTTGGCTGTCCCCCGTCTGGGGGTGGGCAACGTGTAGATCAGAAACTCGCGGTCGTAGGGGATCAGACGGTGGTCCCTCTCCCCGCTCATCGCCCATCCCGCCTCATAAGCCTCGCGTGGGCTCCGTCCGAGAGCAGGGTGGTCCATGCTGTCGTAAACCTCATAGGAATACTTGGCAAGTTGCTCTTGAAGTTCTCTGAGCGACCAAACAGCTTGACCTCTCGGATCAACGCCTTTGGTGACCTGCCGAACGTGGCGCGTGATCTGGGTATTGCCGCGCAGATTATGGACAAACTCGGAGTTCAGCGTGCCGAACAGGCGCTCGCAGACCGAGCCGAAGCGCGCCTTGGAAGGCGGCCGCGTCTTTTTCGTGCATTGGTAGCGGGCCAGGAGGGTTTCGAAATAGGTGCTTTCAAACTCAGGGCCGCCGTCAACAACCAGAATCTGTGGCAATCGGCTGTGGCGGTAGACGCATTCCCGTATGACCATCATGCAAGACCTGTAGCTGGGAGCATCAAAAGTGAGGTAAAACCCCAGGAACCGGCGAGAAAATGCGTCGGTCATGATGGTCAGCCAAGGGCGGCCAAGCGCTCGTCCGGTCAGCGAGCAAACTAATTCAATGTCCAGCTCCGTGTGGTCGATATGTACGATTTCAAACGGCCGCCCGCCGTGACGAGGCGTCGTCTGCTCCAACTGCCAGTAAAAAGGTTCCTGTCCATAGGCAGCACGGTGACCGCGCCGTTTCAGCGTCTGCTCAAAGCCTCCTCTTTTTCGAATTTCACGGCTGAAGGTCTTATAGCTCGGCGCCTTGATGCCCTGCTTTTCGCATTCCAGCCGTAGTGCGATCCACGATGCCCACTTCCTTTTTTGTTTCTGCGTCTCGTAATCGTCCTTTATGAAGCGGGTCATCAGAGACGCTGTGGCGTCGAGCAGTTTGCGATTAGAGTTTCCGCGTCCGGCGATGTTCGAAAAGAGCCCGAGGAACCCGTTCCCAAACCGGCGGTCTGCTTCTTGGTATTTCGCTGCCCACCGGCGGAGGGTGCGCACGGGCTCTGAGAGTCCTTCCTTGTTGCCTTCGAGGAACTGGCATGCACATTGGTAACGATGGTTGGTCCGCCTGAGTTCATCCTCATTGGCTCCCAAGATACGCCGCAACAACTCCGAGTTCTCACTGCCAGCCACGCCGGTAATGCTCCGTTCTTTCATCAGCTGCTCGAAACTCAAGCGCGGGAGTTCCAGTACGGTGGGATCGTCGCCCAGGAGGCTGACGAAATCGGGGCTGACATTGACCACTTTCCATGGACGGCCATTCCAGCTGATCGCGCTGCCGGCGACGGGAATCAATGACAGAGATGCCGTGGGCGAAGCAGGGCGGCATGGATGCGCCGCCTTCAACAGGTGAGGGCTGGCAAAAACTCTTACTGTCCCGGGCTCGCTCAACCGCGTTGACCATAAATCAACGCAAAGTTGACCTTCAGCAATCAAGAAATAAACCTGGTCATGGCTGCAGAATACTGCGAGGCTGGCCAAGAGCTGGTCAAGCGTGATGCCCGGGAGGGCTGCAACATAGGCGCGAACCTTCTCCGCCGTTGCCGACGGGACCGAGACTGTGCCCCGAAAGTAATCTTCCAGGAACTGCATGTTGGCCTGGAAGATCCAGTTAATGTCCTTTGACGACCGGACCTCATAGTTGAGGCCCAGCCGCGCTGCGTAAGACTCGCCCGGCGGGCACCGCCAACGACTACCGTCGAACTGATACCGGTTCGGGGCTTGCTCAGCCAAGCGACGGAGATCGTCTTCGGTCTTGCATTCTATCCAGCCGGCGCGATCTGTTCGGATGGCAAAGTAATCAGCGGTATGCAGCACTCCGACCTGCTTGCCGGAAAGGGCTTGGTACTCAAGCTTGATCGGCGGGGGCTGGTCGTAATACTCCAGGCAGGCGGGATCGTGCTCCATCACGTAAACTTCTGCGAGCTCAACCCGATGACTCTCGAACTGGATGGTAACGCCCATCTTCCTGCTCGGATAACGCCCGCACACGTTGCGACGACCGCCGCCCACACGTCGCGCAGGGTCGGATGCTCGTATCTGACGAACTACACGTTGAGCCTCATGAGAGATGCGAAGCCGCTGAAACCAAGTTTGCAGTTCGGCCTCCGTGAGCATCCGCCACCTCCCGCAGTCATGTCTTCACTGCGACTCTCCTGTCCAACTTCCTGGCGCGCTCCCGCTTCAATGCCTGGGCGTATCGTATTCCGGCTTCATTGATGAGCTGCTGCAGTCGCCGACCATTCTTGATGGCGCTGGCAAGCTTCGAGGCCAGTTCGTGGGGTACGTAGATGGACGTCCTCCGCCTCCCTTTGCGGGCATAGAGCACGTAGCTGGCGTGCCCTCGCCCGCGGGCACACACCGGGCAGTTCTTGCGGATGCACGGGCAATGCCGCAGGGAAATTGAGCCCTCGGCCACTGGCCATAACTTCGCGATCGCACCTGCAAACCAGCCCTTCACATCATCAGTTGACTCGTGGCGCGCCATAGTATGTGCTCATAGTTGCATACGTACAATCTCATTGCAAGGACTTTTTTCGACCCCAGTGAGGCTGACGGATGCTCGTCGGGCTGCTGTCGTGGGAACTCCAGCCTGCTGGCTGTTGGGTACGTCCCTGCCCAAGCTAAGCAAGAACGTGGTGGTTCTCGACCGCGAATCGGACATAACCAGCGGTACAGCGAATAGCCGGTTGTCGAAGGGTGGCGTCGCGCACACACAGGACTCGAAACTCCGTCGGCAGCCGATTCAGGTACAGGCAAATGCGGTCGAAGTTGGTATCGGAGGCGCAGCGAGCCAGTGCCGACGCGACCGCATACTGCGCCGCGGCATTCTCCGGCACGGGTTCCTGGGTGGGATTCAGCAAAATGGCGTCAATGTTGGGCAATTCTCGGAACATTCTGAGAAACGCCGAAAATTCGGTGGCGGCGCCGGCCCCT
>Ga0208686_1000762_pt1 | contig 14264 bp, 11 predicted proteins | sample June2015DPH_6_50_FD_184694 | JGI IMG/M metagenome (GOLD analysis project Ga0208686, IMG submission 184694) | Peatland microbial communities from SPRUCE experiment site at the Marcell Experimental Forest, Minnesota, USA - June2015DPH_6_40... | ecosystem: Environmental > Terrestrial > Soil >... | reverse complement strand
TCGGAACACAGCGTGCACTTGTAGGCCTTGTGATCGACTTGGGAGATGCGCGGGATGTTGAACGGGCATCCTTTCACACAATAGCCACAGCCGATGCATTTGTCGTGGTCGAAGTCGACGATGCCGTTGGAATACTGCACGATCGCGCCGGGCGCCGGACACGCTTTGAGGCAGCCCGGATCCTCGCAATGCATGCAGCCGTCTTTGCGGATCAGCCACTCGAGATCCTGCGTCTCCGGGTTGACCCACTCGGTAAAGCGCATGAGCGTGAACATGTCCGGCGTGAGGTCGGGTGGGTTTTCATAAACTCCGACATTGATGCCGATTTCCGCGCGCTTGTCGTTCCACTCCAGGCAGGCCGCCTGGCATGCCTTGCAGCCGATGCATTTCGACACGTCGATGAGCTTGGCCACCGGCGTGAGTTGACGCGCCGGCGGCGGAACCGATGAAGCCGAACGGCGAACCAGATCGGCCTCGCCGAGATTTGTCACCGGATTTATCGTGTTGGGGTTGGGCAGCTCGAATTCGAATGCCATGGTTCTCCCCTACGCCACCGGTCCGGACGCGATGGACTCGATATTGACCAGGAAGGCCTTGAATTCGGGCGTCTCCGCATTGGCGTCGCCGACAAACGGTGTCAGCGAATTTGGTCCGAAGCCCTTGCGGGCCTCACCCATGAAACCCCAATGCAACGGAATGCCGACGACATGGACCGTCTTGCCGTCACAGATCAACGGCCTGATGCGCTTGGTCACAACGGCCTTAGCCTTCACGGAGCCGCGCTTTGACCACACCCTGACCCAGCCGCCGTGCGTGATGCGCTTTTCCTTTGCTAGTTCCTCGCCGATCTCGACGAAGAATTCCGGTTGCAGCGAAGCATTGATCTTGCAGTGCTTGGTCCAGTAGTGGAAGTGCTCGGTGAGCCGGTAGGAGGTCGCCGCATAGGGGAACTCCTTGGCATCTCCAAACTGCTCCATATCATCTTTGAATACGCGCGCCGCCGGATTGCCTCTGATCTTCGGATTGATCGGGTTGGCAATTGGCGACTCGAACGGCTCGTAATGTACCGGGAACGGACCTTCCTTCATCAGGGTTCGAGCGAACAACCGCGCAGTGCCTTCCGCAGTCATGATGAAGGGACTGACCACGCCGGGCTTGGCATTCGGCGCAATGTCGGGAACGTCGTAGCCTGACCAGGCCGTGCCGTTCCACTCGAGGAGCTTGCGGCTCGGGTCCCAGGGCTTGCCGCTCACATCCGCCGACGCGCGGTTATAGAGAATGCGGCGATTGAGCGGCCACGACCAAGCCCATTTACCGAATACCCCGGCATTGTCTGGGTCAGTATTGTCACGGCGAGCCATATTGTTGCCCGCCTCATTGAAGCAGCCGGAATAGATCCAGGACCCGCACGCGGTCGTACCGTCGTCGCGAAGCACCGCGAAACTCCCGAGCTGCTTGCCCTTCTCCAAGAGCACTTTGGTGGAATCAGCCGGATCGGTGACGGTCTCGAGGACGGAACCGTTGAGTTCCATTGCCAGCTCTTCCGGGGTGGGGTCTCCGGGATCCTTGTAGTTCCACGTCAGGTTGACGATCGGGTCGGGGAAAGTCCCGCCTTCCTTCTGGTAGAGCGCCTTAAGACGCTGGCCGAGCTGGGCCATGATCCAAACGTCGCTCTTGGCTTCGCCCGGCGGGGTGCCGCCGGCCCAGTGCCACTGCAACCAGCGCGCAGAGTTCGTCAGCGAACCGGTGTCTTCCGCGAAGCAGGTTGACGGCAGCTGAAAAACTTCGGTCTGGATGTTTGCGGTATCGACGTCGTTGTACTCGCCGTGATTTTCCCAGAACCGGGCGGTCTCGGTGTCGAGCGGGTCCATGATCACGAGCAACTTCAACTTCGAGAGCGCAGTCGTAAGCTTGCGCCGATTCGGAAACGCCAGCAGCGGATTGAAGCCCTGGCAGAAATAGCCGTTGATCTTGCCTTGGTGCATCAATTCGAATGCACGCAGGATGTCATAGGCCGCAACGTCGAGCTTGGGCAGATAGTCGTAGTCCCAGTTGTTGTCCTTGGTGGCGGCAGCGCCCCACATCGCCTTCTGGAAGCTGACGAAGAATTTCCTGTAGTTCTGCCAGTAGCTCGTCTGGTTCGGCCGCAGCGGCTTGAACAAGTGGGTCGACATGTATTTGTCGAGATCGGGGGCGCCATCGGTCGGTATGTCCAGATAGCCCGGGAGCAGATGCGACATGAGTCCGAGATCGGTCAGGCCCTGAATGTTGGAGTGACCGCGCAACGCATTCATGCCGCCGCCGCGCACGCCGATATTGCCCAGGATGAGCTGGAGCATCGCCATATTGCGGATGTTCTGTGAACCCTTGGAATGTTGCGTCCAGCCGAGCGCGTACATCGACGTCATGAATTTGTCTTTGGCCGAGGTCTCGGCGATCATCTTCGCCACTTGCAGGAACTTGTTCTTCGGCGTGCCGCAGACGCGTTCGACGAACTCAGGCGTGTAGATCGACACGTGCTGTTTGAGCAGGTTCCAGACGCAACGCGGATTGGTCAGCGTTTCGTCAACGACGATAAAGCCGTCGTCGCCGATCTGGTAATCCCAGGTCGAGCGGTCGTAGTCACGCTTGCTCTCGTCATAGCCGGTGAACAGGCCATCCTGATAGCCGAAGCCATCCTTCACGAGGTAAGTCGCGTTGGTGTAAGCCTTGGTATATTCCCACTGCACCTTGTCGTTCTGGATGCAGTAGTTGATCAGGCCGTTGAGGAACGCGATGTCGGTTCCCTGCCGGATCGGCGCGTAGACATCGGCAACCGATGCCGAACGCGTAAAGCGCGGATCGACCACGATGAGTCTCGCGCCACGGTTGGCTTTAGCTTCCGTGACCCATTTGAATCCGCATGGGTGCGCCTCGGCGGCGTTGCCACCCATAATGACGACGAGATCCGTGTTCTGGATATCCGTCCACGAATTCGTCATCGCACCGCGACCAAACGTTGGGCCCAAACTGGACACCGTGGGTCCGTGTCAGACCCGCGCTTGGTTATCGAATACGAGCATCCCGGCGCTGCGAACGACCTTGTAGGTCGCCCAGGCCGTTTCGTTGGTGGTTGCCGACGCCGCCAGGAAGCCGGTCGAGAGCCAACGGTTCACCGTTACCCCGGCGGCGTTCTTGGCGATGAAGTTCTGGTCGCGATCATCCTTCATCAGCCTGGCGATGCGGTCGAGGGCGTAATCCCAGGTCACGCGCTCGAACTTGTCGGAGCCAGGCTTGCGCGCCATCGGATATTTCAGGCGCGTCTCGGCATGGACGAAGTCGAGCAAGGCCGCGCCTTTCGGGCAGAGCGTGCCGCGATTGGTCGGATGATCGACGTCGCCTTCGATGTGGATGATGTCGGCCTTCTCACCCTTCGCGAGGTTGCCCTTGGAATACATGATGATGCCGCAGGCGACGGCGCAGTAGGTGCAGGTGTTGCGGGTTTCGGTGGTGCCTAGCAGCTTGAAAGGTTGTATCGCCGCCGCATAAGCGGTTTCGACATCACCAAAACCAAGCGCGCCGATTGTTGTACCTGCAAGACCTGCGCCGGCGCCAATCATAAATCGGCGCCGCGACAGTTCCATGTTCATTGGACGGCCCTCCTGAACACGTTGGCCCCCTCGGGGGGCGCTTCTCGGAACAATGCTCATCAGCTTGCCCGATCATTGGAATTCCGTAATAGCCGACGCTATTTTGGAATTGGACCAAAGTCAATTTATCGCAGCAGAATCGCGGGCGTTCAATTGTTGTTGAATCCCTCGGGCTATTGCCTCGTCCTTTGTGCATTGCAGCATCACGCGCCCGCGATCTGCACGACGATGTAGGCGTACAGCGTTGCAGCTGAGAAATGCCGATTTAGATTGACGCCGAAGCAAGCTCGGCGGCAGAATCGCATCGTGTTCGCGCCAGCGGCTCCCGAGGCTCGGGGCGATCGGCATCAGGCAGTGATTTGGCGACAGCGACCGAGCGTCGCAGCATCGCCCGTCAGCGCATGCTTTGCAAACATCGTTGCTGCCGCCCCGGTCGACGAGGCGCCATCCAAACCACCGCATCGAAAACCACAACCCGCGAAGCCGCTTCGGCCTTTGCGCCGCAGTGACGCGACGAGGAGGAGGCAATGTCCATCGATCGACGTGAGCTTTTCAAAGCAGGACTCGCGGTATCGGCCGCCGCGGCGCTGCCGCATGCGGCGCGGGCAGAGGCCGGCTTTGCCCCGCAGCCCGGAGCGTGGCGCAACTTTAAGGTCCTGACGCGTCTCGAGATCCTCAAGGTGAACGGCAAGACCCAAGCATGGATCCCGGTGCCCGCCGTCAACGAACCGGGTTGGTTCAAGTCGCTCGGCAGCACCTGGACAAGCAACGGCCGCGCCGCTCTGGCGCACGAACCGAAATACGGTGCCGAGATGCTTCATGTCGATTGGCCGGAGGGCGAGAAAAGCCCGGTCATCGAAGTGACGAGCCGGATCGCGACGCGCGATCGCGCCATTGACCTCGCCAAGCCCGGCCGAGCTGCCACGCTTTCGGCAGCGGAACGCGACCTCAACACGCAAGGCACCGAACTCATTCCCGTTGGCGGCATCGTCAAGCAAACCTCGGATAAGATCGTCGCCCATGCGAATGCGGAGACCGATATCGAGAAGGCACGCGCCATTTACGAATGGATCGTGGACAACACGTTCCGCGACGCCGCGGCGCGCGGCTGCGGCATCGGCGACATCGCGGCCATGCTCAGGACCGGCAATCTCGGCGGCAAATGCGCCGATCTCAACGCGCTCTATGTCGGCTTGGCGCGGGCGGCCGGTTTGCCGGCGCGCGATGTCTACGGCATTCGCGTTGCGCCATCGCGACTAGGCTACAAGAGTCTCGGCACGGGCTCCGCGGTGATCACCAAGGCGCAGCATTGCCGCTCGGAGGTCTATCTCGCCGGCTTCGGCTGGGTGCCGGTCGACGCCGCCGATGTGCGCAAGGTCGTGCTCGAGGAACCGCCGACCAACCTGGCGATGGACGATTCCAAGGTCATCGCCGCACGCAAGGTGCTGTTCGGCTCATGGGAGACGAATTGGCTGGCGTATAATTTCGCCCACGACGTCGCCTTGCCCGGATCGAGCGGCCCGAAGCTCGGCTTTCTGATGTATCCGCAGGCCGAGACCGCGAGCCTGCGGCTCGATTGCCTCGACCCGGAAAACCTCAAATACACCATCACCGCGAAGGAGCTGACGTCGGCGTGACGCATGACGCGCCGACTACGCCGCCGCATTGCAGGAAGACATCATGAATGTGCCGATCGTTCGACTGACCAGTCTCGCCCACGGCGGCGGCTGCGGCTGCAAGCTCGCACCTTCGGTGCTGAAAGAGCTGCTCGCCGACCAGCCGGCAGCGCAGCCTTACCGCGAGCTCCTAGTCGGAACCGAAACCGGCGACGACGCGGCGGTGTGGCAGCTCGACGATGAGACCTGCATCATCGCCACCACCGATTTCTTCATGCCGATGGTCGACGACCCGTTCGACTTCGGACGCATCGCCGCGACCAATGCCATTTCCGATATCTACGCGATGGGCGGCAAGCCGATCATGGCTTTGGCCATTCTCGGCATGCCGGTCGACAAAATACCGCCGGAGATGGTGCGGGAAATTCTGAAAGGCGGATCGCAGGTCTGCGCCACGGCGGGAATTCCCGTGGCGGGCGGCCACTCCATCGACTCGCCGGAGCCGATCTACGGCCTCGCCGTCATCGGCATCGGCCGCCCGCAGGACATCCGCCGCAACACTGTAGCCAAGCCCGGCGATGCCCTGATTCTGACAAAGGCGCTCGGTGTCGGCATCTATTCGGCCGCCTTCAAGAAAGCCGCGCTATCGCCCGCAGCCTACGCAGAGATGACGGCATCGATGACGCTGCTCAACCGGATCGGAACCGAGCTGGCCAAGAATCCCGCCGTTCACGCCATCACCGACGTGACCGGCTTCGGTTTGCTGGGGCACGCACTGGCGATGGCGCGCGGCTCGAACCTTGCTGTTGTCGTGCGCTTCGACGATCTGCCGTTCCTGACCGAAGCCGCACAATTAGCGCAACGGCAGTTTGTCACCGGGGCTTCGGCCCGGAACTGGGTGAGTTACGCAGAAAGCGTAACGCTACCTTCCGACTTTCCCGAATGGCGGCGTCACCTGCTCACCGATCCGCAGACGTCGGGAGGACTGCTGATTGCCTGCGATCCCGGTCGTGCGGCGGAAATTGCACGTACGATTGCCGATGCAGGATATCCGCGCGCCTGCATCATCGGATATGTCGATGCCGGGCCACCGTCAATCACGATTTGGTCCTAATCCGTTCAGGTCCGGGCAGGCAACTTTTTTCCAAGAACTCTACGACTAGCGTTTGGGCTGGATTGCCTCCAACCTCCGCGCGCGCGAGCCACGCAACGAATCCCGCCCGCCAGTGACCCAGCCGCAAGTAGACCGCTCCGATCGGGCTGTTGTCCACGCCGGCCCCGTAGCTCGCGTTTTGAAATGCGGAGTGGTCTATTTTCCCTTTTGCCGGAGGACCCACTCCGCTATGCCGGTAAGTAGCCCAAGCGCGATTAGTGGAAGGATTAGTTCTGTCGATGCGCCAAACGCGTACGCGACTGTCGCTAATACCCACAAGGAGCCGATGGTCCATAATGCGATTGCCAGAGAGTCCGGAAGCCTATCCATGCGATCCCTCTCGGGGCGCTGCTGGAAGGAAAAGCTCCTACCGGCGCCACCGCGCCCAGTAGGAGTCATCAGCCTCGAGGCGATGTCGGGAGACTCCATTCCCACTCAAACAATGCTACGCTGGCTAATTGCGCGGTCAAGGCTGCGTTCGGGGCATCATCATCATCAAGCTGAGCTGCTGGCCTCTTGGCTCCAACCTACGCGCAAGTGGGCGGTGTTATTCGGCGTGCAATTTGAACGCCGATTGACAGCAACGGGCTCGAAGGGTCAGTTGCCGCGCCACGATCATCTGAAGCTTTTGCGACGGCAATCCAATCTACGGAGAGCTAAGCCGCCCATAATTCCGGGTTTATTCGCAGTTGCGCATTTGTCCGCACATATGCACATCGATTTCGTGCGCGTTCGTCGACGAATGTTTACGTTTGGTTGCGTCTTAAAGCCATGCAGAGCCTTGCTCGGGCGGGTAGCTGGACCTGTTCGATCAAACCGATGTCAGGATTTAATCGGAACGGCTGTGACCGTTACGCCTTGGGGAGTCATCCATGATCAATCGGCGTACGCACCAAAATGCCGCGGCACTTGGCATCGCCGGCTTTGCGCTTTTACTGACCATGTCTGACGCTTTTGCCTTTTCCGCGTCCTTCGCTCCGGCTCGCCGAGCTTCGCGCTCACGGACGTGCCACAGGGAACGGCGAGGCTGCAGTTCGCGATGACGGACCTCAACGTGCCGAGTTTTCATCACGGCGGCGGCACGGTCGCTTACAGCGGGCATACGGCGGTTTATCCAGCTCCAGCTTCGCCGTCACGGCGTTGATGTCCACGCGGCTTGAGGCGGTGTCGAGATAGTGAAACGGCGAATGGTCCTCCGGCTCAGGTTTATGTCGATGTATCGGGAAGAGGACGCCGACAACGAATACGACAAGAACATCCAAATCGCCGACATGAACGCCCTGAACGCGGCCCTGGCGGTGATGAAGTGGAAGAAGCTGTTCGGATTTTACGCCGACAATGAGCGCGAGCACTACAGCACCTACACGATCGACACGAACCTTCTGACGAGCGATGAAACCTAGGTCGAACCGAAAGACGGCGCTGACGCCGCAATTCATCGAGCTGGTTCCGCCGGAACTGGACGAAGGCGTACTTTATGTCTCGATGGTGTACGGCTGCGCCATTCACAAGTGCTGTTGCGGCTGCGGCGAGAAAGTCGTTACGCCCTTAAGCCCGACGGACTGGAAGCTGACCTTCGACGGGGAGTCGATCTCGCTTCATCCCTCGATCGGCAACTGGAGCTTTCCCTGCCGGTCGCACTATTGGATTCAGGAAAATCAGGTCCGATGGGCGGAGCAAATGTCCGACGAGCAAATCAAGGCCGGCCGGCTTGCGGACTGGGTGGCGAAGGCGCGCTAATTACGGCCAGAGGTCGGCGGCGGCGGCCGCCAGCGTGGCCGGCGCCAAAGCCGGCGGGTGGCGCGCAAGGCTGCGAAAGATTTTCGGCCGAGATTGATTTGCCGTTCTAGGTTTCGCGGGACGGGGCTTCGTTAGCTTGCATTGACGATGTTGCCTTGGGAGTAGCGACAAGGTCGCCTCCGAAAATGAAAGATGCCCGGCCAACCACGAGTGCATCTACCGCAAAGAGTTGGACATGAAGACGTTGGTGTGGACGCGAGCCCTCACGACCCTCCCGGTGTGACCTGATTGACTTCAGTAGATCGTATTTTCTCTAAAGCGGACTGGAAGGTATCCAATGCGAACTTCTCGACATCCGACTGCTGAGGGATGACTTGTCGCGAGACAGGGTTCGCGGTCGACCGTTCCCATTTTTTGATCTTACCAGTATCGTCCTTGAGCCTGTCCTTTGAAAATAAATAATACCGCGCAGGCGCGAGTCCCACAAATTGACGAAAGGCTATCTTGCGTTGAGATGCTGACGCTGAATCAATTTCGATTGAGTCTGGGTAAAGCTCGGAAACGTGGCTCTTGGGATAAGGTTTAAGGTACACAACCTTGTCGATGCCAACACCGACGATATGTTTGGCGCAGTTGTGACATGGGAATGTAGTGCAATAGAGAATTGCCTTTCGAACCGGAATGCCAATCCGCGCCGCCTCAGTGATCGCACACATTTCAGCGTGCATCATCCTGCCAAATTCTAGACTGTCTAAGACTAGGCAGTCTTTCAACGGCGCCTCTGGAGCGTCAATTAGCTCGGCTTCAAGATCTTCTACTCTGAACTTTGTGAATTTTTCCGGAGCCAATTTGGCCTTCGCCAGACGATAAACGACATCTGTAACCATGAGCCGCTTACGGCGGGTGTTCTGGTCCTCGCCCAACGCTGCGTCACGTGCATCTCCCGTGTCGCCCTCCCAATACGTTCCGCCACCGGCCTTCGGCACTTCATTGCAGCCGAGCGCCAAAGTTTCTCCTATTGGAGACACAATCGCCGCTCCAACTTGCTGCGACATGTCGATGGAACGAACAGAGGCGTTGAACGCCAATGCTATTCCATACTCATCGAGCGTCGGTGAACGAGTTGGATGTCCAAAGAATATTTCGAAGAAGCGGCCCAGTTCGTTGCCAAGAATTGCTTCGGCGGAAGCGTTCACGATCACGTCCGCTAAAGGAAACGCCTCTCGCACGCGCTGTCCGGCTTTTTCTTCCTCTTCTGCATCATCCCGCCCGATCAGTTGTGCAGCGGTGGCTCGCCAATTTTCTTCTCGAGAATTTTCGGGATGAGAGTTCGAAATTTTGTGGACCAATATACGTTCGCGAACATCGCGAGGCGCGTGGCAGGATACTTGTATGAAAAAATCCCGGTACACTTGGCGGAGTAGTTCCGTTTCTTCCGGGCGCTTGATTTGATCAACGATGTAAGCAACCCGCTTCAAGGGCGAGTCGCGATCCCCCTTCTCCCCGCGCAATTCCCTTATTTCTTATAATGGCCAGACAGGCCAATATATCGTTTCGTTCTGAAATTTCTCGCAGTTTATTACACGCAGCTATTCTTGTTTTGTAGTATTCCTCTAGTGGGTGATCAATTATTGTTGGCAGGGCCTTGAGTTTTGGCAGAAGTGATGTAACTTTTAGTATCTTAGTCTCATAGCTATAGGTGGACAGAACCGATTTAATCTTTTCGGAAACTAACCTAGTGTCCAACCCAATTCGCCCGACCAGACCTATTACAATCTCTGGACTTTCGATTGTTCCGAGAGGAAGCATTTTACCCCCCTTGGCAATTTCTTGAGGATTGACACATATCGTGAACCTCGATTCGTTCGCCAGCGTCTAATCTTGACTGATTCGGGAGGGGCAACATGACCAAAAGCCGCACTCAAGATTACAAATGGCTCGAAAGCCACATCAACGATGCAAGTACCGAAGTCGCAAGCTGGCCCTCGTGGAAATCGCAAAGCTCAACACGCGGGAATTGCATTAACACAGAATCTGCCGAGAATGCTAAGCCCGAGTCTTCCTCTGCGCCAACTAAGCAAAATTCCCGCTAATTCGAATCGCAGTCCCAGCGCGATGACCTTGCGGCGCGCTCGCAAGATTGTTGTTGGCGTGTAAGAACAGGCGGCGTCGGCACCCAGGATATTCCTATCGCGGCTCAATGGCTGGCCTGTGCCATCCCCCTACCGACGCATCACCGCTGGCCTCGCGGCCACCGATGCACGACTTTCCAACCTCCGAGCTCCATGAGTGCGACTAGGTCGCGATTGGCCGCGTAGTGCCACGTCGCCCAGGTGTGCCGGCAGTCGTGCGGATGGAAATCGGCGATGCCGGCGCGCTTACAGGCGCCCTTGAAGCCGGTCTTGATCTGTCCGCCTCCGTCGGCTTTGCGTTCATACGGCCGACCGTCCGATCGACGGAACACCGGCTGCCGTAGGTCTTGTAGATGCGCACCGCCCGCGCCGTGCCGACACCGTGGCTGTGCAGGAAGACATGATCTCCCGCACCGCCTTCTGCTCCGGCCGCGGTGGCACCCGCGAGGATCGCGCCAGTGAAGAACCGCCCCGACAAAGACGAGCAGGGCATCGATACGTTCCAGCAATACTGGTTTGCCGGCAATCACTCCGATGTCGGCGGCAGCTACCCTGAAAACGAATCTCGCCTTTCCGATTTCACGCTCGCGTGGATGATCGAGACCGCAGAAAAAATCAAAGGCGGCCTCAAGATCGACAAATCAGTGCTGCAATTGTACCCCTCGGCGAGCGGCATGCAGCACGACCAGCGCAAAGACGGCTTTCCGTTTATCACAAAATGGGCAGGTCTGACCTGGCCCGGAAAGCCCAGGCAAATTCCCGTCCCCGATGCGACGCTTCATGACTCGGTTTATGAGCGTTTCAAGCTTCGCGCCGTCGTGCAGTATGATATCGCGGCGTCGTACCGCCCCGAAACGCTCAGGACCCATGAACGCCTTGCCAATTACTATAAGGACATTCCAGAGCCGAAACCCCAAAATAGAGTTTTGGCCTATATCAAGAGCTTCTTTCTTGCGGCTTGAGCCTGTCGTTTCTGCCGTGATGGCGAGGCTTGGCGTTGTGGCAGCCTGTTGCCCGAGCGGAGATTCAAAGTCGCGTTTATTAATTCTCAATGAATATCAATGCCTTATCTTAAAAACGACGAAGGTGACGCACAGGACTTTCATCCCTGATATAGCTTTCAGCGTTTGTTGAAATAGCCAATAATAGTGAAATATTCTTGACAAATTTCACTGGAAACGATACTTTCAACATATGCTGAAACCGCACGAATCGATGAACGAATTAGAGAACCGAGCGGCGGGCGCCCTGCGGGCGCTCATCGAGCAAGTACCCGCCATCAAACTGGAGCACATCAAGGTCGAACCTCTAGACGCCGATCGCGGCGTCGACATCCTGGCGCGCATCCTCGTGGCTGACCGCCCTCACGTGCTGGTCTGCGAAGTGAAGGCTAACGGTCAGCCACGTCATGTACGCATGGCGCTGCTCCAGTTGCGTAACTACGTGGCGCACTTTGCAAGCGAAGCGACACCGATCTTCATCGCGCCGTATCTGTCACCGGAGGCACAGGCGCTGTGCCGGGAACATGGGGTCGGATTTCTCGACCTCGAAGGCAATGCCCGACTCGTTTTTGACGGCGTGTTCATCGATCGGCTTGTATCAAGCAAGCCGCCTGTCGAACGACGCGAGCTCAAGTCGCTCTTCAAGCCCAAATCCGCGCAAGTATTGCGCGTGATGCTCCGCGATCCGCGCCGTGCATGGCGCGTCGCCGAACTGGCGGCGGCTGCCGGGGTTAGTCTCGGCCATGTCAGCAACGTGCGCTCCGGATTGCTGGATCGGGAATGGGCGCAAGTGTCCGACCAAGGTCTCTTCCTTTCCGAGCCTGACGCCTTGCTCGATGCGTGGCGGGATGCCTACGAGCCGCCCGCGGGCAAGCGCATGGGTTTCTACACGACGCTGCATGGCAGCGCCTTTGAAGAGGCGGCGCGCCGCATTCTTCATGCCGGCTCTGATAAGGGCCGCGCTATCTTTGCGTCGTTTTCGGCGGCGCACTGGCTGACGCCCTACGGCAGAACCGGCATGCAGTATTTCTACGCGGACAATGCCGGATTCGAACAGCTAAAGGTCCAGTTGAAGCTGTCCTCCCCTTCCAAGGGAGAGAACGTCGTCATCACTGTCCTGAAAGACGACGGCCTGTTCCTCGATACCGTCGAACCGGCGCCGGGAGTCGTCTGCACGAGTCCTGTCCAAACCTATCTCGATCTCGCGGCTGCCGGAGAGCGCGGACGGGAAGCAGCCGAACATCTGCGGCAAGAGAGGTTGAGATGGCCAACGTGACGCCGCCCGAGCCGCAGTCGGCAGCCGACTACGACGATCGCACGACCGCAGCGGTGCCGAAGCCCTGGGCGACGGCGAATACGCCACGTTGGTCGAAGCCCTCATGGAGCACGGATACGAGCAGCGAACTGGACTTCGACGTTTCCAGCTTGCGCGCACGGTGCAGGCTACGGACGGCGGTGATCCGATCAATATTCTCGTAGACTTCCTGATGCCTCGTGATGTCGAGATCGTCAAGAACAGTCCACCCTTAATCAGCGACTTCGCCGTGCAGAAGGCCGATGGAGCCGATCTGGCGCTGCGCTTCTATCAACTGGTCGCAATCGATGGGCCGATGCCGGATGGCGGCGCTAACCGCGTCGAAATCGCGGTCTGCTCAATACCCGCCTTGCTCGCCATGAAAGGTCACGCTTTGCGCAATCGTCTCAAACAAAAAGACGCTTACGATATTTACTACAGCGTGCGCAATTATCGCGGCGGGATCGAAGCACTGGCGGAAGCGTGCCGCCCGTTGCTTGGGCATGCAAGCGCTGAACTCGGCTATCGCTACATCGCGGAGAAGTTCGATAGCGTGAACGGATTCGGGCCAGACCGTGTCCGGCGTTTTGTGCAGGGCACGGCGATTTTGGGCGATCGCACTCCCGAACAATGGCAACAAGATGCTTTTGGTCAGGTCGATGCTTGGCTGCGTGCGCTGGGGCTCCGGGGCTAGTAGCTTATGAAGCATCGCGTTACACGATTTAAGAGCCTGAAAAATGGGCTTGGAGGAGCTTGAGCCGTTCATCCGCAATGGTGGACACCTCCAGACCGGAAAACCGTTTAAACGGTTTGGCGGGATGCGTCCCGCGAGATATTGGTGAACTGGCTGCGCGCGCATGCGAACCTCGGTTGAAACAGAATGGCCGATTCTGTTTCAGAGCGGGAGGTATTCGCCGAATTGCAACGAATTTGCTCGCAGCCATGCAGATGCCATGCAGATTTTTTCATTCTGCATGGCAGGTTAACAGATGACCGAAATCTTCTGGAAAATCATTGAGGTTATGGCGCGCCCGAAGAGATTCGAACTCCTGACCCCCAGATTCGTAATCTGCCGGCTCGGCCCCATTACGAGTTGTGAGGTAGTCGAAGCGCTAACACGCAAACAAAGCTGCCAGCGTGAGCTACAAGGCGTGACTACCGCTTGAGTTCTATCTGGCAGACTTTATAGCGTGGAAATTTCTGGAGTTCTTTCGCTTTATCTGCAAGGGTGGGCTCGCCATAGCCACGCCCGACTGAAGCCGGCGCATGTCCGACGATGGCGTCGAGCACCTTTTCTGACATGCCGCTTCGGAAGCCTATGGCCTTGAACGTGTGTCTCCAAGCGTGATTAGGCGACAACTCAGGATCGTTGACGCCAAGTCTCCGGACCCACGTTGCCACCTGTTCGCGTGCTTTCACATAGCGAGGTTTGCGGGGGTTGGTGGGATCGATTGGTCCACTAGGCTGCTTCGACTCATTGTAAAACAGCGGCCCGGCGCCGTTGGCCTTCACGAATGCAAGGAAGCCTTGCTCAACTAAATGCTCGTGAAGCGGCACTGTGCGCGCTTTACCGGTCTTGGTCGTACCAGCCTCTGGCGAAATCTTAATGGCATGAATGCCGTCGCGTTCGACGATATCAACACCACGCAATTGCGTAAGCTCGCCCATGCGCGCACCGCTGTACGCCGCCAGCCACGGA
>Ga0208686_1000747_pt1 | contig 14407 bp, 8 predicted proteins | sample June2015DPH_6_50_FD_184694 | JGI IMG/M metagenome (GOLD analysis project Ga0208686, IMG submission 184694) | Peatland microbial communities from SPRUCE experiment site at the Marcell Experimental Forest, Minnesota, USA - June2015DPH_6_40... | ecosystem: Environmental > Terrestrial > Soil >... | reverse complement strand
GCAGCTTCGGATCGGCTTGCGCCGCTGCATCCAGCTCCTTCACGGCGTCGTCGTACTCTCCACGATTCAGATGCGCCTTACCCATCCACAGATGAAATTCCGGAGAACCCTCTCCGATCTCAACCAGCCGTCCCCCGGCTTTTTCTTCCAGAGCCGGATTCTCAGCCTTATACGCCGCAATGTCGAGCACGTAGAGATAATTGAGCTGGTCTGACGCCTGTCCCCACAAAGGTTCCAGTGTGCGGATTGCATCCGTCCACCGATCATTGAAGAAATAGCAAAGACCCAGCAGATAACGGGCTTGAAAGGAATCAGGCGACCGCCGCACCACCGACTCGAAGGGTTCGATTGCTGCCAGAAAGTTTTTTTGACGGTAGTAAACCAGTCCGATATTCAGCTCGATTCCCGCCATATCCGGCGCAAGCTTCTCCGCTTTGTGCAGCATTTCGAGAGCCTGCGGCCACTGCTTGCGGCGCATATAGATCACGCCGAGATTGACGTAAGCCCCGGCCAGGCCGGGGTTGATCCCGAGCGCCTGCCGGAACCGACGCTCGGCTTCATCCAGCTTGCCGCCATGCAGCGCGACTTCTCCCGCTTCAAACAGCTTCCTCGGATCACGCTCCGCCTGCGCTGCGCCGGCCCCCGTCTTTGCCGGTCCGGTGTTTTGCGCAGCTGCGCGATTCCAAGGATGAAGGAATAAAAGAACGACAATGGTCCCGGCAATGCTTGACACTGGTTTCATCGTCCTGTAGTGTCCGCCACGAAGAGGCCTGAATTCAAGGATGGTATTTTAAGGCGGCATCGTAAGGAAAATATGGAATCCGCTGATTCGAAGCCTACGCGAAGCGCCTCAGCAGCGAAACCCCGCCGCGCGTCGGTTCGCCAAGCCTCGACTTCTGAATCCTCGCGCAAACGGTCGCAGCCAGCCGTGGTCACCATCCGCGACGTGGCCGAGCGCAGCGGATTTTCTTCGGCCACCGTTTCCATCGTCCTGAACAATGCCCCGCTGGCACGCTACATTCCCGACACCACCAAAGGCCGCATCCAGCGCGCTGCCGCGCATCTCGGCTATCGTCCCAACCTGTTTGCGCGCTCGCTGCGAGGCCGGCGCAGCCACACCGTCGGCGTCATGGTGTTCGACATGACCGACCCTTACTGCACGCTCGTACTGCGCGGCATCGAGAACACTCTCTACCAGTCGTCGTTTCTCCCCATCCTTACAGACTGCCACAACGAGCGCAGCCGTTTCGAGCGCTATCTCGAAATGCTGCTCGACCGCCGCATCGAGGGGCTCGTCGTTCTGGCCAACTGGTTGTTCGTCGATATCAATGTGCTCGCCGATCTCGAGAAGAACAACATTCCGACCGCGATTGTCGGGCGCGAACTGAAAAATGACAATATCAGCTCCGTGATCGTCGACAATCATCTGGGCGCCCGGGCCGCTCTCGAACACCTCTATTCGCTCGGTCATCGCAAGATCGCCTTTATCCGCGGCCCGCGCCAATTGTCGGACACCGAACCGCGCTGGCGCGGCGTGCGGACGCTGGCCCGCGAACGTGAACAGGAAATCGACTCGCGGCTGGTCGTTGATCTGCCAGAATCCGGAGACCCGCTTTCAAGTTTTGAACAAGGATACAAATTAACGGAAGAATTGCTGCATCGCCGCCGTCCCTTCACCGCGCTGATGGCGTTTGACGACATGACGGCGTTTGGCGCCATCCGAGCCCTGGTCAAAGCGGGGATTCGCGTTCCCGAGCAATGCTCGGTGGTGGGCTTTGACGACGTCTCGCCGGCTGCCATCTATTCTCCCGCCCTGACCACCGTGCGCCAGCCCATGGAAGTGATGGGAACGGCCGCGGCCACCATTGTGCTTGAGGCCATCAACGCCACCCTGGAAAAGAAACCGATCCGCACCATCCACCGCCGAATTGTTCCCGAGTTGATCGTGCGCGACTCCACCCGCAGCGTAAAGTAAAGGCCCTGGGCCAGAAGCCGTGCATTTCTCTTGACATTTTCTCTTGACAGGGCGTAACACCTGAAGCAGTATTGATTCGTTTTAATAAAGGCATTTTACTGCTTTTGAAGGATACGGCGTCTGGCGTTGATTCTGGGTGCAGTCGTCCAGGGGGTCGAATATGAGAGTTCGTCTATGTGCGATAGCGGTAGCAGTGTTCCTGCTGTCGGCGGCAACGGCATTGATGCGCGCCCAGGACACGGCCTCTTTGACGGGAACCGTTCTCGACTCCACCGGCGCCGTGTTGCCCGGAGCGCAGGTCGCCGTCACCAACACCGAACACGGCATTAGCCGAACCACCGTGACAAATTCTGATGGCGAGTACTCAGTCCCCGCGTTGCCCGCCCCCAGTTCTTACAACGTCACAATCACGGCACAAGGTTTCAAGAAGTACGAGGCCAAGGGTGTTGTCCTGGATGTTGCCCGGAAGGCTCGCGTCGACGTGACCCTGCAAGTCGGCGCTCCCAGCGTCGTGATGACCGTCGAAGGAACATCCGTGGCCCAGGTCGAAACCGAATCTTCCGACTTGGGCAACACGGTTAGCGGCAAGGAAATCACCCAACTGGAACTGAACGGACGCGACTTTACCTCGCTGGTTGGGTTGTCCCCGGGCGTCACCAATCAATCGGGCGCCGATGAAGGCGGGGAGGGCGCGACTACGGTCGCATTCAGCGTCAACGGTGGCCGCACCGAATACAACAACTTCGAACTGGATGGCGGAGACATGATGGACAACGGCAGCAACACCACGCTCAATGTCTATCCCAGCATCGATGCCATTGCTGAGTTCAAGGTCCTCACCTCCAACTACGGGGCGCAATATGGCAAAAACGGCTCCGGCACGATCGAAGTCGAGACCAAGTCCGGCACCAATCAATTCCACGGCGACGTCTACGAGTTTGTGCGCAACAACGATTTCAACGCGACCCAATTTCCTCTGACTTCGGTTCCGGAATACAAGAAGAACGACTTCGGCTTTACCATCGGCGGCCCGGTGTATATTCCTGGTCACTACAACACCAGCAAGCAGAAGACGTTTTTCTTCGTGTCGGAAGAATGGCGCCGTGACTTGGTTCCGGCGTCGGGTTTCTTTTCTCAAACCATAGTTCCGACCGCCGCAGACCGCACCGGAAACTTCACTGACCAGTGCACCGCCAACCTTGAATGTCCAAAAGTCCCGGCGTATATAAATGGACAGCCAGCCTCTACGTATGGCCTCGTAGAGAACCAGAAATTTCCTGGCAACGATTTGACCCCGTATATAGCGAACCCGGCGATCGCAACCGCGCTGACCGCGCTGATTCCCGCGCCCAACGAGGTATCTTCAGACGGTCTACAGGACCAATGGTATGCGTCCCCAACCCTTCCTACGAACTGGCGCGAGGACTTGTTTAAGATCGATCACAATATCACCGACAAAGTTCGCGTCAGCTTCCACTATATTCACGACTCCTGGCTGCAGCAGTATCCGGTCCCTTTGTGGACCGACGGTGTCACCTTTCCTACGATTCAGACGTCTTTCAAGAATCCGGGTGTCAGCATGGTGGCGCGGATCACGGCCACTGTCTCTCCCACCCTTCTCAACGAGTTCGTCGCCAGCTATACCACCGATCACATCTCGACGAACCTCAGCGGCCCCTGGCAGCGCGGAACCGCCTTTGGCAATCTTGGCCTGTACGACAATGGCTTTGGTTTTAACGCCCCCGAGGTGCCCGGCATCAGCCTTGTCGATTCGCAATACAACTTCGCGGAAGACCCCGGCTACGTTCCCGAGGGCCCGTTGAATTCGAATCCCACGATTACTTTTCGCGACAATGTTACTAAGATTGTCCGCACCCATAACCTGCAGTTCGGCATGTACTTTGTCGATGCTCATAAGAACGAACTTCCGCAGCCGCCCACGGGCGCGAACGGCATATTGGGTTTTGATAACTCCAGCAACGGTGGCACCAATTCGACTACCAATGCCTACGCTGATTTGCTGTTGGGAAATATAAGCAACTTTACCCAACAACAGTTGCAGCTCAAGATGCACAACTTCTACCACATTTACGAACCGTTTTTTCAGGACGATTGGCATGCCACCAAGCGCCTCACGCTGAATCTGGGACTGCGCATGAGTTTTTTCGGCACCTATCGCGAACTGAACAACCTCGCCTACAATTTCGATCCCGCTCTTTACGTTCCCGGAAACAGCGGCGTCGATCCGGTTACGGGCAACGCATTTTTCGCTCCGTCCGCTACCAATCCTTACAACGGCTGGGTGCAATGCGGAGTTACGCCTGGGATTCCCAAAGGCTGCATGACCAACCATTGGTGGAACCCCGCGCCTCGCATAGGTTTTGCCTTTGATCCCTTCGGCGACGGGAAGTGGGCCATTCGCGGAGGCTACGGAATCTTCTACGAGCACGGCAACGGCAACGAGTCCAACACCGACCTGCTCGAGCCGTTTAACGCCAAGACTCAAACCACGACCGTTAGTAATAATATTTTAGGTAACAACCTCTCCGGCTATGGCAGCCTCACTCCCGCTCTGCTCGGCGCCGGCACGCCTCCTATCATCGTAGGTTCGATTCCGAACAAAGCCGTCTGGCCCTACGTTCAGCAGTGGCACTTTGACTTTCAGCACGACCTTGCCAGGGGCACCGTGGCCACGATGTCCTACGTCGGCAGCACCGGCGTTCACCTCACCCGTGCCTACGAGTTGAACCAGATCGCCCCAGTTTCCAATAGCATGAATCCGTACGGGCCCGGACAGGTAATCACTCCGTTCGACTGCGCGGGCATCACCGTCGCTTCCACCGCTGGCTCACCGGCCACCGCAACCGCGGGATCGTACCCACTCATCGACTCCAACGGCAACTCAGTGTCAGGCAGCACTACCTACACCACCACTCAAACCGGCGGATGGGCCAACAATCTGGCAGTTGCGTGCGGCTCGAGCCCCAACCCCTACCGGCCTTACGTCGGTTTTGGCAGTATCGGGCGCAAGGACGAGACTGCGTCATCTAACTACAACGCGCTTCAACTCTCGGTGCGCCGGAGCGTCGGTAACCTCCAACTGAATCTGGCCTACACCTGGAGCCATTCCATTGACGATTCCTCGTCCGCCAATGATGCCGGGATAATTAATTCCTATGCGCTCAGCAGCTTTCGTGCCAGCTCTAACTTCGACCAGCGCCACACCATCAGCCTTGGCTATGTGTACGATCTGCCATTCCTCAAGGGGCACAGCCTGACCGATAAGCTGCTTGGAGGCTGGGAGTGGTCCGGTATTACCTTGTTTCAGAGCGGCACTCCCTTCACTGTGTACAACTCCGGGTCTCCGGTTTTCGATACAATCTACGATCCGGCCACCGGCTCATTTGGCACCTATGGCACGATCGCGCCCAACGACAACGCGGGTTCGGGTAGCGGCTTTTCTCAAATCGCTAACCTGAGCGGCCTGACTGGTGGCTCACACCCAGACCTCGTAGGTAACCCGAAGTTCGGCGCTCAGAACGCTCCTGATCCTGGTTACGGACCGCTGCTTTATAATCCCGCCGCGTTTGTGGCGCCCAGAGGCCTCACCTTCGGCGATGCCGGAAGAAACATTTTGAACAATCCCTGGCGGACCAACTTCGATATGGCCCTGCTCAAGCACTTTGCCGTCACGGAAAGCAAATACTTTGAATTCCGCGCCGAAGCGTTCAACGTATTCAATCACACGGAATACAGTTGGCTCGGCGGTGACGGCGGATCGGCAGGCTCGAACTCCGGAGCGGGGAATACCGACAGCACGGTTTTCTGCTACGGAGGAGCCAATAACTCGGCGGGCGATCCCTCCTGTTTGCCGAGTCCCACTGGCTTCCTCCGTCCAGGAGCGGCACACGAGGCGCGTATTCTGCAGTTGGCGCTGAAGTTCATCTTCTAGCGGGACGCATCGTGCAAATAAAAGAGCGCAAATAAAAAAGCGCAAATAAAAAAATCCTGGCTCCGAATGAGCCAGGATTTTCCTTTTTGCAACTCAAGCGCGACGACGCGACGAAAGCATCGCGCGTCCCCTAATCCGCCACCACCGCCTCTTTCCGCGCGCGATTGAGCACGGCCAGGCCTTTCTCCAGATCGGCGATCAAGTCCTCGACGTGCTCAACCCCCACGGACAGGCGGATCATCTGGTCAGTTACGCCCATCTTTTTCCGCAGTTCCGGAGAGATCATGGCATGCGAGGTCAGCACCGGGATGGTCACCAGCGAATCGACTCCACCAAGGCTTGGCGCCAGGGTAAACAGATTCAGCGCCTCGGCTACGCGGCAGGCGTCGGCACCATTGCCTTCAACCTCGAAGCTCACCACGCAGCCCGCCCCCGCCATTTGCTTTTTCGCCAGCGCGTAATCCGGATGCTCTTTCAACATCGGGTAGTGCACTCGCGCCACCTTGGGATGCTGGCTCAGGAACTCCGCAATCCGCAGGGCACTTTGGTTCTGGCGTTCGACCCGGACGGCCAGCGTCTTGATCCCACGCAACAGCAGAAATGCCGCGTGCGGATCCATGCAGCAGCCGAACGTGGTGCGCGTGGAGTGAATCTGCTCAATCAAATCGCGCCGTCCTGTCGCGATGCCGCAGATCAGGTCGGAATGTCCGCCAAAATATTTTGTCCCGGAATGCAGCACCAGATCGATGCCCCATTCCGCCGGACGGCAATTGATCGGCGTGGAAAAGGTCGAATCGATGGTCGTGATGAGGCCGTGTTTACGCGCAAAGGCTGCAATTTTTTCCAAATCGACGACGCGCACGTTGGGATTCGTCGGCGATTCGATGTGCAGGATCTTCGTGTTGGGCCGGATCGCGCGCTCGTGTTGCTCCATGTCGTTGGTATCGACGAACGTGGTTTCGATTCCCAATTTCGGCAGCCACTGCGACAGGAACTTGATCACGCCCCCGTAAATATCGCGCTGCGCAACGATATGGTCGCCCGCTTTCACCAGCGAAAGAATCGAAGTGGTAATCGCGGCCATACCCGACGAGAACAGCAGCGCCGCGTCCGTGCCTTCCAGTTCGGCGATGGCCTTCTCGGCGACCGTGTTCGTGGGGTTGCCGTAGCGCGTGTAATAGCTGTCGGTAGGAGTGACGCGCAGCTGTTCCTGCATGTCGGTGACTTCGAAAGTCGAGGTCTGATAGATGGGCGTGGCGAGCGGGCCATTCTTCTTGGCGAGGCTGGCGCCGCCATGCACCGCCTCGGTTTCCTGACGGAATTGATGTTTCTTCATTTTAAAATCTCCGTAGAGACGCGACTTCAAGATTACCTGCGCCGCCCAGCCGCGGCAAGGCGCCACGGCTCGGCAGCTGTGCAGTTTGAATCGGTTTTGAAAGGCCACGGCTTCACAGGCTGCCGAAAAACTTGACGTTGCACTTAATTTTGGGTGGCGCAGCGGTTCACCGCTGCGATAACCGCCCTGTTTTGAATGCGGCTTTAGCCACTGAGGGCGCGGTTCTCGCTCAGAAGGGACTTTTTCCGCAAACTCTTCAGCCGTGCCGTACCCGCCGCAAAATCAATAGCGGCTTTATCCGCTGGGGACGGGTCGCTTCAAAGTGACCCTCCACCACGGCGCGACCTGCAAGACACGCCTTGGCGTCTGTAATATGCTTTGAGCTACTCCTATGAGAAAGAAAAAGAAGAAGCTGAAAACGATCGGGAAAAAAAGACCCGCAACCAGGAAGAGGGCAAAAGCAGCGCTCCCGGCAAGTAAGGTCGCGCTCAAAGGCACCGTCCGGAAAGACGCACCAGCGAAGGCCGAACTGCGCCACATCCCGTGGAGTTCCGTCGAAGTCGAAGTGCTGAATCCCCTGCTGGGCCGCCACTTCGTCGTGGGGCAAAATGTCATGCTCGCTCGCGTCCTGCTCAAGAAAGGATGCATGGTGCCCGAGCACAGCCACCACAACGAGCAGATCACCTACGTCCTCGAAGGCGCGCTGAAATTCGAGATCGACGGCAAAGAGATTGTGGTGAATGCGGGCGAGGTCCTGACCATTCCACCCAACATGCCGCACCGGGCCGAGGCGCTCGCGGACACCGTCGATCTCGATATCTTCAACCCGCCCCGCGCCGACTGGATCAACAAAACTGACGCCTACTTGCGCTAGAACGGCGAGAAAAGAGAACGGCGAGAATTGTACCCGTGTAGCGCGGACACTCCTGTCCGCGTGTTGACTGTTACCCGAAATTCGATATCGATCGAGGTGGTCAGCGCAATCGTGCCGTATCATGTTTATGGAGAGCGCCCCCGTCGCGTTGCACAGGATTATAACCATTGTCGACAACTCGAATCCTCGAAACCGTTTCCCGTTTGCGTTGCATTTCCTGCGCCGCCATTCCCGATTCGGCCGGCCAGGATTTCCGCTGCGCGGCTTGCGGCGATCTGATGGAATTCTTTTTTCCGGGATGGACCTCGGGCTCATCGCCTTTCGACCCGGCGGCGCTGAAGTCTCTCTGGCAAAACCGCCGCACATCCCGCGAAAACCTTGACCAGAGCGGAGTCTGGCGCTTTCGCGAACTGCTTCCCCACATTCCCAATCTCGCAGAGCATGCCATTACGCTCGGCGAAGGCAACACGCCCCTCTATCGCCTGCCACGGTGCGCGCGCGCGGCCGGCGTCGAGAATCTTCTCGCCAAGCATCAGGGCATGAACCCGACCGCATCGTTCAAAGACACAGGCATGACCTTCGCTGCCTCGTCCGCACACCAGGGAAAATTCCGGTGGGTCGCCTGCGCCTCCACCGGCAACACTTCAGCGTCGATGGCTGCCTATGCCGCGCGCGGCAACATGCACAGCCTCGTGCTCATTCCCGAAGGCCAGATTTCCTGGGGCAAGCTCTCGCAAGCGCTCGACTACGGAGCCCTCACCTGCCAGCTCCGCACCGATTTCGACGGATGCGTCCAAATTCTCAACGAACTCGTCCGCCAGAAGCCGGTCTACCTGCTGAATTCGGTGAATCCATATCGCATCGAAGGCCAGAAAACCGCCGCCATCGAACTCATGGAGCAACTCGCGTGGGAGCCACCGGATCACATCATCGTCCCCGGAGGCAATCTCGGAAACAGTTCCGCAATCGGCAAGGCGCTCGTCGAAATGCGCGAACTCAAACTGATCTCCCGCCTGCCCAAGCTTTCCATCATCCAGGCGCAGGGCGCGAATCCGTTCTACCGCTGCGTGCATGACTTCGGCGGGAAGAAGCTCGAACCCATGACGCCGACACGCTCGCCACCGCCATACGGATCGGCAATCCCGCATCGTGGAAGAAAGCGCTGCGCGTGCTGCAAGCGACTGGCGGCGAGGTCGAACAGGTCACGGAAATCGAAATCGCGATTGCCAAAGCCGAAATCGGCGCCGATGGCATCGGTTGCGAGCCGGCCTCCGCAGTCACGCTGGCGGGCCTCAAGAAACTGCGCCGCAGCGGGTTCGTCAAACCGGGCGAAGCCGTAGTTCTGATCCTGACCGGACACATTCTCAAAGATCCCGACTTCACCATCAAGTTCCATCGCGGCGATTTGTTTGCCGGAACGCCAGACGAGACAGACGCTGCCCAGGCGAAATCCTTGCAGCGCGCGCCGGTCGTGCTCGATGCCAATCTGGGGGCTGTCATTGCCGCCCTCGAGGCGGCCGAGAGAAATTTCTCAACTATACTGATGCTTTGACACAGGAAGTTATCGACTGACATGATCACCAACTCCCAGCCGATCCGGCAGATCTCGCTGCCGTTCAAGGAAGTGATAACGGATGGGTTTAAGGTGAAGCCGCCCAGCGAAAGACAGCCAACACAAAAGCCCAGAAAGAAGTGTACTGCGTGACTGCCTGCAAATATTTCAAGCATCTACCGTGGGCGCTGCCGGCCATCGTATTCCTCTTTGACTTTGCGGATATGCAATGGATGTTCAGTCATGAACCCGGCCTGTCATACGAAGTAGTAAGGCGCTTCCAGTTGCTACTTCTCCCCGGAACCCTGTTTTTCAGTCCCTTGGTCGCGATCTTGTTTAATTGTGGCCTCGCCGCCGCAGCCGGAAGCATCGCATTCCGGGTCGCGAAGGCTTTGTCAAAAGCTAATTCCGGAGAAATCGGTAGCACTCCGCCGCAAACTCGTGTATAAAACACAGTTCAGCCGTCCGGGGCGATTGTAAGAGATTCTGTCCAGCCAACCCGGGCTAAAGTCTTTCATTTCTGTCCTTTCGGACGGTTTTCAGCTGTCGAACCGAGTTCTCAGTTCCACTTCTCAGTGGAGAACGGGGGTTACTGAGAACTGAGAAGCGAGAACTGAGAACTGTTTTTCAATCTATGCCGTCACGTCCCACATCCCAAGATCGCTCGCTGCGCCTGGCGCTGCCGGCGACCTCGGCCAACCTGGGCCCTGCGTTTGACGCCGCTGCCCTCGCTCTCGATTTCCATCTCCGCTTGCGCGCTGAGCGTGCCCCCGACTTCTTCGTTACCGCCGAAGGCCGCGACGCGCCGACCTGCGCCCGTATGGAGAACCACCTCATCGTCACCACCTATTGCGAGGTGCTCGAATCGGAGAACCGCAAGATCGCGCCCCTGCGCATCCACATCGAAAACGAAATTCCCATCGGAAGAGGTTGCGGATCGTCGGCTGCCGCTCGCCTGGCTGGAATCGCGCTGGCCGTACATTTCGGACATCTGCGCTGGAAAAATGACCGCATCGTTGGCGAAGCATCCATGCGCGAGCACCATCCTGACAACGCCTCTGCCTGCTGGATGGGCGCGCTCACGGTGGCTCGCATGGCCAACCAGGTTCAGGCGCAGGTAGTGGAAGTGAAACCGAAAGGGAAGTGGCCGCTGCTCTTGGCTGTCCCCGACGCTCCGCTCCTCACCGAGCAAGCGCGCCGCGCGCTGCCGTTCCAGTATTCGCGCGCCGACGTCACCACCAACATTCAGAACTCGATGCTCCTGCTCGCGGCTTTCACGCAGGACCGTCCTGACCTGCTCTCTTCGGCTCTCGAAGACCGCATCCACCAGCCGTATCGCGCCCCGCTCTGTCCGTTGCTTCCCGCCCTCAAGGAACTTACGCGAGAGTCGGGCATTCTCGGCGCCGCCCTCAGCGGAGCGGGTCCGTCGGTGCTGGTGTTTCTCGACCCGAAAGTTTCACCGAAGAAGGCGAGACAGAGAATCGCTGCCCACCTCACCAAGCGCCGGCTTACGGCCGAACTCATTCTCACCGGGATCGCGCTTCACGGTGGACGCGACGGAGCCGATTGGAAGAAACATCATCCCCCGCCCGCAAAAAGATAGTTCGAAAGATCGTTCGAAAGACAGCCTGACGAACACGAAGTCCGATCGGGCGCGGCACGGACCTACTTTTTCAAGCGAGTCAGGTCGTCCTTCGCCGGCTTCAGGTCCGGTTGCAACCGCACCGCCTCTTGCATTTCAGCGATTGCCTCCGTCTTCTTTCCTTCTTTCTCGAGCACTTGCCCCAGCCGCCAATGCGCTCCCGACCAAGGCGGTTCTCCTGCTTCAGGATCGATCGTCAGGTACCTGCGGAAATAACGTTCCGCCCGCGGCAGGTCCTTCCCCGAGAGGAGCAGAATCTTCGCTGCTTGGTAATGGGATCCGAAGTCGTCGGGAACATCTTTTTCCGATAGCGCGATGATCGCGTCGAGATCCTTCCACCGCTCCAGGTCCGCGTAAACAACCGCCAATACAGCATAAGAGGCGCCTCGGTCTTCTTCGAACTCGATGTCCTCGATTGCGCTCTTCTCCGCAAGATTGTAATTCTTCTGCGAATCCGAGGCATAGAACGCCGCCGCGTGGCGCAGCACCCGTGGATCGTGCGGAGCAGCCGTCAACGCCTGCTGGTAAAGCGCATCTTCCTTGCCGTAATTTTTCTCTTTTCCAGCGAGAGTGGCGTGCGCCAGAAGTCCACGCACGCCGTCGATCTTTCCAATCTCGTCGGCCAGCGCCCAGGCTTTTTTCTTGTCGCCGCCGGCGATGCCCGGCGCGTCAAAGTAATACTCCATCAGATCCTCTCGCGACTCGATATATTTCGGATCGAGAGACGCAGCCTTCGATGCCTCATCGCGGAAACGGCGGGCCAGTCCCAACCCTTTAAAGACACCGGCTTTTTGCGCCTGGGCGATGCAGATATCGGCCAGCAGCAGGTGATAGCGGGCATTGCTCGCATCCAGCGAAACTAGCTTTTCGGCGAGGGGTAGAGCCCCATCCAAGTCGCCGAATTCCTCCTTGACGCTGGCCAGGTAGTATTCCGCCTGCGCATCGTTCGGATTCGCCGCCACCCGCGCCTCCGCCCACGTGCGGAGCCGCTTGAGGTGATGAGCTTGCCAGAGGTCTTCCGGCACGGAGTCAGCGCCCCGCGCGGCTCCAGTCAGCGCAGTTCCCAGGATCAAGAACGATATGACGAATCGACGCATGACTCGCTTACTTACGGCTGGCGGGCGGCACGATCCCATTCATCCGCAAGTATTCCACCATTTGTCCGTAGTGATCGTAACCATGCCACGCGAACAGCATTGCCAGGCTGAGTCGCGTGGTCGTTGACTTGCCGTCAAAACTGGGAATCGGTTCGACGACATTCGCCTCAGTAATGGTGCCGACTGCTTTGTGGGCATAGGCGAAGGAGTCTTTCAGATATTTGAGGATTTCGGCCTTCGACTTCACGCTATCGGGGCCCTTTTCGTCGTTGACATCGACGGGCGGTTTTTCGCCGAGAATCAAGGACGCAACCAGGTACTGGGTGGCGGCAACATGCTTAATCTGTTCCGCGAATGTACGAACCCCTTTGAACTCGCCGTTAGTCGGGGCGAAGCTGTACTTATCGTCGGGCATGGCTTCAGCGGCGGAGACAAAATCGTGTTCCACTCTTTTGGTCGCGCTGTCGACGACCTGGCTGATGCTTTTCTTTTCGTCTTTCGTTTGCGCTTGCGCCAGCCCAACACTGCATAGAACCAGCAGCATTCCCAAAATCGTAAGGGCAAGGGCATTGACATTGACATTGATTGTTTTCATTTTGTCTCCCTGTTAAGTTAAACGTAAAGTTAACGCATTAATCTCGAACTACCGCCGGCGCAAGCTCCAGTTCACTCGCCGTGATGCGATGCCCACGCAGCGCCAGTACTCCGAGCGCGAGCACTACCGCCGCTACGCCCAGCGCATCCGGAACTCCAATCCTTTTCGCCAGCGCGCCCCACAGCGTGGCTCCCACCGCCATGCCTCCCTGCAACACCAGCAGGTAAAACGAGAGCGCCCGGGCGCGCACAAACGCCGGACACATAGTCTGTGCCGCCACATTCAGGCAAGCCAGAATCCCGATCCAAGCCGCTCCCGCCAGCAGCATGACCGCACACAGCAGGGCGAAACTCTCCGCCCGCCCCGCGGCAAAAGTCATGCCCGCAAAAATCAGTATGGTGACTCCTACCACACCATCCACCGACAGCTTGTCTCGCAACCAGGGCAGCGCTAACGCTCCCAGCAGTGCCCCCAACCCAAAACAGCCGAGCAGCACCCCGTATCCCCTCGCCCCATACGGGCGTGCGATGATCGGCAGCAGCGCGAGCATGGCAACGGCCGCCACGCTGAACGTTCCCGTTCGCAGCAGCACCGACTTCGCCAGTTCACTCCCGCGCACGTACGCGAAGCCTTCGCCAATCGCCGGCCATACGCGCCGGTTCTTCGCTCGAGCCGCAATCGGCCGCTTCCAGCGATAGAGAAACAAGATCACGCCCAGGAACGAAAATGCGTTCAGCAAGAAAGTTGTGCCGCATCCTACCGCCGCCACAATCACGCCGCCCAGTGCCGGTCCCACCGCCCTCGCCACGTTGAATCCTGCCGAGTTCAGAGACACTGCCGACGCGTGTTGCTTTGCCGGAACCAACTCCGGCGTAATCGCCTGCCACGCCGGATCATTCATCACCGCGCCGAGGCCCAGCAGGAACGTAAACAGCAGCAGCACCCACGGCCCTACGCAACTGGTCAGCGTCATGATGCCGAGCGTTGCCGAAGCCAGCACCATCCATCCCTGCGTCAGCAGAAGAAATCGCCGCCGGTCCACCATGTCCGCCAGCGCGCCCGCTGGCAAGATCACGAGGAAAACGGGCAGCGAGGCAGCTGCCTGCACCAGTCCAATCATCAGCGGATTCATGGTCATCTGCGTCATCAGCCAGCCCGCACCCACGTTCTGCATCCAGGTGCCGATATATGAAATGACCGAGGCAATCCACAGCGACCGAAACAGCGGCTCGCCCAACGGAGCCCAAGCCGAAACCGATTGCCTGCGGCGCATCGGCTGTACTACCGCACTATTGGGCTGTACTACCGGCATTTTGATCATTTCAGCCATGAGAAGTTCTGATCTGCTGCGCGCAGCGCCAAGCAGCCAATTCCGGTATTTCTC
>Ga0208686_1000744_pt1 | contig 14423 bp, 16 predicted proteins | sample June2015DPH_6_50_FD_184694 | JGI IMG/M metagenome (GOLD analysis project Ga0208686, IMG submission 184694) | Peatland microbial communities from SPRUCE experiment site at the Marcell Experimental Forest, Minnesota, USA - June2015DPH_6_40... | ecosystem: Environmental > Terrestrial > Soil >... | reverse complement strand
GGTCTCCTGCCTCATCGCTACCGGCGCAAGCCTCCCCACATCTACAGCGACGAGGAGATCGAAAGACTCCTCCGCCGAACTCAGCAACTGCCCTCTCCCAAGGGACTCCGCGCCCGCACCTATACGACCCTTTTCGGGCTGCTGGTGGCGACGGGAATGCGAGTGAGCGAAGCCCTCAGTCTGGACCGGCCGGATGTCGACCTTGACCGCGGAATCCTTCACATCCGGCGGACGAAGTTTGGAAAATCACGCTACGTGCCGGTTCATCCATCCACGGTAGAGGCTCTGAAAAAGTACGTCGAAGCTAGAGAGCGCATCTTTCCTGTGCCCCTCACTCCGACGTTCTTTATCTCCGAGCGCGGCCGCCGGATCACAGTGTGGATTGCGCAATACACCTTCGCCAAGCTGTCTCAACAAGCTCGCCTCCGAGCACCAGCCAAGGGTCACGGTCGCGGTCCCCGGCTGCATGACATGCGACACCGATTTGCCGCCCGTACCTTGATCCGCTGGTACCGCGCCGGGCTCGATGTTGAACGGGAACTTCCCAAGCTGGCCACCTATCTGGGGCACGTCCATGTGAACGATACCTATTGGTACCTGGAAGCCGTGCCCGAACTTCTTCAGTTGGCTACCGACCGACTGATTGAGCGGGAGGTGCGGCCATGATTTCCGCCGACCTTCCCTCTCTTATTCAATCCTTCTTTACTGATCGCCTGCTTCGCCAACGGCAAGCGAGCCCGCATACGATCGCGGGATATCGCGATTGCTTCCGCCTGCTTCTGCATTTTGCCAAAGAACGACTCGGCAAAGTGCCCTCCAAGCTTCGCGTTGAGGATCTCGATGCACCTTTCATCGGCCTTTTCCTTGACCACCTGGAAAGCGTTCGTAAAAACAGCGCTCGCACGCGGAACGCACGCCTCGGAGCCATCCACTCTTTTTTTCAGTATGTGGCTTTAGAGGAGCCCGCGCATGCGCTGCATTGCCAGCGGATCCTGGCGGTACCCAATAAACGCCACGAACGGCGGCCGATCGAGTTTCTCAACCGGGGAGAGATCGATACGCTGCTCGCGATTCCGAATCGTTCCACCTGGATCGGCCGTCGCGATCGAACCCATCTTCTGGTGGCTGTCCAGACGGGTCTGCGGGTTTCCGAGTTGATTGGGCTGAACTGCCAGGATGTCGTGTTGAGGACCGGCGCTCACGTGCGCTGCCTCGGGAAAGGCAGAAAACAGCGTTGCACGCCACTCCGTCCGGAAACGGCAAAGATGCTCGAGGCATGGCTACGCGAACGCAATGGTCTGGCCGATCATCCGGTCTTTCCCAGCATCCGTGGCGCTCGACTTAGCCGCGACGCGATCGAGCGTCTCATCACCAAGTACACCCATCTTGCCGAACCGACCTGCCCGTCGCTTAAACGGAAGAAAGTTTCCCCACATGTGCTTCGCCACGCCGCAGCCATGGACCTTCTTCAACATGGCGTGGATCGCTCCGTGATCGCGCTCTGGCTGGGACACGAATCCGTGGAGACAACCCAGATGTATCTCCATGCGGACCTGCGTCTGAAGGAGAAGGCCCTCTCGCGCACTGCGCCGCTCGGCGTCAAACCCACACGATACCGGCCTGATGACAAACTGCTGGCCTTCCTGGAAAACCTCTGATTATGCCGACTCTGGACAGAACCCGAGCCCCTCCCAGACGCTGACTCCGCTAAGTAGTCGGCATAATCGGGGAGTCGGCATGCTGACGGACATAGTGGATGGCGCGCTCCACGCGGCCTTCTTCATTGCCCCACGCCGGGCGGCAGGGACGGGTGGCGAAGTGGTAGTGGGCCGAGAGCTCGAGGAAGCGGGAGGAAGTCGAAAAATTGTTATTGATTTCGTCACTTCAGTCGCTTGATTCTATAAGGGACGAACGGCGAGGAGGACACTCGGGAGTTGTTATTCGGGCAGGACGTGGCACGGCCCGTTCGCAGAAAACTAATCTTCCGGCTGTTGAAAAGTCGGAAACGACTAAAGAGTTGAGGTGTTCCCATGACGGACAGTGAGCTCCAGGAGCGTATGGATGAAGCTATTCACCTGATCCAAGAAGCAATCGAAGAGCAGGGCGGCTTGTTGGAGATGGAAAAGAAACCTGACTTCCGTTGGGCTGGCGTGGCCCGGCTTCCCACCGGCAAGTTAATGCTGAGTACTCATAAGACGGGAAAACGAGCCATGCCGGGGGATACGAAATCGGTGATCGAAGCGTCGGCTGACTTGATCATCGAGGGCCGCCTGATCGCGCGCATCTTGTTCCACTCAACAAAGACGGAGGTGGAACTCCCCGGTGGCGCCCACAAGCCCTTCGGCCACGCCGGAATTACCAGGGCCTTCGAGGGGCTTTAGGAGTTCCCTGGGGCGCCATCGGCGCGTGGCAACGGGGTTTCCACTTGGATTTCAGCAAGGATGACCGTAATGTTGTCGGGGCCACCATTTCCATTGGCCTTCATCACAAGGTTCCTGGCTTTTTGACTCGCGCTCGCAGCCTGCTCGAGGCAATCCACCATCTCGCCTGACCATCAGGGCACATTGTCCCCAGCTAAGGAATCATTCAGCATGGAAGCGAGAGCGCTTCAACGTCATGGTGGGAGCGTAGGGATTCTCGCCACGGCTTGCATCGCCATCGCCATGTGGTCGACATCGTGTGGGGGTGGGGCGACCGAAGCCATTCCCGTCTCAATCAACAATCCCGTGCCGGCGATCACGAGCCTATCGCCGGGTTCGGCCACGGCGGGGACAGGGCTACAGACGCTGACCATCAATGGGATAAACTTCCTTTCCACCTCGGCGGTGAGCTACAACGGGGTAGGGCACGCGGCGACGTTTGTGAACTCGGGGCAGTTGACGATCCAGCTGAACGCCAGCGACCAAGCGACGGCGGGGACGTACGCGGTAGTGGTGACGAATCCGGCGCCGGGTGGGGGACCTTCCAACTCCGTGAACTTCACAGTCACGGGCCCCTCTGCCAGTCTCTCACCCAGCAGTTACGTCTTTCCAAGCCAACCCGCTGCGACGTTCAGTTCGGCTCAGACCTTTACCCTCTCCAATACGGGCAACGCCACCTTGCAGATCGCCGGCATTGGGTTTACGGGCGCCAATGCCGGCGACTTTAGCCAGACAACAACGTGCGGTGCGACGCTGACGGCGAATTCAAGCTGCACCATCGCGGTGGTTTTCACGCCCGCCACCGGTGGGAGCCGCAGCGCCTCGCTCACGGTCACGGAGAACAGCAACGGCATCTCCGGCAGTACGCAATCCTCCACCTTGACGGGAATCGCGATCCACGATGTGATTCTTTCCTGGGCCGCCAGCGCGAGTTCGGGGATCGTGGGCTACAACGTCTACCGGGGCACCGCCTCGGGAGCGGAGAGTTCGTACCCCGTTGAATTCCACACCGATTAACGGCACCAGCTATGTGGACGCGAATGTGACGCCCGGCACGGTTTACTATTATGTGGTTAAGGCCGTGGGCTCGGGGGGCGCGGAGAGCGCGCCCTCGAACGAAGCCGAAGCAGCACTCTAATCTGAATTTCTCAGAGGGTTTCACGAAACTGTGACTGCTTTCCTTTGAAGCTGTTACAAGCCTCGCCGAGACGAATTTCCTAACAACCATGATTTATATGTCCATACTTAGTCACCTCACGGCACACCTCTTGCCGGATTTGAAGCCGTTCCGGACCCTCACAAAATGCCTGATTAGGAACAAAAAAGTGCTACCCGTTTTCCGCGAACAATTCGCTCATAATTAGGTTGCCCCCACATGGTCTTGGCAAACCTGATTATAGTCCTCTTGGCTGTCGTGATCGTGCTGGTTGCGGCGCTGGTGTTTAGTTTGCAACGGACCATGCCGCGCGGTGGGTTCCGACCGAAAGCCTAACGGTCCAATTGAACCACGCCTCAATCGTGTCCGTTTTTCCCTTCATGAAGTTCACTGAATCTTGCGGCTGCTTTGAACGCTGGCCTGCAACGCCTTGATGCGTTCGAGCACGTCTCTCTTCGGTATTATGCCGCGCTCAGCTTACCCTTCACTTCGTAGAGTTCCCAAACGATATGTTGCTTTCAACGACCAGCTTTGGTAGGCTTCGGTGGGAGTCATATGGTGTAGTTCCCGCTGCCCTCTGAGTCATTCATGCATAGAGTGGTGATTCTGTCCTGCCTAGCTCTAGCTTCAGGGATGAGGTGTTGCGACCGCAAACCGCACGCACCTAATCCGCCTGCCAATCCGGTTCACGAGATAGCCTACAACGTTCTAAATCCGCGCCAGAAGGGTCTCTTCCTCACCTACCCGGGCGTCACCCCCGCCGACGCAAGTGACTTCTGGATGGGTTCGCTCAGTCTGTCTCAACGGGTGGAGTTCGCGGGCGCTATTCAGGCGATCCAGCAAACCGAGAAGGCTCATGGCTGGCAGGCGCTCGAGACTGTGACAAAAATCCATGGGAGCGACCCGAGCGCTCCCTCGGAACAGCAGTTCAACAACGAGGTGATCTGGAACCAGGACACCCCATCGCACTTCGAGAAGCTTCCTTGCTGGAGTGAACACATCGCTTTGCTTCATCCCGGTCAGTTTGGTTACCAGGAGAACCGCGACGGCGACCCTTTTCTTGGATTAGTCGTCCTCTTTGATGAAGACCCTGCCAATCCCACTCGACCCAGCGGACAGTTTCATATCGGATTCCGATCGTTCTTCGGACACTACGAGGCCGTGAACGGAGACATCGGAAATTCAGACAATTACAAGCTCTACGAGAGGTGGTACGGATACATCGACAGCTTCTTGCCGGCTCAATGAGGCAGAAGTTGTTTTTTCGAGAACGTGATCCTGAAAGCGCTGGAAGGGCGGTCGAGAATGCCCACATCCTGCAAATCGAGCATCCAACTTAAGTTAGCCGAGGTCACATTTCGATGAGACACGCGGGTCGCGTCAGGTGTATGGTTTCCGTCCTTGCCTTTTATTTGGTTCTTCCATCTTGCCCGCTATATGCTCAAGCCGACATCCGGCAAACCGTCCAGAGCTTCTTGCAAGCTTGGTATGTGGACAGGAAGAGTCCGGAGGAATTGAAGAGTTATATCGCGAGGGATAATGGCTTCAACTTGACCCAACCGTCACCCAAAGCCGCGGTGACAGGAGTTCGGGCCGACCCGGTAAACCAACTGTTCACAGGTGCATTCACCAAGGTCCCGATCGGCAGCGAGGCTGTGCGACTGAATACCCTCAGCGAGGCAATCGAATATCCGCCGGCCAAGAACCCCCCAATGAAAACAAGGAAAACGACTTCGGGGAACTGTATGACATCCCTTGAGTTTGCCATCTGCGCACCAGATCAGTTGCCGAAAGGTACCGTGCTTCCTGCCGCCAAGCCTTCGGGAAACGACCCCATCGCAAACTACCTTTGGCATTTGAGCCAAGCTTACAAAAACAAACTGTACATCGTTCTCTACTCCACCAAGGGAGCTGGTCTGCTGCGGGAGACAGCGATCCTGTATTGGATTCAAGAGGGGGATTCGTGGAAGTTGGCAGCCTTCAAAGGCACGAATTGGTAAATCCCCGCTATTCCCTCACAGACTGATGTGCCCGTCGCATGGGCGGTTAGCGGCCGCGTGGTAGCCCTTGTCCTGGGCTTCTTCTTGCGTCATGTACTCGCCTTCCTTTGTCTTCCCGTACCACCGCGTCCCGGGGCAATGGTAAGTCCCGGAGTTCGTGTTGACCCAAACTCTTACATCGGGATTACCCCGTGTGGCGGCTGTTTGAGCCTTGGACTCGGGGTTTTGCCCATCTGGCTTGAGCATCAGATTGGCATCCAACAGGTATGCCAGCCTGACTCCGGCCTTCTCCAACTGAAGTTCGATCACCGCGTTCGCTTGTTGCTCATACGCGGGAGTAATCGGGGCTGGATTGTCGTTGCTGAGATTTCCGTAAGCAACCGTTTGAGCCAGCCGGTGCCCTTCCATCACCCAATCCTCGATGCTCCCTTTCTGCCATTCAGCCTGGTCCCGGGGTGTTATTCGGTTCTCCAACTCCGCCGCGAATGCCGCTGGGTTGCGGTTGGTGTGTTGAAGCAGGCCCGTGTCCCACACCCAATGAAGATTATCGGGATGACCGTCAAACATCACCTGGCGCGTGTTGCCGCCCTTGTCGCCATTGTCTTCATCATGCAACGGCTGGTGCAAGTCGCCGACGAAATGAATCACGAATTTCAGGGCCTGCGCCTTGGCGTCTTTGTCGGCGTTCGGGTCTTTCAGGACGGTGAGGAATTGTTCCGTCTTGACGATTACGCAATCACCGTTAGGGCACTCGCGGGCCAAGTCGATCTTGGAATCCGCAAGGGGGATGTCGATGTAATGCCATGGGCCAGTCTCGCGGCGGTCCTTGCGGTACTCGTCAGCCCACACTGAGGCTTCTTCGGGGCTCTCGGGACTGAGCAGCTCCCGCATGTGAGTTGCCGTCTCCGGGCGCATGTAATGCTCCGCCAGAATCACTATGATTTGATGGCCTTCACGACCCCAGGCGAAAGCCCCTTGCGGTGTCGCCAGGATAACCGCAAGGTAAGCCACCGAACGGCAAATTGTTGAGGCTCCAACACGCATTTAACTCTTCTCCACCACTGGAATGCGTTACCTTCTAGGAAGCCAACTGACGGTTCTAACTCCCATTTCCCCTAGAGTCCGTCTGCCGGACTTCGGTGGGGCACTGTCAGCAAACAACTTCCAGGAAATTACGATTGCCTCAATGCACTGTTCAGCGATACCTGGCGCTGGTGGTTGCACAAAGTCTTCCCTCTTGCCCCCGGCTGGCTGCCACATCCGGGTGGTCACGTAACACATAACATTGAAGCTTGTTTCCATTTCAGGATAGATCGGGTACTGCAGTTCCCAAAACCAAGTGCGCCAGTGGGTGGATCGAGCCTGGACTGTCTGGGTAACCCCCCTTTCGGTCGAGAAGGAACCGTAGTCGCCGGTGGTGACCACGCAGCAATTGTTCGCCTTGATTCGACCGATATTTGCAAGTGTCCATTCGATGGTCAGCCCCAATTGCTGATGCGCCCCTTGAGCGTTAACTGCGACGGTCGAGATTTTGACGTTCTTGACGACCACATCGGGATGCTTGGCTCGGTTGCGAATGTCCTCGATCAGTCTGTGGGACGCTGGTTGTGATGTGCCTCCAAGCCTGATCGATCAATTTCGTTGAGGCGTTGCCCAGGAATTTCGCAGCTTCACGGATGTGGGGAATCCTTTCGGGCTTGAATCCCATGAGCCTCGCGCACGTTGCATCCGCGGCTACAGGATCATCTGAAAGCACAATGCTGTGGAGCGGCCGGGAGGTCCCGGCAAGAGGACCGTTTCCTTCCATTGCCGCGATGCCATCAGCGATGACGAAATGAATCGGCACCGTCGCGCAGATGTCGAGGATACTCTGCTGGATTCCGCTCCAGTGCAGGATGTTCTTGGGCCAGCCGTACTTTGTGCCTGGGACAACGCCAAACATGTTCTTCATGCTTAGCGTGACACCCGACCAGTGATGGGTTTTCACCTTAGGCATGGAAACGACGAAGTCATGGCTGAGCACTGTGCGTGGGAGAAAAAGATGGCCCAGGGCAGTGTAGTTTGCACACAACTTGATCTTGGCCAACTCATCGCGGTTCAGATCAATAAAGGGAATATGCTGTTTGGTGAGATCGTCTTGGAACCGACTTTCAAAAAGTACAAGTTGCGTGTCCCTCTGGTGCCCCGGGCCTTCAGCCACGGTGACAGAGAGAGCACCAAGCCGCCTGAAGCACTCCGCGGCGGCAGTGACCAGAACGGGATGGGAATTGATATCGACGCCCGATACGAAGTCCACAATATTTGGCTTTAGCAGGACTGACTTTCCACCGATATTGAGATCAAATAACCGAAGAGCACTCATCAAGGTCCATTCAAGCCGTTCCGAATACTCGTCCGCACGCACGATGGCGACGCGTGAACGGGCGGGTCGCCGGACTCGGTTGTATTTGGGAAGGAAAAAGGGAGCCGCAGTCGCGGCTCCCGCTACAAGTCCGACAGAACCGGCTAACAAGCTTCTTCTTGTCATGCGATCACCTTGAAAACGTTGCCTTCGACCAGGCAATCAATGGCCAGGATCACAGCGGCCAGGGTGGCAGAATCCGCGAGGAAGCCTTTATCGCTGAGAGCACAGAGGCGAGCAAGCAAACCCTCGACGGGCCGGCCGTAGGCATCAAGAGCCAGGATGGACCAGGCCAAGCTCCAAGGCGCGGAGCAGGTCCCCGTCCTGCGCTCAAGCCAATCAAGACCGGAGGCTATGGCGCCGTTGCTCTGTTCTCCGCCCAGGGCGAGCAAGGCGATGGCTGTGGCATCCAGATGTGGTGCCAGAGGAACTCCGTAAACCACACCGTTTCCAGCATTCCAGCCTCCGGTAGGGCAAGCGCGATCCAGCAACATCTCTTCGCCACGGCGGATTCGGAAGTTGACGCGGTCTGGCTTACAGCAAACGAATGCCTGCTTCAGTGCAATCATTGACAGGGCTGTGGGAATGACCCAACTGCAAGTTCCAGGCTGCCACGGCCAGCCGAACTTGTTGGGGTCAAAGCGGACGTGAGTATCCGTGGTCGCAAACTTCCATCTCCAAAGCCAGTGTGATTCTCTTCCTTTCAATCTCAGCAGCCATTCGACTCCGCGCTCTGTTTGAAGTGCCATCTCGCCGTTGTTGATGAGCGCGATCACGGCCAAGGCCGTCAGACCTGAACCCTCAGAGTCGTCGCCGCTGAACGCCGGCCAGCTTCCGTTTGGATTCTGCATTCCGAGCAAAAACTCAAGGCCGAGTGCGCGGGCAAGATTGGAATCCCATCGCAGAGCCAGCATAGCAAGACACGTCGGTTCGAGCGCGCCCTGACTTGTCGAGGAACAATAGCTCCAGCCTCCACCGGAAAGTTCCTGTTTGACGAGGGCATTCTTTAGCTCGGCTCGCAGCGCGGTGTCTATCATGGCTTGGTTGTAAGGGAAGATGTAAAGGCAGTCAAACGAGCGCCCCTGCTACAGGCTCGAGAGTAGTTTGGGCACTGGGCGAACAGGACGATAGAGCTTTGAATACTACCCATTGCCGGAGCATTAGGGCGCGCGAAGACGCTCTGGCAGGTGGTTCTCACATTTGTCGACCGGTGAAAAAAATTGTGTATTGCCTCCTTGGATGCTACGCAAGCCCGAGCCTCAAGTAGGCAGCGGCGAGGGTGGGCCCCCACGGCCAAACGGCGGTCGGCCATGCTCCTCATGTCCCGCCACGGGTTCTTCGATCTCATCCCTCTGCCTTCGGAACCGCTCCTTCTTCGTCGGCTTTGCCCAGAATTTCGGAGCCTTCCAACTGTTCCGATGTGCACCTGCGCTATCGCGCTTATTTTATCCCATGAAAGATATCTGCCCGTTTGATGGTCTTGTTTTACCATATGCCGACATTGTAAAATAAGGCTGGTGGAGTTGGCTGCTTAGATTCGTGCTGTAAAATGAGCAGCGAAACACTGTCTGCATGTTATGCGTGCTGGAACTTATGTAAAACAAGCAACCGGTTACCAGGCCTTCATCCCTGCTCCGTTGCCGCCTGACCCACCCATCGAAATCGATGTGGAATTGGGCCGGCTCACGTCGGAAGCAGATCGAGCCCTGGGCCGACTGGACGGAGTCGCGACCGTTCTCCCGAATCCTGACCTCTTCGTCTCCATGTATGTCCGGCAGGAGGCAGTGCTGAGTTCGCAAATCGAGGGCACCCAAAGCACCCTTGAAGACGTTCTCCAATTTGAAGTGGATGCGAAGGGGCGGGAATTCCCGAAAGACATCCAGGAAGTCGTCAACTACGTGCGCGCTATGAATTACGGCCTGGAACGCCTGAAGACCCTGCCCTTGAGCCTACGGCTAATCCGCGAAATCCATGGCAAGTTGCTCGAAGGGGTCCGTGGCTCGCACCGTACCCCAGGCGAGTTTCGTACCAGTCAGAACTGGATTGGCCCACAGGGATGCACACTCAGTGCCGCGACCTTCGTGCCTCCTCCTGTCCACGAAATGCACGAGGCGCTGGATAATACGGAGAAGTTTCTCCACGACAACTCACTCCCATTGCTCATCCAATGTGGGCTAGCTCACGCGCAGTTTGAGACCATCCACCCGTTTCTTGATGGCAATGGCAGAGTCGGACGCCTCCTCATCACCTTTCTTCTCTGCCATAGACAGGCGTTGGGACGACCCCTGCTTTATTTGAGCCACTACCTGAAACAGCATCGCGCCGAGTACTACGACCGGCTGATGGCCATTCGCAACGACGGTGACTGGGAAGGCTGGCTGAAGTTCTTTGTCCGCGGTGTTTTTGAGGTCAGCCAAAAGGCTACGGAGACAGCGCGAAACATTGTGCGGCTAAGGGAGGAGCATCGCCGGGTGCTCAGCGAAAAGCTGCTGCCGGAAAAGCCGACGACTGCGGCGCCCGACTCGCTCCAGTCGCGCCGCCGGAGAGCATTGGCGGGGCACTCGCGAGAAGAGGTGACGGCTACGCACTACGACTTGCTCTTGCTTGAATACTTGTTTGAGCAACCGATCGTTACTATTCGCATGGTCGAGCAGCGTCTGAACTGCGTCTACGTCACCGCGAACAAGGTGGTCAACCGATTCATGAAACTCGGTTTACTTGAAGAGGTCACCGGCTTTCAACGCAACCGGCGCTTCCGCTACGCTCCTTACCTTGCTTTGTTCGAGCCGGCCCATGGCGGGCCAATGCCCGCTTGAGCCGCTCGATTCCCTCCTGGTTCTCACAATCGTCGACCCGCAAAAATAATTCTTGAAGTCGGCTTCCCTCGCCCAAAAGCGTGCGCTGCTTACCTTTCCTGCCTCTTTGCGAATGAGGTGGGTATTGCGTGCCGACTTCAAATGGCCCGTTCCAAGAAAATTGCAGTGTATCGTGTGCTTCGGGAGGCGGTGGACGTGTTTCGATCAAGGGAGGAGCTCTCCGGCAAGCTGCACGAGGCCAAATACGTTATCGACGACGTGACCCTGGAAGTGGTGTATCTCGCTGCTCGCATGCAGAAGCCGCTGCTTGTCGAGGGGCCGCCCGGCTGCGGCAAGACACAACTGGCATACGCAGTGGCTGAGGCGGCCGGCACGTTCGTGGAGCGTCTCCAGTGTTACGAAGGCATCACCGATGATAAGGCTATCGGTAAGTTCGATGAGGCCTTGCAGAAGCTCTTCCTCGAAACTCAAGGAAATCAATTCAGCAGCGACTGGGACTCTATTCGCAAGCGCCTGCATTCGCTCGATTTCTTCGCTGAAGGTCCCCTGCTGCGGGCTTTGCTTTGCCGGGACCGACCATGCGTGCTGCTGGTGGACGAACTCGACAAGGTGGACCACGAGTTTGAAGCATTGCTGCTGGAGATCTTGAGCGCCTGGCAAGTGACAGTTCCAAAGTTAGGGACCATCAAGGCGGAAACGGTTCCTTTTGTGGTTCTGAGCTCGAATGAAGAACGCCGGCTCGGTGATCCCCTGCGAAGACGTTGTTTTTATTTACGCGTGGAGTACCCGACCGTGGAACGGGAGGCGGAGATCCTCGCCGTGCACAGCACAGATATGGACCCCGCCTTACGGGGACAACTGGCCGGTCTGGCGCGGGCGTTGCGCGGATGGAGTCTCGAAAAACCGCCGTCCATTGCAGAAATGCTCGATCTGGCGAGGGCTCTCGAGATCATGGGCGTAAGTGAGATAGAACCCGAGCAACGGGATGTACTGCTTGCTCTTCTGGCCAAAACTGAGGCCGACCGGAAGCGTCTGCTGCTGCGCGCCGGATTCGATGGCTTGGTCGCGGACTCGAAAAGATATCGTGACGAATTGACGAAGGTGGCCGTATGAAGACGGGATGCAGGGCGTTGATCGCCTTGTTTTGCTTCATGGGTGTGGCGCTGGGAGCCGAGCCTCCTCCGTTGCGCGATTATTCGGCTCGTTGTGTCGAGTATTACGCGAATGTCTACCAAGTTCCGGTCGAGTTGGTGGAGGCCGTGATCGAAGTGGAGTCGGATTGGCAGCCTTATGCGGTTTCGCCAAAAGGCGCCGCAGGCTTGATGCAGTTGATGCCGGCGACCGCCGTGAGACTTGGGGTGCGGAATCCATTTCAGATCGAGGAGAACGTTCGCGCGGGCGTTAAATATCTGGCTTGGCTAATGCACCTTTTCAGAGGCGACCTAAGACTGGTGACAGCAGCTTATTACGCCGGAGAGTGTACGATCCTCGCGAGGGGACTCGAATACTCTTCACCGGATGTTTATAGCTACGTTAACCGTGTGGCTCGTCTCTATCGCACGAAAAGGCTTGAGAGGATGCGAGAGGTGACCGCACCGGGGGTCGGCGAAAGGAAACGAGGTGACCAATGAGTACGTTTAGTAAGGCCTTCGTAATCTGCATCTTGTTCGTTTTCCGGTCGGCAATGGCGCAGGTTCCCGAGGTCAAGCCGCGGGTGTTGACCAAACTTGAAATGGACGGGAAGGTCGCGGTAGTCGAAGTCGCCGCCCACTTTGTGACGGCGATCCGCATGCCGGAGACTGTGAATTCAGTAGTCGTTGGCGACCCGACATTATTCAAAGTCGAGCACTCGGACCGGGAACCACAACTGGTGTTTGTCAAGGCCCTTACAGAGAAGGCGGCGGAGACCAATCTGCTGATTTCAACGACTCACGGGCGCGAGGCAAGTTTGCTGCTGGTGAGCCGAGGGGAACAAAAATCAAACGACCCCGAAAACGTGGACCTTCTGCTCAATTACAAACCTGCCAAAGGCTTTCTAATCGAGCCAGATTACCCCTCTGCGCTGGTAGCGAAAACTGTGGAAATAGGATCGCCCGGAGCGACTGCCGTGCCCCCAGCTCTTGAGACAGCAAGCACAGGCAGGGCGGCGACGGATGTCAAGCAAGCGTCCTCCGTCACACCAGACCCACCGGATGACCCCGCACCGGCGGGGTTGGATGAGCTTCTTACCCGGCAGGAACGGTCTCCATTGCCACCTCTCTACGGCGAACATGTGCCGGCGGAAACGGCCACCGGAGACCGAGTGCGCGCCGGCGTGGGCGAGGTAGTAGATGGCGGAGAGCGGGTCATCGTGCTCTTCTCTGCCCTCAATCCAACTGGCCGCAGCATCCTGATCATGCCGCCACAAGTCCAGCTTGGAGGCAAGGTCAAGTCAGGGAAGATCATTCGGCGGTCTCGCTGGACAACATCCGAACAGCTTCCTGTGCTGAGTTTTCGCTTGAGCAAGCGCCGTTTGGCGCCTGGTGAGCGCGCAGATGGGGTGGTGGTCTTCGATCGTCCCCCCTACAAACAATCTAACGAGACGCTTTTCTTGCAAATTGCCGAGACGGGGGCCGTGGATCACCCTGCCTTGGCGCCCATCGGTTTTGGCATCAACACATTGAAGGAGGATTCTACGCATGGAAAGCCCGTCACAAGAAAATAACACGCTGCACACGACGCCAGCGGAGTCACGAGCCGATCTGGAGGAAGCCGCGGAACCGAAAGCGGCGGATGGAAAGCGCGGGATTCAATGGCGCGAAATCATCCGCCAAGCGTTTGACAAGGCGCGGCAGACCCAGCAGCCCAGAACCACACGCCGCGAGCTCAGCAAGGACAAAAGCAAGTCGCTCGTGGTGCTGGGTGGTGCGGCCGTTGCTATGCTCCTGCTGTTCCTGGGCATATTCTCTTCGCCTCAAAAGGCAAAGAGAACAGTGGGACAGGCAGGAGCGCCGGACCTGGGGCGCAGGATAACGCCGGGCCAGGAGAGTGGCCAAAGCGGATCTGTAACGCCCATGTTGAACGCCGAGGTAAGCGGCGACGAGGCAGTGAATAGGGGCGACGTGACACCCGAGATGATCGGGCGAACGGCGCGACCGGGTCGGCCAAAGGCCCCCACCGCGCAACAAACAACTCCGCAGTATGCGCTGAATAAGATTGATTTCGATTCCACCCTGCCGCAGGAGCCAGGCTATCAACGCCCACAGCAGCCTCCCTCACCTGACGAATCCCCTGAGGCCGCTCTCCGTAAGCCGTCGCTGGTGTTTGTGCGAGGGGCAGATACTGGTGTTGCCGGAGGCGCCCCGATGAGGCCGGCCGTCCTCGAACAGAGCGATTTCGTCACTCTGCTGCCTCCTGGCACCCGCCTCGTAGCGCGGTTGGAATCGGCGGTCAGTACGGGCGTGAAAGAACCGGTTGTCGCGGTGATCGAGTACAACTTCGAGCGGGAAGGTGAGATTGTGGTGCCGGCGGGAGCAAAAGCGATCGGCCAGTTGCGTCAAGCGGACCGCTCGGGGAACGTCGATATCAGGTTCGACAGGCTGGAAATGCCGGACGGAACCACGCAGAGGCTAGATGGCGTAGCTATGGATC
>Ga0208686_1000729_pt1 | contig 14562 bp, 9 predicted proteins | sample June2015DPH_6_50_FD_184694 | JGI IMG/M metagenome (GOLD analysis project Ga0208686, IMG submission 184694) | Peatland microbial communities from SPRUCE experiment site at the Marcell Experimental Forest, Minnesota, USA - June2015DPH_6_40... | ecosystem: Environmental > Terrestrial > Soil >... | reverse complement strand
CAGGCCGTTGTGCGGCTCACCGCCGACCGGCCCGGCAGTTACACCGGCAGCATCGGATTGAGCGATGCCCATGGCGCGCAAACCGGCGCCGGGAAAAACCGCCTGGCTTTTGCGGGCGCGCTCACCAACGGCCTGAAATACGAGGCGCAATTGATCGCGCTCCCGGACGGCGGTTCGCTGCGAACCAACGGCGCGACCCTCGAATTCAAAAACTGCAACGGCCTCACGCTCATCGTCGCCGCGGGCACGGACTACGCCATGGATTACGCCGCGAAATATCGCGGCGAAGACCCGCACGCGCGCGTGACCAAACAGGTCGAAAAAGCCGCCGCCAAAAAATACGACGACCTCAAGGCCGCTCACGAAAAGGATTTTCATTCGTTGTTCGACCGCGTCGCACTTGACCTGGGCCAATCCTCCGCCGAACAGCTTGAGCTGCCCACCGACGTGCGCAAGGCCCTGGCCGTCGGCATAACGGACCCCGGCCTCGAAGAACTGCTGTTCCAATATGGCCGCTACCTGCTCATCTCCTGCTCGCGTCCCGGTGGCCTGCCGGCAAATCTGCAGGGCCTCTGGAACGACGACAACAATCCGCCGTGGCATTCCGATTACCACGCGAACATCAACGTGGAGATAAATTACTGGCCCGCCGAAGCAGCCAACCTGTCCGCGTGCCATCAGCCGTTCTTCGACCTCGTGCTGAGCCAGTTCCCGGCCTGGCGCAAGGCCACCGACGCCTCGCCCGAACTCAAGACGCCCGCCGGAGCGATGACCACGCGCGGCTGGGCCATCCGCACCTCGCACAATATCTACGGCGGCATGGGCTGGAAATGGGACAAGACGGCCAACGCCTGGTACTGCCTCGGCTTCTGGGAACATTACGCCTTCACCGGTGACAAAAAGTTTCTGAAGCACACAGCCTGGCCGGTGATGAAGGAAACCTGCGAATTCTGGATGGACCATCTGCAAACATTGCCCGATGGCCGGCTGGTCGTGCCCAAAGGCTGGTCGCCCGAACACGGCCCAGTTCTGGACGGCGTGAGTTACAACCAGGAAATCGTCTGGGACCTGTTCAACAACACCGTCGCCGCGGCGGATGCGCTCGGCACGGACAAGGCGTTTCGCGATAAAATCGCCGCGATGGGCGACAAGCTGGTCACGCCGGGAATCGGCAGTTGGGGCCAGTTGCTCGAATGGATGACCGAATTACACGACCCGAAATATCCGGAACTCGACACGACCAACGACCATCACCGCCACACGTCACATCTGTTTGCGGTGTATCCCGGCCGGCAGATCAGCGTCGTCAAAACGCCCCAACTGGCGGCGGCGGCGAAGGTTACCATCAACGCGCGCGGCGTTGCGCCGGACAGCGACGTGCGCGAATGGTCGTTCGCGTGGCGCACCGCTCTTTTTGCGCGTTTGCACGACGGTGAAGACGCGCACCAGATGCTCCAGCAGTTGTTTGCCGCCCGCAACACCTGCCCGAACCTCTTCGGCCTGCATCCACCGATGCAGATGGACGGCAACTTTGGCATCACCGCCGGCATGTGCGAGATGCTGCTGCAATCCCACGAAGACGAAATCAATCTGCTGCCCGCGTTGCCGAAAGCCTGGCCCGATGGCAGCGTGAAAGGCCTGCGCGCCCGCGGCGGCTTCGAGGTGAACCTGGCTTGGAAGGACGGCAAGCTGGTTTCCGCCACCGTGCATTCGCTGCTCGGCAACCCCTGCCGCCTGCGCTACGGCGACGGGACTCGCGACGTGAAAATTCCAAAGGGCGGAACGTTTCAGTGGGATGGCCAGCCGGGATTGAACTGAAACAAATTGCCGCAGCCCGCCAATGTTGAATCTACTTTCCGCTGCCGCCGGGATTGGCCAGGGCATGGTCCGCCGGGAGATTCTGGCCGGACCAGATTTTGCGTGAAGTCCAGTCCGCGGCCAGCCCGTTCCAAAACGCATGGCTGGCGGGCAATCCCAGCGGCAAAAAGACAAACGTGCAGAGATAAAGGCTGCCGGTGCTGATGTAGGGTTCCGCCAAGGCCGACTGATGGCCAGCCAGACCGACCCGCAACCAGCCATCGGCATCGAAGGTGTCCGCCGCCCCCAAAGTGCGCCGGATCACTGCCGTCAACGCCGCCCGCACCTGAGGGGGATTGATGTTCTCCGGCAATTCATCGCGCAACGCCATTTGCGCCAGTAATTGGAACGCGCCGCACCGGTAGGTGATGGAACGGCCAATCGCCGGATAGCTGCCGTCCGGGGCAATCAGGCGTTCCTGCACGGCCGCATAACGTCGCGCCCGTTGCCGCACCGCACCGAGCAGCTCCGCCCAACGGTTGGAAACCCTGCCGATGTGTTCCAACACGTCCAGCAGGAACGGCTGGATGACGAAACTGTTGTAATAGTCCCAGTGGAATTCCGCGCCGTCGCCATACGTTCCGTCGTCTTCATACCATTGTTCGAAGGCGCGAATGGCGGTTTCAATGGGCTGCGGCTGCCAGGCTTCGCCGATGCTGGCGAGAAAGGTTTCGATCATCGCGGGAAAAAGCAGCCAGTTGCTCTGGCCGGGCTTGAGGTTGCGGGTTGATTTCAATGCCGTCACCAGCCGTTCCTGCGTCGGCTTCTCCAATTTTCCCCAAAGCCCACCCGGCGACCGCAAAAAAGCATGAGACAGAAACGCCGCATCCACCAGACACTGTCCGTCGGCGGTGAAGTTGATGTAGTCCGGCGATTGCGGGTCCGTCGCCTGGGCCAGTCCCCGGCGGGCGAAGTCGGCGAAACGGCGTCCCATCTCCGCTTCCTCCGCGGTTTTGTCCGCCAACTCCAGCCACGGCGCAATGCCCGACAACGTGCGTCCTATCGCTTCGAGATGCGTCACCTTGCGCCGCCCGGCGACATCGCCAGCCGGGCATTCCACCGGCATCCGCTCGCGCAGTTTGCCGGCTGCCAGACTGCTCAACACCGGCCCGGCGACCCGTTCGAGCATTTTCAGCCAATAGGCCCGGTCGTCTTTGACACTGGAAAAATCATCTTTCGCCACGACCGGGGTGGCGCTCAGTTTGGGCAAGACGAGAAAAGTGCCCGCGATCCCCAAATCCCGAAAAAACCGGCGGCGCGAGTTCATAAATGGAAACGCCGGTCAGGTTTCGGCCGGATGCGGCAACGCCTCGCGTTCGCAGCGGGCGTATTTGGCAATCGAGCTTTGCAGACACCGCGGACGGAATCCGATTTGAATGCGCAGTTGTCCGGGTCACACACAAAAAAGTACCCACAAGCGGCTAGGGTGACAGGACAATAAAAGCCGCGCTGCTGGTGGCACAATTTGCCGATTCCGCCACCGAATATGCAGCGATGACACTGGAGTTTTCCACACATGTTCGGCACGAAGTTGAAAGTGACGTCTAACTGTTCAGGGTAGAAAGTCGCACCCTGACCTTCCATTTGCGTGTGGATTGCGCGGATTGTCCGCGGCATGTCCCAACTCTTAGGTATTGAGCCAACGTGCGGGGAGAACAGACCGTCCCGAAAGATGGGATCGTTATTCCAGACATCTCCAGGCAGTTCCATCATGGCGAGTGCCGCTTTCTCAACATTCTTGCGACTCCAACGAGGCGCTTCGTCAGTGTCGATCTGTTCCAGTGCTCCAACCAAGTAACTGTTGAACTCGTCGCTTTTGAGATAGTCGCGAATCGAACACCAGAGACGTTTTTTTCTGTGGGTGCTAAATGCACTGTTAAGATCTGCAACGAACACTTTGGAATTTCGGAGAAACGCGCTTAGCTGCTCTTCGAGACCGGTCTTCAGCTTCAGTTCAGCCATCCGGTCTTGTACTTCCCCTGCTTTCACGATGCCGATATCCATGTACGTGAGGAAATGGAAAGCGGCCGCCAGCTTGCGGATAGCAATTCCTTGATTAGTTTCGCCGTGTACGACCAAGTAAATGAATTGCGTAAAGCTACGCTCAGCCAACCGGTCTAGTATAAAAAGCGTGCGATAGATCGAGAGCGTGTCAGCAGGCATGTATCGGGAGGCAAACTTTACTGGCCCGGAGTCAATCGCATAGAATTTGAGGCGCGGGTTGGCCCGTACCAACGGGCATTCCAGCCGAAGGCCTCCCTGTGCCGGGAGGTGATCATCAAGCACGGTCCGTTCAGGAGTCTTGCGACGCTTTGTGAAGTCTCTGACCAGATGTGATAAGACATAACCACCCACATCCCAGACTCGTTGGAATGCGGTCCCACGGTCCGTTATGTAGCACAACCAGTGCGTAAGGAGTTTCTCGTCAGGCGTGAAGTCCTCCTCGCAGTAATTGATGAGGTTATAGTTGCCGGTGTCGCTCCAGCGAGCGTCGTCGAGAGCGGAGAAAATCCGCAGAATATTCCTCAGTTTGGACGAATCCTTGATTTCAATCGATTTCGACATAAATTATATTCCCAAAAGATGTCAGCCAAAAGCATTGTCATCTTTTCCCACAAAGTTGGTCGAGTGCCGTGCGCTCACACGCGGCGTATTTTTCAATCAACTGGTCATAGACTTTTGTGGCCTTCGGGTTCGGGCGGATTTCGCTGTTGGGAACCGGGTCGGTAAAACCGGCCACGACTTTTTCCCATTTTGGCTTTTTCCCGGTCTGGACGAGCCAGCCGTGCGCGGCTCGCAACGCGGCGCCGAGGGCCGCGCTCTTGGAAACCTCGATGCGCTCGACCCGGCAGTTCATCACGTCGGCCATGATTTGCAAAATGGGTGAAGTCTGCGAAGCCCCGCCGGTGGCAAAAATACGATCCGGCGACACCTTCATCCATTGCGAGTGCAGCCGCATGGACATCATCTGCGCCTCCACGATGGCGCGGCAGTTTGCCGCGGCGTCTTTTTCATCGAGGTCGAACCGGTGGATGCCCGGCCGGTTCACGCGCGGAACAATCTCGGCCTCAAACCACGGCAGCAGTATGCCGCCGTTGTTGCCCGGTGGTGCGGCCTTCAGCGCTTCGCCGAATTTTTCCCAATCCTTGATGCCGTAGGCGTCGCGGATTTTTTCCCGGGCGAGCGACCCGTTCTTAAAACAAATCAACGTCATGTAATCGCCCGTCGGCGAACCGAACACGTGGCCTTCGCCGTGCTCGTCGGTCCGGCATTTCTTCATGGAGCCGAAATACGTGTCGCTGGTGCCGAGGCTGATGGCGACCATGCCTTCGCGGATCAAACCCAGCCCGACCACGCTGCACGGATTGTCACCCGACCAGACCAACGTCTGCGCTTCGGGATTCAGGCCGAATTTTTTGACGAAATACGGACTGACCGCGCCGACGACTTTCCAAGATTCGGCGAGCGGCGGCAGTTTCAGTTTCAAATCCGGCGCGGTGGCCGCCAGCGCGCCTGTGTGCCAGACCTTTTTGCGGATATCCATCAGGTTCATGCCCGCGCCGTCGCCGTAATCAATCGGCGCGATTTTGCCGGCGAGCAGCGACGCCATAAACGAGCTGACCAGCGCAATGCTCGCGGTCCGGGCATAGGCTTCCGGTTCGGTCTTGTAAAACTTGCGGATTTGCGGACCGGTGAAGCGCTCGAACGTGTCTGAGCCGGTGGCCTCGGCCGTGGCCTTGATGCCACCGAGCTTTTTCCGGATTTCGGCGCATTCAACGGCGGTCGAGGAATCCATCCAAATGGGCGAGGTTGGCCGCGAAAAAATGCCGTCCGCCTTCGTTCCCGTCTTCGCCCGGTTTCGACGCGGCAGGTCACTTCGGCGCGACAAGCGCAAATTTTCGACCAAAGGTTTTTGCGGGTCCAATTTCGCCAGCGCCTCGGCGGCGTGGTCGTTGAGATAAACCGAGCCGTGCTGCTGGCCGCTGCCGCTGATGGCCAGGATTTGGCCCAGCGCGACGCCGTCCTTTTTCATTTCGGCGAACAGCCGGTCGAGCGCCTCGGCCCACATCAACGGCGAGCTGCGTTTGACCAGCGGGTCGGCATTGGGCAGCACGCCGTTCCGGGTGCCGTATTGCGGCAGCGCCTGGTCGAAGTTCAGTGATTTTTCGTGGATGACCTTGCGCGTGTCGAGGTCAATGACGACGGCGCTCAGGCTTTGGGTGCTGGAATCGAGTCCGAGAAATAATTTGGCCATGGAAATTTGAATATGTCGTTTGCTCCCGATTGGGTAACAATAAATTTGAACCATGCAATCGAAAACTGCGTTTTGGCTTCATTTTCATAGTATTGTCCTGCTCTGCGCGGTTGCGGCGCCCACCGCACCGACCCAGGCTGCGTCGGCCGCCGTCGCGCTGAAGCGCTCTGGCGCGCCGCCGGAGGCTTCGTCGAGGCGAGTTGCCCGGCACGCGCTTGTGACGCGACACAACGGAGCGATGGTGTTTACGACGAAATAGAACGGAATTCTTGTGGCTAATGAAGTGAATCTTCCTGTTGTCGGCGAATACTTCTCCAGTGACGTGTACCTGCCGGCTGCCCCGACGAGAAATTCGTCGCCCTTTGTGTGGGTGAATCCAGCAGAAAAATGATCACGGATAAATCAACCGGAGAAAAACACTGCCGTTGGCCGGATTGATGGGGATGAAAATCTGGTTTGCAAGTTGTGAATTGGGGACGACGGCCCAATTCGTGCCGAGACCTTTGCTCAAACTGTTTGTTTGGATTTGCAACGACCAGCCGAGATGGTCTTGCGGCCAGGAAAGTTGCAACTGGCTCCCGCTGATCCGGGCGGCCAGGCTTGTTGAATCCAGGGAAGGCAAGGGCGCGGCTCCACCCACAGGCCGACCATTCTCAGGGGTTGGCAATTAACCAGCCCCAACCGAAACGAACATTCGCGGAGTGCCCAATTTTCAAAGCTGATTGCAAAAAAATGATGATGACAAATCCGGGAAGCAGGATAGAGTTAAATTAACCAGTAAAAGTAACAATTCAGAGAACCCTAAAAGAAAGTTGTAATATTATGAAACGTTTATCTTTGGTGGCTGTCGGTGTCAGTTGCATGCTTTTCCAGAGTGCTTATGGAACGCTGCTGTTTTCGGATGGATTTAACTATGACTCCGGGGGTCCCCTCGCCGGCAATGTCAATCCTGGGAGTGGTGACACTTGGGGCGTTGGAAACAGTGCCATGACGATTGGCAGCGGCAATTTGACTTACCCGGGTTTGGAGGACTTGGGAGGCAACGATCTCTCAATCGTTTGGAATGGCGGAACCGCCGGCTCTGTTACAAACGGTTTTGCAAATATTACCAGTGGGACCATTTATTATTCCTTCCTCCTTGACGTCACCACGGCTCCCGGTGGCAACAGCTACCTGACTTCGTTGAATCCGGGCACCTCCACCCCGAACGGCAGTTCTGATGCCATCTCAATGTACTTTGGAACTGTCACTGGCGGTGGTGGTTACAGATTGGGCGTGCGCGGTGGGGGTGCTTCCGCTGTTTATACATCTTCCAGCACTCCCTATTCCTTGAGCACCACCTATCTCGTCGTTTTGGGATATAATTTTAATGGGGGCGTGGCTGCTAACAACCTGTCCCTGTGGATTGATCCGACTAGTTTTGGTGGCAGCGCGCCGACAGCCACTTTGACCTTAACCCCAACCACGGTGGCGACCGGCATTGACAATGTAGGCTTCAAGGTTCAAAGCAGTGTTGCCGGTGCATTTCTCGTTGATAACCTTCTTGTTGGCACGACGTGGGCGGACGTAACGGTACCCGAACCTACGACGTTCGCTTTGGCTGGTTTGGGCCTGCTCGGTTTGGTTATTGCGCGCCGGATACGCCGGTAATATCGGTTGTTATTTTATTCATGACAGGCGCTGGTAATTTTCCGGCGCCTGTTTGGTTTTTCAGAGTGACCCAGCCGATCAACAGCGGATTGTTCCACCGGCAAATTAATAATGGCATTCACAAGCGCTGCCGGACAAAATCACTCGAAAAGCATGGCCGCTCCCAAATTACAGTCCTTCTCCACAGGCCCGGATGGTAAATGGACAGTTCCCGGCATCTGTGTCCTTCTGGCGGTGGCGGTGTTCATGGTTTTCGGCCAAACCCTTCGTTACGGGTTCGTCAATTTCGATGACGATGGTTATTTTTCCTCCAATTATCATGTCAAGGCCGGGTTGACCTGGAGTGGTGTGTCATGGGCTTTTCGGACGGGATACGCCAGCAACTGGCATCCGCTGACGTGGTTATCGCTCATGCTCGACGTGGAATTATTTGGAACCGGTCCGTCAGGCCCGCATCTGACCAATCTAATCCTGCACGCGGCCAACGCGATGCTGTTGTTTCTCCTGTTAAAGCGATTGACTGGCACCCTATGGCCCAGTGCCTTTGTCGCGGTGCTGTTCGCCATTCATCCGCTCCATGTGGAGTCGGTGGCGTGGGTGTCCGAGCGCAAAGACGTATTAAGTGGGTTGTTCTTCATGCTGACACTGTTGATGTATGCGCGGTATGCACAGAATTGTGCCAAGAGTCAGGTGTCAGGTGTCAGGTGGTTGGGATCGCGCGACTATTGGCTTGCGGTTCTGTTTTTCGCGTTGGGACTGATGAGCAAGCCGATGCTGGTGACGCTGCCATTTGTGCTTTTGTTGCTGGATTACTGGCCGCTCGGAAGGGTGACAAGTGACAAGTGGCGGGTGACAAGATTCCGAATTCCTGTCCCTCAACTCTCATCTCTCAACCATTTACTACTGGAAAAGCTGCCGTTTCTTTTGTTGAGCACGGCTTCGTGCGTGGCAACCGTCATTGCCCAAAGGGAAGCCATCAAGTCCATGATCGTCCTGCCTTTTACCCTCCGGCTCAACAATGCCCTGGTTTCCGTTGTCACCTACATCACGCAGATGGTCTGGCCGGCCAACCTGGCTGCGTTTTATCCCTACCGATTCGATACGCCAGCCTGGCAGATCACGGGTGCTGGTGTGTTGCTGCTCTTCATAACCGTGCTGGCATTCCGGACCGCCCAGCGATTCCCCTATTTCCTGGTTGGCTGGCTGTGGTATCTCGGGATGCTGGTGCCAGTGATTGGATTGGTTCAAGTCGGAGGCCAGGCACATGCCGACCGTTACACCTACCTGCCGCAAATCGGCCTATATCTGGTCATTGTCTGGGTGATCAGGGATTGGACAGCCGGCTGGCGTTGGCGTCGTCCGGCGCTGGGAATGGCGGCATTCAGCGTGGTGGCCGTCCTGATGGTCTGTTCCCTGAAACAAACGGCCTATTGGCAGAGCGACGAATCTTTATGGACACATGCCCTGGCCTGCACTTCGGAAAATTACACCGCCCATAACAACCTCGGTTATGTGCTGGTTGCCCAAGGCCAACCTGCCGAAGCCATCAAACACTATCAGGAAGCCCTGGCAATCAACCCCAATTACTCGGAGGTCATCAATAATCTGGGCACGGCACTTCTTAACCAGGGACGGTTGGATGAAGCGGCTAAATATTATCACCGGGCCCTCGAGATTTATCCCGACTTTGCCGAGGCCTACAATAACCTGGGCATCCTGTTGACGAAACAAGGTCAGACCGTCGAAGCCATCGAACAATATCGGAAGGCCATTGAACTCAACCCCAGCCGTGCAGAGTTTTACAACAACCTGGGCAACCTGCTGTCCAAACAAGGCCGAACCGACGAGGCCATCGAGCAATTTCAGAAAGCGCTTGAGGTTGCACCGGACAATGCGAAGGTCCGTTTCAATCTGGCCAATATTTTGACCGCCAAGGGACGGTGGGACGAGGCCATTGAACAGTATCAGCAGGCACTGAAACAGATGCCGGACTCCATCCATGCCCACTATCAACTGGGCCTGGCGTTGCAAAGCCGGAGCAAGTTCGCAGCGGCCATCACACAGTTTCAGAAGGTTCTCGAACTTGATCCCAAGCATGTTACGGCTCGAAATAATCTGGCCTGGTTGCTGGCCACCTGTCCGGAGAACTCGTTGCGCGATGGGAAAAAAGCGGCGGAACTGGCACAACAGGCCGTGCAACTTTCCGGCGGCAAGTCTCCGGAGATTCTGGACACGCTCGCGGCGGCCTATGCCGAGGCTGGGCGATTTCCTGAAGCGGTCGCGACGGCCCAACGGGCGTTGGATCTCAGTGCCGTGCAAAACAACAAACCCCTGGCTGAAGTCATCCAAAACCAGCTCAAGCTCTATGAAGCCAATTCCCCTTACCACGAACAACCGTAGCCATCATCCTTGCTCATCTTTGAATGACCGGCAAAAACAGCGCAATCCCTAACCAGGCCGGAAATGGCGTGGCGAACAATTTCCTGATTCACGACGCCGATCAGCTGGAAAAGTATTTCAGCCGCGGCGATTACCGGACGGAGCCCGAAATGATTTTGACCCTGGTTATGGATACACCATCCGGAGAAAAACGGAGCCGTTGGTTGGATTGATGGGGATGAAAATCTGGTTGGTGGCCGTAGAATTGGGCACGTTCACCCAGTTGGACCCCAAACCCGCGTTAAGACTGTTGGTTTGAATCTGCAAGTGCCAACCGAGATGATCCTGCGGCCAGGACAGTTGCAATTGGCCACCGTCGACTTGCACGACAATATTGGTTGGCGCCGATGAAGGCAGCGGTGCGGCGCTGGCCTGCAGGGAGTTGGTGCTCTCGCCGCCGGAGACCGCCGTGACGACGTAATAATAAGTCACGGCATTGGTCACCGCCGCGTCGGAATAGTTGGTTGTTGTTATGCCGCTGAAAATGGCAGGGTAAGGTCCGCCGTCGGTCGTACCGCGTTTGAGATTGTAACTGGTCGCGCCCGCAACGGCATTCCAATTCAAAATGATCAACAGGTTCGTTCCTGTCGCCGTGAAATTTGTCGGGGCTGAAGGCGCGGGCAAAGTCACGACCAGTTTCACCTGTCCGGTGCTGCTGGTGTCGAAGGCGTAGTTGTAGCCTGCGGGCGTCGAGCCGAGAACGGGAAGGTTGCCGCTTAAATTACCGGTGTAGGTCAGCAGGATATACGTGCCCACCCCGAACCCCGCGCCGTTCGTCACGTTGATGGTTCCACCCAATGCCAGGTTGCCCACCACTGCCACCCGATTGGTGTTGGGGTCCAGCACATAATTCAACACGGTACTGGGGAACAACATGAAATTGTTGCTGATGGTAAGGATGCTGTCAGCGAGGGTCACGGGGCCATCATCAATGGCATTGGTGTTTTGGAGCGACGCCTGGGCGTTGTAAAAAGCCAGGCTGTTACCATAACCGTTGGTGGTCAACCCGTCGAGCGTGACGAGGTTGGTGGCAAACACGCTGTTGGTGATGATGAGTTGCGCGTTGTACAACAGGAAGGTAGTGGTGCCGTTGGGCACGATGATTTGGGAATCGGCAAACTGGAAGCCGCGAGCGTTGTAAACATCAAAGGATTTTGAGGCCGTGATGTTGACATGGCTTAAAAGGATGTTGGTGGCGGGCACTTCCATGCGCGCCCAAATGATGCCCGCGATGCCACCGCTGGCCACCGTCGCGTTCACGTTGCTGATGGTGATGTTGCGCCAGACCGGGACAGTGGCAGTGGTAACGGCCTGGGTCGAAGCGAAGTACGGTGAGACGCTGGTGGGCGTGCCGAATTGGCCGCCGCTGGCATAATAGCTGTAAATGACAATTGCACCGTCCACGATGTTGGTCATCCCGATGTTATAGTAGTTGAGATTCTGCGCGATACCGCCTTCACCGCTGCCACCGGTGCTGTTGGTATTGGACTTCATACGAATGCCATAGTCCGTGCCAATGTTGGTGCAGTTGATCACCGTGAGGTTTGACACGCCGCCAGCAGTGTTGCTGCCAATGGACACACCATGGCCGGCGCCAAAGGCGCAATTGGTGACAATGGTGTCAGAGGAGGGAACGCCGGCACTGCTGGTTCCGAGAGCAATGTTATCGTCGCCGTCGCTGATGGAGCAATTTTGGATCAGACAATTGGTCCCGACCAAATCAATGCCGTCTGTGTTGGGGGAAGTCCCGGGCGTGTTGATGGTGATTCCCTGAATCGTGATGTTCCCGCCGCCGCTCTTGAAGGCGATGTGCATCTTCGGCGGGTTTTGCAGGGTGACATTCTGGATCAGCACCCGCTGGCATTTGCTCAAGCTGATCATGTAGGGCCGCTGCGAGGTGCTTAGCCCACTCCACCAACCGGTCGCGGTGGCCTGCCCATCAATCGTGCCCGAACCGCTGATCTCGACGTTGGTGATGCTGGAGCAGGTGATGAAATCCGATGGCGATGTTCCTCCCGGGTATGTGCCATAGGGCAACATCGCCAGGGTCGCATTGGTATCAATTTGCAGGTTGACATTGTTCTTGAACGTGAGCGGACCGCACAAAAACGCGCCCGGCGTGCCCGGCGCGGGAATCCTGACCGTGCCGCCGTAAAAACCATTGGTATTACCTCCCGTTGCCGCCGCGTTGATGGCATTCTGAATGGCGGTGGTATTGTCGGTCGTGTCATTCGTCGCGTTGTAAGGCGCGTTGGTGATGGTGATGATGTTGTTGGTATTGATGTTTGGCAGTGTCGGCGCAGCCAGCGCCGTTGAAACCAATGCGAACAACCCGGCACACGCCGGCGAGAACGACAGATAGTGACGCAACATGATTGTTACAACGATTTTGGCTATAGGAATTATACCACGATTTGAATCATTTTGCCGGTTCCAGCGAACAGTTCACCAGCTTCACGTCGGCATCCTGGACCACATCCGGTTTGGCCACCTGCTTGAAGGTCGAATTGTAAATCCGCACGTTGCTGATTTCGGCGCCGGGAAATCCCCGGACGTTCAGCACGCGGGGAGTATGGTCAACGGCGATGTTTTCCATCTCCACATTGCGCGCGACCGGCCTGTAAATTCCGTTGGTCCCTTCTTCGTAGAGAAAATCAATCTGTAAAACGGAATCCGCCACCCGGCCCACGTTCACATTCCGCATGAAGATGTTTTGAATGACACCGCCCCGGACGGCATTGGACTTCAACCGCAGTGCGCAATTCAAGCGCGGGCTGCTCATCTCGCAGTTCTCCACAAACACATTGCTGCAACTGCCAGAAATCTCGCTGCCGATGGCCGTGCCGGCGTGGCCGTCGCGCATGGTGCAATCGCGGATGACCAGATTCACCGATGGCACGCCCACGCGACGGCCATCGTCGTTGCGGCCGGACTTGATGGCGATACAGTCATCCCCCGTGTCGAACAGGCATTTTTCAATCAGCACGTCGCGGCAGCTTTCCGGGTCGCAACCGTCGTTGTTCGCACCATGCGAAACGATGTTCACGCCCCGCACGATGACATTGGTGCAAAGCACCGGATTGATCTCCCACATGGGCGAGCGGAGGAGGTAGACGCCTTCCACCAGCACGTTGCGGCAACGGTTGAATTGGATGAAGTTCGGGCGCAAATAATCGCCTTCACCAAACCGGCGTTGTTCGACGGGCACCCCGTCCCTGGCCATTTTTTTAAGACGTTCATTGGCGGCCTTTTGCGTGTTGGCATCGGCTCCCTTTCCACCCTTCCACGACAGCCAGTTTTCCCCGGTGGCCTGGCCGTCCAGCGTGCCTTCACCGGTCACCGCGACATTGTTCTGACCGAAGGCATAAATGAACGGCGAATAATTATAGCATTCGACGCTTTCGAAACGGCTGAAGACCGCGGGCAAATAGGCCCTGGGATCCGTCCTGAATTTCAGCGTCGAGCCGGCGTCGAGATGCAAATTCACACCACTTTTCAAATGAATCGCGCCGGTGAGGAATTCCCCGGGAGGAACCACCACGCTGCCGCCACCCGATCCGGCACAAGCGTCAATCGCCCTGCCGATCGCCACGGTACAATCGGTCTTGCCGCCGGCCGTCGCGCCGTAATTCGTGATGACAAAATCACGCGCGGGAAACACCGGCGCCTGGATGCGCGCCAGAATTTCTGGCACCTGCGCCCATTCAGCCTGCTCCGCGCGGAGCAGCGGGGTTGCGAGCAACGTGATTAGAAAAAGTGGAATTGTTTTTTCCATGGTCCGATTTTGTTTGTTGGTTCCCGTTTATTTCTGCGGATTTTCCAACCCCTCGATTTCGGCGTTTTCAGCGCTAAAAGCCGGGCCGCTTTTTACCGTCACCGAAGAATTTTTGAATTGGATGCCTTTGGCATTATGAATCGTCAGGCCTGTGTTGGCCGAGAGAATTACATTTTCAAAAACGACGTTCGAAATGCAACTGTTCGGCAAACCTAGAATGACGCCCGCCGATTTCTGGCAGGTGGCCTTGAGGTTGGTGACGCGGATGTTGCGGTAAACCGGAATTTTTTCACCGGCAGATGGCGCGCTGGTTTCTTTTGGGGGAGATGACCGCACAGCGTCTTTGGCGGAATTGTTCATGTAGTAACAGGTGAACGTGATGGCCGGATCCACATTCTTCATGGTGAGGTCGCTGTAACTGATATTCTCTACAATTCCGCCCTTGCCGCGCTGGGATTTGATGCGGATGCCGTTCTCGGTGTTTTCAAAAGTGCAATTTTTCACGGTCACGTTGCGCACTCCGCCGGCGGTTTCGCTGCCGATGGACATCCCATGTCCGTGCAGAAATGTGCAACAACGGTTTCAT
>Ga0208686_1000728_pt1 | contig 14576 bp, 14 predicted proteins | sample June2015DPH_6_50_FD_184694 | JGI IMG/M metagenome (GOLD analysis project Ga0208686, IMG submission 184694) | Peatland microbial communities from SPRUCE experiment site at the Marcell Experimental Forest, Minnesota, USA - June2015DPH_6_40... | ecosystem: Environmental > Terrestrial > Soil >... | reverse complement strand
CCAGCGAATGCCCTAAGTGAGGCAGAAAGATGTTGGCGTTACGCCGCTGTGGCCGGGGCTCGACGGCCAAGCCAATGCATTAGGTGGCCGAGACTGTCCTGGAGAGGCTGCCGAGCGCTCCCACAAGACCTGAACAAACGGTATCCGCTGGATACGCAGATGCAATCTCTGTGGCTGCCTGCCATCAAGGCGCAACTGGCGCTTAACCGGAAGGATCCCGCTGAAGCCCTCAATGATCTGCAAGCTGCTTCGCCGATTGAATTAGGCCAGCTTGCGTTCGGAGATTCCTGCCTCTATAACACATACATTCGCGGCGAGGCTTATCTCGCCGCTGGGCAGGGGAAAGAATCCGCCGCCGAGTTCCAGAAAATTCTCGACCACAACGGCATCGTCTTGAACTGCTGGACGGGAGCGTTGGCGCATCTGGGAGTGGCTCGTGCCAACGCCTTGCAGTCGAGAACCTCGCAGGGAGCGGACGCTGACGCCGCCCGCGTCCGTGCGCTGGCTGCGTATAAGGATTTCCTCACCCTCTGGAAAGATGCCGACCCCGACATCCCCATTCTGAAGGAAGCCAAGACGGAGTACGCGAAGCTGCAGTGAGGGTATTCAAGCTGCCGTGGTGAAGGTTTTGTCAGGCGCTCTAAGAGCCCTCCTTCGAACAAGGAGTGGAAACCCCTTTATCAGCTCTTCCAGCCAGCCCTTAGCAATCGACGTGCTGCGCCAGCATCCTTTTGATCTGTTGACCGTCTGGGTAGACGCCGAAACCACAGGCGTGAGGTCGAGAGGTTGAGATGGGCCGACCTCATCGTAGAAAAAAGAGGAAAGAGGGCAAGTTATTACCCATTACATCACTGGGTAGCATTTGTATTTCTACCGGGTATAGCAAGCAATACCAAGATACCTGGAAACGCACACTTCTAGCGTGGATATGGGGTATCTGGGATCCGTCGGAGGCGTAAATGAGCGATGTAAGGTGTATTTAGGACCCCTCACACCCTGGTGGAACCCTGGGGGACCCTACGCCGAGCCGCAATCTGCACAGATACACTCCCTGCCCAGCTTGTTAGAGCTATGGGCGTAAGTGAAGCGGTGAAAACACAGGTAGATTTCACGCTCAATACAAAGGCAAAGCCTTGGAATTTAGTGATAGGGGTAGTTTGGCAAGGACCTTTAGGACCCTTATAACCCTAATAGCCCCAGGGGGACCCTACGCCTGGTCTCAATCGACAGTGAACGAGCTGCTGCTGCGGGAAGAGCTGAGTGTGATCAAGGCAGTGAAAACACCTGCGATGAAGCGGAGGGAAAATATTGTGTGGTGCATTGGAGTAAGGACCTTAAATAGTTCTACATCCGCCAGGAAATCCTTGGACTCGCGCTCGAGGATCTCCACGGTCGCAGCAGGCATCTCCTCGTTCAGTTTTCTAAGGTGCTCTTGCGCAAGTGCGATCAGCCAGATCCCGTCCTTTTTGTTCGGACGGCGGTTTTCGTCACGAGCGCGCCGCAACAGTGCGGCATACAACTCATGCAGCTCTGAACCGCGCGTCAGGGGATCCAGCCAGATGTCCCTATCTCGCTCGCGTTCGTCGATGGGCCGCACTCCCAATCCGCGTTTAAGAAAGAACCGAAATGGACACTCGGCGGCCTTCTCTAGCTCCGTCACCGAGTACACGGTTTCGGGCGCACAGGGGTCTAGCACCCGTCCCGCGTCCGACACATATCCATCGAACTCAGTGAACTCAACAGACTGCCGGCTGCTCTCCGCCGTGCGCCCATGCTCAACACCCGTGAATGCTGAGCCTAGGACTTTGACTCCTTCGTCTCCTGCGCCGACAACACTACGCAGCCACCATCCGCCCAAGGAGAGCGCTGTCTGACGGTCTCCGGGTACGGCGGACTTCGGCTCTCCCAGCGCGGCCTTCATCTCTTTGTAGGAGAGCGTGGCGTCTCGTCGCTGCAGTCGAAAAGCCTGCAACATGAGCCATGAGGCGTAGGTCTCACGGAACTCCCTTGTGTCCCGACACGAGTAGCTGAAGGTGGCGGATGCAGCGGAAGTGGCGAATCGAGCCAGAACCGTATAAACAGCTTCGTCAATCCGGTCGGTGGACAAACGCAGATCGGACGAAATGGCTCCGCGCTCGACGTCCAGCAGAACCGCGTCTTCCGTCGATGACGAGAACACACGCCCTTCCTCGAGGCCGACGATAAAGAGGTGGCCTCGTCCGGCATAGCCGGATTGTGAAAGGCTACACGCATAGAGATGTCCGGGGCGAGGGCGCTCCGGCGCAACGTTGAGCGACTGAACACGTTCGCGGATAAAGCTCAGCGACTCAGACAATGTACATGAGAATGAGCCGAGTGCCCGCAGCTCGCTGACATAATCCTGCAGAGCCGCCGCTGCACGATGATCGAGTGCGCTACTACGTTTTGTTGTGCGTTCAAGGAAATCGAGAACGCTGCTCACGACAGTCTGCAGCGGAACCTTGCCGTCGGGCGCCGGCTCTGGCAGGGACGCCACCAGCCCGGTGATCCAGTCGCAAACGCGTGCGGTCAGTTCTGCCTTTGTCTGCGCCTCAGCGCGATCTTCGTCCGACGCGTCCTGATCCGCGGCACGAGATTCGTAGCTCTTGTTAAGCCGTCCAAGCGCGAGGCCATATGTTGCACGCCCCCAACCGGCTTCCGCACGCCCCAGCAGACGAGCAGCCTGTCCCGCGGTGAACCCTTGAACTTCTTCCAGCACCCCCAAGTCGCCTGATTGAAGGAGGCGACGAAAATGGCCGGCAGAAAAGTCTGTTTCGACCCAGTCGCAAAGTCCGATCAGCGCTCGACCCGGACGAGTAAAGGCGGCGGGGATGCCTGACCCCAGCGTCACTGGCCAATCATGGCGCAGGGCCTTTTCCCAGATCAGCGCTACGTGAGCGTCCGATGCGCAAGCGATTTCGACCTGATCCAAAGATGCGCCGGTAGCGAGAATCCGGCGGAAAACTTCCTCGATTTCCGCTTCACGGCCGCCGGCGTGAAATATCGAGATCTCAGCCTCCGGAGAAGTCCGGGGAGGCACAGATGCTGGACTCATTACAAACGCCAGCTCGTTCGTCGCGACGTCCGCCATGAGGCGATCTGTTCTCCGCGACATCAACCGTCGAGGGACACTAACACCGGATAGCTCGAATGCACGTGGATAGAACCGCTCGCCGGGCATCGAATCAATAAGCAAGCGTTGGAGCGGACTCCAGACGGTATCCGGGAACTCCGTCCAGCAATCTTCAGAGTGAATGGGACACCAGTCCGGGTGCTTCAAAGCTTCTTCGTACACGGTTGACATGTCGCCGCTCTCATGCTGATCGAGGAACCGTTCGTACGCCGAAAGCAACGCAACGAGCTCCGCATGTTTGGCCGGCGATGAGAACAATTCGGGCTTCAAGTCCTCAGGATGAATGCCAGCCATGCGCAGCTCCCGCACCGTCGTCCATAGCGCTTGGGCCATTGTCGGATGATCAGCGAGCGGTCGAAAGTAACCACGCTCCAGTGGACGGTCAAGCAGGAGGCGCATCATTAGCGCGGGGCCGAGACCTTCTTCGGACGGATGGACACCACGCTCGACAAGGAACGGAGCTCCCATGCGTAGCGCGATGTCGAGCGGAGTGACAAAGCGGAGATTGAGCCAGTTAGTGCCTTCGAGGGCGATCCGTTCGCCTAGCGTGTGGCCGATCGCGTGCGTCGGGACAAAAACCCACTTCGCTCGCGTTCGATACGCGACACAGAGACGTTTCACTTGATCGACGAAGGGATCCACGTCCGCCTCAATCCGCATTCACAGCGCCCCGAGTGCGACACGTAGGGTCCCCTGCTGATGCTTGGGCATGCACACTCACGCTGCACGTTGCAATGTGTGAGAATCTGAGCTTGGGGAAGACTGATGGTGCTCTCACGTCGGAGCCTTGTCAAGGTCCGCGATTCGCCCTCCATACCAGTGTATTGTTGGGGTGCTGCGGAGCTCGCTCGCAGGACGAAGGCACGTCAAACCGGCGCAATAGAAAAGTAGGTACCTTCAGGTATCCAAGCTATTGAGCATGTCGGGCTAAAAGCCTCAGCAAGGGCCACGCGCGAGGACAGATTCTTATTTCCAAGATGAAGACACCAAGTCCCAACGCCACGCCCCTGGCGTATGAAGCCTATCGTTTCAGCTCGGGTTTCGGTGATTGCGGCGAAACCACTCTTGCCAGCGGCAGGAACCGCACTACAAAACCGGCGGATTTTGAGTTCCACAGCGGGTTCTGAACCGTTAGGAAAATTCTCTACTCTACTTGATTCCTCAATCGCTTACAAGAACTCTGATTCCAACCGTCATGATCCGTTTTGCCGCGTTTTGAGCGTGGAGCTACTACAGTTTTACTACAGTGGCCGGAGACTCGCTGACCTCTACCTTGACACGTAGAAGTGAAGTCTCAACGTGTAATGGCCTGATTACGCCACTATCTGCATTTTCGGCGATTCGATGCTGCTAAACTGACATCGACTCGCAGTCTCAGGTTCGCATCGATTTCTGATGAGGTACGCCGTTCTCACTCTTGCATTTCTTTTTGGATTGCTCTCGTGCATCGCTGTGGCGGGATTGTTTTGGCGTCTTCTTGGATGGAGTGTGGCGGGTGCATTTCAGAGTGTACTGCACGCTCCGAGCGACCCTTTGACCCACACAGAACTCGTAATTTGGTCAGCGTCTTCAATCGTTTCCATCTTCTTCACAGTGTGGTTGTCTCGGCTATATCGTCGCCAATGGCTACAAGGGTAATGGCATTCAATTAACCCGGTGTTTACTGGGTTCCCAGAAGGGCAAGCAATTAGGCGTTCGATTATTCCAGTGTTTAGCTCGGCTTCGGCCTCAATCTGTCTTAGTTGCGCCCTATGCTTTGTCCGCGCCCATCTAGGAGCAACTTTAAGCAGGCGCGTTATGCATCAAGCTAGAGTTCTTGCTTTTCCACCATCACGATGGAAGCTGGGGATGAAGCAAGAGCGCTATGAAACATTTGAGGCAGATCAGCGATATTGGAAGGCAATGGCAATGCGAGGACGACCACGACCTTGGTGGGCGCTTTGGCAAACGCTACGGAGAGTTTGGCAGAGGCTTCGGCCTAAATTAATTGCAGACTTGCCAAGAATGATTCTCCTTGGAGCAGGGATCGGCATTCTGATTGGCACGATGATTCGTATTCTAGGATGGTAGATATGCGTCGTTCCAGCAAGAACGCTCTTTTGTTGTTAGCCCATTGTGGCCAAGCGCATGAAACGGGTGGGACATTGCGGACTTTATCGGCCACGAAATTAACCTTGTTAGGAAATCCGAACACGCCATCGATGGTTCACCTCCGTGGTGACTCCAATCACTGACAAACAGTGCCAACAGGTGATGTTGTGTTAGCAAGACTAAACTTCGCGCCAGCGCCCGGGGAGTGGAACGTGCCATTTCGTCGAGTAGTTTTTATTGCCTGCTTTGCAGTTACTCTGGTCCTGGCCGCGGGCGAGTACCCTTCTGTCACGGTTCGCGCGGGCGAAGGCTTTCAGCCCATTTCCCCTGAAGAATTGAAGATGACGAGCGAACCGCTCGCTCCCGGAGCGCCGGCGATCATCCTCTACCGCGAGGTCGACCGCGACGATAGTGGCCGGGGGACTGTTCACGAAAACAACTACTACCGCATCAAGATCCTGACCGAAGAAGGACGCAAGTACGGGAATATAGAGATCCCCTTTCTAAAGAATATCGAAGAGGTGAACCACATTCGGGCACGCACCATCAAGCCAGACGGCTCCATAGTTGATTTTGACGGCAAAGTTTTCGAGAAGTCTTTGGTGAAGACCCGGGGGCTAAAATACCTAGCAAAAACCTTTACCTTCCCTGCCGTCGAGGCCGGGTGCATTGTTGAATACAGCTACACCCTCCTCCTGAAACTTGCTTATGCTTCCCATTGGATTCTGAGCGAGCCGCTGTTCACCAAGAGTGCCCGGTTTTCTCTCAAACCATTCGAAAACAGCTACAGTCCGATAACGATTCGCTGGAGCTGGCAGAACCTCCCCATCGGCGCCGTCGCCAAGAAAGGACCAGACCACATCATCCGAATGGAAGCCAGCAACGTCGCCGCCTTCCAGACCGAAGATTTTATGCCACCGCCAGACGAATTGAAGTCGCGCATGGATTTCGTTTATGAGGCTGAACGGCCCGAAAATGACCCGGAGCAGTTCTGGAGACGTGTCGGCAAAGAGCGAAACGATGCAATGGAGACCTTCATGGGGAAGCGCAAGGCCATGGAAGAGGCGGTCGCCCAGATCATTTCGCCAGACGATCCTCCAGAAGTCAAACTGCGGAAGATATATGACCGCGTACGCCAGATCCGCAATATTAGCTACGAACTGCGGAAGACTGAACAGGAAGAGAAACGCGACAACGAAAAGGTAGAGACGAACGTCGAGGACATCTGGAAGCGGGGCTACGGCGACAGCCGCCGCTTGACCTTGCTTTACCTGGCCCTCGTTCGCGCCGCGGGATTCGAGGCTTACGCATGCTTAGTCGCAGACCGCGCACATTATTTCTTTAATCCCAAATTGATGCAAAGCGGGAAACTGGACACCCTCGTCGCTCTGGTCAAGCTGAACGGCAAAGAGCTGTATTTCGCTCCGGGTGCAGCGTTTACGCCCTTCGGGATGCTGCCCTGGGCGGAGACTGGAATACAAGGACTGCGGCTGGACAAAGATGGGGGGACGTGGATCAAAACGCCGCTTCCCCAGAGTACCGAGTCGCAAGTTGAGCGAACCGCGAAGTTGAAGCTGTCGGAGACTGGCGATCTAGAAGGCAACCTGACGGTCACCTACACGGGGCTGGAAGCCATGAACCGGCGGTTGGAAGAACGCAACGAGGACGACATTGCACGAAAAAAGCTCCTCGAAGATAGTCTGAAGGAACAGGTTCCTGGAACAGCCGAATTGGAACTGACGAACAAGCCGGATTGGGCAAGCACGGATACACCTCTGGTTGCGGAACTGAACATAAAGATCTCGGGCTGGGCATCGAGTGCCGGGAAGCGTACCCTTCTTCCAGTCGGGTTCTTCTCGGCGGATGAGAAGCACATCTTTGAACACGCCAACCGGGTCCACCCAATCTATTTTGAATATCCGTACCAAAAAGTGGACGACGTGACCGTTGAGGTTCCTGTCGGTTGGCAGGTAAGCAGTGTGCCGCCGCCACAGACGAAGGACGGACGCGTGATTACCTATAGTTTGAACGTTGAGAACGGCAACGGTACCGTGCGCGTGATCCGGAAGCTAAGGGTTGATTTACTGATGTTGAATCAGCAATATTACACGGCGCTGATGAACTTTTTCCAGGTAGTGCGGAGCGGAGATGATCAACAGATTGTCTTGCAACCCGCGACGGCGAGCGCAAGCAACTGACCAACGCGGACCGCTGTTAGCCGCTTGGATCGTGGTTTGCGTTTTGGCATGCGCGCGACTGGCCGTGGCAGGTGGGGATGCTCCGCAGTGGATGCACGCGCTGATCAATGCACCGTTACATTCCTATGATGAAAAGACGGACGCAGTGTTGCTGTATTCCGAAACAAATGTCACGGTCGTCTCGACCGACAGGATCAAAATGCAGGTCCGTGAGGCTTATAGGATTTTGCGGCCCGCCGGTCGGCACCACGGCACTGTGGCCGTTTACTTCAGTCCTCAGCGGAAGGTGAAGAGTCTTCATGGCTGGTGCATTCCTGCACAAGGCAAGGACTACGAAGTCAAAGACAAGGACGCGATCGAGGTGTCGCCCAAACTCGAAGGTGCCGAACTGATCTCGGATGCGAAGTATAAGGTCCTGCACATTCCGGCTTCAGATCCTGGGAACATTGTCGGATACGAGTACGAAGTGGAGGAGCAACCTCTCTTCTTGCAAGACATCTGGGATTTCCAGGAAACAGACCCAGTGCGGGAAAGCCATTTTTCCCTCCAGCTCCCCCCAGGCTGGGAGTACAAAGCCTCCTGGCTTAACCATCCGGAAGTCAAGCCTACGCAGTCTGGCAGCAATTCGTGGCAGTGGACGGTGAACGACGTAAAAGAGATCAGAAGAGAGCCTCTCATGCCTCCGATGCGTGGGGTCGAGGGCCAGATGATCGTATCTTTCTTCACGTCGTCCAGAGGTCCAGCCCTGAACGCAAATGCTGACTGGAATTCGATGGGGAAATGGTACTTCGACCTCGTCGGCGAACGGGTGGATGCGTCTGCAGAGATCAAACAACAAGTAGCTGCATTGACTGCTTCGAAAACCACGTCTTTGCAAAAGATGCAAGCTATCGCCGAATTCGTACAGCGCGATATCCGCTATGTGGCGATCGAGCTGGGTATTGGCGGGATTCAGCCGCATTCCGCATCCGATGTGTTCTCGCACCACTACGGAGATTGTAAGGACAAAGCGACCTTACTGCGCTCCATGTTGCGTGAGATTGGCGTGGAGTCCTACCACGTGGTGATTAACGCTGAGCGTGGCTCGGTGACCGGTGACATGCCAGCGCACGATGGGTTCAACCACGTGATTACTGCCATCAAATTGCCCGACGGCTTGACCGATCGCTCATTGATCGCCACCACGCAGCATCCCAAGCTAGGCAGAATTCTGTTCTTCGATCCGACCAACGAACTGATACCCTTCGGCCAGATCGGCGGGTATCTGCAGGCCAACTACGGCCTGCTGGTAACGCCGGATGGCGGGGAGCTGATTGAACTGCCGCAGCAGCCGTCAGCGATGAACAGCATCCGGCGCACGGCCCAGCTGACTCTCGACACGACGGGCACGTTGAGAGGCGAGGTCAAAGAGTTGCGGCTCGGCGAGCGCGCATCCTCAGAGCGGCGGCGATTGCGCGCCGTAACCAATGACACCGACCGCATCAAGCCGATCGAGGAACTTCTCGCCAATTCGCTTTCCAGCTTTCGCATCACCCACGCCAGCCTTGTCAACCTTCAGCAAAACGACCAGCCCTTCGGCTTTAATTACTCGTTCGAATCTCAGAACTACTCCAAGAATGCCGGAAACCTGCTCCTGATGCGGCCCCGCGTGATCGGAAACAAGGGTTCGGGGTTTCTAGAGACCAAAGAACCCAGGAAATTTCCCGTAGAATTCGAGGGGCCTGCCAGCGATACGGATACGTTTGAAATCACGATACCGGCCGGCTACGCCGTGGATGACATTCCCCCACCTGTCGACGCGGACTACAGCTTTGCCAGTTATCACGCCAAGACGGTAGTGAATGGCAACGTCGTCGGCTATACCCGCACCTTTGAGATAAAGGAACTCAGCGTACCGGTCAATAAAGCCGAGGAGCTCAGAAGGTTCTACCGCATCATCGCTGGCGATGAACGAAACACAGTGGTGCTCAAGCCTGCTCCTTAAACACCGGCGTATTCGCTTCGGTCGGGACGATTCGGGTCAACACCTCCGGGTAATGGGGATTAGAAAACTACACATTCCTAACGTCAGAACTCACGACGCGAAGATCCAATGTTTATGCAGTTGCGAAGGACCAGATTTTGAAAGGGTTTTCTAACACTCCAAGAACAATCGAATTCTAACCGAAGGTTCACAGCGGGACACCGCCCGGTGCTAGAATTTCTGCACAAATGAAAAGTGAGACCCGCCGCCTCAACAAGCTCAAGGACACGAGCCGCAATCTCGCCAAGCGGTACAAGCTCTCCGAGGCTGCCCTCACGATTATTGAGAAAGCCGGGAAGATTCACGGACAGCAGAGCCGTGCAATTCAGATAGCGGTAGAAATCATTTACCGGACGCCTTGAAAACGGGATGACCCCAAGATCAGGCTGTGGCTTGGGGACTTTGAACAGTGCTATCATGCCGCGTTCAAAGTTCTCTCGCGCTTCCGGGCCTTCGATATATTCTGGAGTTTCCATGGAGCAACCTTCAGGCGGAAATAAATCATCTCTGTGGCCTCTAGCCCTTCTCGGTATTCTGGTTTCATGGTTGGCATATAAAACTAAAACTCCACATCCAAACGATAGCACCAATGATGCAAGCAGTAACAGGAAGCCAACCTTGACGCCCGTTACGAATGCTGTGCCATCCCAACCAGAAAATACCAAAACTAAGACCACTTGCCGACCAGATCACACTCCATGGTGGAAGACTCTTGGTGAAGGGATCGCTCTTCTCGGAGGCATCGGTCTTTTGATTGTCAATATTTACCAAATGAGGGCTACGCAAGACGCGGTAACAAACGGCAAAGAAACTAATCAGATCACGAGGGATTCCCTTCTGTATGTCCAGAGGGCGTTTGTCTTCATTACAAATTTTGACGCTACTCGACTGACTGATTCCGCGAACAAACCGGACGGCAGAATGCGAGTTGCCTTCATGTGGGAAAATGGGGGGAACACGCCGACGAAGAATATGATCACGCATACCAGCATTAAATGGTTCCGTGATCCACTGCCAAACGATTTCACTTTCCCAGATTATCCCGAGGATACCCAGCCCTTCAGGATGTTTGTCGGCCCAAAAGGAACCAGTCGGACTAATCCCATCGTTATTTCTGCCAAAGATATGCTCGCAATCAAAAACCATCACGGGCATTTGTATTTTTGGGGATGGACTAGGTATCACGACACGTTTCCCAAGACGGCGGAACACATTACCCGATTTTGCTCGGAACTCACCGACGTGATCGGCGATTTGCTTCAACCCGGAAACGTGAATATCCAAACGGCGAACTGTGAGCGCGGAAATTGTTATGACGATGAATGTAAAAGCAATTAGCCCTGTCACGGCAAGGACAATTACACATGTGAGCCAAGGATATAATTGGCCCAAATCCATTTACGAACCTTGCAAACAAGAAAGGGTTATAAACCAAAACAGACGGCAATTCATGGGACATTTTATTTACTTCTCCCACGCACCTGTCAGGTCATCGTCTAGCAAGTCCTGTTTCGCTTTGTTCCACTTGGCATAGTAGCGTTCGGTAATCGTCACGCTGCCATGACCCAGCGCCTTGCTAACTTTCCTGATGTCAACGCCGTGCTTCAACAACTCGACCGCGAAGGTATGGCGGAACCTGTGAGACAACATTCCGTCCGTTGCAATCCCGGCTTGTGCGAAGACTTTGCGATATTGCTTATCGAAGGTGCTGACGGCGCTCGTCGGATTGATTCTCTGGGCCATTTACGCGCTAGGATCGGCCATGGTCACGCCAATCTCCGCCTCATCGCCCCAGCCATCGCCAGGGGGCTTTTCTTCGGCTGGTCTGGTATCCTGACGGCGAATTGCAAAGGAACGGAAAAGGAAAATGAGCAACGTTGAATCTCAATCAACAAGCTGAAAGAGCTAATGGAGGCCGTAAAAGATGTCAGCGAAAGAATGAAGACTGTGAACCTTCACGAAGCTGAGAAGGCTATGAAGGGTAACGCTGGCGAGGCTCTTGACAGCGTTGAGCGTAATCTTTTCGTAATGCGACTAAAGATTCTGTCCGAACTGACAGGAATCATTAAGAACTTCGGATAAACGCCCGGCGAACGCTAAACAAAGCGGCCGCGTCCTAAACGAGATCGAGCTTGACAGTGAGATCGATCTTAGGCTAAAGTCCCCCTCACTTCTGATTGCACGAAGAAGTTCTCCCCCTCGGATACGGACGCAGCTCTATTGTTCTCAGCGCTGCAACAATCGCGAAGCCCAGCGCCGCAAACGCTAACAGACACCCGAGGGGGTCACCGCATGAAACCGTTAAGCATCCTGCTCTTTCTAGCCCTGGCGCTTCCAGCCTTCGCCGACTCCATCACGGATCTCGGCCCCGAAACCCACCCAAGAGGAGTTGAGGAAGAGTTTTTTGAACTCAGAAAAATGAAAAGATTCATCGGATGCGCATTTGACTTCCTCTTCGGCTGTCGCCACGGCACGATAAGCCGAGTGTTCACGATCCGCGGCCGCACCTATCAAGTGTGCTGCGATTGTGGCGCCACGCGCGAGTACTCGCTCGAGACCATGTCGGCGTGTGATGGCTCCAGGTTTCACTCCCGCACGCCCAGCTTGTTGGCGTGATAGACCAGTGAAGAAATGGAAACGGCGATCACATTCCCAATTAGCTGCAACGCAAATTGAAGGGGAGGCGTATCTCTATGAACCAACGCACGCAGCCAAAACATTGAATCAAATATTAGTTCAAATGCGTAACGGCCCAGAGAATCAATCCAAGAAGCGCGGGCAGCACGAGAAGCCAGAGCACTAAATTTTTCACGATGTACTTGGCATCCGCCGAGACTTGCGTGCGCGGATCGAATGGCGCTGGTGGACGCTCACGTTCGGCGGCGCGCTGCACACTTTCGGCTTCGTCCAGCTTTGCGCCCGGTCTTTCGTTGAGCCATTCCTTGAGGGACACGGGATCACCTCTCTCAGGGTCGGTTACTAGCTCAAGATCGGCGGTTTTAGCCAGTGGCGACCTATCGCTTAGGCGAAGACCCAACTATCTGGCAAGGGCCGAGTGGGTTTGAGCTTTACGTGGATAACTAGGAACGCGTCATTCGCCGTCTTGGGTGGGAACAAGAGCTTGTCCGTCACCACCCGCACCTCGGTTACGAGTTTGTCATCCTCAAGGAGCAGGAAGAATGGATGTTCGTTCTCTGCCGGCCCCACGCCGCCTGCTTCATTCAGGTTCGCGGGCATTCGCAAGGCATCGAAGATGGTCTTGAGCCGTGCGTCGAGGTCTCCGCGTTCACTGAATAGATTAGGGTCTTCCGGACGCAGGAAAAGTATATCCATGGCGCATCGCAGGCATAGGTCTCGGGTGACCAGCGGAACGAACGAGTACCCATTCCGCTCCCACTTTTGTGAGATCATGTGCAGGCCAGCCTGCAAAGCGGCAGGCGTGCCGATATCCTCCTCTGCTCTCCGCTCTGGGCTAAAATCCGCTCCTCCATCTTTGCCCTGTAAAATGCCAGTCCTCATAGCTAATTGCTTAAGCGTTCCGTCGCCGTGCCACAAGTTACGAAGTTGAAGATGGAACTCCTTCCGGATCGCGTGCTTGAGTTTTGCCCTAGTCTTCGTCCCTGTGGCGCTGGGCAGATCGCCGCCATACAGTAGCCTGAATTCCACCACATCCTCCCCTTCGATTGGATCATCAAAATAGGTCTGGATCACTTCATCTGGTGCTCTGGCCCTACTTTTTATTTGCCCCACGCTCCGGTCAAATCGTCGTCCAGCAAGTCCTGTTGCGCCTTGTTCCACTTGGCGTAGTAGCGTTCTGTAGTCGTGACGCTCGAATGACCCAGAGCCTTGCTGACCTTGCGAATGTCCACACCCGCCTCCAAGAGTTCCACTGCGAAGGTATGGCGGAACCTGTGTGATAGCTGCCCGTTCGTTTCGATTCCTGCGTGCTGGAAAACCTTGCGGTAAATCTTGTCATAGTGTGAAGAAACGGAACCTGATAAAGACTCGCCAGTCCAGAAAAAGTAATTCGGGTTGCCGTTCTTCACTTTTAACAGTTCTTCCGCAACGAAAGTTGGGATGACGTTATTAACGGGCTCATCTGACTTCTGGCGGTTGGTTTTCACACGGTAGACTTTGCCGTCTGTGGTCAGTTCGTCACGCTCCAAGCAACTTGCATCCACCAGCGCCAGTCCTGAGTAACGCTGTAGCAGCATCAAGGCGTGTACACGGCTGCGATTCGCAGCCGTAATGTTGGGCGTGGTCGCACAAGCAGCGAATAGCTTCTCAACCTGCTTAGCGTCCAACGGCGAGATTGTCTCTTGACGGCGTTTCTTTGCATCTTTCGAGTAGCGCCTAACGTTCTGCTTGAAGCCTTCCGCTACCATCGGGTTCTTAGAAATGAGTTCCCGTGACGTGCAAAAGATAAAAAACGTCTTCATGCGTGCATGAAAGCTCAAGCGGGCGGACGGCGCAGACCAGTGCTCTTGTGTGTCAAACCACGTCAGCAGCAAGCCGGATGTAATCTCTTCCAGCAAGGTAACATTCTTCTCAGCACAGTATTCCTTGAGACGATCAAGCGTCAGCTTATACTTGGCAATCGTAATCTTCTCATTGCCTTCGGATTCCTTGCTGTCAATGAACTGTTGACGGGCTTCCGCAATCGTGATCGAAGCGGTTTTCGTGGCTGGTGCGCTTCCCTTCGTTTCTTTATCGGCAACGATCTTCGCTGCCTCAGTCCAAGACGACACAGGATGCGACAGTTCGTCCCGCACTACCATGACGTTCTGTTTGCCGTTGACGTTCCACTCCACGTATATGGAGCACTGGCAACGGTGAGACTGGTTTCGGTCCTTTCCGCTGTACTGGCATTCTGCCCTGTGTCGCTTGTAAATAATCATTTCAACGCCCGGCTTCCACAGTAAATACAATACAGGGGCAAGACAGGAAAAACAAGAAGTTTATAAAATACTGATAATACAGGTGTTTAATGTGGTGGCCAGGGACGGAGTTGAACCGCCGACGCTAGCCTTTTCAGAACTCATCTTTCCATTGTTTCCAACAACTTCAATGGTTGCCGTGGGCTGCTAAACACTGGGAAATACGGGCAACATGG
>Ga0208686_1000706_pt1 | contig 14992 bp, 10 predicted proteins | sample June2015DPH_6_50_FD_184694 | JGI IMG/M metagenome (GOLD analysis project Ga0208686, IMG submission 184694) | Peatland microbial communities from SPRUCE experiment site at the Marcell Experimental Forest, Minnesota, USA - June2015DPH_6_40... | ecosystem: Environmental > Terrestrial > Soil >... | reverse complement strand
GCAGGTGGGGATGATGTTGCAGTCGCTGATTCCAGGCATGGAGTACGGCGAGAATGCCGATGCGAGCACCGAGGCGGTGTCGATCGGCGGCGATCTCCATCAGGGTCTCGGAGACAGCACGAAACAGCAGAGCGTAGATAAGACGCTGGTTTCTGAGTGCGAGTGCAGCCCGTTGCTTGGGCAGGGTGAAGACGACATGGCTGTAGGGCACGGGCAGCAGACTCGACGCCTGCTTCTGCAGCCAGCAATCGCGAGCGGTCGACTGGCACTTTGGGCAGTGGCGATCACGGCATGAGTCGAAAGCCACGTACTCATAAGAGCAGCTGTCACAGCGTTCGAGATGACTGCCGAGTGCGGCAGTACGGCATCGACCGATGGCTCCGCTGGCGGGAGACAACATGGCCCCAGCGCTCGAGAAACTCTTGCTGGTGCGCGTGAAAGTCATCGGCCACTTCGAGCCGATGCTCTCTCATTTTTTCTTGGCCTCTGCTTCGCGAGCTGGAAGCTGATCGAGCGGACTTACGGTGGAGTGCAGCCGGTGCTCGGAGACATGGAGGTAGCGGGCGGTGGTCTCCAGGTCGCAATGTCCGAGCAGCAGCTGAATGGGGCGCAGATCGGTTCCCCTGTCGAGCAGGTGAGAGGCAAAGGAATGCATCCCATGGGCGGAAAGCCGCTTGCCAATGCCCAGGTTCTTGCGCAACTGATGGCAGAAAGCGTTGACGGCGCTGGCGTACATCGGCCGGTCGGACCTCATTCCGGGAAAGAGCCAGTCCTTGGGCTGGCGCTGGTTCCAGTAGGCACGGAGCCACTCCAGCAGCTTGGGCGAAAGCATCACCTGACGAGGATGGCCGCCCTTGCCTTCGCGAATGTTGATGATCATCCGCTGGGCGTGTCCGAAGTTTCTGCGGCAGAGTTTTCACGAATGGGCGGGACACTCGATTGCCCAGTCGGTTTGGGCGCGTGCCTATTACCAGCAACAGCGCCAGCGTGGTAAGGATCACCATGCTGCGGTGCGAGCCTTGGCCTTCAAATGGATTCGCATCGTGTTTCGCTGCTGGCAAGACGGTGCGGTTGCGGTGTATGACGAGAACAGATATCTGGCGACCTTGGCCAAGCGTGGCTCGCCCCTGATTCCTGTCTCGGCAGCCGCAGCAACGAGCCTGTGAAATTTATTGTGGATTCTAAGTGAACCTGAAAAGGGAGCTAGCCGAAAAATGCTTGACAAACTTACTCAGACATCTGGTTTCGTCAATTGAGACTTGCCTTCTCGGTTTGCGTGGCATTGCGCCACCCGCAGCAGAACGATGAGGACGTGTGGAAAGGGGCGGTTCTTAATGAGTCAAACCCGCAAGACCATTACGTCGGTAGCCTTTATGAGGGCTGCGGCAGTCTGTCCCCGCTTAAGCTGCATTTCTCTGGCAGAGCGTGCCGTAATGATCGACGTGATTTGCTGACCACCGATTGAAACCCTGACCTCAGCCATCAAACCGCTAATCTGCACGGACTCAATTCGTCCCACTAGCTGATTACGACCACTCACGCGCCGGATTTCTTCTTTGCGTTGTTGCTCGGTCTTGCCACGGGTTCTGAAAAGCAATCTGTCCACTTCGCTCTGCGGGATACGATGATGTCCTCCCGCAGTCCGATTGCTTCGAATCTTCTTCTTGTAAATCCACTGCTTAATCGTTGGAAAGCTGATCCCCAGTTGCAAAGCTGCATCTCGAAGCTTCAGCAGTCCCTCAATATTCCCTTCGGATTTGCCGTTCTTCTGCATCGAGACGCAATCGTAACGACAACGAAATTCCCGGTCAACTCCGTCGCATCCGCATAAGTTAGCCCACGGGCTCATTGCAAAAAAGACTATATCGTACACTTCTGGACAATAGAATCGTATCTCATGTACACTTGCGGCTTCTGTCCCAAACGAGTGATTTTTCGAGGCCGAAATGCGCAAGGCTTACCTGTTTGTCGCAGTGGTTGGTTTTTGGCTTTCGTCATCCTTGGCGTGGGCCCAGACGGGAGCGAGCCTTTCCGGCGTGGTGACGGACCAAACCGGCGCAGCCCTTCGCGATGTCGCGGTGACAATCAGGAACGTTGACACAGGTGCAAGGCGCACGATCGCAACCGACGGCGGGGGACATTATCAGGCGTCCGGCCTGCCTCCGGGGCGCTTCGAGATTCGAGCGGCAAAACAAGGGTTCGCCGATGAAACGCGCACGGGAATCAGCTTGGCGGTTGGCCAGGACGCCGCGGTCGACATTAAGATGCAGCGGAGCACCCCCGACGCCTGCGCGAGCGGCCACGAGTTCGCCACCACCGATTGCGCGCTGACCTGGCACGGCATCACGCTCTACGGTGCGTACGACGTCGGCGTCGGCTGGGTTAGCCACGGCTTGCCGGAAAACGGCTATAACTATGAAGGCGAATCTCTGGTGAACCGAAACGGCTATCAACATCGATTCCTCGTCGCACCGAACAACCTGTCGCAGACGGGTCTGGGCATCAGGGGCAAGGAAGAGTTTCAGCCTGGCTGGTCGGTTGTGTTCAACGCTTCGACGGGCATCAATCCGCAGTCCGGCCTGCTGGCCAATGCTTCAAAGACCGACATCATCAACAACGGCCTTCCCCGGAGCAGCTATTCGATCGCCATCGACGGGGCGCGCGCGGGCCAACCCTTCAATGACGAATTCTATGCCGGGATATCCTCCACAAATTTCGGCACGCTGACCTTCGGTCGTCAGCGCGCTCTCGGCACCGATGCGATGCTGCTTTACGATCCGGCCGGCGGCGCCTATGCCTTTTCGTACATCGGGTATAACGGCACGATGGCTGGCGGCGGCGACACCGAGGACAGCCGTTGGGACGACGCCCTGAAGTATCGCCTCACCTATGGCCCGGTCCATTTCGGCGCGATGTATAAGTTCGCGGATGGCTCTGGCGGTTGCTACTCGGCCTCCGCAGGCTGGACTGATACCACCTGTACGCCAGAATCGGCGCATAACAATGCCTATGGATTCGACCTCGGCGGACACGCCGGCAAGTTCTCTGCCGACGTCGTCTTCCAGCATTACAACCAGGCGATCAGCGTATTGAACCCCTTGCTGGGGCCGCAGAGTCAGTCGGCGTCTTATCAGTCGACCACGGACAGCATCAATACAAATCAAATCACCGGGGCCAATCTGATCGACCCGAACGACACCGTATACGGCATCGTGACCGACAACAACGCAGCTATGTTTGCTGCCAAGTATGCGTCGGACCGGTGGAAGTTTTTTGCGGGCTGCGAATACATCTGGCAGAACAACCCGAAGGACCCGCTGGGCGTGGGCGCCTCGGATCAGGGCGGTTATTTCATGAGCGGGGTCGAAGACAACAATCTTGATTCTGAAAAGTTGGTGAATATCTGGTGGACGGGCGCGAAGTACACCTACCGCAGCAAAACCGACATCACTCTATCCTGGTATCAACAGCGGCAGAACGACTTCCGTGTTCCGTCGACATGCTCGGCCTCAGCCGGCTTCCGCGCTTCCTGCGCGGGCACCCTCAACGAGGGGTCGCTCTATGTGGATCATCACTTCACCAAGCGTTTCGACGGTTTTGTCGGAATCGCGTATTCCTATGTGAGCGGCGGCCTGGCCATCGCCATTCCTCATGGCCCCGGCGTCCCCTATAACTACAATAACAACTGTGCCCCGACAGTCGGTGGTCGTTTCACCTTCTGATCGCTTCCGCGGCGAGCTCAGTCGGAGTTGCGGCCATCGCCTCCACGAACCATTCGCCACCTGCAATCGGCTGCACCGCAGTCTTTCTTATTGATAAATCCCGATTACACTCATTAAATGGGTTCCGCCACGGTTTGGTTTTTCCGCGCGTTGTCACCGGTCACCACGGAGGTGTTCTGATCTTATGATTCGGTTGCCAATATTGAAAGACGAGTTGGCCTTTCTAGAAAAGCTCTTGCCAGATTTGTAAACAAGGCCGGATTTAGGTCATCTGGCAATTGACGTCAAAAAGCGAATTGATAAGATTCGTCAAGAGATCCGCGCCCTACAAGAAAAAGGGTGACCAAAATTCAAAGTAGCCCACTAACCATTGTTGACGGAAAATTCGCCATGCACTCACTGACGGGTTCTGAGCGCTATCGCCCTCTCGCTAGCTTGGCATCATTCGCGGCCCGCGACTAACACTTTTTTCAGTGCCTGCTATTGTCCGACGGAGCCGTTCCGGTGAAACCGGCCGCCTTGAAAGAAGCGGTGACGCACCATGCTATGGCCAAGCAGAAAAAAGATCACTGCCAAGAAGACTACAAAGAGGAACTCTCTAATTCCGAACGAGGGTGGCTTTCTTCCTTCAGGGTCCGTCGTATTCAATGAACCGGCCATACACTCGATTCTAACCACCTCGGTCAACTTTGGCGCGGTTCGACAAGGGGGCAAACTGTTGTAATATCCCGATAGCACTCACAACCCCGGAATCGGCTCGTCACTGGGCGGATGGTCGCCAAACAGGAAGTGACTGTGTAGATCTCAGGCAGGATCGTCAACCAGACACTTTTGGGTGGCGTTTCCCACCCCACGCAGTCATGAAGTCATGACGCTTTCTTAGCGCGACGACAAGGCCGGTTTGGCTTCGCCAGCCTCGCGCAGCGGCTAGAAGGCGGAGCGTCTTCTGCCGAAGGCAGGGTCAGAAACTACGCGAGCGAGAGGCCGACAGACAGGTGCGGAAGCGCGAGCAATAGATGAGGATAGCCCCGGCTTCGGGCGGGGCATTGTTATTGCCGTCCAAATTGTCCAAAAACCAAATGGAAAATGTTTGTCCTGTCTGAAATCCCTAGCTCGGCTTGGTTTGCGGAGCCACGTAAACACAGCGTTTAGGCGACAGGCGACAGTCCTACCTGAAGAATTCAGCCTGAGACCACGCGATTCCCGGTAGCGCTACCAAATCTCTCATGGTGTCTCATGATTTTTCCGACACTTTCCTCCGTCTCACTAGAGGTGCTCAAAACAGTCGTCTCGCATAGGGGGGCACAATTTGAGGCGCAGTCGTATGGGGTTTATTGGATTTCGAAGTCAGCAAATTCGTCCACGAGCCACGGAATCTGTGCCGGCGCCAGCCCGTTTTCGAGGTCAAGCCGGAGCTTGCCCTCCACCTTGAAAACGCCTCTGAACATGCCAATTGAAATACTTAGCTGTCGCTGAATTCCAAGCATTGCAATGCGGTTCGTCTTTCCCGCAATGTGGGTACGTCGGTCGGAGCGCTGTACGCCGCCAATACTCTGGGCTCCGCTGCAGCATGTTTCTGCGCGGGACTGTTTCTGATGAGCTGGCTGGGGGAATCGAGAACTTCGGTGTATCAGTTGCGATGGTCGAGAAACACGACGCTCCGCTCGCCGAGGCCACGAAGCCCTCACTCGAAGCCTTGAAGGCCTACAGCGCGGGCTGGAAGGCTAACCGGTCAACTGGTTCAGTCGGCTTCGCCACGCCGGCGGGTTGCAGGCGATCCCTCAGCAACTGCTCCCCGCGTGCGAACAGCTCCTCGGTGGAAATCTTTCCGGCATCGACATCGGCCAAGATCGATCTTTGGGCCGCGTAGTCTTTGTTTACGATGCCTGCTTTGCTCTGCAGCATCCGCCACGCTTTACGACGCTCGACGCAGAACAGTACGAGCTGCCGCGAGATCGCACGGTAGTCGACATCTCCCTTCGCGCCCCGGACTTTGATGTAGACGCCGTAGTCGGGAACGTAGGAGCGGTGTTCGGTAAGTCGATAACGGCGATACACCACATCCTGTTGCGTAATGCGGACGAGCATGTTTTCCAGCGGAATCAGTTTTTCCGCCTGGTCCTTTTTGATCTTCTTGAAGTGGTTGCGGAATCTGGCCTCGGTAAGGCACCAGTGGGCGACGGTATAGCGCCAAACTTCTTCCGTGCCCTTCGCCTTCGACTCGTACCAATCTTTATCGGGCGAGGGATTGCCTTTGAGATCGAGCGTTTCCGCATAGGTTTCGCCGAGCCGCGGATTGAAGACGAACTCCGGCGCGCCTCGCGAGTCGCGCACCCGTTGCGCCTGGATGAGCGCCATGTCGTCGCCCACACCGTGCTCCGGCTGGCAAGTCGTGAAGCACTGCAAGAATGCGGTTCCGCGATACTCGAGGCCATCGAGAATCGCCCGCAAAAACCTGGGCGGGTTCGCCAGCGAGACCTGCGCCACGAAGGGAGATCCATGCCCCGCCAGAAACGTCTCGGCGACGGTCTTCTTTTCGGTGGTCTTGCCCTCGGTCGCCGCTCCGAATACATTCATGTCATTGCCACCCAGCATGGGCGTGGAATCGGAGTTTTGTCCTCCGGTGTTGGAGTACAGCTGGGTGTCGAGCATGACCACTTTCACGTTGGGACGATTCTGGAGAATCACCTTCGACGTGTTCTGGTAGCCGATGTCGCCCATGCCGCCATCGCCGCCAACCGCCCATACCTTGGGCAGTTCAAGCACCTCAAGATCGGTCATGAGCGTGTCGCTAAAATGGGCGTACTCGTAGTACTCGCGCAAAGTGATGACATCCTTTTCGCGACCTAGCAGCGCATCGGCAAGTCGCTCGGGGATGACGGAGCGACGGCCGTGATCGACGATGAAGCTCTCGCCCAGGAGCCAGCCGACGGTCACGCCGTCCTGGAAGAGCGAGTTCATCCAGGGATAAGGATGTGGGTTGTTCGGTGGAGTCGAGCCGTACACCGTGTTGCAGCCCGTATGCGCGGTCATCGCCATCACGCACATGCCGTTGGCAAGCCGGCCGTCAATCGCCTGGAGATGCTCGTGGTTAAAGGCCTCCTGCCGCATGACGCTGGTGAGGGCGTCCACCATTGCCCGGTCGGAGATAGGGCCGTTCTTCGCAATTCGCGCCTTGGTGTCATGGTCGTCCTCGCCACCTAGTCCCATGATCAAATGAGCCACGGCTAGCCGCAGCAGGTCGTACTCTTCCGGGTTTCTCTGTTTGAGCGCAGCCAGCTTCCCCACTCCCGTCCTGTCGAGTTCGTCTGCTTTCGCTTGCAGACGATCGGCTTTTTCGTGGTAGAGCGGCCTCATGTAGGCTTCGGTGGCAGCAGCGATCACGTGCAGCACGCTCTTCTCGCCGCAGCCTGCGCAGGCGCCATCGCCGCAGACCATGGCGTCGTAGTTGTGCCGGAGCATCAGCATGTTGCGCAGCGTAGCCGTCTTGGAATCCTGCGGCCGCTCATCGTTGTAGAGCCCCAGATATTTCTGCGGCGTATCCGGCAGAAGATTCAAGAAGCCGGTGCCAGTTTCGTGGTCGGCATTGACCCCTTCGGTTTCCTCGACCATCTTCAGAGCTTCGTGCTCGCCGCATACGGTCACGCAGGCAGCGCAGCCTTTACATAAGTCGGAGACGAAGATCGAGAAGATCCCGCCGGCGCCGGGCTTCTTTCTCTCCGGAGTCGAGAAGATGGCATTCACTTTCTGGTAGGCCATTGGCACCTTGTCGATGATCGCGAAGAGCTGGCGCTTGGCCTCTTCCGAGAACCCATCCACTTCGGCCGTAATCTGGCGCAGGATTTGAGGCAGCGGTGTTCCTGCGTTTTTGGCTACTGCATCGGACATCATCTGACGCGCACGTCTCTCGATCTCGGGGAGGGATTGCAACATCTTCTTGCGCTCGCCCGGATCGGTAACGTATCGCGTGACCGCAGTGTGCAAAATCGTCTCTACGTCTTGCGCACAGTTGGGCAGGGCGGTATCGGGACAGACGGCGATGCACTCCATGCACTGGGTGCAGTTTTCAGGGATGAAGAGGGGCGTGATGAGACGCGCGACATACTTCGACGCCGTATCACCGCTGGCAGCGGCCATGACGCCTACGGAAGCCAGCGCAGACGACGGCTGGTTGTATCCGTAGCCAGAGCGGAACTCGGCATCGAAGGTCGCGATCCGAGTGACCGGAGTGCGCTCTGCCTGGCCAGCAGGCGCAGGGAAGGAGCGGCATCCATTGCTGTTGTCATCGATGACCGAAGGCTGAAGCGCCACACCGCGCAAGGAGGAGCGGTCTTCGGCTTCGAGCTTGCCCACGCGGATCTCCTGGACGCGTTCGAAACCCTGCGTCATCACTTCCATGTTCGACTTGACGACCGCTTCACCGAGCTGACCAAACTTCTTCACGTATTGCTTGTGAACCACGTTGCGGAACTGCTCCTGGGTTATGCCGAATTCGCGAAGTAGCGGCGAGACTGCGAAGAATGCGCCCAGAAAAGCGTTCCCCTGCATGCGAAGTTGAAGGTCGGTGCGGTCGGTCGCAGCGCTCGCGATTCGGAAACCCGGCAAGGTGAACACGCGTATGTTTTTCTCGATGACCTGCTTGCGAGCCCATAAAGGTAACCGCTCCCAGGCCGCTTCGCCGGTCTCGTCCGACTCCCACACCAGGCAGCCGCCGTCGGCCATGCCGGCCAGCGGATTGGTGTGGGTGAATGCCTTCGGGTCGCAGCAGAGAACGACGGTCACATGACGAAGATCGCAATTAACGCGGATTCTTTCCGGGGCCGCTACCAGAAAGTAAGCGGTCGGAGCGCCTTTCTTCTCGGAACCGTACTTGGGATTCGCGCTAACGTGAATGATCTCTTTGGGATTGCCCAGTTCGTCGACAATCTTGTCGCGCTCGTAGAGCAGGTCGTTCAAATCGCCCAGGATGGCACCCAGGTTCTTGCCCGTGGTGATTGCGCCCCAGCCGCCGATGGAGTGGAAGCGAACGGCGACCGCGCCTTCGGGCAGAAGCGACGGCGTTTCGTCGGACTTCACCTCATAGGGATGATCGACTCCGAGAACCATAAACGAGGTTCCGTCAGAGGCCAGCTTGCCGTCTTTGCGAGCGCGAGCGCCAGTGGCAAACTCGTACGCGCCGAAGATCTGCTCCGGCCGGAAGTCCCGCGAACCCAAGCCATAGATGCCGGAGAAAAGGCGGGGCATCTGCTCGGCTGAAATGGCAGGCAGCCCGCTGGTCGCGGGACGATCGCCGGTCTGCAATGCCTTATTGAGCGCAGTCCGGATGTCGCGGCCCATCGGGTTGTCGCCCGCCATCGCCTCGTCGGTGCGCTCCAGTACGATGACATTTTTCTTTCCGGCTAGGGCGTTGATGACCGCGGTTTCGGGAAAGGGGCGGATCACGTTGAGGTGGATGGAGCCAACCTTTGCACCTCTGCGTTGGCGGAGATAATCCACGGCGGCTTCGATGTTCTCCGCCGCCGAGCCCAGCGACAGGAATACGGTATCCGCGTCGGCGGCCTTATAGGCAGTGAGCATGCCGTAATAGCGGCCGGTCAGCTTTCCGAAATCCGCGTAGGCCTCTTCGAGGAACTGCGCGATCGGTTCGGAGAAGTTGTTGCGGCGCGCGGCGATGCCTTGCATGTAGTTCTCTTGATTCTGCACCGGCCCGAGCAGCACAGGGTTGGTGAGATCGATCATGCGCGGCACCCGGCGACGCTTCGGACCGAACAGGATGCGCTGGCTCTCGGTGGGACAGTCGATGATGTCGTCCGGAGCACCGAGGAACAGGCGGATCAGTTCCGACTCGTGCTTATAAAAAGTTCGCTCCAGATGAGAAGTAAGAAAGCCGTCCTGGCAGTTCATGCCGGGCGTCAGGCTCAGTTCGGTCACGCGCCGCAGGATGAGCGCCTGGTCGGCGGTTTGCTGAGCGTCTTTGCCGAACAGAATGATCCATCCGGTGTCGAGCGCGCCGTAGACATCATCGTGGCCACAGTGCACGTTGAGTGCGTGCTTGGTCAGCGCCCGAGCGACGACCTCCAGCACCATCGTGGAGCACTTGCCGGGCGCGTGATAATACTGTTCCACGCCGTACAGGATTCCCTGGCCGGAAGTGAAATTCACTACCCGTTTACCACATACTGAGTGCGCGATGGCTCCGCCCTGCGCCGCGTGTTCTCCCTCGGCTTCCACAGCCAGGGTGCTGCCGCCGAAAACATTCAGGCGGCCTTCCGCGTAGGACTGTTGATAGAGTTCACCTAATTCGGTGGAAGGTGTGATGGGGTAGAAAACGCCGGCATCGGCAATGCGTGTTTCCGTATGGTAGGAGACCAGCTGATTACCGTTTGCAGTGACTCGTATGCCAGGGTAGCGAGGTGGGGTGGTCATGATTTCCTCCACGAGCGTGTACTTCCCTGTGAGGTGTCATTAGAAATGCCTTCACGGCCGATATTCCAGTCGTGAGCGTCGAACACAAACATTTTCGCCCTTGCGGCTCACACTTGTCAGTGATCTGTGCCACATCAGGAAGTGCGGTGCATTCGAGCGGATGATTACCCGCGGGATCTGACCGAGTTTCCGGTCCGTTTCGCTGCCGAGCCTGCCTTGGGCACGTTCCCTCCGGTTTCACCGGCCAGTGCGTTTTCAGCGTCTCCCTCCTTGGACGAATAGAGAAAGTCTTCGATTTCATCGATTCGTTCGCTGGCGTCATGGTAACCAATCTCAATTAGGTCGCGCGTGTAGCTGGGCGTGAATAGCAGGTAACTCATCAGATCCGCACAGGAAGCCGCATCTCGTCCCAAACTGGATACAAAGTAATGGATCAGAGAGGGCATGTCTTTCTGGTGCTGTTCCGCCAAGTCTGATAAATTGACCGAAGGCGTGATGACAAAGGTCCCCAGTGGCCGTATCTTTTGACCTCCCTTAATCCCAGGCTGATTGATGTGGCCATCGTTGAGCAACTGATTCAACCTTTCAAGATGCTCGACGTCAGTAGCGAGATGGTCCAGAAACATAACGTTGCAAAGAACTCCCATCACTTGCGCGAGTGAAGGGTGTCTCTCATCCGTGGTTTCCTCTTGACTTTCTTTATTTCCGCAGCGGACACCGATCACGAAAACCTTCTCCGCCCCCAGGCGGATCACCGGGCTGAGAGGCTGTTGAAGGCGCAGACAACCATCGCCGAAGAAGGCGGACCCACGCGGGGTTTTGAGTCTTACCGGCTGGAAAACCATAGGAATAGCCGAGGACGCGCAAACGTGGTCGACCGTGATCTTCGTCGCAACCGTCACCAGTCGGATCCGGTTCCACAGCGGATGGCCCTTCTTTCCCTGAATGAAGAGATAGCTTTTTCCTGAGTTGAAGTTGGTCGCGGAAATCGCGAGAGCGTAGAGGTCCCCGCGCTTGATGTTTTCCTGGATCCGGTCGGAGTCAAGGTGCTTACTGAGAAAATGGCGTAAGGGAGTGGCATCTAACAACGAACGGGCATTGCCTCCCCCCAGAATTGCTCCAAAGGAGAGATCGAATATCCAGGTTAGGGAATTGTGCGCCTGGGACAAGAGACCACAGTGAAAGATGTCGGAAGGTTCGAGAGTCGCCCAGACTTCAGCAAGAGTCTGCGTTGCCGAAGCAAAGTCGTCGCAACCTGTGGCCAGAGCAGCACCATTAATCGCTCCCGCGGAAGCGCCTCCTATGATCGGGAAAGGATTGCCCTCTGTTCGGGCGCTTTTCAGTTTGCCAATGCGCTTGAGAACACCGGCTTGATAGGCGCCGCGAGCACCGCCGCCCGTTATGACTAGACCGACCGCGTTTTCCATCGTCCTCCCTCGCTGAGCCCGCTTTGGGAACATCCAGTTTAGTCACAGCTCCCGTGCAGACGCACCCAGTCACCGGGATTCCACCGCCTGGCTTCGTGGCGAGGTCACGCAACCAAGTCCGGGGAGTGCTGCGATGACAGGCGTCGTCCCAACCTCCATGGTTCTGTATCTAGACCTGCCTCCTTCGGCGATTCAATTGCCTGCCAATGCTATTCAACCTCACTGTGATCACCCTGGCTGTGACGAGACTCACAACGCGGCGTAAAAAAGAATTCGGGGATTTTTGGGGTCCGCCAACCGGGGAGGCTCGCCGACTGCGGAACCGGTGGGCTCTGGACGTTGTTCGCGCAGCGAGGCATGAGAAAGCGCAACTCTTAGTTGCGTCTGGCGCGCCGCCCAATCGCACGCAACCACATACGGCGAATCAGAGCACTTCCCGGGTATATCAGCCACCAATAGGCGCCGAACCGCCATCGCGCCTTGGCATCGGTGGCATACACCCGAGTTTCGGTGCTGATTGCGCAGGTACCAGGCCCCGCGTCTTGGATAAGGAAATTCATCGCTGCCAAGGCGAAACCAGGGTGCTGCATAACGTTGAATTCTTCAGGCGTGGGGCGTTCATCCAGTTTCCATCCGCGTGGCGCAATGACGACGGTGCCCACGACAATTTCGCGATTGGGTCGGTCGGCAAGCAGCAGGAACGACGCTTCCGTAGCCACGTCGAGGATCGGCTTATCCCGTGGCGGATCCAGGACGCTCTTGGGTCCAGAACGGCCGAATCGCCGGATCCAAGTCAGTGTGCGGAAAAGGAAGATGTCATCAGCAGTAACAAGCTTGACTCCGCGATAAACCGCTCCGCTGGTGCCTGCACCCGAGTGGAGTGATACTCCCTGAATTGGTATACGGGAACAAACTCGTCAAGCTGTGTGGAGGGAGATGACACGCATTTCGTCTTGGACCAATAATTATACCGATGGCTAGTCCGTGCCGCCCCCTTCTATTCTGATCCCTCGCGCATGTAGCAATCTGAATATGGGTTGAAATGACCGATGGCCCGACGCGTTCCCCAGCACAATCAATCTCGCCTCGGCCTCGTGTTCCGTCTTGTGCTCTGGGCATATATCTAAGACCTATCGTAGGCATTGCTCCTTAGTGACGGGCAAAAGTGAAAACGCGCTACAATCTCGCCAATCATGCGAACTTCGAAATGAAGAAAAAAGCATATTGGCATCGTCTACTGACCCAGTTCGGCTCGCGTGAACTGTCGAAAGCGCAAATCTTCTGGCGGCAGAGGGCAAAACGCATCGCGATCAACCTGTTCTTGGGCTTTCACATTTTGGCAATCACCTGCTGGTGTGTGCCACTGGACACGCCATTATTCTCATTGGGCAAGAATCTTGTCCGGCCTTATTTCTTATGGGCCGGACTGTTTCAATCTTGGGATATGTTCGCGCCGACACCCGCGTTGGCAAACAGTTACGTCGAAGCGATCGTGGTTTACAAAGACGGGTCAAGAAGGACCTGGTCGTTTCCGAGAATGGAGCAACTCAGTCTGAGCGACCGCTATTTCAGAGAACGCTACCGTAAGTTTTCGGAAAACCTTCAAAATGACCAGAACGACGCATTATGGCCGGATGTTGCGCGCCGTATTGCGCGTGCCAATAGCACGCCGTCGAACCCAGCAAAAACCGTCATTCTGGTCCAAAGGTGGTCACCTATTGTGCCCCGTGCGGATGGCTCATATCAGCCTGAACCTTGGGACCAGCATGTTCTCTATGGTTATGGGGTAAAGCGCGAGGACTTGCAATGATGCTGAGATCGTTGCTGAGGTCCTGGAACACCTTCTTTTTTGAGAAACAGTCCCCGACGCCGATTGCACTGTTTCGCATCGCTTATGGCGTATTGGTTATCGCGACTCTCTTGTTGTTGCGCCCAGATTGGTTGACATGGTACGGGACACATGCCTGGATCAGCTTGCGAACGATGCAAACAATTGAGCCGGGTAGACGGCTAGATCTTTTCACGATCATTCCGCAAACAGATGGCTGGATCGATGCCTTGTTTTGGGGAGTCTTGAGCTCGGCGATACTGCTCACGCTGGGTCTTTTCACTCGCATTAATAGCGTGATCGTATTTGTTTGTCTCGCCTCGATCCAGCAAAGGAACCTGTTCATTACTAATAGCGGCGACACTTTTCTGCGCGTGACCGGCTTCTTTCTAATCTTCGCTCCCGCCGGCGCCACCCTTTCTCTGGATCGGCTGACGCGGATCTGGCGAGGGAAAGAAGATGTGCTCATCCGGCCCCAGAGTCCGTGGGCACAGCGCATGATTCAGATTGAACTCGCGCTCCTGTATTTTGCCGCATTTTGCTGGAAGGTGAAGGGTCCGCTTTGGCTTCACGGAACCGCGTTGTATTATGTCTACCATCTCGACGCAATTAAGCGGTTCCCGGTGACTTCCTGGCTCCTCCGCCCGACGATGCTCAAGTTGGGAAGTTGGTCGGCGCTGACCCTCGAATTCTCTTTAGGTGTTCTGATTTGGATAAAGAAGCTTCGCTACATTCTCCTCGCACTCGGACTGCTGTTTCATCTCTGTCTTGAATACTCCCTCAACGTTCCGATGTTCCAATGGGATGTCCTGTCCGCATACATTCTCTTTGTGGACCCCGCGCATATCACGCGCGCGTCGAATTGGATCAGGCGTCGCGTATTCGCCAGCGAGATAAATCGGTAGTCCTCCCTCCACAGCTCGAGCAGGCTGCGGAAAAAGGAGCGGTGCGAGTCGATGCAGCCCAGAACGGATCCTAGCTTGTCTAGTCGTCATTTCGGACGTAGTTGACGGCACTTGAGTATTGATGGAGCTGGGTGTACATTTCGGGGCTGTCCGCTTAAAGCGGACCCAAGGAGATCGGTATGGGATTTCTTGCATGGATCGTGGTTGGACTGATCGCAGGTTGGCTTGCTGGCCAAATTATGAAGGGTGGCGGCTACGGCGTAATCGTTGACATCATTCTGGGCATTTGCGGCGGCGTTTTGGGTGGCTGGGTCTTCGGGCTCTTGGGAATCTGGCCAGGGGGCGGCATGATCGGCTCGATCGTTGTGGCATTTGTGGGTGCGGTGATTTTGGTCTGGATTACCCGCTTACTGAAAAAAGCCTGATCGTTGAACTAAACAGGCATAGCTGTTGAAAACTCTTCTAGCGAGTTTCAACAGCGAAATTCGTTCGTAAGTTATTAACCTTCGTTCGCCGTAGACGCTGAAACTCACTGAAATTGCTGCTTGGCATCGGTCCGGCGCGTGTCAACGACCCTGAGACAGGTGTTCACGAAATTTAGTGAGTTTTTCATTTGCTGTCAGTTTTCCACAAGAAATTTCGCGCCAGGATCGCCTAGGAACGACGATCGCCAACTCGATGGAC
>Ga0208686_1000700_pt1 | contig 15182 bp, 10 predicted proteins | sample June2015DPH_6_50_FD_184694 | JGI IMG/M metagenome (GOLD analysis project Ga0208686, IMG submission 184694) | Peatland microbial communities from SPRUCE experiment site at the Marcell Experimental Forest, Minnesota, USA - June2015DPH_6_40... | ecosystem: Environmental > Terrestrial > Soil >... | reverse complement strand
AAGTGAAGGGCTTGGTTTCGGTGCCGCGCAGGGTCTGGCAGAAGTCACGCCCGGCGTGGTCTGGGTGGGCAAACCGAACGACGGCCTTTATCGTTGGGATGGGAAAAGTTTCAGCCGTCTGTCCACCGCGGGTTTATCGCCACATGATTCGCAAATCACCGCCCTGTTGGTGACGTGCGATGGTTTCTGTTGGGTGGCGACCACGAACAGTTTGCTGCTTTACAAGGACCCCATCGGCGCGGCCGACGAAGTGAAAGTGATCAAGTCAGCGAAGCCGAACATCATTTCATTGGCCGAAGACCGCGAAGGCGCGTTGTGGCTGGGAACGCGCGATGGAAAAATCTGGCAACTGTACGAAGACAAATGGCTGGCGCAGACGAATTTCCCCCAGACGAATGCCATTACCGCCATCGTGCCGGACCTGGACGGTTCGATATGGGTTGGCACCGATGGAAACGGCTTATATCGGCTCATAAATGGAAGTTTCCAGCACATGGGCAAGAGTGAAGGGCTGTTGAGCGATTTGATTCGCACGCTTTATCTCGACGCCCAAGGCACGCTTTGGATCGGCACCGCCGATGAAGGTTTGAGCCGGTGGCACAACGGGCGCATCGCCAACTTTACCACACGCGAAGGATTGCCAGATAATAATATTTCACAAATTCTCGAAGATGATGCAGACCGCCTTTGGCTGGGGAGCAGCGGGGGCATCGCCTGTGTGAACAAACGCCGACTGGACGAACTGGCATCCGGTAAAATCTCCACCGTGTATCCGCAACTCTTTGGTCGGGCGGAGGGAATGTTATCCGAGGAATGCACTGGCGGGTTTTATCCGGCCGGCCTGAAAACCAAATCGGGTCTGCTCTGGTTCTCAACTTTGAAGGGTGTGGTGGTCATTAATCCTCGTGTTCAACCAACCACCACGCTCATGCCCAACACGGTGCTGGAGGAGGTCCTCGTGGACGGTGTGCCAGATCCCATGCTCCATGCCTCAAATCCAAAGACTGAGCAGAATGGACAGCTCGGAAAGGGAGTATCGAAACTGGAAACGTTACGCATCACCCCCGGCAAACACCGGGTTGAATTTCGCTATACCGGATTGAGATTTGACGCGCCGGAGTTGATACGCTTTCGCTACCGGCTCGAAGGGTTGGATACCGGTTGGGTGGATGCGGGGACACGGCGCACGGCCTTTTACAGTTACCTGCCTGCCGGGAACTATCAATTTCACGTCGGCGCGTGCAACAGCGACGGAGTTTGGGCCGACAGCAAAACGGGGTTGGAGTTGCTTGTGTTGCGGCATTTTTGGCAAACGTGGTGGTTCATCACGCTGGCCGGATTAAGTCTCATGGTTTCAGTAGGCGGCGCCGTTCGCATTGTGGAAAAAAGGAAACTTCAACGGCGATTGAAGCATCTGGAACAGGAACGCGCGCTGGAATGGGAGCGCACACGCATCGCCCAGGATTTGCACGACGAGATGGGTGCCAAGCTGTGCCGGATTTCCTTTTTGAGCGAACACGCGCGCCGGGGCGATCTCCCGCCAAACGAATTACAAGATCAAATCACCTCCATTTCCGATGCTTCGCGGGAAGTGCTTCATTCGCTGGACGAAATTGTCTGGGCGGTCAATCCGCAAAACGACACGCTGGAGCATGTCGCCTCCTATATCGGACAATATGCTCTGGAGTATTTTCAGATGACCGGCATACAGTGTGAACTGGATATTCCCGCGCAATTGCCGATGTATCCACTCTCCTCCCAAGTACGCCACCATTTGTTCCTTGCCACCCACGAAGCGATCACGAACGTCCTTAAACATTCGAGCGCGACCCACGCCAAGATTTCAATGGTTTCTGGCAACGGGGGGTTTGAAATCAACGTTTCGGACGACGGCAAAGGCTTCGATTCACCCGCAAACAAATTAAAATCAGGGGCGCCGGCGCCAGCATCCGGCGACGGTCTGAGCAATATGTGCAAGCGCCTGGCTGACATAGGCGGGCATTGCTCGATCGAGTCCGCTCCCGGGCACGGAACAAATATCCGCTTCATTATTGCTTTGAATTTTCCGCCAAAAGACGTTTAATAAAAACATGATTTCCATTTCCATTGTTGATGACGAGAAAGAGCTGCGCCAATCGATCACGACTTTCGTGAATGGCTCGCCGGGATTCAAATGCGTCAGCGCCTACGGCAGCGCCGAAACGGCGCTCAAAGGGTTGCCCTCTGACAAGCCGGACGTGGTGTTGATGGACATCAACCTGGGAGGCATGAATGGGATTGAATGTGTGGAGCGATTGAGGGTCGAGGTGCCGGAGATGCAAATTTTAATGCTCACCGTCTATGAAGATACGGACCAGATTTTCAAGGCCCTTGCGGCGGGCGCCAGCGGCTACCTGTTAAAACGCAGCAGCCCAACCAAACTCCTCCAGGCGATTCGTGAGGTTCATGCCGGGGGCTCGCCCATGTCCAGCTCCATTGCGCGTAAAGTGGTGGCGTCATTTCAAAAGGCGAAGCAAGCCGGCGGGAAAGAAGTGCATCTCTCTCCCCGCGAGGAAATGGTTTTAAACTGTCTGGCCAAGGGGCTTACCTACAAAGCCATTGCCGACCAGTTGGGCATCAGCATTGATACCATCCGCACCTATCTCCGGCGCATTTATGAAAAACTTCACGTCCAGTCGCGCACCGAGGCGGTCGCCAAGTATTTGCGCCAATAATTCAATTTGATTTTATTGGTGCCGGATTCCGGTTGCGTCCGCCACGAGATCAACAGGAACTGCTGATGGACAAGCTCGAAAAAAACGGCGCGCCCTGTCCGACAAACTCGACCACATCCCCAGCCACATTATCGCCGACCTGAACAAGGCCAAAGGGCGGTTGCAATGACTGGACGCTGAGACCTTCCCTATTCGTTGATGATGGTGAAATTGGTCGAACTGTTTTGGATATCAGCGATTTTTGAATCGATGATGGTCACGCTGCCACAGGCATCGTCACGAACCCATAAACCGTGCCGCGAATTGGTTCCGATTCCATAGTTGGGGATGTTCACCTTTTCGAGGCGGACATTGGAAAGCGTGCCCTGTCCCTTTTTGCTGCCGGGAGCCACGATGCTGAAGCCGTCGGACATGCTGTCCTTGATGTTTACGTTGCTGATTTCCACGCCCGAAATGCTGCGGCGATCCAGGCAAAGCTGGAAGGCGGCCCGCCAGGCCCAATCGTGGTCGAATCCGCCGCTGCGGATCAGATCGCAATTCCGGACTACCGTCGTTCCGCTGAAGTTGTTGTCAACTTTCCCGCTCTCGTCCGCGGTCGGAAAAGTTGTGCTGATCAGGATGCCGCAGCCGGGGGAGATGTCCGTGAACAGGCAGTCCTCAATACGGTTGTTTGCGCCACCGTAGATCGCCCCGCCGTTTGCGAGGAACGGCAACTGGCCCGTGCAGTGGCGAAAAACGTTGGACCCGGGCGCAGGTGCCTGTTGAACGAAACCTTGATCGGACGCCGGCAAAACAATCGTCGCCAGTGTTACGGGTCGTGCAATTCTGGACCACCGAATTGCGCATATCCACGCAGAAGTTGATGCCGTCGGCCAGCGTGTCGCGAAGCCGGCAGCCGTCCACCACCAAGTTGCTGCAAACGTAGAACCACATGCCGACCTTGGTGTGCTCCACCCAGATGCGCGATATGGTGGAATTTTCAGCGTGGGCTCCAACGATCCCGTCATTGGGTTCGTTATCGTTGCGGTAGTTCAATTTTCCAATGATCGCAAAATCGGCGAGATGGATGTTGTTGCCAGTGACTTTGAACCTCACCCGCCGGTTCGACTTGCTATAAAGCTCGTCGTCGCCGACAAACGTCGTGTGCCACATGCCCGCTCCCTGGATCGTCACATCGGAAGGCAGAATGATATCTCCGGTCACCTTGTAATCCCCGGCCGGCACCCAGACGATCTTGCCCCGCTTCACGGCCTCCGCGATGCAATTCCTCAACGCCTTGGTATCGTCGGTCTCGCCCGTGCCGCCGGCGCCGAATTTGGTCACGGAAAGCGAATTGGCGGGGGCGGCCAGCGGCGGCGCGACATTCTCCAAATCAACCAAATCAACGATGCAATACGAGGCATCATTGTCAGTCTTTTGCAGACGGATCACGTCGCCCTTGGCAAAGGCCAGATCCTTCAAGCGAAATTCGTTGTAAAAATTCCTCGGCTTGCCCGCTTTCGGGTCGTTAGTGAACGGATATTTGCCGTATAGCCACGAGTAGCTGGATGTGATGGGAAACTTTTTAACGAACTTTCCATTCTGGTAGAGGCTGAGGGTCGAGTTGATGCCACCACCGTTCGTGGCGTCCGGCAGGCTGTAACGCACCACCGTGGCGTTGGCGGGTGATTGCACGGTAAACTCGACGTATTCCCCCGCGGCGACGAGCTTCACGCATTTCTGGCCGGAGGATTCCGTTTCGACAAGGTAGGGGGCGTACTTGGGTCCCAGAACCGTGCCGGTGGTTTTCATATTCCCAGCCTCATAGGTCGTCCACGGCATGTCCGCACCAATCCCGGCGCGGGCGGAACCCGAACAAATTACGAGAGAGAGAAAAATTGCGAATCGGAACATCAAAGAATTCATTGTAATTTCTACTATTGTATAAATCCTGCCATGGTTGTAGCGACTGACGCCGAACAAACCAGTGCCAGGCCGTTTTCACAGTATGTTTTTAAGCTAATAAGCTACGGAAGCCAGGCACCCCGCGATAGTCACATGAAGTGGCGACACAACAGTTTTCCGCTGAAAACACAATCCGCCGGCGGGTGCCCGCCGTTCAAGCCATCAGCGCGGCTCAAAGTTGTCGTTGCCTCCCTCTCACGCGCACTGCGTGCTTGGCGTTGGTGATGTGATGTTTCGGTCAGCAGGTTGTCCTTATGGCGCTTGGGCAACTGCGTCACTTCGAACCCGGCTTGAGCCGGCTCCGGCTCACCCAGCCAAACCAGTCCTTGAAGAACCGCCGCAACCAAATATTTGCTGACGTGAAACTGTCATTTTGCTCTTTACTGATATTTTATGAATGAGGGTTTTCCCGGAGCACAATCGATTGATTTCCCCGACACAATAAATGTATGTTTACGTTTATTGGATATATCAGCAATTATTGCCACATCATCCCTGGTGATTTTTATATTAAACCGGTCTCCTTTATAAACCATGTTAAACTGCAGATTATTCCACTTTTTATAAAGTCGCGGATTGATGGCAACATGCTCCTCCCCTGCTTTAACGCCTCCAAAACCAAACACGGTTGTCATCCAGGCTCCACCGTTTGCAGCCGGGTGCGAACCTCCCGTAAAAATGGTTCCCACATATATTTTATACTTGGCTTCAATATCAATTTTGGCTGTTTTTAAAAAATAGTTATATGCCCAATCCAGTTTGCCGATATCAGCAGCTACCATTGCATAGGCGCAAGCACTAAGACTTGAACCATGTTCGGTGCGAGGCTCGTAATATTCCCAATTTGCTTTCTTGATTTCTTTTGAATAGCGATCCTTAAACAAGCTTAACATCAGCACCACATCAGCTTGCTTTATAACTTTGGTTGGAACAGCCAACCCCTGGCCGGCGCCAAGGTATTCATTGGGATGGATCATCCTGGCTTTTAATTCTTCAACCGTGGTATCTTTTAGTTTATAGTAGGCATCAAATTGCTCAATAACGCCCGTTTTTTCATCCGGTTGAGGAACATAAAGCAAGTCTGCTGCTTCAACAAACAATGGCAATTCTCTGGCAATATCAATTTTCTTTACCAGTGCATTTAATTCATCCGGGTGTTTTTGCTTCAAATAATTTACAGTGGTATTTGCTATTTCAAACGTGGCTTTCGCAACCATGCTTGTGAACGCGTTGTTATTTACGCGTTCGTGATATTCATCCGGGCCGATCACATCAAGAATTTCATACTGATTCTTGTCTTTCTTGAAGTAAGCGTATGAATAGTAAAAACGGGCGCATTCCAAGATGACTTCCGCTCCACCCTCTAACAATAACGAGTCGTCACCTGTCAGCTTGAAGTATTCCCACATGGCTATGGCAACGTCACCACTGATATGCACCTGCTTGTCCCGGAAGTGAGTGCGCAAATCCCTTTTAGTGAAGGGATCGCCAATGTTGAAATACGTACATGCATCATCGCCCGATTCCTGGCTTTCCCAGGCATAGAATGCGCCTCTAAACCCAACTCCTTCAGTTTTTGCTTTTCTGCGCGCGCCATCCAAAGTTTTGATTCGATAGCGCATCAATTCAACCGCTTTCTCGGGATAGGTGTATAAAAAGAAAGGAAACATGAACATTTCCGTATCCCAGAAAATTGCTCCTTTATATACCTGCCCCGATAGTGCCCTGGCAGGAATGGAGTTTCCACTGCCGTTGACCGGGGCTACAATTAGTAGCTGAAAAATACTGTACCTTAATGCCTGCTGGGCTTCATCGTCGCCATCAACTTTTACATCACAATACTCCCATTTTTTTGCCCATTGAGCATTGTGATTGTTCCGGCAGGTTTCATAACCAAGGGCTTTCGCTTCCTTGACACTGTTTATTGCCGCTTCATTTACTGAAGTCTTTACGGGATCATTGTCCGTATAAACCGCGAAATACTTGTAAAAGGTATATGTTTTTCCCGCTTCAGCGTCAAGGTCGATTACTCTGAGGTTTTGATTGTCTTTAATCTTATGAGTTTCTTTTCCAAAATCAAGATCAACGATTTCGGCAACCGCTACTTTCTTGGATGTTTCGTTGGTAATGGCATGAACAACCAGTATTTCGTTATTCTTTCCAGGACTTATGCTTGCCAAATGCGGACCATTTAAATCCCAGATATTATAATCAATCCCGGTGCTGATTTTAACCTTGGCGGCTTTATTACTTGTAACGCTATACTTTATTACACCTAAATTTGGCTTATCAGCGCTTAAGAACCTTGTGGACTTGATCTTAAGAGTCTTTCCTTGTGACTGATAATCGGTTTCACGTTCGAAAACCGCATTTTCAAGGTTTAAACTTTGGATGTGTCTTTTGATCGTGGTTGAACGGGCCGAAATTGCCTTGCCATCAAGGGTAACCTGGGTAAATCCGCCATTCGGGGCGTTAACAGGCTCCCGCCAGGCATCGCCAACACGGTCGAAAATACCGGCAAGGGTGATTCCCACCAGCTCATCGGGGCCAAACTCGTCGAGAGTTCCCCGATAACCCATGTATCCATTCGCAATCTGGTACACGTTCCCAGTGCGCATGATACTTTCTTTTTCATTGATGAACTTGTTCGTGCTGACTTTCCAAAGGGTACTCATATTTCTTGTTGCTAATGTAAAATATCACCCGGAACTGCGTTCAATGACCTTGGGCCACGGGCGCCGGCCCGGTTCCGCCCCCGTGCACCTTGTCCTTCACGAACATCATTAATATGCCGGAGACAATCATCGCCCCGCCGCCCAGCACGATCGCGTAGATGGCCTGCTTGTGAAACACGGTGTGCACCAGCAGTCCCAGAATGGCCGAGGCCAGAATCTGCGGGATGACCACGAACAGATTGAACATTCCCATGTAAACGCCCATTTTCCGGTGCGGCACCACGCTGCTCAAGATGGCATAAGGCATGGTCAGCAGGCTCGCCCAGGCGATGCCCGAGGCAATCATGGGGATGAGCAGCAGCTTCGGCTCCTTGAAGAGAATCATGGAAATCAACCCCAGCCCGCCGATAAACAGGCAGATGACATGCGTCGAAACCCGGCCGATTTTCCGCGCGAGGACCGGCAGCAGGAACGCGATGACTGCCGCCGTGCCGTTCCACACCGACCACAGCACGCCCACCCAGTTGGCACCTTCATTGTATAAACCGGATTTCGCATCCGTGGTTCCATAATGGTAACTGGTCACCGCCGACGTGAGGTAGATGAACATGGCGAACAGCGCGAACCACGTGAACATCGTCACCAAGGCCAGCTGTTTCATCGTGCCGGGCATGTTCTGCAGGTCGTAAATGATTTCGACCATGCCGTCCACCTTGCCCGCCGCATGGCGCAGGGCGGCCGCAATTTGCAAAACCCCGTAAACGGCGATGCCGAACGACAGGATATAGAGACCCTTGTCCCATTGAAGCGCATAGACGAGATAGGAGAAGATCAAACCAAACACTGATAAAACCGCGCCTTCCTTGTAATAGGTTGCGGTGTTCATTTTGATCTCCGAACCCTCCTTGGCCGCGGCATCCGTTTCATGCGCATTGAATGCCTCCTGCTCCTCCGGCGAATATTCCTTCACGGTAAATATCGTGTATAACACGGTCAGCAGAAACACGATGCCGCCCAGGTAGAAGGACAGCTTTACGGTGGGGGGGATTTGGCCATCGGGCGCGGTGTTGGCGATGTGCAGCCAGTTGGCAAACATGTAAGGCAGCGCCGAGGCGACGACCGAACTGATGCCGATGAAGAAGGTCTGCACGGCAAATCCCTGGGTTCTTTGTTCGTCCGGCAGCATGTCGCCGATGAACGCCCGGAACGGCTGCATGGTCACGTTGATGGAGCCGTCCATCATCCACAACATGCCGGCGGCAAACCACACCGAAGGTGAATTGGGCATGACCAGCAATGCCAGCGATGACAGCACCGCGCCGGCCAGGAAATAAGGCTTCCGCCGGCCCAGCCGGTTCCAGGTCTTGTCGCTCATGTGGCCGATGATGGGCTGGATGAGCAGGCCGGACACGGGCGCGGCGATCCAGAGAATCGGGATGTTTTCCACCTTGGCGCCCAAGGTTTCAAAGATGCGGCTCATGTTGGCGTTCTGCAAGGCAAAGCCGAACTGAATGCCCACGTAGCCGAAACTCATGTTCCAGAGCTGCCAAAAATTTAATTGCGGTTTATTTCTCATTTTAGTGTGTTTAAGGGTTGAACTTGCTACGGGTCATCGTTCTGCCTGCCTGGACTGAATCAACTGGTTTTTTTTATCCACGGTTACTTCCAAAAGATCTTCAACAACGACATCGGCGCCGTTGGCTTTCAACTCATGCGCATTGTTTTCCCTGGCCACCCCGATCACCAGACCAAAATTTCCCTTGCGGCCTGCCTGAACCCCTGAAACAGCATCTTCTACAACTATGGCACGATGATACTTGACTCCAAGGTTATCACTTGCAGCAGTAAAGATATCGGGTTCGGGTTTGCCTTTTAATCCCAGTTTCGCAGAAACAACCCCATCCACACGGGTTTCGAACAGATTGGTTATTCCTGCTTTTTTAAGGATAAGCACACAGTTTTTGCTGGATGTGGCAACCCCCACCCTGACACCTCTTTCCAATAATTCTTTAATCAACTTTATGGTGGAATCATAAACCCCGACTCCCTCTTCTTCGAGCACTTTATTAAAAAACTCGTTTTTTCTGTTTCCCAAACCGCAAACAGTCTCTTTTCTCGGTTCATTTTCCGGCTCGCCAAAAGGAATATTTATTCCCCTTGATTTTAAAAAGGCTTCCACCCCTTTATATCTTGGCCGGCCATCCACAAAAGACAAATAATCATCAGCATGGGTAAATTCACGAAAAGGTTCATGGTATTCTTTTTCTCTATAATGAAGATACTCATCAAACATTTTTTTCCAAGCCAGTGAATGAACTGCAGCTGTTTTGGTAATAACGCCATCCATATCAAAAATTACTGCATCAAAATTCAACATATCTTCACTTTTCAACCGCCGTTTACACCGGCGCCCACAAGGCCGTGTGATCCGCCGGGAAAACGAATTCAGTCAGTTCATCCATAATATCGAAGTCCTTTAGTGCCGCCTGTTCCGGCCATTCCTAACGAAAGGCGATGGCAGCATTGTGAACCCCCGGAATATCACCCGCAATTTTCCAGGATTCTCGCGGGTTTCTTGCAAGGTGACGGATAGTTCGTTATAATTGTTGCCCACTTTGCGCTGTTCGCCCCACGGTTGAGTCCAAGTTTCATTCTTGGAGATTTTTCTGTTCCGCCAATGCAAAGCCCGATTTTAGCGGGCTGTCCTTCAATTCAAAACCCGGTGCCGAGTGGAGAATAACGGCTTGCCTTTGAATTTAACGCGTATGATGGCGCACCAGCGATCAGGTCGAACGCAAGCGATATTTTACCATAGGGCGAAGCGACGACTTTCTCGATTTGCGCTTTTTCTCCGGTCGGGGCTGCTGACAGCCAAGGAACGCCAATCGAAAAAGAGGGCACAACAACAGCCACGATATGCGAGAAATGATTTTTCATAAAATGAACACCCTGGTTATTGGTTATACAAGTTCCCGATTCAACAGTCGTCTCATCGGCAGATAGGCATAAGCACCCGACCAGCTCATATTAATGGTTGGGCGTGGAATATTTGCCACACACGCCAAGGAGTTATTCCAGCGTGGAATTCCATTCCAGGCCATCAAAAGCCGGACTGCTAATGGAAGCGTCTGATAGCACGCTACCCACAGGGGTTGAAGGAGAAGTTAAGAGTTTGGCTTTAGAGGCAAAAACACCATAAAACTGTCCCCAAGTAAGAGCACTTGGCAACGAGGGCGCAGCATGACCGTCCACGTAAATGACATTCACACGATTAGCGTGTTTTGCATAGCAGGTCTGAAGGCGGGCATTATACTCGCTTGTTCCAGTAGCGTCTCCTGCAGGACCAGAAGATCCAGCCCAATAGGTATCCAACCAGGCGGCACCCTTGCCGCCGGGGTCATCTGTGCCGCTGCTATCAGTGACGGCTACCATGTCCGCTGGCCTCAAAACTGAAGAAGCTTTGAATGGTAATGAAGCCATCATATTCCCATTGTTGGGATCTACAGAACCAAAAACACCACAGTCATTGAATCCATAGGAAAGCAAACCGGTTATGCTCGGATCCCAATCTCCGGGCGCAGAAGGGTAAGTCATGCCGCGCTTCCGCTTGGGGCATACCCAGACCTTGTTGTTTGCTAGATAAGGTATCATCATGGGAGCCGGAGTGTTTGGTGCCGAGTAAGTGAAATTCCAGAACCATTCTCCCCCACACGGCAAACCCAATGAGTTCTGGTAAGGCCCGTTTATCCACCAATATTTCGGCGACGGGAAGACATCTCCGTTGTCACCCGCATAGATTGTAAAACCGAGACCAATCTGCTTCTCGTTGGCCACGCAGCCTATCGCCAATGCGCGGTCCTTTGCTTTGCTCAAGGCCGGAAGCAACATGGCCGCCAGAATGGCAATAATCGCAATGACGACCAGCAACTCGATCAAAGTAAAAGCCGATTTCAAGGGTCTGGCTTTGATGCCGCTTTGGGGAAACTGAAAGGGTTGGTTTGGCAATTCTTCCCGTTCAAACCGTTTCATCTTGATGATCATTTTACAATTCATAATACAATTCATAATGCATAATGTTTTTTCTTTGCAAAACCGTTTTTGCCGGTGGTCTTTGTCACGATTCAACACCTGCACGCTTAGGAACTGGTGACTGTTAAAACTTAACACCTTTGTTCCGAACCAACAGTCGCATAAAACGGTGACAGTACAAACGGCCGAGATTATGCACTTGACAAGTGTGGCGTGAAATGGCATATTTAGGCCATGAAAACAGACTTGTTGTCAACGCCAAAAGATTTAACGCTCGACCAAAGCAATCAGCATTTCTCCACCGATGAAAAGGCGCGCGAATATATTGAGGCGATTCTTTGGCCGAATGGCCCGGTTTGCCCGCACTGCAAAAACGCCGATGCAAAACGTATCTGGAAAATTCAGGCCAATCCCAATAAGAAAATCCGCGGCGGCTTGCACCGCTGCGCCGAGTGCAACAAGGAATTCACCGTCACTGTTGGCACAATTTTCGAGGATTCACACATCCCGCTTCGCAAATGGCTGATGGCTTGGCATCTCGTTTGCAGTTCCCAAAAGGGAATTAGCTCGCTGCAATTGCAACGCATCCTCGGTTTGGGCAGCTATCGCACGGCGTTGTTTATGACGCATCGCATCCGCCACGCGATTCAAGACCCGGTTTTCAATGAAAAACTTTCCGGCCCGGTCGAAGTTGACGAAGGTTACGTCGGCGGCAAACCGCGGCCGGGTGACAAGCGGAATGAACTGTCCGGCTTGGCGATGTAAGCAATCAAAAGTTTGTTGCCAGTGTCCTCATCACTTTGGAAAGACCGTCAAATCATATGCGTGAAGAAGCCGCTGATGCGGGTCGTTACAAAGCAAATCTTCTGGATGACACGAAAGCTTATCCCAAAATCCAAATTCTCACGGTCGAAAGTCTGATAAATAAAACACAGCGTGTTGACGCGCCACCACAGGCCAATTCCTTTGCGAAAGCGCTACGTGAGGGAATACGCGAAAAACAGCCTGATTTGGTTTAACGCTTGTGAAGTGCATAATCCCGCAAACGGCTTGCCATATTCTTCACAAGTCAAATAACACTGTCTAAACATGCTGTTTTTGCCAAACCGGCAGTTGACATAAAATCCAGCGCGTTGAAAACGCGACAATTCTGACCATCCGCACGCCGGAATCACCTCCATTTGCCATGTCCCCACTTCATGCGACTACCGTGAAAGATTCATTTCCGCTAGATTCACAACAACGCAAATGAAATTCATGTTCTAAAACCAGTAAGTAGCTTGAGAAAGGCTTCAAGATCTGGGTCAGTTGTTCGTCAGACCTTGATTTCATAAGCGGAACCTTAATAATTAATTAAATCAAAAGAAAAAGATTATGAAACAAAATAAAAAACGGTTTATGACCGCGCTGGCAGTAGCGGGTAGTTTGGTAATTGCCGGCTCGGCGATGGCGCAATACATCACCGGAACGCCCACACTGTCAAACATACCGGCTCCCTTTAGTACTGGGGGTGGCGCTGATTGGTATCAGGGAGTTACAACCGTTAGTTCGACTGGCATTAATGAGAACACCATGGTCTCCGGTTGGGGCGGCTACTCTTACAATAGCGTTGTCATCCCGGTGGCCCTACAGCAAGTCTACAGCCCTCTCGACACAATGGTTATATACACCTTTACGCTTGCTGGCCCGACCCCGAGCGGTTTAGTGGGTTCCGGTGCTTGGAATTGGTTTGCCCCGGGCATCACAATTGCTGATAGCATAGGCGGAGAAGCGGGTGCTGTTTGGTACTCCGGATATGACGGGTACGGTTCGCCTGGACCTGACCCATTTGCTAGCCAAACAAGTGGTACGAGCCAGGAAAATGTTACGTGGAGTAACGCCGGTGGAGTGTACACTGGAACGGTAACCGCCCAGCTTACTGGAACGACTTTGACGGCTGTACAGACGGGCGGAACCATAACCCAATTCAACATTCTGCTTGATGCAGCACCTAGTGCTATGGCTGGGTATAGTTTTACAGCTAACAGTATCGAACTGGTTGCTGTTCCTGAACCGGCTACGCTGGCGTTGGTTGGCTTGGGCCTGGCGGGGCTTGTGATCGCACGGCGTCGTGTTAGTTGAGAGCGTCCGTTTATCATCTCGTCAGTCACTCCGCAGCGGTTGCGACCGTTGCGGAGATTTTCCTTTCTGGCCTGACAAATTCCAGCAACCAAATTTCAGGCGCGACCGGCTCCAACAGTTTTTAGCAGTGCAATTCTGTTCACCCTCGCGACGGTTGAAATTTTGGCCTGTCACCGTTTTATGCGACTACCGTTGGATAAGCAAATCAGAGTATTCTAAAGCGTGTTCAAAATTAAACACCTATGAGCTTGATTTCGAGCATTATTGCTCGAATAAATAATTTCAACCAGACAACCTCATCAAAACTGACCAATGAAAACAAAACAAATCTTTGCGGCTTTAACCATCCTGTTCATGTTGCTTTTCGCTTCGAATGGCCATGCAACAACATATATCACGGCTACCGGCAGCGGTAACTGGTCCTCCACCATCCCGGATCAACCCTGGCCGGGTGGAATTGTGCCGGGAACAAACAACGGGGTTAATGTCCTATCTGGGATAAATATTACTGTGGATACTACAAATGCGATATGTCAATTTATTTACAGCTCGGACAACGTCCCCGGCTACAACATATCTTCCGGCACGGTAACCCTGGCGCCAGGTTCCACGCTCACCATTAGCGGCCAAAACGAAGGCTGGGGAACTCAAACGCTGGGAGTGCTGAATGCCACCGCCACCAACTGCACCGTCAATTACCAAGGCAACGCTTTCTGGGCCCAGCGTTGCAATTACTACAATCTCGTGTTCAGTGGCTGGGGCGACTTTTACAACGGAGACATTCCTAATTATGGTGGCGTGGCGATGACCATTTTTGGGAATTTTAGTGTGATCGGAACAAATATTCCGGCTGACCAAATTGGTTTGTATAGTGGTGTCAACGTGGAAACGGGATCTAATGTCACCGTCCTCGGCGACCTGACCATTGGCGTAAATGACGCCTATGACTGCTCCGACAGCATTACGTGGGTGGCGGGTAATACCTATTGCGCGGGTTTACTGTGGGACAAGGACGCCACTTACGGTTCCAACTACTTTGGTGGCAACTTAACAATCCTCCCCAGTAGTATGCTCATCACTAATAGTAATAACACCCTGCTAATAAAAATGGGGGTTGCGGCGGTATATGGGGGTTGGGATGTGGCAGACGTGGCGCAGTGGGCTGTCGGCGGAAATCTTACGAATAATGGACTCATAGGGTTTGGTACGAATTATGGCACAATATTTTTTAACGGCACGGGTATCATCGCCGGCAGCAATGCGTTTACAATACCAACCATGGTGATCAACGGAACCTATGAAATCGCCGATACGATAACCCTCACCACCAACGCGCCGACAATCAATGGGACCGTGGTGTTCGACCTTGCCAATACCAACCAGATTGTTCTCAATGCCGGGACGAATTGGTTCTGGTATACCACAAACGGAACATTGGATGTCATCAACTCTGGTGCTGCGCCGGTGGCGGGAAACAGCTATACTCTTTTCGTGACTAATGGTATGGCTGGTGGCGGTTATGGCGGGGGATTCAGTAATATTTCCCTTCCGAGCCTTAGCCCCGGTCTCTTCTGGGTTAATGAGCTGCTGACGAATGGATCAATTGTCGTTGGTGGTAACGGTGGTGGTGGTTCCCCAACCCTTACTTTGTCCAGAACCGGCAGTACCCTGAATTTGACTTGGAGCACCAGCACTTACC
>Ga0208686_1000693_pt1 | contig 15336 bp, 8 predicted proteins | sample June2015DPH_6_50_FD_184694 | JGI IMG/M metagenome (GOLD analysis project Ga0208686, IMG submission 184694) | Peatland microbial communities from SPRUCE experiment site at the Marcell Experimental Forest, Minnesota, USA - June2015DPH_6_40... | ecosystem: Environmental > Terrestrial > Soil >... | reverse complement strand
GGAATCCTGTCAGTCATAATGACCGACAGGATTCCGCGATCATGGAAGGTGGCTGCTGGCGGCGTGCTGGTGCGTGAGTTTTACGGTCGGCCGGCCGTCGAGGTGGCGCCCGAGCTGCTCGGCTGCGTGCTGCGCAGCCGCAGCGCCGATGGCGAGGTCGCCGTCGTCCTCGTCGAGGTCGAGGCCTATGCCGGGCTGGCCGATCCGGCCTCGCACGCGTTCCGCGGCCCCACCGCCCGCAACGCGGTGATGTTCGGGCCGCCGGGCCACGCCTACGTCTACTTCACCTACGGGATGCACTTCTGCGTGAACCTCGTCTGCCAGCCCGCGGGCGACGCGTCGGCGGTGCTGGTACGAGCCGGCCAGGTGATCGAGGGCGCGGAGCTGGCGGCTGCCCGGCGGGGCGCGGCGGGCCAGCGAGCGGTGCGCCGCGGGACGGCCGCGGTCGCCCGGCCGGACGGCGCCGGGGTCCTGGCCGAGCGGAATCTGGCCCGCGGGCCCGCCCGGCTGTGCCAGGCGCTCGGCATCGACCGCTCGCTGGACGGCACCGACGTGTGCGCGCCGGGCTCGGTGCTGACGGTGTCCGGGCCGCCCGGCGGCGTCCGGCCCGACCGGGCGCAGATCGCCGCCGGGCCGCGGGTCGGGGTCAGCCGGGCGGCGGACGTGCCGTGGCGGTTCTGGCTGGCGGGGGAGCGGTCCGTTTCGGAATATCGTCCGGCCCAGCGGCGCAGCAGGGCGAAACCGGGTTCCAGCGCCGGTGCCGGTGGTGGGACGATGCACCGGTGACCGACATCATCGACGAGCTAACCTGGCGCGGCCTGATCGCCGTGTCGACTGACCTGGACGAACTGCGCAAGGCGCTGGACAGCGGGACAGTCACCTTCTACGCCGGATTCGACCCGACCGCGCCCAGCCTGCACATCGGCAACCTGGTCCTGCTGCTGACGATGCGGCGATTTCAGCTGGCCGGGCACCGGCCGATCGGGCTGGTCGGCGGGGCGACCGGGCTGATCGGCGACCCCAGCGGCAAGTCGGCCGAGCGCGTGCTCAGCGAGCGGGACGTGGTGGCGGGCTGGGTCGAGCGGATCCGCGATGAGGTCAGTCATTACCTGGACTTCACGCCCGGCCCGGTGGCCGCCATCGCGGTCAGCAACCTGGACTGGACGGGGGAGCTGACCGCGCTCGACTTCCTGCGCGACATCGGCAAGCACTTCCCGGTCAATCAGATGCTGTCCCGTGAGGTGGTCCGGGCCAGGCTCGAGGCCGGCGGCATCACCTACACCGAGTTCAGCTACCAGATCCTGCAGGCCAACGACTACCTGGAGCTGCACCGGCGCTACGGCTGCACGCTGCAGCTGGGCGGCAGCGACCAGTGGGGGAACCTGGTCTCCGGCGTCGACCTGATCCGCCGGGTGACCGGGGAGTCGGCGCACGCGCTGGCCATCCCGCTGATTACCAAGCCGGACGGCACCAAGTACGGCAAGAGCGAGGGCGGCGCCATCTGGCTCAGCCCGGAGCTGATGAGCCCGTACGCCTTCTACCAGTTCTGGATTACCAGAACGGACGCCGAGGTGCCCGGGTTGCTGCGCGTCTTCACGTTCCGGACTCAGGCCGAGATCGCCGATCTGGAGCTGGACATCGCCGAGCGCCCGCAGGCCCGGCGCGCGCAGCGGGTGCTGGCCGAGGACGTGACCGCCCTGGTGCACGGCCCGGGGGAGCTGGCCAGGGTCCAGGCCGCGAGCCAGGCCCTGTTCGGTCAGGGCGAGCTGCGCGACCTGGACGAGCGGACGCTGGCCTCGGCGCTGGCTGAAGTGCCGGCTATCACGATCGAGGCGGGGGATGAGGCCCTGCCAACGGTGGCCGACCTGATGGCCGAGGTCGGGATCGTGCCCAGCAAGTCGGCCGCGCGGCGCGCCATCGCCGAGGGCGGTGCGTACCTGAACAACGCGAAGGTGACTGCTCAGGACGCCGTTCCGGCCGCAGGCGACTTGCTGCATGGCCGGTTCCTGGTGCTCCGGCGGGGCAAGCGGACAGTCGCCGGCGTGGAGGTCAGGAAGGGCTGACCATTCGGCCGCGCGGTGGCCGCGCTGGCCGCCGACCCGGCCGCCGACCCGGCCGTGTCCCGGCTGGCGGGTCAGATCCTGGCCTCCTGGACGCTCATGCACGAGATGCGCGCACGCGACGCAGATCATCGGCCAGCAGCCCGTTCTTCGCGGCCGGCTGGCGCCTCTGGGCGCTGTCTGCGCGGATCCGGGCTGGTCGCGGCGCCGGCTTGAGCCGATTTGACTTCATGCGGGCTTCTGCCTAGTGTTTCGTCCTGCCCCGAGAGCGCGGGAAGCCAGACGGCGGACGGCTCCAGGGCACCAGCCACCACCCTTCCAGGCTCAGGTGACTCGTCCACGGGCCACCGCCGGTGAGAGTATGCTGGGAAGCACAGTAAGTACTGAAGTAAGTCGAGATCCGCTAACGGACTTGACAGGCTCCGGCCGGTCCGGTAAGTTAGCAGGGTTGCCCCGGAAGAGGTCGAAACACCTCGGATGGTGTGCGTCCGCTCCTTGAGAACTCAACAGCGTGCTAAAAGCCAGTGCACATGCACAACCCCCGTTAACGGGACCTGTGCCATTCGTGACGCAGGATCCCTGACGGATTGCCATGATCGCTTCCGAGGTCGGCTTGCCGGTCCGACGAAGCATTCTCTTGTCAGCATCCGCATGGCACGTCCTCTGGGACGTGCAGCGGTTTGCATATAGACATTCAATGGAGAGTTTGATCCTGGCTCAGGACGAACGCTGGCGGCGTGCTTAACACATGCAAGTCGAGCGGAAAGGCCCTTCGGGGTACTCGAGCGGCGAACGGGTGAGTAACACGTGAGCAACCTGCCCTTAGCTTCGGGATAGCTCCGGGAAACCGGAATTAATACCGGATATGACTGCGGCCGACATCGGCCACGGTGGAAAGTTTTTCGGCTAGGGATGGACTCGCGGCCTATCAGCTTGTTGGTGAGGTAACGGCTCACCAAGGCGACGACGGGTAGCCGGCCTGAGAGGGCGACCGGCCACACTGGGACTGAGACACGGCCCAGACTCCTACGGGAGGCAGCAGTGGGGAATATTGCGCAATGGGCGAAAGCCTGACGCAGCGACGCCGCGTGGGGGATGAAGGCCTTCGGGTTGTAAACCCCTTTCAGCAGGGACGAAGCGAAAGTGACGGTACCTGCAGAAGAAGCGCCGGCTAACTACGTGCCAGCAGCCGCGGTAACACGTAGGGCGCAAGCGTTGTCCGGAATTATTGGGCGTAAAGAGCTCGTAGGTGGCCCGCCACGTCCGCTGTGAAAACTCAGGGCTTAACCCTGAGCTTGCAGTAGATACGGGCGGGCTAGAGGTAGGTAGGGGAGAATGGAATTCCCGGTGTAGCGGTGAAATGCGCAGATATCGGGAGGAACACCGGTGGCGAAGGCGGTTCTCTGGGCCTTACCTGACACTGAGGAGCGAAAGCGTGGGGAGCGAACAGGATTAGATACCCTGGTAGTCCACGCCGTAAACGTTGGGCGCTAGGTGTGGGGTCCTTCCACGGATTCCGTGCCGCAGCTAACGCATTAAGCGCCCCGCCTGGGGAGTACGGCCGCAAGGCTAAAACTCAAAGGAATTGACGGGGGCCCGCACAAGCGGCGGAGCATGTTGCTTAATTCGACGCAACGCGAAGAACCTTACCAAGGTTTGACATACAGGGAAAAGCCGTAGAGATACGGTGTCCGCAAGGGCCCTGTACAGGTGGTGCATGGCTGTCGTCAGCTCGTGTCGTGAGATGTTGGGTTAAGTCCCGCAACGAGCGCAACCCTCGTCCTATGTTGCCAGCGGGTAATGCCGGGGACTCATAGGAGACTGCCGGGGTCAACTCGGAGGAAGGTGGGGATGACGTCAAGTCCTCATGCCCCTTATATCTTGGGCTGCAAACATGCTACAATGGCCGGTACAGAGGGCTGCGAGACCGCAAGGTGGAGCGAATCTCAAAAAGCCGGTCTCAGTTCGGATTGGGGTCTGCAACTCGACCCCATGAAGTCGGAGTCGCTAGTAATCGCGAATCAGCAACGTCGCGGTGAATACGTTCCCGGGCCTTGTACACACCGCCCGTCACGTCACGAAAGTCGGCAACACCCGAAGCCGGTGGCCTAACCCGTAAGGGAGGGAGCCGTCGAAGGTGGGGCCAGCGATTGGGACGAAGTCGTAACAAGGTAGCCGTACCGGAAGGTGCGGCTGGATCACCTCCTTTCTAAGGAGCACCTGGCGCGCACGGCGAATGTCCGTGTCGCGTCCAGAGCCATATCTCAGGCGCTCGTTCTTCATGAGCGGGTTCTGAGGTGGCTGCTCATTAGTGGAGCACTGGCTATTCGGTCCGGGCATTGGCCTGGGTCGGCTAGTACGGCCGCTTGCGGCACGGAACGCCGGACCCGGGGGATGCGCGGGCCGAGCACGCTGTTGGGTCCTGAGGGAACGGCCGCTGTTGGGCCTACCTCGGCTAGGACCGGTGTCTCCCCGCCACGCGGTGGCGGATGAGCGCCGGGACCGCCCGTATCTTGAGAACTGCACAGTGGACGCGAGCATCATCTGTAGTTGCCAAGTTGATAAGGGCACACGGCGGATGCCTTGGCACCAGGAGCCGAAGAAGGACGTAGGAGCCTGCGATAAGCCCCGGTTAGTCGGCAACCAGACTTAGACCCGGGGATTTCCGAATGGGGAAACCTGGCTGACGTAATGGTCAGTCGCCCCTGCCTGAACACATAGGGCAGGTGGAGGTAACGTGGGGAAGTGAAACATCTCAGTACCCACAGGAAGAGAAAGCAACCGCGATTCCCTGAGTAGTGGTGAGCGAAAGGGGAACAGGCCAAACCGATCACGTGTGATAGCCGGCAGGCGTTGCGTGATCGGGGTAGCGGGACCGCTCAGCCGGAGCTGCTGATCCGGCAGGGAGTAAGAAATCGCTTTAGTAGCCGAAGATGTGTGGAAACCGTCGGCATAGAGGGTGACACCCCCGTAGGCGAAACTTTTGCGACTCTCGAGCGGTATCCCAAGTAGCACGGGGCCCGAGAAATCCCGTGTGAATCTGGGGGGACCACCCCCTAAGCCTAAATACTCCCTGGTGACCGATAGTGAACAAGTACCGTGAGGGAAAGGTGAAAAGCGCCCCGGTGAGGGGTCGTGAAATAGTACCTGAAACCGTGTGCCTACAAGCCGTGGGAGCGTGTCAGCCTTCGGGCTGAAGTGAAGTGACCGCGTGCCTTTTGAAGAATGAGCCTGCGAGTTATGGTGTGTGGCAAGGTTAACCCGTGTGGGGAAGCCGTAGCGAAAGCGAGTCTGAATAGGGCGTCTAAGTCGCATGCTATAGACCCGAAGCGGAGTGATCTACCCATGGGCAGGTTGAAGCGCGGGTAAGACCGCGTGGAGGACCGAACCCACCAGGGTTGAAAACCTGGGGGATGACCTGTGGGTAGGGGTGAAAGGCCAATCAAACTCCGTGATAGCTGGTTCTCCCCGAAATGCATCTAGGTGCAGCGTCGCGTGTTTCTTGCCGGAGGTAGAGCTACTGGATGGTCTAGGGGGCCCACAAGCTTACTGAAATCAGCCAAACTCCGAATGCCGGTAAGCCAGAACGCGGCAGTGAGACTGCGAGGGATAAGCTCCGTAGTCGAGAGGGAAACAGCCCAGATCACCAGCTAAGGCCCCTAAGCGTGTGCTAAGTGGGAAAGGATGTGGAGTTGCAGAGACAACCAGGAGGTTGGCTTAGAAGCAGCCACCCTTAAAAGAGTGCGTAATAGCTCACTGGTCAAGTGATTCTGCGCCGACAATTTAGCGGGGCTCAAGCACACCGCCGAAGCTGTGACATTCGCGTGATAGCCCGGCCCTTTGTGGCTAAGGCGACTGCGGTCCTAGCCGCTGTGGTTTCGGCCACGGCAGCTCTGACTGCGACTGCCAACGGCCTTGAGGGCCCAGGTACGCGGATGGGTAGGGGAGCGTCGGGTGGCGAGTGAAGCGGCGGAGTGATCCAGCCGTGGACGCCACTCGAGTGAGAATGCAGGCATGAGTAGCGAAAGAGGGGTGAGAAACCCCTCCGCCGAATGACCAAGGGTTCCTGGGGCAGGCTAATCCGCCCAGGGTAAGTCGGGACCTAAGGCGAGGCCGACAGGCGTAGTCGATGGACAACGGGTTCATATTCCCGTACCCGCTTTGACGCGCCCATGTCGAATCTGGCGATGCTAAGCACGCAAGGCTGGCAGATCCTTCGGGACGAGCCGGCTGAGTCTGCGACCCAAACCGGTAGTAGGCAAGCCGCGGGGTGACGCAGGAAGGTAGCTCTACCGGGTGTTGGATGTCCCGGAGTAAGGGTGTAGGGCGACGTGTAGGCAAATCCGCACGTCATTAAGCCTGAGACCTGACGCCGAGCCGAGTTAGGCGAAGTGAGTGATCCTATGCTGCCAAGAAAAGCCTCGCGGTTAGCGTTATTGCGGCCCGTACCCTAAACCGACTCAGGTGGTCAGGTAGAGAATACCAAGGCGATCGGGTGAACCGTGGTTAAGGAACTAGGCAAATTATCCCCGTAACTTTGGGAGAAGGGGAGCCGTGCCCGGTGAAGAGACTTGCTCTCCGAGCTGGGTGCGGTCGCAGATACCAGGGGAAAGCGACTGTTTACTAAAAACACAGGTCCGTGCTAAGTCGCAAGACGACGTATACGGACTGACGCCTGCCCGGTGCTGGAACGTTAAGGGGAGAGGTTAGTGGCCTTCGGGCTGCGAAGCTTTGAACTTAAGCGCCAGTAAACGGCGGTGGTAACTATAACCATCCTAAGGTAGCGAAATTCCTTGTCGGGTAAGTTCCGACCTGCACGAATGGCGTAACGACTTTCCCACTGTCTCAACCACGGACCCGGCGAAATTGCACTACGAGTAAAGATGCTCGTTACGCGCAGCAGGACGGAAAGACCCCGGGACCTTCACTGCAGCTTGACATTGGTGTTTGGGACGTCTTGTGTAGGATAGGTGGGAGACTGTGAAGCAGGGACGCTAGTTCCTGTGGAGTCAACGGTGAAATACCACTCTGGTCGTTCTGGATGTCTAACCTGGGTCCGTTATCCGGATCAGGGACAGTGTCTGGTGGGTAGTTTAACTGGGGCGGTTGCCTCCTAAAAGGTAACGGAGGCGCCCAAAGGTACCCTCAGCCTGGTTGGCAATCAGGTGTCGAGTGTAAGTGCACAAGGGTGCTTGACTGTGAGACAGACATGTCGAACAGGAGCGAAAGCTGGGACTAGTGATCCGGCGGTGGCATGTGGAAGCGCCGTCGCTAAACGGCTAAAAGGTACCCCGGGGATAACAGGCTGATCTTCCCCAAGAGTCCATATCGACGGGATGGTTTGGCACCTCGATGTCGGCTCGTCGCATCCTGGGGCCGGAGCAGGTCCCAAGGGTTGGGCTGTTCGCCCATTAAAGCGGTACGCGAGCTGGGTTTAGAACGTCGTGAGACAGTTCGGTCCCTATCCGCTGCGCGCGCAGGAGTCTTGAGAGGGGCTGTCCCTAGTACGAGAGGACCGGGACGGACAAACCTCTGGTGTGCCAGTTGTTCTGCCAAGAGCACGGCTGGTTGGCTACGTTTGGAAGGGATAACCGCTGAAAGCATCTAAGCGGGAAGCTCGCCTCAAGATTAGGACTCCCTCAGGGTTAACCTGGTAAGGCCCCCAGTAGACCACTGGGTTGATAGGCCGGAGGTGGAAGCACGGCAACGTGTGTAGCTGACCGGTACTAATAGGCCGAGTGGCTTGGCTTCTTCTTAACGATCTTATTCGCGTCCACTGTGCGGTTCCCGAGATGCGGTCGGCGTGCCCGGCTCCGCCTGGCGGAGCGGTCGCGTTGGCAACATCTCCATAGTGTTTCGGTGGCCATGGCGAAGGGGAAACACCCGGTCCCATTCCGAACCCGGAAGTTAAGCCCTTCAGCGCCGATGGTACTGCGCGGGGGACTGCGTGGGAGAGTAGGACGCCGCCGGACATTTTCCCGCTGAGGGCCGTTACCGTTAGGTAGTGGCCCTCAGCGCGTTTGTGCTGCAATCGATGACCTGAGGTACGTAATAGTGGAGGATCCGGTGGCCGGGAGTGCGGGCAATTCAGCGTCGGGTGCGTCGGCGGGCAAGTCCCGCCGGGCGCCAGGCGGCCGCGGCTCCGGCAGCGCCGGGAAAGCGGGCGGCAGCGCTGGCCGGTCGGGCGGGGGCGCCGCCAAGGCTGGCCGTGGCACCAGGCGGCCGGGTGCCAGCTCGGCCCGGTCGGGCGGGACCTGGCCAGGTAAGCCGGGCCGGTCCGGCTCCGCGGCCGGCCGAGGACAAGGCAGCACCGGTCGCGGAGGCTACGGAAGCAGCAGCGGTTCTGACCAGGGCGGGGGTTCGGGCCGCTGGTCCGAGCGTCCTGAGAGCGGTTCGGCACGCCGGGGCGGTGCTGCCGGACGGACTGGCTCGTACGGAGCCCGCCCGCCCGGCGATCGCGAGAGCGGCGGGGCGCCGCGCGCGCCGCGATCCGGCCGCCCGCAGGCGGAGCGCGGATACCAGGGCGAGGGCTACCAGGGCAGCGGCCGGAACACGGGCGAACGCGGCTACCGCGGTCCAGGTGACCGGTACCGCAGCAGCGAGCGCGGCGACGGGCCAGGTACGGAGGACAGGGGCTACCGCGGCTCAGGCCGCAGCGGCCAGGCGCAGGCCGGCAGCCGGGGATACCCCCGTCGTGACAGCGGTGGTCCGCCAGCGAGCGGGGGGCGGAGGTACCCGGGCCGCGATGCCGGCGAGAGCACTGACCGCCCGTACCGGCGGCGCGATGCCGGTGACCGGCCAGTCACCGGGGGCCGGGACTACCCGCCGCCCCGTGACGGCGGCTCGCAGCGCGGGGACCGTCCCTACCAGCGGCGCGATGCCGGTGACCGGCCAGCCGCCGGGGGCCGGGGCTACCCGCCCCGTGACGGCGGCTCGCAGCGCGGGGACCGTCCCTACCAGCGGCGCGATGCCGGTGACCGGCCAGCCGCCGGCGGCCGGGACTACCCGCCGCCCCGTGACGGCGGCTCCCAGCGCGGGGACCGTCCCTACCAGCGGCGCGATGCCGGTGACCGGCCAGCCGCCGGCGGCCGGCGATACCCGCCCCGTGACGGCGGCCCAGAGACCGGCGAGCGCCAGTACCAGCGACGTGACGGCGCGGGAACGGGAACAGGCGACCGCGGCTACCGGGGTCCCGCATCCGGCGACAGGCCGGATCGCCGGAACTCGGTAGCGGACCGCTCTGGCCGATCGGAACGCCGGCCCGACTGGCAGCCGCGTGGCCAGCGGCAATCTGACTCCGGTGCCTCGGGGAGCGGAACTCGCCGCCCGGCCGAGCGGTCCGGCTGGGAAGGCGGCCCAGCCGATCGAACCCGCAGGGGACCAGGAGCACCTTCGCGTGCTGGCACGGGCGCTGCGCCGTCACGCGGTCGTGGCGCCCAGGGCGCGCCGCGGGGGACCCAGCGTGACGGGGGTGGCTCGCGTCCGCCGGCCGGCTCCCGTGCGTCGTACGGCCAGGCTCGCGACTCTGGCTGGCGGTCACCCCAGGGCGATCGTGACCACAGCGGCCGGCCAGCCGGCCCGCGTCAGCCTGATGTGCGCCACCCTGACCTGCCGGCCAGCATTACGGCCGACCAGCTGGACCCGGAGGCGCGCGACGAGCTCCGGACCCTGCCCGGCGACCTCGCTGACGCGGTCGCCCGGCTGCTCGTGGCCACGAGCCTGGCTGAGGACCCGGACCGGGCCTACCAGTACGCCGAGGCCGCCCGCGGGCTTGCCGCGCGGGTCGGGATCGTCCGCGAGACCTGCGCCATTGCCGCCTACCAGGCAGGCAACTGGACCGCCGCGCTGGCCGAGTTCCGGGCCGCGCGCAGGCTCACCGGCCGGGCCAGCTACCTGCCGCTGATGGCGGACTGCGAGCGGGCGCTGGGCAGGCCTGATCGCGCCCTCGACATCGTCACCGGCCCAGAGGCCCGTGCCGCCGACCGTCCGACCCAGCTCGAACTGAAGATTGTCGAGTCGGGGATCCGCCGGGACCAGGGCCTGCCAGAAGCGGCAGTCGTGGCTCTCCAGGTTCCGGAGCTCAGCGACCGCCGGAGCCGGCCAGGATCGGCTCGTCTCCTGTACGCCTACGCTGATGCCCTGCTCGACGCAGGCCGCGAGGAGGACGCGCGGGAGTGGTTCGGCAAGGCCGCCGCCGCAGACTCCGATGGCGAGACTGACGCCGCCGACCGGGTGGACGAGCTGGACGACTTCATCCTCGACGACCTGGAGTTCGACGAGAATGCCGAGGCGGACGAGGGCGAGGGCGAGGATGGCCCGGCGGGCGAGCCCGACGAAGCCAGGGCTGAGCATGTTCCTGCGGACGAGGCTGAGCATGTTCCTGCGGACGAGGCTGAGTCTGCTGATTCTGACCTGCCGGGCCTGGCATCAGGCCATGATCCCGAAGGCTGACGCGTGACCGGCGGGCTCCCGGGCCTCGCGCCCAGCCACTTCAGCTCCTCAGCCGCAGCTTCCGGCCATCCTCCAGCCGTCAGGATGGCTCGGTCTTGTCCAGCCAGCGCATGATGCCGGCCACGTTGGCCACCGTGCCGCTGATCCGCTCGTATTTCACCGCGAGCGCCGGATCCGCGTCCTCGGCCAGGATGGCATAACGCTGCCGGGTCCGCTCGGCCACCATCGCCGCGGCGTGATCGAGGTCCATCCCCGCGCCGCGCGCGCGCCGCGTCTCCTCGACCCAGACGCTGATCTCGGCCGCGGACCGCTCCAGCGCTTCCGCCACGGTGCTGACCGGCCCGTAGTGGCTGAACAGCAACCGGGTCGGCTGCAGGGCCGCGAAGGTCCGCAGCGAGTTCAGCGCGACCTGCAGGTCGAAGTCGGGCGGCGGCGTCGCCGGGCGCATGTCGCCGGTCTCCTGCACGTAGATGCCGGCCGCGTCCCCCACGTAGAGGTCGCCGCTGAGCGAGTCGATCAGTCCCACGTGATGCCTGGCGTGCCCGGGCGAGTAGTGGCTCTCCAGCCGCCGGCCGCCGCCGAGGTCGACCACCCCGGTGCGCTCCACCGTGCGGATCCGCTCGGGCGGTGTCGGCAGCAGCGTGCCGAACAGCACGTCGAGCTGGTCCCCGTAGACCATCCGGGCGCTGGCCATCAGCCTGCTCGGGTCGGCCAGGTGCCGTGCGCCGAGCTCATGCACCACCACCTGCGCCGCGGGGAACATGGTCGCGATGTCTCCGGTGCCGCCCGCGTGGTCCAGGTGAATGTGCGTCACCACGACGGTGGCCAGGTCATCTGGCCCGACGCCAAGCGCCGCCAGTGCATCCCGCACGACTGGCGCCGACGGCCCGGTGCCGGTCTCGACCAGGCAGGGCCGGTCGCCGCGGATCAGGTATCCGGCGGTAATGCCTTCGTACCCGGCCATCCGGGTGTCGATCTGGTACACATCGTGGCCAAGTTCGGTAATGACATCGTTCACGGCGAATGCGGGCGCGGCGTCCTCCATGACCACATCGTCTCAGGTCTGCCGCCAGGCCGGGACATGCCCAACGCAGGCCCGGCGCCCCGCGGCAGGGCCGGATGCGTTGTTCAGCCCTGAGCGAACATCCGCATGACTAGCCCCATGCGCGGCTTAGGGCCGAACGAGGTCGATTTCCTCGGCACCGTATGGCCGCGCGCGGCGAGCCCGTAGATGTCAGCCGCCCGCATAGGGTTCCCGATCACCGCCGTGCCGCCCGGCGGCGCTGCGGCAAGGCGGACAGCGGCTGCCGCGTCATGCACGGCCAGCACGCCCGGCTCGTCATCGCCGATCCCCCAGAGCCGGGCCAGCAGCACGTCCCGCAGTACGGCGGCGGGAAGCCGCCGCCACAGCGGCAGGCAGTCGGCGGCTATGCACGCCTCGACCAGCGCCGGGTCCGGGTCGGTCAGCAGGTAAGCCCGCTCGCCGCCGGTCAGCAGAAAGGCCACGCCGTGCTCGCCGGCGGCGGCCAGCTCACCGAGGGCGGCCTCCAGCTCGGCTGCGCCGCCGGGCAGCTCGCGGACCTTGAAGCCGCTGGCCGCCAGCATCACGGCGCTTTCCGGGTTCAGGTCGGCGACGACCCGGTGGATGGCGCCCACGCGGGGCGGGTACGCGGCGGCGTCCACCAGCAGCGCGAGCCCCCGGTCCCACGGCTCCTCTCCGGCCGCGTCCTGCCCCGCTGCCCGATGGCCGGCCGCGTCGTGCCCCGCTGCCCGATGGCCCGCCGCATCCTGGCCGGCCGCGGCCCGCCGGCGAGCCTGCAGCTGCAGGTACGCGCAGTAGCGATGATGCCCGTCAGCGATGAAGGCGGTCCGGGCGGCCAGGTCGGCGGCCACGGCTGCCAGCTCGGCGTGGTCGGTGATGGCCCAGAGCCGGTGCCGCAGCCCGTCCGTTGTCACGGCCTCGGCCAGCGGCTGCCGGGTGAAGGCTGCTTCCTCGACGATCCGGGTCGCGGCGCCGTCCGGCGAGCCGTGATAGAGCAGGAAGATCGGCTCCAGGTTGGCCTGCGTCGCCTCCATCAGCTGGCGCCGGCCGGCGATGGGACCCGGCGCAACGCCCTCATGCGGCCACACCACTCCCGCATCCAGCGGAACGAGCCCCAGCGCGCCGATCAGGCCCCGCTGCACTCGCTGTCCGGGCGGGGGGAAGGACATCTGCTCGTAGACATACAGGGCGGGCTCGGGATCGGGCGCCAGGATCCCGTCCGCCAGCCAGCTGGCCAGCTCGTCGGCCACCTGGTGGTAAGGATTGCCGGGCAGGGCGTCCTCCGCTCGGGGCAGGATCAGCCGGATCACGTTGTGCGGGTCCGCCGCCAGGAAGTGCTCCTCTTTATCGTGCGCTATGACGTCGTACGGTGGAGAAGTGACCTCGGCGAGCCCGCTCACCCGGTCCTCGACATAACGGACGCCACGAAACGGCGCCAGCGAGAGGCAGCAGCCGCCTGCACCTGCTGGCTCCTGGCCGGACGGAAGGATCTGCACATATGTCTGAAGGACCAGGGAAGGCCCATGATTCCCGGCGGCCGGAAGAGCTTTCGTCACCGGACGTTCATCAGCAGTCCAGCTCGGGAGGAGGAAATCAGGCCGGGCAGGAGCCGGCCCAGCCGGGAGCAGCCAGGGGCGGCACGGCCAGCCGGGCGGTCGCGGGCGAGGACACCTATAGCTTGTACCGGCGCGGCCTTGAGCTGCTCCAGAGCGGCAGCGCGGCGGCGGCCGCCCAGCTGCTGGAGCGGGCGGCCGTGGCCGAGCCGCAGTCCCGCAGCGTGCTGGAGGCGCTGGCCAGGGCGCAGTTTGACGCGGGCCGGTACGCGGCGGCCGCGGGCAGCTTCCGGCAGATCGTGGAGGCCAGCCCAAGCGACGACTACGCCCAGTTCGGCCTGGGCCTGGCGCTGGCTCGCACCGGGGACCCCGGCGCCGCGGCCGAGCACCTGGCGCTGGCCGCGGCGATGCGGCCGAACCTGCGGCACTATACGGATGCACTCCGCAACGTGCGGGCAACGCTGAGCGCACGGCGACGTCTGAGGGAAGGCACAGCAGATTGACTCGAAACGAACCCCCCGCCCCTCAGCCCGCCGCGCAGGCCGGCGCCGCCGGGCCCGGCCAGGACCCGGAATCGGAGCCGGATCCCGCCCGGCTCCAGCAGCATGGCCAGCAGCAGGGGCAGTACCACGCTGACCCTGATCAGGGCCGTGACTTTCCCCGCGGCAGCGCTGACCCGCTCTGCGCGGCCTACGACGCTGCCCTGCTGGACCTCGACGGCGTCGTCTACCTCGGCGGCCAGGCCATCCCGGGTGCCGCCGACGCGCTCGGCAAGGCCAGGGGCCAGGGGATGCGGCTCGCGTTCGTGACCAACAACGCGTCCCGCTCGCCGTCGGCCATTGCCGGCCAGCTCACCGGCCTCGGCGTGCCCGCCGAGGCCGGTGACATCGTGACGTCGGCCCAGGCCGCGGCGCGGCTGCTGGCCGGCCGGCTGCCGCCTGGCGCACCCGTCCTGGTCGTCGGCGGCATCGGGCTTCGCCTCGCGCTGCGGGAGCGCGGCCTGCGGCCGGTGTCGGCCGCGGCCGAGAAGCCGCTAGCCGTGGTGCAGGGGTACGCGGGGGATATTAGTTACGGAATGCTCGCCGAGGCGGCCGTGGCGATCAGATCGGGGGCCTGGTACGTCGCCTCCAATGCGGACGCGACCCTGCCCTCGCCGCGCGGCCCGCTGCCCGGCAACGGCTCGCTGGTGCAGCTGCTCGTGACCGCCACCGGCCAGCTGCCGGTGGTGGCGGGCAAGCCCGACCCGCCGCTGCACGCGGAGGCGCTGCGGCGCACGGGCGCCCGCCATCCGCTGGTCGTCGGCGACCGGCTGGACACCGACATCGAGGGAGCCGTCCGCGGCGGGGCGGACAGCCTGGTGGTGCTGACCGGGGTGACCCGCCCCGCTGACCTGGTCCTCGCCCCGGCCGGGAGGCGGCCCGCCTACATCGCCCGTGACCTCGACGGGCTGCTCACCGCGCATCCGGAGGTGACCAGCTCGGGGGCGGCGCGCGAGTGCGGCGGATGGACCTGCCGGCCTGCCGGATCCGGCGGGCTGGAGCTGACCGGAGCGGGTGACCCGATCGACGGGCTGCGTGCCCTGTGCGCGGCCGCCTGGTCGGGGGCGGGCAGCCCGGACGGCCCGGAAGGGCCGCACGGGCCGGACGGCGTGATCACCCGGCAGGCGGCGCAGCAGGCGCTCCGGGTGCTGCACCTGGCGGGCTGAGATCAGCCTCCAGTAGTACCCGGAATAGCCAAGCGGCGGACGCGGCGGCGAGCGCCGCTGCAGCAGACTGGTTCCGGCTGATCCGCTGACCGACGGACCTGCCGGAAGGGATACGACAATGATCGAGGCACGGGGCCTCACCAAGCGATACGGCGACACGCTGGCCGTCGACAATCTGTCGTTCAGCGTTGCGCCGGGGAAGATCACCGGTTTCCTCGGCCCGAACGGGGCCGGGAAGACCACGACCATGCGGCTGATCCTCGGCCTTGACCGGCCGACGAGTGGCAATGTCACGATCGACGGGAAGCCATTCGAGAAGCTCGCCTACCCGATGCGGGAGGTCGGCGCGCTGCTGGACGCCAAGGCCGTGCACGGGGGACGCAGCGCTTACAACCACCTGCTGTGCCTGGCTCAGGTCAGCAACCTGCCCTCCCGCCGGGTCGGCGAGGTGCTGCAGCTCGTCGGGCTCAGTGCGGTGGCGAAGAAGCGGTCCAAGGGCTTCTCGCTCGGCATGGGCCAGCGGCT
>Ga0208686_1000679_pt1 | contig 15526 bp, 17 predicted proteins | sample June2015DPH_6_50_FD_184694 | JGI IMG/M metagenome (GOLD analysis project Ga0208686, IMG submission 184694) | Peatland microbial communities from SPRUCE experiment site at the Marcell Experimental Forest, Minnesota, USA - June2015DPH_6_40... | ecosystem: Environmental > Terrestrial > Soil >... | reverse complement strand
CGTACTGACCAGCAACGAGGAACGCCGGTTGGGCGATCCCATCCGCCGGCGCAGCCTCTACGTGCGCGTCGAGCATCCTACGCCAGCCCGCGAAGCGGAGATCATCGCCAGCCGCACGCCCGACGCGGACGAGAGATTCCATCAAGAAATGGCGGGCATTGCGCTTTCGTTCCGCAATTATTCCCTCGAAAAGCCGCCGTCGGTCTCGGAGATGATCGACTTCGCCAACGCACTTCGGTTGCTTGGCACAGATCACGTGACGGAAGACCTGCGCGACGTGCTGTTGCCGTTCCTGGCGAAGACGGAGAAGGACCGCCGTCACCTGCTCTTGCGCGAAGGGTTCAAGAGCCTGCTCGACGATGGCGCGCGGTTCGCCGCCAGGCTCACAGTTCCGGAGGCGACGGAATGACTAAAAGAATCCTGCCTCTCTTTCTTCTGTTCTTTGCCACGCTGCCTTGCGCTCGTGCGCAGCCGGACGCATCGCAGGCGGAACGATACGTTCGCCGGTACGCGGCGCATTACCGCGTCCCGCCGGAGTTGATCGCCGCGTTGATAGACGTTGAATCGCGCTGGAATCCGCGCGCCATCTCGGACAAGGGCGCAATGGGGCTGATGCAACTGATGCCGGCGACGGCGCGGCGCTACGGAGCCATTCATCCGTTCGAAATAGAAGAAAACATCGCCGCTGGCACGCGCTACGTGACCGCGCTGATGTGGGAGTTTCACGGCGACATGAGGCTGGTCTCGGCCGCCTATTACGCGGGCGATCGCTGGATCCAAGTAAAGCAGTTGAACTACAACAGCCCGGATGTCGTGGCCTACGTCGAGGCCGTGCGGCAGCGGTACACGATTCGCAGACGCGCATCGACTAATGCGCGAAGGAGGTAGGGGGGATGAGACATTTCGAAGTGTTCCTGGCTATGGCGTTGCTTCCACTGCCGGTGCTTGCAGCGGATCACGCTGTGCCGGCGCGGGTCGCCACGCTCACGATTGATCCGAGAGAAGTGACGATCCTGCATTTGCGCCCGGAGTTCGAGTCGTCGATCCGGATGCCCGAGGATGTCACATCCGTGATCCTGGGCAGTCCGGGCGAGTTCAAGGCAGAGCATAACGAGGGCGAGCCGCAGTATGTCTACGTCAAGCCCATTACCAAGGAACCTGCGCAATCGAATCTGCTTATCGCAACAAAATCCGGCCAGCACGTGACGATCGAGTTGATTAGTGCGGGTACAAACGCCGCAAGCGACACGCCACCGGTAGACTTCCTGATCGAATACCGCACGTCGCGCAGTTTTCTGGTTGCTGGCGATACGCCTGGACCGATAGCGCAGAAGACCACGGACAAAGGCCTGGAGCGGAAGACGAATTCGCGCGCCGCTGAACGATCATCCGGCGCCGGCGATGCGCCCAGGTCGGCTATCGATGAAGTGTTCGCGCAACAGGCGCAGATCAATGCTCCCGAGTGGACGAGGTGGGAGGGCCGCCAGATCGAAACATCTGTCGGCCAAGTCCGGCAGTGGAAGAACGAGACGGTGGTCGCTTACTCGATCTTCAACAACTCGGAAGCCTCGGTCGAGATTGTGCCGCCACAGATCCAGATTACCGGGCGCAAACCGGACAAAAAGAAATCGAAGAAGAGTAAGGGCATTCTCTCCGACCAGATGGAGATACGCGATTACAAGCTCAGCACGACGAGGTTGGAGCCGGGAACGCGCGCCGACGGCGTGGTCATCTTCGACCGGCCCAATTTCAAAGAGTCCACCGAACAACTTTTTCTCCAGATAGCGCAAGCGGATCAGGTCGACCGGCCGATTCTGATCCGGCTTCCGTTCACTCCACCAATTTCATCCGACAACCAGTAGAAAGGGGCAATCGACTATGAGCATCAACGACAGCATCGGAAACAGCACCATTGGCTCGACTGCTCCGGCTGAAGGCACTGCGGAGCCGGGCGTATCTCAAGGAATCGGGATCGATCTAGAACAGCCTGCGGAAGGTTCGTCAGCATTTGCAATGCGGACAAGCAAAAGCGGCTCGGAAGGATTGAGCAAAGGAAAACTGCTTTCCCTCGGTGGTGGGCTTGCGGTAGCGGTTCTCTTCTTCATCATTACGGCAATCGCAGGCCATGCGCCCAAGAAACAGATTGCGGCAAAGCCACAGGCACAGCAACAGAAACAAGCCGAAACGAAGCCGGCCAAAGGCAGCGTCACGCCTGTTATGGACACTGTGCGTACCACCACGCCAGACAATTCTGGCGGCCAGCTTGGCCCAAGCGACATCCGGCGGACACGCGCATTGACAGGTCAAAAGGTACCAAACTCGATTTCAGATTCCACTAATCGGCCTGCTGCGGCAGAGCAACGAGCCGGGCGAACGCTGGCGAGCGTGCCGACCTTCGAGCAGACACAACAGAAGTGGGAAGATCCTGCGCCTTACGGCGAAGCGACAAACCAGCCTGCCGTGCAGAACCAGCAGCAAAATGCACTGAAGGAGCCATCGCTCGTCTTTGTGCGAAGCGTGACGCAGAGTTCAGCCGGGACACTTTCAAATACGAGCGCCGGTGGCGATGCGACGCCGCGACTCGACCTCACGCCTGGAACACGGATTGAGGCGAAACTCGAAACGCAGATCTCAAGCGCGGTATTGACGCCGGTCGTCGCCGTGGTCGAGTACACCTATGCGATCGGCGACAGGATCGTCATACCAGCTGGTGCGCGCGTTTACGGATCGCTCCAGCAGGCCGATCGCAGCGGGCTGGTCAGCGTGAAGTTCGACGAGGTCGAATTGCTGGACGGCGTCAGAGAGAACATCGAAGCCGTGGGCATTCGAGTTCAACGGCATGATGTTGTTGCGTCCTTCAATCGCAGATAGATTCACAGCGAGGTCTCCTTCGATGGAGAATGTGCAGCATTTGACGGTTGCGCATCCCGTGCAAGCCTATGTCCCGAAAATGCAGTCCGAGGGACATGTTTTTGACTACGCTGCGGACTGCGGATGACGGTGCGCACAGCTTTGGCGCTTACTAGAAATGGTCGACGTCTACGATCGCCTGGGCAAATGCCTGGGGCGCCTCTTGAGGCAAATTGTGCCCGACACCTCCGGTGATGATCCGGTGCGCGTACTTGCCGGAGAATTTCCTGGCATAGGAACTGGCATCCGGGTGCGGTGCGCCATTCGCATCGCCTTCGAGAGTGATAGTGGGCACAGCGATGACCGGCCCTTCGGCAAGCCCCTTTTCTAGACTGTCGTATCTCGGCTCGCCTTCAGCCAGACCGAGCCGCCAGCGGTAATTGTGGATCACAATCTTGACATGATCCGGGTTGTCGAATGATGCTGCGCTCCGATCAAACGTGGCGTCGTCGAATGCCCACTGCGGCGAAGCGACTTGCCAGATGAGCTTCGCAAACTCGCGCCTGTATCTCTCATACCCGTCCTCACCGCGTTCCGTGGCAAAGTAAAACTGGTACCACCATTCGAACTCAGCCTTGGGCGGCAGCGGAGTTTTGCCGGCTGCCTGGCTGCCGATCAGATAACCGCTCACAGAGACGAGGGCCTTGCAGCGTTCCGGCCAGAGCGCGGCTACGATGTCAGCCGTTCGCGCACCCCAATCAAAGCCGGCGATGATCGCCTTTTCGATCTTGAGGGCGTCCATCAACGCGACGATGTCGAGAGCGACGACCGATTGCTGACCATTCCGAAGCGTTTCACTGGAAAGAAAGCGCGTCGAGCCATAGCCGCGCAAATGAGGGACGATCACTCTGTATCCCGCTGATGCCAGCAATGGGGCAACGTCCACAAAGCTATGAATGTCGTAGGGCCAGCCATGCAGAAGAATCACAGCTGCGCCATTGGCCGGACCAGCTTCTGCATAACCAATGTTAAGGAGGCCAGCGTCAATCTGCTTCATCGAGGCGAACGATGTGTTCGTCCCCGGCTTGATCGCCGGAAAATCCGACGGGTCTGTCTTGGGAACGGGCCGGCTCTCGCCCGCGAAGAGCGCGCTCGGTGCGAGCAACGCTGCACCCGCTGATAGTCCGGCGATGGTGAAATTGCGACGGGACATTACGATTGACTTCGTTTGCTTCATGGCGATTTTCTCCTTGATCCTGCGTGTAACCATTCCCCACAAATCGTGCGATGTTGGCGTCAGTGAAGGTTTTGGGGTGTACTTCCGCTCGGAATTGTGAAGGTAACAACTTGCTGATCGAGGGGCCGATGGTTTGCATTGACCAGTTGGATCAGAACCTTGTGCGGTCCGGGCGCGAGGCCATTGATGATGATCGGTACGCCGCTCGCGTCTGCCCAGTGCCAGGTGGCGTCATCGACCGTCACATGGATGTGCCCAACCCGTGGAGTCACGGCAAGTGCGGCAGGCCCGAATACCGGCAAGATGTGCAGATTCTCCGCGTGATAGGTAAGAAACAGAACGCCACGCGACAGCGGCTCGGCCTTAGGAGCGTCGACGATGAGCTTTGCGGGTGGTTCGCTCTGAGGAGGCTCAACAGCGGCCATGCCATGGGTTGCGTGCAGGTCCTTTGCGGCGGATGACGCGGCGTTTGGCGGCTCAGGCACCGTGAACTCGACGGAGCCTTGATCGAGCAGTTGGTGGTTCGCACTTTCCAGTTGAATCAGGACCCTATGCGGCCCGGGCAGCAGGCCGTTCAGAATCACGGGCTCTCCGCTTGCATCGACCCAGACCCACGATGCATCGTCGACCGACACGTGGATGTGTCCGACCCGCGGAGAAACGGCAAGCGCGGCCGGTCCGAACACCGGCGCCATGTGCAGGTTCTCCGTACGATATTGAATCACTACAAGGCCATGCGACAGGGGTTCGGCCAGGGGCGGATCGATGACGATTTTAGCCGGTGGTTCGTTTTGAAGCGGCTCGACAGCCGCTGCCCCACGCACCTCCCTGGCGGTTTGCGCAGCGCCTGACCCAGCAACCAATAAGGCGATGATGACCGGCACACTCAACCACTTCGAGCGGCTTTGATGGATTCGGCTTTGCATCCCACTAGATTGTCTTTGCTTCATTTCTTTTCTCCTTTTCAATTGGATTGCTCTTCGAGAGCGCTCCAGTGTGTAACACAGTTACGGTTAAGCCAGAGGCGCAAAGTCAAATCTGTTGGACGATGGTGTTGGTCGATACCTTGGTATCAGCCACCGGGATCGTCCGTGCGAAGAAGACGGACAATCAGCACCGCCCGGAAAGGGCTGCGCGTTGATTGTCTGCCTGATTGGCTAATGGCCTTCAGGCACGTTGAGATTGGCTCTTACCGCTCGGACCACAAACAGCAAAGGAATGGCAGCGATGGTCAGAACCCCAATGAATCGAAAGCAATCCATAAAGGCAAGAAAACTGGACTGCTTTAGAAGTTCGCGATATACAACAAGTTTGGCTGCTGACATCGCATCCACACTTGAATATCCTTTCTGCATCAGGTAGTCGGAAACAGCTGCGACACGCTGCTGAAGGAACTGCGATGCCGGCGCAAGACTGGAGGAAAGTCGCTCCTGATGAAAATTCATCCGCCTCTCGCTAACAGTGCCAATCATGGCGATTCCAAAGCTTCCTCCCCAGTTCCGGAAGAGATTGGTAAGACTTGAAGCCTTGTTGTTTTGATCGGGGCGCAGCATCGAGTAAGCGATGATATTTACCGGCACAAAGAAGAATCCGTAACCAACTCCCTGAAACACTCGCCCCCACGCATAGTGTCCGCCATTGGTATCAAGCGAGAGGGTGCTGAAATACCACATTGCTGCCGCTACAGTGCAAAGGCTAAGCGCGATCATTGTTCGCGGCTGGATCAGACGACGCTGAATCAGTTGTGCGGAGACGGGCGCAAGCACTGTGATAACAAGGGCCCCCGGACCCAGGACTAGCCCGGCATCTGTCGCTTTGTAACCGTAGAGAGATTGCAGGATCTGAGGAACCAGTACTGTCGTTCCGAATAGCCCGATTCCAAACACAAAGAACAAAATGCTCGCAATTGCGAAGTTGCGATTCTGCAGCATGCGAAAGTCAATCACTGGATATCGGCTGTTCAACTCCCATACAACTGTGGACACCCACCCCACAACCGCAATCCCTAAAAGCCAGCATATGAATGCGCTACCAAACCAATCTTCGATCTGACCGCGATCCAGCGCAATCTCCAGCGCAGCAGAAGAGAGGACGATGAGTGTGATTCCAATTCCATCGACCGATAGTCTCCCGCCTATGCGCACACTGGCTCGCTCCGCGACAAATGAAGGAGGATCATGCAACAACTTCCTCGACAGAAGCAGGGCAATCAGGCCGATAGGGACGTTAATGAAGAAAATCCAGCGCCAACTATAGTTGTCGGTAATCCACCCACCCAGGACCGGACCGACTGCCGGGGCCGTAACCAGGACCACCGTATAGAGAGCGAACGCGGAAGCACGTCTCTCAGGCGGGAAGGTATCGATCAAGATGGCCTGTGCCACTGGCGCTAGGCCTCCGCCCGCGACTCCCTGCAATACCCGTCCCACCAACATCAATTCCAACGACGGCGCGAGACCGCAGAAGAGCGACATCGCCGTAAAAAGTGCGACACAGATCAGATAGTAGGTCTTTCGTCCAAGGGCACGGCTCAACCAGGCGCTCATAGGCAATATGACCGCGTTTGCGACCAGGTAGGTTGTGAGGACCCAGGTCACCTCGTCATAGCTTCTGCCCAAACCTCCGCCGATGTACGGCAGCGCCACGTTCGCAATGGAAGTATCGAGTAACTCCATAAACGTCGCCAAGGTCACGGTCAGTGCAATGACCCATGGATTGATCGCTAGACGCACCTTGGGTGCCTGTCGTGTTGTGACAGTTGTGGTAGCCAATTCAGTTCTCCGCCAAAATAGTTCCGAGGTTCCGATCGGGATGGACTTCAAGAGATCCGTCGCATGGGATCAGCCGAACGTGAAGTCAAAAGCTTCTACCCCAGAGCCGAGAAACTCGACCTCGAACAGGTGATCCGCGACGGGTTCCGGCTGCCGGATAAGCTGATACAGCCGCTGCTCGGTCACTTTGCCATTGCCTTGATCGTCAATGTCGCTACCGTGAGATGCGCCGGGCAGATGTTCATCAATGAGGACGCGAAATGGAACGGAGGCGCCTCGCACCGCAGGTCCCATGACGAGATGAAGATCGCGGGCGTGAAAGCGGTATGCGATTCGCCCGTTGGCCGTGTTCAGTGCAACCGCTTCTCTGCCGACTGTCCAATCACCCTGCATTGCCCAATGGTTGAGCCCTAACTTCGCGGGGTATCCATAGACATGGCTCTTGTTCAATCGTGCTCCGCCAGGGGATGAAAAATTCTCGGTGAGTTCAAATCCGGCATAGGTTTCAGGAGACTTCAAGCTGCCCCAATCGGCGGGGGCTTCCGCACCTTGGGCATCGATCGAAACAAGTCGATGGGAAATCTCTCCGGCACCGGCCTCGACGAGCAATTGTTGGATGGTCCGTTCCGACTGTTCGTAATCGCCCTCGCCGAATTGATGGTGTCGAATACGCCCCCGTGCATCGACGAAGTGAAGAGTCGGCCAAACCTCATTGTTGAAAGCGCGCCATACCGCATGATCGTTGTCGACCGCAACCGGATAGTCGATCTTCATGGCATTGATCGCCCAGCGGACGTTATCGATGTTCTTCTCGAAAGAGAACTCCGGAGCTTGCACACCAATTACCACCAATCCTTGGGCCTTGTACTTTTCGGCCCATGCACGAACGTATGGGAGTACGCGCAGGGAGTTAATGCAGGTATAGGTCCAGAAATTGACGAGCACGACCTTTCCGCGTAGCTCCCTCATTTGCAACGGCTGTGAATTGAGCCATGCGGACCCGCCCGCGAGGGAAGGCGACTCGCTATCGATTGCGAACTGCGCTGCCGCTGAACCGACAATTCCTAATTGAGCAGCGGCAATCGACATTGCCGCGGCGCGAAGAATGCGGCGACGATCTAGGTTGATTTCGTTGGGCATAGTCTCTCTCCGATCAGGAAATGGTTCTGCCGATCGACACCGGCAGACCACATCCGTGACAGATCCGGCTTATCGTCTTCCTCCGATCAGCTCGTCAAACGTTGATGGCGTAACGAGCCGCTGCATGCATTCGAGACAAATTGGGGCCGAGTGCCTTGCGAGCTTCCTCGAACTTTTTCCAATCGCCCAGGTTGGGCAACGAAGGGATGGTGATCAATTCGCCCTGGTCCAGACCTGCGAGGGAAGCATCGACCATCTCCTCAGCCGACATGACGATCTCTGCGGGAAGATTATGGACGGGCAAATTGGCGCGGTCCCAAAACTCAGTGCTGGTGGCCCCGGGCAAAACAGCCTGCACCTGGATACCCTTGTCCTTGACCTCGTTATAGAGGGATTGCGTGAGATTGACCACGAATGCTTTGGTGCCGCTGTAGACGCCGTTGAGCAATTCGGGGCTGAGGGCGACGACGGAAGCGATGTTGATGATGAGCCCTTTGGAGCGCTCCAGGAAACCCGGCAGGGCCGCGGATGTGAGGCGCGTCAAAGCGGTAACGTTGAGTTGGATCATGTTGTCCATGTCGTCGACATTGGAGTCGATCAACTTGGCAACGCCGCCGAAACCCGCATTATTGACCAGGGCTGTGATTTCGCTGTCCGAGCGCAGGCGATCTTCGACGCGCTTGAGATCAGCCTTGACGGTGAGGTCAGCGGGTAGAACTTCGGCATTACGATCGGTCTTTGCAGCAATATCGTTTGCCAAGTTGGTCAACCGCTCCCGGTCGCGGGCAACCAGGATGAGGTTGTAGCCTCGCTGGGCAAGACGGTGGGCATAGACGGAGCCGATGCCTGTGGATGCTCCGGTGATGAGTGCGGTACCCGGCTTCGAAGGTTTCGACATAGTGGGTCTCCTCTGAGTTGCTGAAATGTGTCCATCAATCGGACTCATTACATCAGAGTAGACCGGTCGGTCTAGCGATTCAGAATTTGTGCAATTCGTAAGAATCTCTTCTTAGCGCTTCAGCAAGACGTTGAAAGCAAAGTGCAGAAAGTTCTCCAGTGGCTTGCTGGAGCGGTCCGCCTTTGACCGAAGGAGAGCGCCTTCGTAGCTATTGAGGAGGAAAGATGCCAGTTCCTGGGGTTTGCTCGATTTGGCTAGCTCTCCGCGGTCGATTGCCTCCTGGAGGATGTCGGCGATCGCCGTTTGCCAATTCGAGAAGGACACGTGGAGCAGAGATTGGATCGAATCGCTGTGGTCTGCCATCTCCAGGCTGAGGTTTGCCAGCATGCAGCCGCTAACAGTAGCCGCGGGCCCATAATTAGCCATGAGTTCCTCGAAGTACCGCCGCAGGCGCTTGAGCGGCGCGGCCTTGCCGTCGCGTAGAATCTTTTCTGCGCGTTCGTTTTCCCCCCGAACGTAAAGATTGAGCACCTCCTTTGCGAAGGCCTCTTTGCTGGCAAAGTGGTGATAGAACGATCCTTTTGGCACGCCGGCCTCGTCGAGGATTTCTTTCACGCCCGTGGCCGCGTAGCCCATGGCATGAATGCGCCGCAGTCCAACTTGAAGAAGATGCTCCCGCGTGTTCCGAACTTCCATTTTCTCCCTCTTCGTCAATTCTCACATTCGATAGACCGACCAGTCTATTCGATTCAGATTTCGCACAGAAGATTCCCTTGTTGGCACAGAGTTCATGCCAAATATCGTGAGTTTTGGCGGAGCTGCGTGTTCTTTCGGCAAGCCTGGCTAGTCGAGGCTGCTGGCTGATTCTTGGCGGGTTTGCCGTCAAGGGTGCATGGGTGGGAGAAACTGGTTGGCGTGCCGACTGAAATGGTGTGGGGATCACATTCATCGCCTACCCATTCGCTCGTTTCCTCCCGCTGTCCGTAGTTGGCATAGAGCCTTAAAGTTCTCGTCGAAAGTATTCAAACAAAGCCCACCCGACCAGCGCAGAGACAATGGCGATCGAGAAATTCGTACCCGTGACGATATCGCTCAAGGCGAACGTTATACTCTTCCCTCTTCCATTCGTCTTGGTGAATTCCCCCATCAGGAGATTTGAATAATAGAGAAAGACGATAAACACAATTTCAATCACTGCCCGAAATAGCAGGGTTAGGCGGCGACGGTTTGTTGGTTCCTGATGCATCGATGAATGATACCAACGTTTCCTTCGTGGTGCCGCGCGGCTGTGTCGCCTGATCCGAGTGATGACCAACGATACAATGGAGACTTGATCGTGGGACGCGACGGTTTGAGAAGGACGTGGACCGCAAGGATTCACCTAAATCTGCGCGAAGACTATTTGTGTCACAGAGAACAATGAACCATGAGCGGTTCGGAGTTGCCCGGCAGACGAGAGGTCCAAGGCGCGTGACCTGCCGCGAAAGCAAGTCCCAAGAGCAAACTACTGCTTCAAGTTGATTCAGAACTGAACCATGATTGCCAGAATTGTGGCGGTCTGGTCGGTGCGCAGGTCGGGCCACCAAAGGGCTTTTAGACCACCCGCCCCGTTGTTCAGTCCGAGGCCGACGCAGTTCGATATCGCCTGTGCTTGCCCGGTCGCATACCCCAACGCAATCCCGGCTGGAGTCGGCACGTAGCCAACACCTGAGTCTCCGCCTGCGGCACACTGGTAGTCGGCTGGGTTTCCATTGTTGCCACCCGGAGGCGTTATGCCGCCATGCCCGGTCCAGTACGGCACATCGGAATACCGATAGCTTTCCTCCAGGCGAAATGTGATGAACTGCGACGGCATGTAGTCGAAAGTGACTGTGCCGTCATGCATCTTAGCGCGGTCGCCCGCATTCTGGGTGAGTAGGGAGTCCCCGAGGTGGTGGATGCGTTGTTAATCGGCGGTAGCAGAGTCAGGTGGCGACCGGGATTGTTCATCAGGCCACCAATTGCGCTGTATGTGACAATTTGTCAAGTATTGCTGACAATATTTCTTGCCATGCCCACGCCCTTTCACATCGGCGCGTCATCGGAGCGGATGTGGCGTTCACGTTTTGTCTTGGGACATAACGCTGTTCCATTAAATCTTGAAAAGCAGATGCTCCAGCACAGGCCCCAGCGCCAGCACGGGAAGGTAGCTCAATGCCGTCACAATGACCAAGAATGTTGTTAGCAGAGCACCGAACGTGAAGGTGTCGGTGCGCAGAGTTCCACGGGATTGCGGTCTTTCCTTTTGCCGTGCGAACATGCCTGCAAACATCAAGGCGGGAATGGCAAGGCCAAATCGTCCTGCCAACATAGCGATCGCCATGGTGATGTTATAGAAGGGCGTATTGGCGTTGAGGCTGGCGAAGGCCTGACCGTTGTTGGCAAAAGAGGAAGCAAAACCGAAGAGGATCTCGGTGAGTCCGTGCGGACCTGCATTGGTTGTTAGACCAGAGAGTCCGGCTTTCGTGGAGATGGCAATCGCGGTCAGAATCAAGATCGTGACAGGGCCGGTGAGCGCGTACAGCACGATCATCTTGTTTTCGTTTGGCCCAATCTGTTTGCCGAGGTATTCGGGCGTTCGTCCGATCATGAGTCCAGCCAGAAAAACGGCAATGGCAGCCGTCATGATCATGCTGAAGATCCCGGTCCCGAGGCCGCCGAATATCACCTCTCCCAGAAGAAGATTAATTAACAGAACCAACCCGCCGAGTGAAGTAAAGCTGTCGTCCGCTGCATTGGTTGAACCCGTTGCGGTGTTGGAGGTGACAACACCGGCAAGCGCAGTGCCCCCGATTCCGAACCGTACTTCCTTCCCTTCTATGCTGCCTCCAGATAGGAATTGACTTGACCTGGAATCGGCACCATGGAAAAATGGGTTGGTCCGCCTCTCGCTCAAATGCAGTGCAAACAATCCGCCGATAAACAGAAGGAGCATCACCCAATAAAGAAGCCAGCCCTGGCGTACGTTCTTCACCATTCTTCCAAATGTGTTCGTCAAGGCCGCCGGCAAGAGAATGATCGATAACAATTCCAGAAAGTTCGTCAACGACGTGGGGTTTTCGTAAGGGTGTGCTCCGTTGGCGTTAAAGAAGCCACCGCCATTGGTACCCAAATTCTTGATGATTTCCAGTGCAGCGACCGGTCCCTCGGGGATGACTTGGCGCGTTCCTTCAAGAGTGGGGGCAACGACATAATGGTGGAAGTTCATAGGAACTCCCTGCCAGACAAGTAGTAACGATCCTATGAGCGCACCAGGCAACAGAATCCAAAGCAAGCTGCGAGTTAAATCGACCCAGAAATTTCCGAGCGTTGAACAGGATTCGCGCGCAAGTCCTCGAATGAAGGCGATGCCCACGGCCAGTCCCGCGGCTCCAGCAAGGAAATTCTGCGTGCACAGCCCCACCATCTGACTGAAATAGCTCATGGTGTTTTCGCCTGCGTAAGCCTGCCATGTGGTGGTGGTTGAGAAACTGATCGCTGTATTAAAGGATAAGCCCGGAGTAAGCGGTGTAGTTTGATATTCCGGGAAAAACCAGGGAAGGACGTATTGGAACCGGAGGATGGCGTAAAGGAGGAGCGTGCCGATCAAAGTAAAGACAACGAAGGAAACCAAATATTGACCGGCATCCATTTCTACTGAAGGGTCGATCCCCGCGAGGCGATAGATCCATCGTTCCACTGGAACGCATAATCGATCCAACGCTGTTTCTCTTCGGGCAAAGACCCGGTGCAAATATCCACCCAGAGGTCTGACGCAAGCGGTGACGATCACCACAAACAGGAGATACTGAACTGCACTATACACATTCATCGCAATGCCCGTTCCTGGCATTTCGCCACAAGCGGCCTCCCACTATTCTCCGCAGCCGAGCATAAAGATTTTGCGGGGAATGTGGCTTCACACCAAAGTCTCCGCTCGACGGTCATGCTCGCTCCAGAAAATTGGAGCGCTCGTATCAACAGGGCCGAATTGCGATTTAATGGCATGTTCCGCAACCGAGTCTTGTTAACTGAGTCGTTTTCGTCCACTTGTTGCGACCCGCCCCAGGCAAGCTCTAAAGCGTTCAGATGGCAAATTTGCATTGAAAAAGCCGCCAGCGTTCTTACCACGCCCCTTGTTTGCCGCCATACCACCAGACCAGGCCAACTGCAGCAGTGTTTTGATGGTCGGAGGGTGATCCTATGTGGTCAGTCTGAAAATAAGGGCGATTGCTCCAGTCGCGGCGGAACTCGAGAAATCCATCGAATCCATCGCCAAACTTGTATTCATACGTCGCGGTGGCTTCCTTCAGCGCCTGGGTTGTTCCGCTGAACAGCCCCCCACGGTCGGAGAGATATTCACTGCGCGCTGCCAACGAAGCGCGAGATGAAAGAAGATACTGGACGTATGCAGCACCGCCATCCACATGCGACGGCGCCGAGGATTCGCCTGGAGCTGCGTTGGCCCATACACGTTGGATCACATAATCAGCCTCGCCCTGCAGTGTCAGCTTTGGAGTTGCCTGCCAGGTAGCGTACGTATCAAAGATATGCAACTTCCCATTCGGGGCAGGGATGATGGGCGTGAGACACAGCCCAGGCTGCACCGGGACGGGACAATTCGTAGCAGGTGTGACATCGGGGTTCTCTTGGCCGAGATAATAGTTGGTCGTCCATGTGAGAGTCTTCGTAGGCTGAAGGACGTAGCCGAATAGTTCGTCCTTGTAACTGTTCGTCGGCTCAGATTGGTTGGCGCCATTGACAACCCAGTAGTTCAGAGAGAGCTTGTCGTTGACGTGATAAGCGGTGCGCAGCCCAGTATGGTAGAAGGGGAGATAGTAGAAGTAGAAAGACCGCGTATAGTTCATCTGGTCTTTGGTGTAGTTTCCTTCAGCCCCAAGCGAACTGGCCCATTTTCCAAAGTCCACATTGAGCCCTCGACCCACCGGTACTACATATGTACCGTAAGCTTGGAAGATATTTCGATAGATATCCGGACGTGGCTCGTTCACTGGATTGCCTTGCAAGGTCTCCGTCGCTTGGCCAAACTGCAGGTCGAAGCGAACCCCAAATCTTCTTTTGGCCGTAACGTCGGGATCGAGGGCGAAGACGAGATCGGCCTGATTGATGCTGAAGACATTGCCGAGGACGTCGTAAGCGCGAAGATCGTTGGCGCGACCGGGCGGCCTGTTGAAGTTGTATTCATAATAGCCGTCGAGCATATAGTTGATTGTGGCTCCGCCGGGAAGGGTCGTGGGAAGGGTTGACGCCTGGGGCGCGGATGCTGCATCGCTCGGGGCAACAGCCTGGATCGTGGCGGATTGAGTTGTCGTGGATCGTCTGATATCCGCAGTTGCGCTGGCCAACGCTGCGGCGGCTTCCGGTCCACTGGTGCCTCTGAAGGCAGCCTGGTTTGTCAACTCGCCATTCTGCCGTTCGAGCGCGGCTACTCGCGATTGCAGGTCGATGACCATCTGTTTCAGTTGTCCGATTTCATCACCGTTTGACTGTGACAGAGCCGGCGCCGCATGAAAAGTCAGAAGCACGAACACGACCGTAACAGAAACAAATCTGCGAATGGTCATCGTAATGTCCTGCGAAGAGGAGACTCGGGACTGGGAAGATAAGCCGGATAGAGTGTTCTGAATTCTTTTCATGCTACCTCTCGGTTCTACAAAAAGGTTTTCGATTCAGGTATGAATCTCTACCCTTCAAATGGTTATGGAAATTGACCAGGACAAAGAGCATGAAGATCTTTCCGTCTACGCAAAAACGCCCACCACTATTACTGCGGCGTCTTGCGGGTTCCTTCAAGCTTGCTGACAATCACTGTCATCGATGGAAGGATCAGTGTCGGTCCCGAATGAAGTGCAGGAACTGTCGATTCGCAATCGACAAGCCGGTGCAACTCTCGCCACCGATTGGTCTACTTTGGCAACCCGTCCATAGCCAGATTCAATTCCAGTACATTGACGCGGGGTTCCCCTAGCACCCCTAGCTGGCGGCTTGTGATGTGCTGCTTAATGAGCTGGCGGACGCGGTCTTCGTCGATCCCGCGGGCTTTGGCTACACGGGGGAGCTGGAAGAAGGCCGCATCCGGAGTGATGTCGGGATCGAGACCGGAGCCGGACGTCGTGACCAGATCGATGGGCACGGGATGGCCGGGGTTCTCCTTGGACAGTTGGTCGATGGAGCCCTGGATGCGAGTCACAAGGGCCTTGTTGGACTGGGCCAGGTTGGAACCGCCCGAGGCAGTGGCATCGTAGCCGTTGCCGGCGGCCGATGGCCGGGGGTGGAAGTACTTGTCAGAGGTGAAGCTCTGGGCGATCAGCTCGGAGCCGATGACCTGGCCGTCCTTGAGGATGAGGCTTCCGGCGGCCTGGTGGGGAAAAATAACAGCCGCGATGCCGGTGACGAACAGAGGATAGCCCAGGCCCAACAGTACGGTGGTCACGATGGTGAAGAGAATTGAAGTCTTCCAGACGGAATGCACGGTACATCTCCTTTGGGGCGCAGCGCACCCCCTGTGTTTACGCCAGATGCAGCGCTACCAGAAACATGTCAATGGCCTTGATGCCGATGAAGGGCACGATGATTCCGCCCACGCCGTAG
>Ga0208686_1000675_pt1 | contig 15595 bp, 16 predicted proteins | sample June2015DPH_6_50_FD_184694 | JGI IMG/M metagenome (GOLD analysis project Ga0208686, IMG submission 184694) | Peatland microbial communities from SPRUCE experiment site at the Marcell Experimental Forest, Minnesota, USA - June2015DPH_6_40... | ecosystem: Environmental > Terrestrial > Soil >... | reverse complement strand
GACGCGGTTATCGAGACATGAACTATCTGCTGCTGAAGGCGCAGCGCTTAGCCGCGACCAAGACCGAATTCCTCATTCTTCAGAAAGCCGCGTAATATGCATAGTTTTCCAGATTCTTGCGCAGAGCCGGTTTCCTATTGTTCGCGGCCGCCTGCTTCGTGTACGTGAGGTACGCATCAAATCCTTCGAGCTTGCATGTGGAAGAAAGACTTCGGCATGCGCGAGCGTTGGGGCTGATCTGGAGCATCAGTTTCTACGGATCGCCACTTCTCTTTATGGCCTCCCTGTCTGGGCTTGGGTGGAGTCGCTGGAGCGGACTCTTGGTCAATGGGGGTGCGTTCCTCTGCTCTCTGATGACACTAGGGGCAATGTGTGGCCCCTTCGGATGTAGTTAGCATCCATCGTCAAATATGGTGCTTCCCTTTTCTCACTCTGTAATTCAAACTGACCCACTACCTGAAGCGCGGGTGACCCGTAGGCTGTGCTCTCTTCCACGCCGGGCAATGCCAAGCCGATCTTTCGCACGGTGTCGAAGTTGATTGTGCTCTTTGGCATGGGCGAGTCCGATTATCCGCAAGAACATAATAGCCCGAACAGCTATTGCAGCTTCGCGTACTCGGCTTTGGCTTGCTTCAGGATGGGGATGTCGGGGTCAGCGTCTTTCCAGAGGGTGAGGAAATCTTTGTAAGCTGCGAGCGCACGAGTCCGGGCGGCATCGGCATCCGCTAGAGAGGTTCTCGACTGCAAAGCGTTTGCGCGAGCCACTCCGAGACGTGCCAATGCTCCCGTCCAGCAGTTCCAGACAATCCCGCTGTGGTCGAGAATCTTCTGAAACTCGTCGGCGGCACCACTGCCCTGTCCAGCCGCGAGATATGCCTGCCCGTGAATGTAGGTCGGATAGAGGCAGGAAGTGTTGTTGCCGAACGCGATGCTGCCCAACTCAATGGGCGAAGCAGGTTGCAGAGTATACAGAACGGGAGCCGGGTTCTTCTTGTTCAGTGCCAACTGCGCACGAATCGAAGGCAGCCAGAGCGACTGCATCTGCGTATCCAGCGGGAAGCGTTGGTTGAGGTCTTGCGCCAGCGATTCGGCTCGTGTCGTGTCACCCGCCATCGCAAACGCCAGAGCCGCTTCCACCTCAACCCCTTGGCTTACTGGATAAAGTTTCAAGCCCTGTGCTGCTTCCTGCTTCGCATCTGTTGCGTTGCCGAACGCGGCTTCCCGCTGGGCGGCAATTTCCTCCCATATTGCTCCAGTCTCCTTGCTGTCAGCGCGGATAGCAGAATCTATCGACTGCTTGGTAAGTTCTCGTGCCTTGTGCAGGTGACCTGCATAGGCTTCTGTGTCAGATGCGAGCGCAAGCCCGTCGTTCTCTTCCGGCTTGCCCATGAACCACCGTTGCTGTTCTGCCATCGCTTGCGAATCTGTCCGAAGAAATGCCAGCGCGTAGAGGTCTTGGTGTATTAGGTAATTATCCAGCTTTCGCGCTTGCGCCTGCTGAACTGGCTGCTGCGCTTCGTCAAACCGCTGCAAGGCGAGCAGGCTGATGGCGAGATTAACGTATGGGGCGACGTTGTCCGGGGCGAGGCGCAGGCTTTGGCTATAGGTGTCCCTCGCCTTCTCATACTGACCTAACGACAAGTACTGATTACCCAGATCGAGATGTGCTCTGTAATCTCGCGGGTAGGCTTCGATTTCCTCCTGATAGGTCTGTACCGCTTTATTCAGTTCCCCAGTCACGTTCGCGTAGTATCCAGCGATGATGTCTAGCTTTTCCCGCTCGCTGGCATGTTCGCGCAACTGAAACGCCTTCGTGAAATATTCGCTGGCGCGTCCTGCCTCACCCAAAGTTAAGTAATCCTTGCCCATTTCCTCATAGCCCATGGCAAAGTTTGGATCGAGTTCGACGGCTCGTTGGTGGTAAGGCAGCGCGGCGGATATGCTTTTCTCGCGATGGGCGTTTTCGCCAAGGGTGTACGCTTTCAACGCTTCAAGCGAAGAAGTGGTAGCCTCGGATAGCGGAACATCGAACTTCTGCACCGTAGCGAGAGACTCGCCCAGTTCACCACGCAGCTTGGATGCCGCTTCACCCAGCGCATCCAGCACCTTCTCCTTCGACGCCGCCGTCACCTGCTCCTGCGCCAGCGTGTCTCCGCTCTGGCAATTCACCGCCTTAAGCCCTAGTACGTACTCACTCCCTAGAGTTGCAATCGAGCCAGTGATATACGCTTTGCTTTGGGCACGCTGGCAAACCTCGCGAGTAACCTCGGATGTGAGTTTCGTGCTTGCGGGACGGGTCATCTCCTGCAAGGTCTTCGCAACCGCGCTGTCGGATAGCACATTGAGGAAAGGCGATTGCCGCAGGGATAGGTTGAGCGCGGTCTTCAGCGTATCGTCGAACACTGCATCGCCCGTGCCGTTGGCAAAATCGGCGAGAACGATGGTGTCCTTGTCGGTGAGTTTGGGCGGGCGGTGAAGGTAGAAGTAACCGCCGACTGCGAGTGCCGCCACAGCTAATGCAACTGAGAGCGTGACCCTCCAGTGCATTCGTAGGTGAGTGCTGGCTGCAAGTCTTGACGCTGCGGGTGTCCGCGCCGACTCCGTATCCCGCTTCAGCCGTTGCAGGTCAGTGCGAATCTCAGAGGCGTGCTGGTAACGCAGATTCCTATCTTTCTCCAAGCACTTCTTGATGATTTCTTCTAGCTTGGGCGACAGGTCGGGATTCAAGCGCACGGCTGGCGTTGGCGTCCCATCCAAAATGGCTTTGAAAATGACGCCCGTGCTTTCGCCTCGGAAGGGCAACATTCCGGTCGTCATCTCATACAGAACAGTGCCGAACGAAAATAAATCGGTGCGGGCATCCAATTCTTTGGCTCGCACCTGTTCGGGCGACATGTAGGCGACAGTGCCGACCGCCGTGCCGGGGCTGGTCAGGTGCTCTTCCAGCGTCACTGTTGATTCTGCCGTCAAACTCGGCTGCCCCACGTTGCCGAGGACGGGTGTGACCTTCGCCAACCCAAAATCGAGAATCTTGGCGTGCCCACGCTTCGTGACGAAGATATTGGCAGGTTTGATGTCGCGGTGAACGATGCCAGCAGAATGAGCAGCGTCGAGAGCATCGGCGATCTCGATCCCAACTGACAGCACCTCCTCAATCTCCATCGGCTTGCCGCCGATCCGGTGTTTCAGCGTCAATCCGTCCATAAACTCCATGACGATGAACGACCGACCTTCGTGCTTGCCGATTTCGTAGATGGTGCAGATGTTCGGGTGATTCAATGCGGAAGCGGCACGTGCCTCGCGACGGAATCGTTCGAGTGCTTGCGGGTCTTGAGCTAGGTCTTCGGGCAGGAATTTCAGAGCGACGAATCGCCCAAGCTCGGTGTCCTCGGCTTTGTAGACAATACCCATCCCGCCGCCGCCCAACTTCTCGACGATGCGGTAGTGCGAGATGGTCTGACCGATCATGGGTGCGGAACTCACGTGGAATGGTACGGATTACTGGAAAGCGAAGTCAACGACGGGGGAGGCGCGGGGAAAGCTGCCAAAAAGTGTCGCGTTCGATTGTTTTCTGGGGCTTGCAAGCTGGTGGTCAAGAAGGCGTCATTCTGGGTGTTCGTTTTTCGCGACCTTTCGCCCCATGTTTCTCCCGGTTGGTCGTCGTCTCAGACGTATACCTTGTTGACCACACAACGCCGATTCCCTTCACTCGGATTGTTCAACTCGAACAGTTCGCGACGGATGCGCTGGTTTCGATGAACCGCCAGCAAAAGAATCGATATCAACTTGCCCAGATCGGAGGAAGCGCAAGAAATTCACTCCTTTGTACTTGCAAGTCTCAGAAATGCTTAGCAGCACAAGGTAATCCCGAATGCCCTTTGCGGAACTCTTCCCGCCGATACTCCTGCGGAGTCTCACGAACGCCTTAATAGCGTGCTCGGCGTTATTGTTGTTCCACGGGACCCCATCATGATCAAGAAATGTGAACAGCTTGTTCCTGTTCTTCTCGAACCGTTTCCTGTAGCTAGCCGCCACGTCGGTCTGGTAGTCGTGCTTGGATAGTGCGTCGTAAAATTGATTCACCGAACGCCTGTGTTTTCGCAAATGGTGCGCCTTCAGACCGAAGCGATCCACGGACTCGATCATCGGTTTAACCAAATCGCTGAATGCCTGCGCCATGTTCCTGATCTCTTCATTGTACGGCTGCTTGCAGAGATCGTCGTTCATATCTCTTATCAGATGGATCAAGCACTTCTGCTGAGGGCACTCGATTGAATCATACCCAGCATAGAAGTCGGAGACGAGTACGCCACGGAAACTCAACAGCACATCTTGGGCTGTGCTGGCCTCGCGTGTTTCGCTGTATAAGAACGCCACGTCCTCCAAGTTGGTGAACACCCAAACGTACCCATCCTTCCCGTTGATTGCGACCTTAGTCTCATCCGCATGCACCAGATTGCCAGCGGCGACACGATCAAGGATTGCCCTGTAGGTCCCTTCATACCGATCAGCTTCCGTGGCTTTCACCCAATTGACCGCTCCACGGGACAGAGGCAGGCTGAAGAGTTGTCTGACGACTTTTGATATGGAGTTTTGGGGAATTTGGAGTTCAATGATTTGGTATAGCAGGTACGAGCGGAGACCAATGCCGTATTTGTGCTTGTGAACATATAGCTGAAGGGTTGCTTTGCAGTGCCAACAGATGTACCGAGAAAACGAGTACCGGGTTACCCAACGCTTCACACCGGCAGTCGAGAACATCAGGTCATAGACAATCTGACTCATCTTCCCGAATTTGTAAATCAACGTGGAATTACAGCAGCGGCAAGAAGCGGGCCGTTGCTCTTCAACGGTGATGACCTTGTTGACGGGAACCCCTGCTAGAGGGTGCTCCATGGCAGTCTGGCGAGTGAGTCGCTTCAACCTCCGGTTCGATCTTATGTACACCTTATTTCTCTGATAATCCCAGTAGGCAGCCTCATTGATCTGTTGAAACTCAGGTAAAGCGAATTCCACTTCTCCAAAGCGTTGCGGATACTCACGTTTCAACGAGTCCACATTTACGGCGGCAAGCTTGGGTGCTTTCTCCGAAGACAGTGGGCGGCAGGCCGCGCAGATTGCCTCGGTAACCTTCTCGGCTGCCTCGCAGTCCTCGGCGTTGTAGGTGAGCAGCTTCTCTTTCAGACTGGGGTCATGGGAGGATTCCCACTGAGACCGCCAGACGAGTGCCGTCAATCCGGAAGCAGCGCCATCAGACCAACGGAACCCTAGATAGCTGGCTACCTCTTTGAGACCGTTGGAATAAGTGGGAAAATACACGTGTGCGTAGATCACCGACAGCAGATTCAGAGCGGACGAAATAAGGTGACCGAGAAAAGACGGGCTCTCAACGTCTGGGTATCTGGTTCTCATCCGCTTCAAGAATTGGGTCTCATAGCTTCCGTAATGTATCAGTCGTGGGTTGTCGATCTTGCTGAGAACACCGAGGCAGCCTTCCCACACCGTCCGCTCGTCCGCTAGGTCATTTGCCCAGAAGGAGTAACGGACGGCTGAGCCACCGGAGCCAATCCTTAGCCCGACCAAATAGTAGAAATCGCGATCAGGATCGCCTTCGACATCGATATACACGGGAGTTCCAGATTGGCTGACGGCAGGCGTGCCGAGAATGTGAATCCGATTCTTCCGAAGGGCAAGGGCTTTCAGCGCAGGCTGATGCTTCAGCAACCCATGGGCAGGACGCCTCCTCGGGCGGAATGTGTAGGACAGTTGCAGCACCGTGAAAATTCCTTTGTCATTCTGCTTCTTACGCTCCTTCTCGCCGATATTCGGAAGCAGGCTGAGGTCGTCCTTCTCAATGGCGGTCTGGCGACAACGTGATCGGAATTCGCACTCCGCACAATGCTTGTTGAGGACCAGTGGGGGAGCCGTGGTGCTGGCTTGTTGAGCCATATTGCCAAGTACAAGCCGAACCTTCTCAAGCAACCCCGCCAAGGGGACTGTTACCGTTGCGTATTGGGAGGCATGAATAATTCTGCCGACGTGCGGTGTCTTGCCACATGTCTGCGACAAGGCGAAAGCATCGAACGCCAGTAGCAGCCTGTCATAGATTGAGAGCTTTTCGCTCGGAACGAAGCGGAGCGGAATATAGAGATGGTCACGCGTCTTGCTCGCAGAACGAATTAGCTCTAGCGCATGGATGCGAGAGTGAATTTCCGGCAGAGCCACCGTGTAGTCGATAATGAAGCGGTAGCGGCGGTCTTCGAGCGATTGCAGGGCTGGTGTTCCGACACACCACTGGTCTTCTCGAACAGTAGAACGGAGTCGCTCCCAGCCCGTCTCCTTGAAGTTCTGCCGCAGGTTCCGTTGCCACTCACTGAATTCAGACTGAACGCCGACAGCGCGTTGGAAGTACAGGTGAGACTTGGTCTCGCATTTGAGAAATGCTTCGAAGGTTTCTTCCGTGATCAGCATAGGAAATAGATAGCAAAAGCAAGTGACAGTCCTAATGCGAATCGAGATCGTCCGCCCCGACTTTCCTGCCGATCACGCTGATCTTGATCCAGCAGTTCCTTCTGTATCTCGTTTTGCATAAGGCAATGTTGAGTCGCACGAAGCAGCAATCGCTGGACAGGAGGAAACGAAAGCACGTACTGAGGGTCGTTTAGGCCGGAAGCACTGATGCGACCTGTTACGCCTGTGTGCAGCACGGGGGAGTCAGCGGGCTTGCCCGTGGAATCGCTTACTTGAGCCCACAGACCAATCGCAGTCTGCAACAAAAGAGTACTGAGAATTCCAGCAAAGCGGGTTCGCACCTTAACCTCACGCTTTGAACAAGTTTGCCTGCGTCAGGAGCTTCCGTCACCCATCAGCCCCCAACGCCGCGACAATTCCCATACTAATACCAGCATGCTGGCCGCGTCCGTGATCTCCGAGCGTACGAACGGCAGAGATGCATGACCTTTGCTGGTCAGAACCTTTACCCTCCTGACCACCTCACACCGCTAGTCCTGTCGTTTATTGCTCAACGACTTGCGGGGGCACTGGCGAGACCCCTTTTGAACCACCTCCGAACTCTGAGTTCAGCCAACCCAGAGGAAGCACTCACCAGCACCGGTTCAGGGGTCCAGAATTCGTTACAGACGGATGAGGTCACGCTGCTCGATAGAATGTAACCTCAGCCGATTTCAGGAATCGTACATGTGAGAGTTCGCCGAGCAACAGCTACCCTGTACACGTTCGCGCAGTCCGAAGGGCTTCTGCCACTCGGCGAGCAATACAACCCGGTTCACTACGTCAAAGGTATCGAGTCCACGTCTGAATACGAGGCTGCGGTTCTCACGCCGGAACAGACGCTCAAGGTTCTGCAACAGCTACAACAGCCCGAGTACACCATGCTCGTGTTGGTCGCTGCCACCGGAATGCGCATGAGCGAGATGCTCGGCCTGAGATGGTCGGACATATCTGGGGAGCGTGGGGAGATTCGTATCCGCAGGACGTATGTGTACGGCGAACTGGAGACGGGCGCGAAAACAAGGCTGTCAAAGTCCGTGGTAGCCATGCACCATGTGCTTGGGCAGCTATTAAAGGAATGGCGAGCCGAATCCGCCTATGCCTCGGACGATGACTTCGTTTTTGCATCTCGGAAGCTCAAGGGACGCAAACCGCGTCGCGGGTCTATGGTTGTAGCGGATCATCTCAAGCCCGCTGCGGTCAGAGCCGGAGTGATCGAGGTCAAGGACGGAAAGACGTACATCGGTGGGGAACTGGTCAAGCGATTCGGGTTCCACACGTTCAGGCATTCGCTCACGTCGTGGCTCATGGCTAACGACGAGAATCCGCAGATCGTTCGTGCGATGCTCCGGTGGACGAACCTCAACATGCTCAGCCATTACACGCACGGTTTTAAGTCAGACAAGCTTGAGGCTCAGGGTGCTGTGCTGGAAAAGCTTGTTCGGGAGTCGAATCGGGAGTTGGAATCGGTGAGCAAAACCGCAACCGCTGCAAATGATTGAAAAGAAATGGTAGGCACGAGGAGACTCGAACTCCTGACCTCTACCGTGTCAATTCTCCGATCGATGATGGAGAGAATGAGAAGGAGTAGGCGCAAGTCGTAGAGGTGCAAAGTTCTATGTCTATTTCAGCCGCAATCGACTTGGTTCTCGTAGCAGCCATTTGCAACCACTTGCAGGGGCATGGATGCGAGGGTTATGTCACAAGTCACGTCACAATTTCCAACCATCAGGCATAAGTTCTAGGCAGCGCAAGGTAGGCCTAGCTCCTGCTCGCGCTGGCATCCACTGAGAATTATCTTTACCGTGGTCGCAATCGTCTCGACTGCCTGAAGCAGCATGGCAGGAGTAACGCTGTAGGTCGCTAGGTAAAAATCTGATGGCGACTTAATTCCGAAATACGAGCAAACGACGTAGGCCGTAGCCTCAGCCTCCAGTTCTCGCTGTTTCTTGTCGATTTCCTTCCCGTCGCGGGTAGTAATCTTCTTGCCGTCATCTGACCAGTGCAACAGCGAATGCGCGATTTCATGGGCTAGCGTTGCAGCTTGCGTCGTTACATCCGTCTCGCTCGTTCTAATCTCGATTTCCGTCCCCCTAGACGTGCCAGCCGCGCCATTCAGCTTGCACTTTTCGACGAACTGAACTGAGATGCCGCGAGACTCCGCAAAGCCCAACAGTCGATTGAGCATGTATTCTCCGCGTTCGCCTACAGACTTCGTTGGCAGCTCTGGCAATGGAGTACCATCCGTTTGCGAAATGTCGAAGACGTATACCACTTTGAACCAAATGCGAGTGGTTTCAGCGTCGTTTCCATCTGCCATCTGGCTGTTGTCCTTGAAGAACATCGGTGCGAGAATGGCAATCCCTTTCTCTCCCTTCCGGACATAGCGTCCACACTTCAACCAGGTATGGAATCCACCCACGAAACTCGCGTCTGGTTTCTGACGCCAGATGAGCATCTGGTTATGCCAGGAGTAATCCCAGAACGCGGCAGACGTTTTCAGGTAATCGCGGAATTGCTGAGACTGCCTTGCTGCGTCGGTCTCTTGCGCAAGTTGTTCTATTGTGCGTCGAATGCCAGAGTTTAATTCCGTTGCTTTGTTTTCCATGTTGCCCTCCCGCGATTCGGGATGGCAACCGAGTGGCCAGTTTGTTTTTGCCAATGAATACAGCGGGAGAGCCCTTCGAACGGAGATAACGTGAGATTTTTCTCGCTAGGTTTAGGCTTATCGCTCGGGGGGTGGCCATCGAATGAGGGATGGGACCCGCGGGCGAGAAAATTTTAGAAATTTGGCCGGGGCCGCAGTCGGGTCAATGAGCGTTAACGCCTGATAGAAACAGTTGACGTGTGTTCTGCTGCTTATCGCGGCACGGCAGAATCGTCCTTTCGACGTTCTTCCCGAAAATTTGTTGTTGCTGGCGAGCGCGGCCAGAATGCGCGCATTCACTTCACGCCACGTTAGATTACCGCCACCTTGACTCTCGGCATACCGACCAGCGCGGCCGTTATGGCCGTGTAATGCAGAAACTCTCTGCGATTCATGGATTAGATAACCCCCGCTCGCACTGTATCCAACACAGGGGTGTATGCTGTATGCCAGATGGGAAGGCAAAATGGGCATCCTGAATCCTGGGCCCAATCCAAGGAATGATCATCGAAGTTTTTACTGGGGTCGGAGATTCGCTTGTCTCGGCGCGCTCTTCTCCCTGTTTCTGATTGCTTCGATTTCCCTGACTGCGCAAAGTGGATCGTCCGCGCAGCCGCCCGCAACACAATCGCAATCGCAAGGGCAGAGCGCGCCTCCTTGCTCCAACGCTCCCCCCATCTTGAAACGAGGCTCGCAGCCGGATCTGCCTCCCTGTCCCGACCCGCCGCCGGACGCTTCGCCCCCTGCGGACACCGTACGCTCAGGTTTGCCGAATCCCGCCGCACCCTTGATCGAAAGGGCCAGAGACGCGGCGCTTCAGTTTTCACAAAAGCTTCCCAATTTTATTTGCGAGGAGTACATGGCGCGGTATGCCCAGCAGGGCGAAGACAAAAGGCTCCTGGACCTGGTTTCGGCTGAAGTCACGTACAACAAGGGACAAGAAAGTTATCGCAACGTCAAGCTCGATCAGCACCCCACGGATAAGGGCATCGAGCAACTAAATGGCTCCTGGTCCGTGGGAGAATTTGCCTCCACACTGCTCGATCTTTTTTCTCCTTATACGGACGCGCAGTTCCAGCCCGGCGGTGTGTCTCGCATTGCGGGTCAATATGCCAAGATTTACGACTTTCGAGTGCGGAGTGAAAATTCGCATTGGAGGGTGCAGGCCGAGTCGCAGACTCTGCATCCGGCTTACCAAGGCTCCGTATGGGTGGATCCGGAAACCGCGCGCGTCTTGCGCATCGAGATGCAGGCCGTCAACATCCCGTCGGAGTTCCCGATGGATAGGGTCGAATCCGCGGTGGATTATTCCTACGTGACCATTGCCGGGGCCTCAGTTCTGCTTCCCGCCCACGCCGAGAGCTTGGGCTGTGAGCGGGGCAGCCCAGGGTGCAGCCACAACACCATCGATTTCCGCAATTATCACGAATTCAAAGTCAACTCCAGGATTGTTGGGGTGAAGTAGACCGTAGCAACGCTATCACCGACAGTCACTGCGGGCCGTAACCGTCGTAACATCCCCATTACACTCATCATGCCCCGGCCCGTGGGTTTTGAGTGTAATCGCCTGATAGCGTCAACCAATTTGGAAAATAGTTGTACTTCGGAGTAAATTGCTGTCGTGAAAGCGAACACTCATCGGGAGAGTTCGAGCTGGGATCAAGAATTCAGTAAGTTGCATTTCGGGGGGATACGAGAATGAGATTCGCAATGGCAGCGGCGGTGATGAGTCTCGCGCTGAGTGTCGCAGCCCAGAAGGAGATGCACATGGTCCATGCCAAAGGTTCTTTCGACATCAAAATGACTCCGGCCGAACCAACCGACTTCGAGAAGGCGAACGACATTACTCGGTTCACATCCGACAAGACTTGGCACGGTGACTTCGAAGGCGTCAGCCATGGAGAAATGATCACTGGCTCGACCGCGAGCACCGGCTCCTTGGCCTACGTTGCTATTGAGCGCATGACAGGCAAGCTTAACGGCCGACAGGGCAGCTTCACCTTCGTGCACCGCGCCAGCATGATGAAAGGCGATGCCCCCTCTGCGGGAGAGCTGAGCGTGACGGTTGTACCCAATTCCGGCACTGGAGAACTGGCCGGACTCACTGGCTCGCTCATGGTCCATATCGACGCTCAGGGTAAACACACTTGGACCTTCGATTATTCGCTCCCGTAGCCGTCCGTGTCTGCACCCACCAAATGACGCACAACAGAGGCGGGAGCGCGACGCTAGCGGGGCGGGAGAGATCAATGCGTATAATCGCCTCGTTTCGCCAACTGACCCGTCTGAATTCGCCGCGATTCAAAAGCGCAGGTGTGCTAACTTTTCTAACCATGCGACGACCAGTCCTAATCGTCATTGACATGGTGAATGATTTTCTTGAGAAATGGTTACCGGCCCCGAAGCAGCAGCTGGTCCGGTCGATCAACGACCTCGTTGGCCTTATGCGTCAACATGGGCACCCAATCATTTGGGTTCGCCAGGAGTTCGAGTCTGATCTCAGCGATGCCTTTCCAGAAATGAGAACTAAGGGTATTCGGATCACCATCAAAGGGACGAGCGGATGCCAGATTGCCGCTGATCTGGCGGTTGCTTCATCAGACCCCGTGCTGATAAAGAAACGGTACAGCGCCTTCTATCAGACCGAGCTTGATCAGTTGCTCCGACGACTACGGCCTGACGCAATTATTCTTGCCGGAATTAATACGCACGCTTGCATCCGGGTGACGGCGATTGATGCATATCAGAGAGACTGGGAAACTATTGTGGCGGCGGACTGCGTCGGTTCCTACGACCGAGAACACCATGACATTTCGATGAAGTACATGAAAGACAAAATCGCCGCCATTATGAGCAACCAAGAAATTCTCACTGCACTTGAAGCAAATTAGACAGTCCGCGTTGTCGTCGCTCTTGCAAAATCCCGATTACGCTCATTGATGGGTTGCTGAGCGGATTCGCGTTGACCCCCAACGTTGGTCAACCGCAATTGTTCGTATCCACTATCATTCGTTCTTGTCCCATTCTCGTCCATCCGCCTTGCGCAGCATCTTCGGCCAGCTTTGTCCTCGATGCCGATCTGCGAGAATTTTCCGTTCTTCCATTTATTGGGGCTTCCCCAAAATGCATGATTGCTGTCCGACGTGCGGTCTCCACTTCAATCGCGAGCCGGGATATTTTCTCGGTGCGATGTACATCAGTTACGGCTTGGCCCTCGCCTTCACCTTTGTTCTTGGCGCCGCCCTCTGGGCCCTGACCGGTTGGCGTTTGGACAGGATTGCAATCTGGGCGGTCTTGTTGTTCCTGCCCTTCGCCCCCATGCTGACGTTTCTTTCACGTGTGCTTTGGATTTATCTCGATCAAAAGATCGATCCAGAACCCTTCTAGGAGGTGCTCCAATCAATGAACGCAGAGCATTCTTGCGCTCGCTGGCGTTGGCTGGTGAAACATCCCCATTACGCTCAACACCCGAGCTGACGGGCGAACTGACGGCGCCGCAAGCTTGTGAAATCGGCTGGTTACGACAGTCATTGCAAGAGGTGCATCAATGTGAGAGATAATCCCTCGGAGGTGCAGGAGGAAAGCATGGTTGTCTCCAGCTCGATCACGGGACATATCAATGGCCCGGTCACTTGGCGAGAAGTCACTGTGCTGGCGATCGTAGTTGTAGTGCTCTACTACTGCAAGCGCCGATACAAATATTAAGGCCAATCTGTTTGTCTTGTTAGGTCGCTCAACTGGCGAAAAATCCCGATTACGCTCATAACCGAATGGTTCTGAGTGCTAACGCCTGTTGAACGAAGTCGCTGGTGCGACGGACGCTACGCGTGAGGCGGGGGGCAGGAGTTGTAGAGATTGAGAGATTGAGATAAGTAGGGTCACAGAACTTTAAGGAGGTCACTGTGACCCGACTACGCAAAAGAATGCTGGAGGAACTCCAGCGGCGCGATTACTCACATTCTACCGTAAGAATTTACCTTCACATCGTCAGCGATTTCGCCCGGTATTTTCGGCGGTCACCGGATACGCTCGGGCCGGAACAGATCCGGCAGTATCAGCTTCATCTGTTTCAGTCGAAGTTGTCTCCCTACACGATCCGGCAACATACGGCCGCGCTACGTTTCTTTTTCTTCAAGACTCTCCACCGGAACTTCCGCGCTGAATATATTCCGTTCCCCAAGTTCCGCAAACGACTCCCGACCATACTCAGCCCCGAGGAAGTAGCTCGCTTGATTGACTCCGCCAGTAACCTGTTTCACCGCACCTTGATCATGACGCTCTATTCCACCGCCATGCGGCGCGCGGAACTGTGCCAACTCAAAGTCAGCGACATCGACAGTCAGCGCATGATGATTCGCATTGAACAAGGCAAAGGCGGCCGAGACCGCGAGGTGCCGCTCAGTCCAACCTTGCTCAAGACCCTGCGAGTCTACTGGCGCTGGATGAAGCCCAAAACCTATTTGTTCCCGGGAACCGTGAACGGATGGCGGGCTGACGTGCCCATCAGTGTCAACACCGTCTGGTTAGCCTGTCACCAGGCGGCTCAAGCCGCCGGCATCAGCAAACGCTTTTCTCCTCACAGCCTGAGGCACTCCTGCGCCACTCACTGGCTCGAAGCCGGAACCGACCTCCGTACCATCCAGCTCTTACTCGGTCATTCCACCCTCGAACACACTCTCGTCTACCTGCATCTGTCGCACAAGCATCTGCAGACCGTACCCGATCCACTGGATCAGTTGCAGATCTCTAATCTGGACAACGTGCCACGATCCCGGAGGTTACAGAAAAAATGAATCGGCCACACTTAGAAGTGGCCGACATCGTACGGGCGCAAGGCGAACGATTCCTCGCCAATAACCGCAGCTGGATTCACTGGGCGCACCAGAAAGTGCTCCGTGCTATCGCAAACTGCCGTACCGCGGTCCTGGGTGGACATCGCTATCAGTGTCCCAGTTGTGGCCATCGTGCCCTCGTTTTCCACTCCTGTCGCAATCGGCATTGCCCAAAATGTCAGGTGGCAGCCCGTCAGCGTTGGCTCGCTGCTCGCCAGAAAGAATTGCTCGCGGTCGACTACTTTCACGTGGTCTTTACCTTGCCCCACCAACTCTCTCCACTCCTGCTGCAGAACAAGAAGCTCCTCTACGACCTGTTGTTTCGGGCGAGCGCCGAAACTCTTCTGGAGATTGCCCTCGACCCCAAGCATCTCGGTGCCGAGATCGGTTTCCTGTCTGTGCTTCATACCTGGGGTCAGAACTTACGACATCACCCGCACATCCATTGCGTAATCCCAGCCGGAGGGCTCGCACCCGATCACCGCCGCTGGATTCATCCTCGCTACCACTTCTTCTTGCCACGCCACGTCCTCCGCCGTGTCTTCCGCGGCAAGTTCGTCGACGCTTTAAAAAGAAGCCACCGCCAACTCACTCTCTCCGGAGCCCTTCAACCCCTCCGTCAAGAGCAAGCCTTTGCCTCCTTCTTGCGCACCCTGTTCCGTCAAGACTGGGTGGTCTACCTCAAGCCGCCTTTCGGCGGTCCCCAACATGTCCTGCGCTATCTCGCCGGCTACACCCACCGCGTCGCCATTTCCAATCACCGCTTAGTCGCCTTCGACCACGATCAGGTTACCTTTCGCTACAAGGACTATGCCCATGGCAACCAGAAACGCTTGATGACACTTACCTCTCAAGAGTTCTTACGGCGTTTCCTGCTCCACGTTCTGCCTCGTGGATTCGTCCGCATTCGTTTCTACGGTTTCCTGGCCAATCGACGCAGAGCCAACTTACTGCCTCTCTGTCAACAGCTACTGCTCCATCCTCCCCACACCAGCCCATCCCCGGCACCTGACTCCACAGCCACTCCCATCACTGGCTTCCGCTGTCCCCACTGCGCCACGGTGATGCGAATCGTAGAAACATTCTCCGCCTCAACATTCGCGCCCACCGCGCCCAGGAGCACTGTCCATGATTCTTCCTGACCGCAAAACCTATCTGCTCTACCCAACCCGAACTTCGGCTCGCACCGTCGTCGTGTCTCTACCTACTTTCCCTGCCACTCATCAGCCGCTTATAACCCGCGAAAATCTGCCACTTCCCACTAACCTTCGCCCTCGATCTTCGCCCTTCGTTCTGTTTCCTCAAGCCCTTTCCCTACCTATTACCCCGGACCATCGAGAAATCCCCATCCAATACCCATAGCCCACCGCGTCCGTCGCAAACACCAGCGACTTCGTTCAACAGACTTTATCGCAAGTCCCGCCACTGGCCTCGATCTGGCCTGATTCCTGCTCGGCGGGACCTGCGATAAAGTGCTAACTGTTTGCGTCAACCGCGCAGCGAAGTTGCTATCTCAGAGTCTCCGTCCCTAGGATGGCGGAGTGAACGTTACCTGCCCCACGATCCTCTTTTCCGTCGGCTGCCCGCAATTCATGAATGGGGTGTA
>Ga0208686_1000670_pt1 | contig 15660 bp, 15 predicted proteins | sample June2015DPH_6_50_FD_184694 | JGI IMG/M metagenome (GOLD analysis project Ga0208686, IMG submission 184694) | Peatland microbial communities from SPRUCE experiment site at the Marcell Experimental Forest, Minnesota, USA - June2015DPH_6_40... | ecosystem: Environmental > Terrestrial > Soil >... | reverse complement strand
CGCGTTGAGAAACAATCCCCGGTTTGAGTCCCAAACCCGAGTTCCATATCTTATCCTGACTGAGTCTCTTTACACAGGACTTGCTTTTTTGAAGAGATGTATGCGATATTACGCGAGTCTTTGATTTATTCCAACGCAGGAGTCTGAAATGGAAGAACGCAAGCTGAAAATTATTGAAAAAATGGAAGAAAAAGGGATGAGCGTTGCAACTGCTGCTGACGCCATTTCCTTCAATCCCATGATACTGGGACTCTATCTTATAAAGGATATCTATCCTGTGCCAAACAGGATCCTCGACAAGCTGGAAGGCGCGCTGGCAAACTGATTTTCCGCTCATGGTTTTATCTCCAATCTGCAGAATGTCCGGTTTGTGATCCCCTCAGAATCCGCGGACAATGTCCGCAACAATGTTTTATCAGTGCTGGAGGAACCAAAGTTCGCCGGCTTGCTGAACCAGTGCTCACGCAACTGCAGAAATTGACTTGAGCCGTACCGAAGTGGTGCAAATCGCCTCGCAGTGGCGCAATACGCCTCAGTTCTCTAAAGTATTGATATTTATGTATATTTTTTGAAAACAAGGAATCAGGGCTAGCTACTGGCGCAATGTGCGCCTTTTTTATTCTGCCCCACCCATGGAGTTAATCGCGGCACGTCGGCGGCATCTCTTAAAAAACTCTATCATTCTAATCAGTTGCACAATTCCGTCCAACAAAAAGACCATTTGGCTTGAATCCTGCTCTATCGGAATGCAAACGGAACAAACGGAAACGCATGAGTTCGGTGAGGAAAGCTTTTTCAAGACCGTTTACCTGATAACTGGAGCAGAAGGAGAGTCATTATGGACACAAAAGACCGTAAGAAACCAATGCAACCCGTGATCTTTTCGATGGAAAACGACCAGTGCGTCTGGGGTCGGGCGGGGGTGATAAAACCGACCAAGTGCGTAAATGCATTCGACTGTCTGGGCTGCAGCCTTGATCAGCGTGTTCTGAGCAATTTTGAAGAGCAGCGAAAAGCCAGCGGCCAATCTGACCGCCGGCCACCCAGAATGCTCCTGATGATGCGCAAGGGCAAGTGCCGCCACATGCTGAGCGGCCGTATTTCTTACGGCTCCTGCTCGTATGCCTATGATTGCGTGAGATGTCCATTTGACCAGATGATCGAGGACACGAGCTACCTGCCCAATCTAAGGCGCCCGGAAGTGGAAAAGGCGTCCGGCTTCGACGTTGCGCGAAATTACTACTATCACCACGGCCATACCTGGGCTCGAGTCGAATACGGCGGGCGGGTGCGCGTGGGCCTCGACGATTTCGGTCTCAGGCTTCTGGGACCTCAGGACGAGATACAGATGCCCAGTCTCGGGTCCACCGTGGGTCAAAGTCGTCCGGCCGCTGTGTTGAAGCGTTCCGGTAAGGAAGCTGCGAGCCTTTGCCCGGTGGATGGACAGGTAGTGGCAACCAATCATAACCTTATGAAAAGAGCGACCACGGCAAATGATGCGCCATATGCTGAAGGGTGGCTTATGGTAATCCAGCCCAAGTCCCTGCGCAATAATCTCAAAAATCTGTTTTTCGACTCTGAGGGCATGGCCTGGATCGACGATGAGGCCTCGCGTCTGGGCGGCCTGTTGTCGGGCATTACCGGTTATCCAACGATGCCAACCGGTGGTGAGGCGCTCAAGGATATATATGGAACGGTTCCGGAGATCGGATGGGACCGGCTGGTGCGTGAATTCATGCAATGATCCGAAGAGTTATGAGTTATAAGTTTTGAGTTAACTCAAGGGCTGATCCCATGAAGGGGTCAGCCCTTTGAGTTATGAGTCACCAGTTTTGAATTACTCAAAACTAACGACTAACCATTCAAAGCTCTTCAGGTCCGGCCGAAGATATTCTTGAGGCTTCTGGAGATTTCATACTTGCACGAATTGCAGAATCTGGAAGGCAGACCATCGAGTTTCTCGATGTTGCTCACGAAAGTCATCAGGCAATCCGGAGTCCGGCAATGCCCGATGCCCAGCAGATGCCCGGTTTCATGAAGGCCGATCTTGGCGGCTCGCAGATATGTGCGTGCCGAATCTTTATCCACAAGCCGATGAAGAGAGATTACGGCAGCCTTGCCGCCAAGCTGGGATTCGCCGAATACGAATTTAAGAATCGGTGTGCACAGGTCGCACTTAACGATTCCCAGCTTGAATCGTGCTCCATCATCGATTGACTCGAGCGCCTTGATTATTTGTCCCGCCGCATATTGGCTTCGCAGGGGAAGGTAGGCATACTCGGGCTCCGGGTGTGACGGCAAGCTGGCAGCATTGAGGCCGATCAATGTCTGCAGGTTTGCCGCAACGACCGAAACGGCCAGCGCATCCACCCATCCGATGGGAATAATATCTATGTGACTTTTCTCGGACGTTCCGCGTCGGTCGCGCGTCAATTGCGGTTACCTCTATTGGGGATAAACGACCCCTGGTGATTCCTGCGGCTCCTTCGGCAGCGGGGGCCCGGAGTTTCGCATCAGCAGCGGCCAAGTTGATACCGCTTCATTTTCCGCATCAGTGTGCTCCGGTCAATTCCCAGCCGCTTGGACGCCCGGAGGATATTGCCGTTACAGGATTCCAGGGTGGCTTTTATCTGGTTGATTTCAAGTTCGTGAAGCGTCATCGACCCCAGTGAAGCTACATCGGCGCGCGGATTCACGAAGGTCAGTTCTTCGGCCCCGATCATCCTGCCCCTCGAAATAACCACGGCCCGTTCCACCACGTTTCGAAGCTCCCGGATATTGCCGGGCCAATGGTACGAAGTCAAAAGATCCAGCGCCTTCTGCGTAAAACCACCCAGGGATTTTCCGGTTTCTTCGTTGTAGCGCTTGAGAAAGTGATCGGCGAGTACTGGGATGTCATCCAATCTCTCGCGCAAGGGCGGGACGTCTATGGTGATCACGTTGATGCGATAGTAGAAGTCGTCCCTGAATTGATTTTCTTTTATCAGAGAAAGCAGGTCTCGGTGGGTGGCGCTGATGAGCCGAAAATCCGACTCAATGGGCTGGCTGCCTCCTAACCTGAGGAAACTTTTCTCTTCCAGCGCCCGAAGAAGGCTCACCTGCATTTTAGGGGAAATCTCGCCGACTTCATCAAGCAAAAGCGTGCCGTTGTGAGCCATCTCCAGGCGTCCGCGCCTGGCTTTAACAGCACCGGTAAAAGCCCCTCTCTCGTGGCCGAACAATTCGCTTTCCAGCAGGGATTCGGACAACGAGCCGCAATTAACTGCCAGGAATGGACCACAGGACCGATCGCTTCTAAAATGAATGGCCTTGGCGACCATGTCCTTACCCACCCCAGTTTCTCCGGTAATCAAAATGGGTGCGGACGAAGGGGCAACTTCCTCGATCTTCGCGAAAATGGCCCGCATAGCGTTGGAGTGGGCGATAAAGACATCGAAAAAGCCATCGTGACGTTCGCTCAACAGTTCCTTGAGGGCAATGTTTTCCTCGCGGAGTGCCTTATTGGCAAGAATGCGCTCCATAAACAACGACAGCTCATCAGGATCAAAAGGCTTGCAGAAATAGTCCGTGGCCCCCCGCTTCATGGCATCGACGGCCGTTTGCACGGTTCCGTGAGCAGTCATCATGACCACTACGGCATTGGGCTGGAGTTCCTTCAGTCGAGAAAGAAAGCCTATTCCATCCATGCCCGGCATTTTGATGTCCACCAGATAGATGTCGGCGGGAAAAACCTCGACAAGTTTCAGCGCCGCCTCGCCGGACAATGCCGTTTCCACCTGATAGCCGTCCCTGACAAACCAAGCCTGGAGAGACTCGCAGATCATCTCTTCGTCGTCCACAATCATGATGCGTGTCGAAAATTTCATACCGAGGCTTCTCCTCCCTCCCTCGAAGTGCTCGATTCATCAGCCAGGGGCAGGTCCTGCTTCAACGCGGTGGAAACCTTGCCCGGAGCATGCCCTACATCCCAGCCTTCCACCGGGTTCCGAGGCAGCTTAATTCTGAACGTCGTGCCTTTGCCGGGCTCACTTTCGACCTCCACGTCTCCATGATGTTCGCGTATGATGCCGTAGACCATGGGCAATCCGAGGCCGCTGCCTTTCCCATCGGTTTTGGTAGAGTAAAAGGGTTCGAAAATCCGCGGCAGTACTTCAGGATCAATGCCACACCCTGTGTCGGCTACCGCCAGGTGGATTAGATCGGCGCTCTCGTCGATTTCGCCGGAGATGGTTAAGGTCCCTCCGTGCGGCATTGCGTCAATAGCGTTGAATATCAGGTTCAAAAGACACTGTTGAATCTGAGCGTAATCTCCGCAAGCGGTGAAAGGACCCGACGGGAAATGGACATTGCATCGGATATTGGCAAGCTCGAGCTGATGCTCGGTCAGGAGCAGAATTGTATCGACCAGTTCACGAATCTCTATAACCTTTGCTTCCACGCTTTTTGGCCGGGCGAAGGTCAGCAGGTTCTTGACAATAGCCCCGCAGCGCATCGCTTCCCGAAAAGAAAGGTCCATATATCGCGCCACACTCGACATCTCAACTTCGGACGGCCCGCCCTGCCCGGTCTTGGACTGCAGAATGCTCTGGACAAGCCTGTTGAAGGTCACGATGCTCGTGATCGGGTTGTTGATCTCGTGGCAAACCGAAGCAACGAGCCGCCCCAGAGAGCTGAGCCGATCTTCCTGAGCCAAACGGGCAAAATCTCTTTTGAGCGCCATGGTACGCTCTTCGATCTTCTTGCCCAAATCCTTAGTAATGTCCCGGACTGTCAGCACGAACTGGGATACATCCCCACGCCGGTCGAAAATTGGGTATGCGGTAGCCTGGCGATACTGTAAAATATTGTTCACATCGACAAGTTCATATATCGCACGGGCCGGCTTGCCGGTCCGCAGGGCTTCTTGAGCGACACAGAACGCTGAAGGAAACTTGCACGGACTTGACGCCCGAAACAGCACCTTGAAACAATGTTTGCCAATGATCGCGTCCTTGTTTGCACTGCCGGTGATCAGGATCGATTGGTTGCAGTCTGTAATGACAAATTTCCTGTTGATGACAAGAACACCATCCGGCGAGGCCTCCAGCAAGGCGGAGGCCAGCGGATTCTCGGCATAGCCCTTTGCCATTTCAATCAACCGCATGGAAGCCTGCCGGTCGAGTAAACCCACGGTGGGCCGTTTCTGCCTGATAAAGTCTGATAAAATGCGCTCGTCGCCGGTGCACTCCAGGATCAGGTCCAGGCTCTCTATTTTAAGGAGATCCAGAGGGTCGTCGAATACTTTTATCCCCGATTCTTTCACGTCTTCGTGGCCCAAGACAGATTTTTCAGCATCAACGACAGCGACCGCCACCAATCGCAGGCCCGAGGCTTGGATGGCGGACAGATTCTGCATAATAGTCTGCAAACAGGACTCGCTGACTACCATGCCTACGTTGAATTTTAGGATATGGGAGGAAGTAGGAGAACTCATGACGCATGCCCTTCTATTATGGAGCCCATTGGGTTCGCAGGTCAAAAAACCTGGCGCCCTCCTTTGAGTCGATCAGACCCACGGAAGCCTGAAGCGCGACGAGTATGGACTTGATGGAGAGCCCTACTATGATGATATAGATATTTTTCAGACAGGTCAATACTCGGCAGACAACTCAGCAGGCAACCCGCCAGTTGATTGAAGGTGGATTCCGGGCTGTCCTTACACAAATGCTTGGCCACCACATTGCATCGCCCGCAAATGGTTATCTACCATTTCATGCGCATCGCCAGGCTCGATATGATCCGCTCGGACCAAACCCCAACCTGGTAAGAACGCGGCAGGCTAAACTTGATCGTGACCGGCGATCCACGCATGATCGCACGGACGCTTTCGGCGCTCTGGGTTGCCCAAAAATGCACAATGCGTGCGGACAATCACTGCCGCCATAGTGGAGACCTGCGTTTTAAAAAGTCCCTTCAGACCAAACAAATCACGTAGTTACAATATATTAGCTAGTCGTGATCTGTCCTGGCGGAAATTACCTAGTGTGTGAAATGTTTTACTTGACATTTCCCAACGCCTACTTTTTAATGGATGGCAAAGGAAGAAAGCCTCCGCTCTTTCAAAAACTATCTCTGTGCGTATCAACCTGAAGATGAAGAGATCAGGTGCAATCATTGTTCGCGTTCGCAGAGGTGCTTAGACCTCTGATGTGAATTGCCCCGGGCTTTGCGTGAAAAGCCGACGGGGCGGCGATCTAGCCGGATGAGGCCCTTGTTGCCTGGTTCACATTTCCCATTCTATTCAAACGCTGTTTCAGATTTCCAAGATTGACCAAATTCACAAGGAGATAGGGTTATGACTGATGGAATGATGGCGATCGCCATCTTGCTACCGGTAGTGGCTGGCTTGCTCATCCTCGCAATTCACAATTATTTTGCGCGAGGGGTCGTTGTTGTTGCAACGGCTGTTGTGCTCATCGCAAACAGCCTTCTATTCGCCGCAAAAGGGCCCCTGACCTATACTCCCCCTGCAGGCTTCGATTGGGGCACGCTCATTTCGGTCCTGGACTATGCCATTCTTGTCCTCTACCTTGTTCTGGGCCTTAAATTACGCAACCGTCTGGTCCTGATTTTCTCCGCGACCCAGATTATACCGATTGTCTACTTTGAATTTTTTATGAAGGCCCATGTGGACTTGAGACCGGCTTTCGTGGTCGATCATCTGGCCATAGTGATGACTTTGATCATTTCCATAATCGGTTCTCTTATCTGTGTCTACGCCATCAGGTACATGCGTGACCATGAGCAGCATGCTCATGTCGATAAGTCGAGGCAGTCCAGGTTTCTGTTCTGGCTTGTTTTGTTCCTGGGAGCCATGAACGGCCTGGTCTTCGCCAACAACCTTTTCTGGCTCTACTTTTTCTGGGAAGTCACCACACTGTGTTCCTTCATGTTGATTTCGCATGACAAGACACAGATAGCCCTGGAAAATGCCGCACGGGCCCTTTGGATGAATTCCACCGGTGGAACGGCGTTCATCCTGGCCATCATTTATCTTTATGCGACTCAAGGGGGTGCTTCGGCCCTTTCGGTTCAAAACATCATTGGAGGAGGCATGCATAGTGCGGCCATGCTCCTGCCGGTAGCTCTTCTTTGCTTCACCGGGTGCACCAAGGCTGCGCAAATGCCTTTCCAATCCTGGCTTCTTGGAGCAATGGTTGCGCCCACGCCGGTTTCAGCACTGCTCCATTCCAGCACCATGGTTAAAGCAGGGGTGTATCTGGTGCTCAGGCTTGCCCCCGCTTATGCCGGAACTCTGGTGAGCACCGCCATAGCGATAGTCGGGGCGTTCACCTTTTTCGGCACCTCTGCGCTTGCAATCAGCCAGACAACAGGCAAGCGGGTCCTCGCCTACTCGACCATCGCCAACCTGGGCCTGATCATAGCCTGTGCCGGCATAAACACACCGTTGTCAATAGCCGCAGCGATTCTGCTCATTATTTTCCACGCCATTTCCAAAGGTATGCTGTTCCTCTGCGCCGGGACGATCGAGCACCAGATCTGGAGCCGCGAGATCGAAGACATGGAGGGCCTCGCCTCCAAAGCCCCCCTTGTCACCCTCATTACCGCAGTGGGGATGCTGTCCATGTTCCTGCCTCCCTTCGGAATGGTGCTTGGTAAATGGATCGCCCTCGAAGCGGCCTACAAGGTTCCCCTGGCGGCAGTTTTGTTTGTACTGGCAAGCGCTTTGACCATCGTTTTCTGGACAAAGTGGCTGGGAAGGCTTCTGCAAGTCGTACCCAAATTGGGATGGCCGCTCGAAAAGCTTTCCCCCAGCTATTCGGTTCCCTTGTGGACTTTATTTGTAGGTATTTTTGTCGTCGGTTTCGGGATCGGGCCTATTTATCAGTACTTCATCGCATCAGCCACCAGCGACGTCATCGCCGGTAACAGCATGATCGGTTCGGGCTGGGCTAACATCGTGCTGACAGGCTCTTCAGCAGTGCAGACAGGGGCTGCGGTCCGGGGATCTTTCCCCGTGTGGGCCCTCTACCTGGTATTGGGTGTTGCCTTGTTCCTGCCCATGTTGTTCTTCGGATTGAAGCCCACCCAGTTGCGGCAGGTCTATCTTTGCGGCGAACAAACAGGCGGCACCGATACGGATGAATGGTGCGCTGAATGCGATATTAAGACCAAATTCATACTGGGCGGCTACTACTTCCAGGCAACACTCGGAGAAAAAACCTTGAATCCCTGGGTAAATTCAGTAGCCATTTTTCTTCTGGCCATCATGATTGCATGCGGGGTGATCTCGAAATGAATCAGCTCATATTAGTCATCGCAACAATAGTTCTTGCTCCCATTGTCGGCGGCCTGCTTTTCGGGATCGACAGAAGGATTACTGCAAGGTTGCAGGGTCGATTCGGTCCCCCTATTTTGCAGCCTTTCTATGATATCTTAAAGCTCTTGGGCAAAGATAGCATAGCGGTGAGCAAAATGCAGTTCGTGTGGATTTACGCGTATCTGGTTTTGATGATCGCGAGCCTGCTCTGTCTCGTTCTGCAGTCCGATTTTCTCGTGCTTGTCTTCCTGCTGGGATTTGCCGGTGTTGCACTGGTTCTGGGCGGGTTCAGCACCAAGTCTCCTTACTCCCATTTCGGGGCCAACAGGGAGCTGCTTCAGATATTGGCCTACGAACCCGTGCTCCTGCTTCTCGCAATAGCGATTTATGCGCAAAACGGGACCTTTCTCATAAGCGAGATCGTTGCCCACGAGCAACCTCTGCTCCTGCCTTTGTGGCCTTTGTTCATCGCGGTCCTGTATGTCTTGACCATAAAGATGCGCAAATCCCCGTTTGATATTTCCACCTCGCATCACGCACACCAGGAGATAGTAAAGGGAATTACCACCGAATATTCAGGTCCTTTTTTGGCTCTCTATCATCTGGCGGAATGGTATGAAATCGTGCTGGTGCTGGGCGTAGTAGTTCTGTTTTGGGCTAATCCCCTTTGGATAGGCCTATTGATAGCGTTTGCCGCGTTCCTGCTCGAACTCGTAGTCGATAACATTGCGGCCAGAATGACAGCGCGGTGGATGGTGCGTCTTAGTTGGTCGGTTGGATTGACTCTCGGAATCCTCAATGTTGCTTATCTCTATATCATAAAGGGGGTATTTTAAGACAAATGGGTTTGATAAAAAAATCTCGCGCGAAATCACCATGGATCATGCACTTCGATAACAGCTCCTGTAATGGCTGTGACATCGAGGTGCTCGCTTGTCTGACTCCTCTCTATGACGTGGAACGCTTCGGCATTGTCAACATGGGCAACCCAAAGCATGCCGATGTCCTGCTGATCACCGGACCCGTGAACATGCGTACGGCGCGCGTGCTCAAGAATCTCTATGAGCAGGTCGCCAACCCTAAAATGGTTATTGCCGTTGGGACCTGTGCCTCTTCAGGAGGAGTGTTCCATAACTGCTATAACGTCCTTGGCGGCGTTGATAAAGTAATACCTGTAGATGTTTACATTCCGGGCTGTGCAGCCCGTCCGGAAGCAATTATCGATGGAGTTGTGATGGCGCTCCAGAGCCTTACCGAGCAGCGCCATCTTTGGGTGACATGCCCTCATTGTCAAACAGAACACGAGGTAACGGACCAGCGATGGAGAATCTAATCAAAATAGACAAGAGCGCAATAGTGAGCGAAGGCAGGGAATTGCTTGCTGCCGGAGCCAAGTTTGTTACTGCCGTATGTAATGATCTGGACGCAGAGATGGAGGTGACTTATTTCTTCAGCTCAAACAGGGGCACGGAAATGAAGGGCCTGCGGTGTACGGTTGCCAAAGGTGAAGAAGTCCCCAGTTTGACGGGGGAAACTCTTGCCGTGGTGCTGATTGAAAATGAACTGCAGGAACTCTTCGGCCTGAAGGTCAAAGGCATCGCCATCGATTACGGCGGACACATGCTTTTAGCACACGACAGTCCCACCACGCCTATGTTGAAAGAAAAGAAGGCTGAGCCGAAAGGAGAGAAGAACTAATGGCTACGCGTACTGTAGTCCCCTTTGGCCCCCAGCATCCGGTGCTTCCCGAACCCATACAGTTGCGACTTACCTATGAAGATGAGAAGGTGGTGGAGGTTACCCCGGTTATCGGCTACGGCCATCGAGGCATAGAGAAGGCTTGCGAATTAAATGAATATAGCAAAAATATTTACCTCTGCGAGCGCGTTTGCGGGATCTGCAGCTATCAACACAGCGCAACCGTGGTTGAGGTAATGGAAAGGTTGTGGCCGATCGACCTGACCCCCAGGATCAATTACCTGCGCACCATCTGGTCTGAAATGGCCCGTACCCACAGCCACCTCCTCTGGCTTGGATTGCTGGCCGATGCGTTCGGTTTCGAAAGCATGTTCATGCAGTTCTGGCGCATAAGGGAAAAAGTGCTCGATCTTCTTGAACATACTACCGGGCACAGGGTTATCCAGTCTGTCAACATCGTTGGCGGCGTGCGGCGGGATATCGATGAACTGCAAAAAAGAATGATTGCCAATGTTCTTGCGGAGGTCCGCAAAGAAAGCCAATCCTTGATAAAGGCGCTTATACAAGACTACACGGTCAAAAAGAGAACTGTTGGGGTAGGGGTTCTCACCAAAGAGCAGGCCGTTTCACTTGGCTGCGTAGGTCCAACGCTCAGGGCAAGCGGGGTGTCCGAAGATGTCCGCTTGACCAAATACCATGCATACGGGGAATTGAATTTCGAACCTATAGTGGAAAGCTCCGGGGACTGTTATGCCCGTGCGGCGGTCCGAGCCAGGGAACTCTTCCAGTCAATCGATCTGCAGTTGGAGGCCCTGTCAAAATTGCCGGAAGGTGAAATAGCTGTAAAGGTAAAAGGCAATCCTCCGCCAAATGAAGCGGTCATGCGCACGGAAGCCCCACGGGGAGAGCTCTTTTACTATGCGAAAGGAAACGGCACACGCAAATTGGAACGCATGAAGATACGCACGCCGACCTATGCCAACCTTCCAGCGGTCTTGGTCTTGTTGCCGGGTTGCCAGTTGGCTGATGTGCCGGTTAATGTCCTCTCCATTGATCCATGCATCTCTTGTACGGAGAGATAAGAAACCAAAAGGAGCATATGAACCAATGCCTGTGATGCTACCTACCGTCCTGAGGAATTTGTTGGATGGTCCGGCAACGAGGCTCTACCCTATGCAGGTGCGAGAGCCTTTCCAAAACGCCAGAGGCCACGTTGTCTTTAATGATGAGAAGTGTACGCTTTGTAGTGTGTGCGCTCTCCGGTGTCCCGCCGATGCGATTGATATCGATAAGGAAAGCAGGACGCTGAGCTTTCATCCCGCTCGCTGCATAGTGTGCGAAGTCTGTGTCCTCGGCTGTCCCAGCGATGCAATCACCTTGATTTCCAAATGGCGTACACCTTTTTCCAGAAAGCCGGTGGAGGTTCATGAGGCACGAGGGAAAAAGCCTCGTACGCCAATGTAAAAAAGCCAAAAGGACCGTTGCGTTTCCTCCTGGAACCGCTGCACTTTCCGTCCGGGGGGTTTTTCGCTTTGAACCGCTGCTTTGTAGATTTGCTTTGAGGCCTTGCTGCCCGCCACCCTTTAGTAATAAAAAGGGCAGCAAGGCCAGTTTCGTTGATTGGGGGAGATTTTTGAACCTGTAAAAACCATGCTTACGCCGCCCTATTCCTCGTAGCTGTAGACTGCGCTGCAAAAAATTAAATCGTTTTCTGACTGAAAATAGGCCAATTTGGGGAGAATCTTATTTCTTCTGGGGTGGTACCATTTATATTTGACCCACCCGCTGCCTTTAGCTTTGGCATCCTCCACAATCTCTTTGTTAAACGTCTTGCCGTCGGAATCCTTAACGCCAAGAAAATCCAGTCCAACGAATTTGTCGTTGACCCCGTGCGCGAGCATTATACCGGCAGGGCTCAAAACAAAAACATAAAGATCGCCCTGAACAAACATTCCGTTGGAATTGGAAAACTCAGCCAAAGCAACATCTTTGCCAACCAACCTGTAAAAGTCTATGGCCTGTTCCACCCAGTATTTCGCATACTCCTCGGGTCTCTCGTACATTTAATTCTCCTTTGATAAAGGATGCTAACTTTGGTCTGCGGATGAATCAGAGCCCGTATCGATGCTGGTTTAGTCCCGGCGGCTATTCATCCGTTGCAGGCACAATCGATCCGACTTATTTAAAGCTTTATTTCACATGGCCGGCCCTTTGTCAAGGGTATCAAGTGAATACACTCATTTACACGGGAGCAAAAAACCCTTAAACAGGTAATTGATCGATACACAAATACCAAAAAGGCGGCAATTGATGGCTATAATAGCAATCGTTGGAAGAACGAACGTCGGCAAATCCACTCTTTTCAACAGGATAAGCAAAAGCAGCAAAGCCCTGGTCGATGACTTGCCGGGAGTCACCAGGGACAGGAATTATGCCCGGGGAGTGTGGGACGAAAAAAGCTTCACCCTTGTTGATACGGGGGGGTTCATCATCAAGGACGATTGCCTTTTCGACCAGAGCACACGCGAGCAAATCTTCCACGCCCTGCAGGAAGCCGACATGCTTCTTTTTGTGGCAGACGGCAAAACGGGGCTGCATCCGGAGGACTCCGCCCTTCTTAACCTGCTGCGCCGTACCTCAAAGCCCATTTTCTTTGCGGTAAACAAAATAGACGGCCCGGAGCAGCAGGGTCCTTTGGCCGATTTTTACGCCCTCGGGGTCCAGGACATCTACCCAATCAGCGCGGCACACGGGTTTGGGGTCGGTGAGCTTGTCTCCGATATGGTCAAGCTTATCCCTGAACCCGACAGCCTGGAAGCCGGTGAAGAAGCTGAGGTTTCGGAAATTCGTATATCCATTCTAGGCCGACCCAATGTAGGGAAATCGACCCTGGTGAACCGAATTCTCGGCACCCCGCGCGTCATTGTCAGCCCAATTCCCGGAACTACGCGAGACGCGGTTGATACGCTCTTTGAGCGCGACGCCCGCAAATACCTGTTAATAGATACGGCGGGCATAAGGAAAAAGGGGAAAACGAAGGAAAAACTTGAGAAGTTAAGCATAATCAAGGCGCTTCAAAGCATTGACAAAAGCCATATCTGCGTTCTGTTGATCGACGCCTCCGAAGGCGTGGCCGACCAGGACCTCCACATTGCGGGCTATATCCAGGAACGCTATAGGGCGTGCATCGTCGGGGTAAACAAATGGGACGCCTTTGACTCAAACCCCTAGACACGCAAAAATTTTCTGGAAGATTTGAAGTGGCGTTTCCGCTTCATGCCCTTCGCTCCGATCCTGACTTTTTCGGCCCTTACCGGCAAAGGCACGCAAAAAGTCCTCCCAACGGTCCACGAGGTTTTCGGGCAATACAACAGCCGAATTACAACCGGCATCCTCAACAGAGCGCTCCAGGAAGCTGTCAGCGCACATGAGCCTCCGATAGTACGCGGCCGCAGGCTCAAGTTTTTTTACGGAACACAGGCCGGGACCCGCCCCCCAATGTTCGTTCTGTTTTGCAACTACCCCAACAGCATCCACTTTTCCTACGAGCGATTCTTGCTAAACAGGTTCAGAGAAAGCTTCGGGCTGGATAAAACACCATTGCGGCTCGTATTTCGAGGCAGGACACAAAGGGACAAAAAAGAATAGCATGGAGCAAGAAGCGAGGAGCAAGAAGAATGGAGCTAAAGCTTCACGCTTCCTGCTGCCCGCTTCACGCTTCATGCAAACTGCTATATTTTCCAGCAAACACTGACTGTTGTTCCGATTTTCCGAATGGATTCAATCTCAAATTCTCCCCCGGACAGCTCTGCTCGCTCACGCATGGATCTAAGGCCGAATTTGGCGTCCTGTCCCTTTGAGGCGGCTGCGGCCCGATCGAACCCCACCCCGTCATCTCTGACGTGCAATACAATACATCCATCTTCGAGTGAAAGACCCAGACATATTTTCCGGGCCCGGCTATGCTTGGCCGAATTGTTCATCGCCTCCTGGATGATTCGAAATATGATGATTTTCAGGTTTTCCGGGACCTGAGACTCTTCAAGCCTGATATCTTTTTCAACCGGGATACCGGTGTAAATGCACTCAAACCCTCTGCAAAACCACCCTATAGTGGCTATTATTCCAAAATCGTCGAGCAACGAGGGCCGAAGGTCCGTCATGATGCGCCTGGACTCATCAATGGCCTGCTCCATTGCCCTTGACAGAGTCATGAAACTTTCCCGGACCTCAGGATTCTCAGTGAGCCTCGCCGCAGCGTTCTCCACGCAAAACTTGACGGCGCTGAGCGATGAGCCGATGCTGTCGTGTATCTCCCTTGCGATTCTCTTTCGCTCGTCTTCCTGGGCGCGAAGTAGCTGTGAAGCAAGAACTTTCAGCTCTTCCCTGGATTCTCTCAGCTCCATAAGGGTTTGTGCAAGCTCTTGAGTCCTTTGCTGAACGCGCAATTCCAGATTGTCACGGGCGATCCTTAGTTCTTCCTGGATACGCTTCAATTCGCTTATATCTCTCCAGGCGGCCACCGCGCCTGTTACATTCTCTAAACTATCCCTAATGGGACCCGCGCTAACGAGTACGGGAATGTTGTCTTCAGAGAGCACCTTAATAGAGTGCTCCTGGTCTGAGACGACCTTTCCAAGCAGAGCGGCGTCCCTTATCGGCTCCAGCAAACCGGAGATCTCAGGCCACAGGTCCGCCACGGACAAATCCAGATCGGTGAGCGACTGGGTGCGTTTTTGTTCCGCACCGGCGAGGCCGACCATGTCAACAGCGTACCTGCTTAGCGCCTGCACCTGCAGACCCGGCGAATCGACAAGGACTATGCCCACCGGAATGTGTTCGAGCAGGGCTTCCAGGATCGCCTGGCGCCCTTCGGCCTCGCGAGCCCGCCTCTCTGAATGGTTCTTTGCCTGACAAGTTCCTCGAGGTTGCTCTTGTGCTGCTTTAGCTCTTCTTGGATCCGCTTGCTCATTATGGCGTAACGGATGGAACGTTCCAGGATGGGGGCCGTAAATTCGCCCTTCGCCAGGAAATCGGATGCACCCGCTTCCATGGCCTTCAGATCGATCTCATAGTTCCCGTACGCCGTAAGGAAGATGATAGGCGCCTTGCAGCCGCCCTCAACGGCTTTCTCCAAAAGACCAAGACCCGTATGGGCTCCGATAAAATAATCAAGAAGAAATACGTCGTACTCTCCCGTGCAAATTGCCTCCAGCCCCGCTTCATATGTATTGACCCAGGCAACTTTGAATTTAGTATTCTCCGCCTCGGCAAGCATATCGGCAATTAAGAGAAAATCCTCTTGGTCATCATCGATCAGCAGAACGCTAACCTGATCTGTCATCCCGGCTCCTGCGTCAAAAGTTTTCCACTTCTTATATACGAATCGCTCCTGGATTACAATCCTTGCATGGCCCCTGCTTAAATTCCCCTGCCCCAATCAAAGCTTAGTGCAGGCCCACATGGAGCCACCTGCCTCCATTTGTGCATAAGTACAAGTAAGACACGCTACTTAAACCCGTAAAACTCATGAAAATGGTGTACGGGTCCATGTCCCCGGCCAAGGGGCAGTCCCCCTGCAATGGCTCCCGCGACGTAGGTTTTTGCCCCTCCGACAGCATCCTCCACTGTTGACCCCTTCG
>Ga0208686_1000658_pt1 | contig 15833 bp, 11 predicted proteins | sample June2015DPH_6_50_FD_184694 | JGI IMG/M metagenome (GOLD analysis project Ga0208686, IMG submission 184694) | Peatland microbial communities from SPRUCE experiment site at the Marcell Experimental Forest, Minnesota, USA - June2015DPH_6_40... | ecosystem: Environmental > Terrestrial > Soil >... | reverse complement strand
CGACGAGGGAACGGTGCTCGTCGATGGGCGAGACATCTCCAAGCTCTCCGAAAGCGAGCACGCCGACTACCTCCTGCGCGTGCTCGGCATCGTCGGGCAGCCGAGCGAGCTGATGCCCGCGGCGCTCGCCCGGGAGAACGCCGCCCTGAAGCTCCTGCGAACCGATCCTCGCAACGCGACGCGTCTGATCGAACCGCTGCTCGAAGAGCTTGGCCTGGGCGAGCGGATGAAGCACCCGACGAACAAGCTCTCGATGGGCGAGCGCCAGCGCGTGATGATCGCCCAGGCGCTGGCGATGAAGCCGAGGCTCGTGCTCGCGGACGAGCCGACCGGGAACCTCGACACGCGCCGAAGCAGGCAAGTCCTCGGGCTGATCCGCAGTCTCTGCCGCGACCGCAACACGGCGGTGCTGCTCGTGACCCACGACCCGCAGGCTGTCGCGTTCGCCGATCGGGTCCACGAGCTCCGCGACGGCAGGCTGCAGGAGTACAACCCCGATGAGGTGTACCTGCACGCCGCGGGAGAGCTGGCGGAGCCATGACGCCGTGATGTCGCTTGGCGAGATCCTGTTCATCTACCGTGCGCGGCTGCGGGAGCGGACAGTGGCGGTGCAGGAGCTGCTGGCGGTGCTCGGGATCGCGGTCGGCGTGGCGCTCCTGTTCGCCTCGCAGGTCGCCAGCACGAGCCTCGACGGCTCGGTGCGCCAGCTCACGCAGCAGCTCGTCGGCGCGATGCAATACCAGCTCGACGCTCGCGGCCCGGAAGGCTTCTCAGAACGAGTTGCGGGCGAAGCACGGTCGCTGCCGGGCGTCCGCGCGGCGCTGCCGCTGCTCGAGCAGCAGGCGAGCGTGATCGGTCCGGCCGGCCGGGCGTCCGTCGACCTGATCGGGGCGGACCCGCGGTTCGCGTCCTTTGGCGGATCGCTGCTGCGGCGTCTCGGCACACATCAGCTTGCGTTCCAGCAGGTGATCGCGCTGCCCGCGCCGATCGCCGCAGCGATCGGCGCCGGCGCCCCGCTTTTGCAGCCGGGCACGCTGGGGCGCGCCGGTCCGGGCGCGCTGACGACATCGACCCGCAAGCACGCCCAGCGGCCAATCGAGCTCCAGATCGGCGCGCACGTGGTCAGAACCATCCTCGGAATCACATTGCAGGAAGCGGACGTCGGCGCGCTCGTCCACAGCCAAGTCGCGCTGGCGCCCGTCGCCTACGCCCAGCAGGTTGGCGGCATGACGGGACGGGTTACCCGCGTCTTCGTGCAGGTGCGGCCGGGACGGCGGACCGAGGTCCGGGCGGGCCTCGCGAGGCTCGCCGCGGTGTGGCATCTCAACCTCGAGCCAGCCGACTTCGACGCGAAGTTGTTTGCGGTCGCGTCCACCCCCGCACAGCAGAGTGAGGGCCTCTTCTCGGTGATCAGCGCGATTGTCGGGTTCCTGTTCGCGTTCAACGCGATGCTGCTGACGGTGCCCGAGCGCCGTCGCATGATCGAGGCGATGCGCCGCCGGGGCGCCACCCGCACGATGACCGTCCAGGCGCTGATGTTCGACGCGCTCGTCATCGGCGTGCTGGCATGCGTGCTCGGGCTGCTGATCGGCGAAGTCCTGTCGATCGAGGTGTTCCATGCGCAGCCCGGCTACCTGTCGTTCGCGTTCCCCGTCGGCTCGCAGAGGGTCGTGACGTGGCCTACCGTGGCCCTCGCGGTCGGCGCCGGCCTGCTGGCGGCGTTCGTCGGGGTGCTGGCGCCCCTGCGGGACATCCTCGCCCGTCCGCTCCGACGGTCGGCCGCGGCTGAGCGCGCGCCTCGCGGCTGGACAGTCTTTCGCGTCCTCGCCGGGACGGTCTGCCTGGCGATCACGACGCTGATCCTTCTCTTCCGGCCGCAGGCGGCCGCCGTGGGCAGCTTCACGCTGATCGCCGCGCTGCTGGCCCTGCTGCCGTTCCTGTTCGACGGGATCGTCGCGGCCTTCACACACGTCCAGCGCCACTTCCATGCGGCCTCGACCGTGCTCGCGGTCGAGGAGCTGCGGGACCCGCTCACGCGGGTGCGCTCGCTGGCTGTCGCCGCCACCGGCGCGATCGCGGTCTTTGGCAGCGTCGCAATCACGGGAGCACAGGACAACCTGCAGAGCGGGCTGAATCGCACGGCCTACGAATGGAACCACGTGACCGACCTGTGGGTGTCGCCCTCCGGAGTCGACAACACGCTGGCGACGACCCCGTTCCCGGCGTCGGTCGCGGCGAAGCTGACCCGGCTGCCGGGCCTGCGCAGCGTAGCGATCTACCGGGGGAGCTTCCTCGACGTCGGTGACCGCCGCGTGTGGGTGATCGCGCCGCCGCGCAGCTCGGCGGAGCTGATCCCTCCGGGTCAGCTGAGCGTCGGCAACATGACCCGGGCGAACACGCGCCTGCGCGGTCACGGATGGGCGGTCGTCTCCGAAGCCATCGCCCACGAACTGCACCTGCACATCGGCGAGTCGTTCACGCTCCCCTCGCCCTACCCCACCGCGTTCCGCCTTGCGGGCCTGAGCACGAACGGTGGATGGCCCCCCGGCGTGATCGTAATCAATGCGGAAGACTACGCCCGCGCCTGGGGTTCGGACGCGGCGAGCGCGCTCAACGTCGACCTCGCGCCCGGGGTCTCCCCCGCCGAAGGGCGGACACTCCTCATCCGGGCCCTCGGGCCGGGGTCCGGGCTCGCCGTGCAGACGGCGGGCGAACGCGAGAGCCAGTGGAAGAGCGTCAGCCGGGAAGGTCTGTCACGGCTGACGCAGATCGCGACCCTCGTCCTGATCGCCGCGATCCTTGCGATGGCGGGCGTGATGGCCTCGCTGATCTGGCAGCGTCGCGAGCGACTCGCCTACATCAAGCGACAGGGCTTCACTCGCGGACTGCTCTGGCGCGCCCTCTGCTTCGAGAGCGCGGTCCTGCTCCTCGCCGGCTGCTCGATCGGCGCGCTGTTCGGCGTCTACGGCCAGCTGCTGCTTTCACACGCACTGACCACGGTCACAGGCTTCCCACTGGTGATAGGTGTTGGCCCTCTCATCGCACTCACGAGCGTTGCTGTGGTCAGCGTCGCGGCGCTTGCCATCGTGGCCGTGCCCGGCTATCTCGCGGTTCGCGTGCGCGCGACGATGGTCAAGCCCGCCTAGCCACCCCCGGCATCCAGCGGCCCTGTCGGCCCGGGCGCTGATCGCCCTGGCTCGCGCGGCGATCCGCGAGCTGCGGTGGGGCTTGCGGGAGGTATCCGGCGAGGTCGACCGCTGGCGTACATTCGCGGGGGACATCCCCGATGACGCGCTGCGTCACGACGCGCTCGCGGCGATCAAGGACAAGCGCGCCAACATCGACGGCGCGGCGCTGTTCTGGACCCTGCCACGCGTCCGCTCGCGCGAGCTCCTGCGCCTGCTCGTCGCCTACGAGATCCTGGCGGACTTTCTCGACTGCACGAGCGAGCGCGCCGCTCACGCCGGGACCGCGAACGGACGCCAGCTGCACCGCGCTCTGATCGAGGCGCTCGACCCGGACCTGGAGGTCTCGGACTATTACCGCTATCACCCCTGGGCACGGGACGGAGGATACGTCCGCGCGCTGGTCGAGACGTGTCGTCAGATATGTGTGCGACTCCCCTCCTATGAGGCAGCCAGACCGCTTCTGCATCGCGCCGCGTGCCTGACACAGGTTCTGGCGCTCAACCACGAGCCGAACCCGAGACGGCGCAACGAGCTACTCAGAGCATGGGCAGACGAACACTTCGCTGGCCACGACGAGCTCGCCTGGTTTGAGTGGTCGGGCGGCGCGAGCGCCTGGCTGACGGTCCTCGCGCTCCTCGCCTTCGCCGCCGATCCCGGCCGCGAGCCACGCGAGGCGAAGGAGACATACGCCGTCTACCTGCCGTGGGTGTCGCTTACGGGCACGATGCTCGACAGCTACGGCGACATTGCCGAGGACGCGGCAAACACAGCGCACAGTTACATCGCGCATTACGGCAGCACCGGCACTGCGGCCGAGCGCATCGCCGAGCTGATTCGCGTCTCCGTTGACAGAACGGCGTCGCTGCGCGACGGCGAGCGCCACCTCGTGATCGCCAGCTGCATGATCGCGATGTACCTCTCCAAGGACAGCGTCCGCACGCCTCAGACGCGGGCGCTCACCCGGAGCCTGACACACGCCGCCGGTCCCCTCACACGCCTGCTCCTGCCGGTGTTGCGGGCCTGGCGGCTCATCTACGGACAACGATCGACATAGGAGGAAGACATGCAATATCTAACTCGTCAACAGCCGTCCACCCCACCACTGCCCTCGGCGCTCCAGACGCTCGCGTTCTGGCGCCACCCACATGCGTACCTCGAATGGTGCCGGCGCCGGTACGGCGCACGGTTCACCGTCAACGCGATCGGGATACCGCCGATGGTGTTCATGTCAGACCCGGCGGCCATCAAGGCGATCGTCGGCGCCCCCGCGAACGTTCTTCACCCAGGCGCAGGGGGGAGGGCGATCGTGCCATTGGTCGGGGACGGTTCGTTCATGCTTGCGGAGGAAGACGAGCATCTGGCCGGCCGGCGGGCGATCCTGCCGGCGTTTCACCGCCGAGTTATCAATGAGCACGCGGAGATGGTGCGGGACATCGCGGCGCGCGAGCTTGCCAAGTGGCCGCGCGGCACCTCCTTTGCGAGTCACCCATATCTACGAGCACTTACGTTGAGAGTGATTCTGCGAACGATATTTGGGGGTGAAGAAGCGCGACTCCGGGAGCTGCACGCAAGGCTGCTCACGATGTTTGCGGTGACACGAAGCCTCACCCTGCAGGAGCCACCGCTTAGACGCGTGCCGGGATGGCGAGGCATCTGGAGGAGCTTCCTCGTCGACCGCGCCGCGGTCGACAAGATCATCGCGCAGCTGATCGAAGAGGAGGCGCACAGCGGCGCTCGGGACAGCGGACTGCTCTCCATGCTCCTTGGTGGCCAGCACCCGGACAGCGATCAGTTGAGCATTACGCAGATTCGAGACACCCTCATGTCGGTGATCCTCGCGGGGCACGAGACGACGGCGTCCGAGCTCGCGTGGGCTTTTCAGCTGCTGGCGCACGAGCCGCTCATCGCGGGACGGCTGGTCGACGACTTGGACGCTGGTGGCGAGGCATATCTCACGGCCGCGATCCAGGAGGTGCTCCGCCACCGCCCCGTCTTCCTGTTCACGATCCCCCGGGTGGTCCGCCGGCCCTTCGAGATCGCGGGCACCACCTATCGCCCGCCCGTCCAGCTCGTCGGCTGCATCCACCTCATGCAGCACGACCCAGGCCTGTACCCCGAACCGCACAGGTTCCGGCCCGAGCGCTTCCTCGATGCCCCGCCGCGACCGGAGGTCTGGATGCCGTGGGGCGGCGGACGCAAGCGATGCCCCGGCCACCATCTCGCGATGCTCGAGATGCGCACTGTCCTCGAGACCGTCCTGCGTGATTTTGAGCTGCTGCCGGTCGGTGAGAAGATCGAGACGGCGCGATGGCGCAGCGTGATAGTCACGCCGGGACGGGGCTCGCGGATCATGCTCCGCAAGAGACAGCGAGGGTTCTCAGGTCGCACGACCGCGGCAGCGGCGCGCGGCGTCCTAAGTTAACACCTCTGTTCATTTGGGACGCCAATTCCTACACCCTGAACGCGAGAGCCGTCATGATAATCCAATGACGCAGGGGAACAGCAACAGCGAAGCGATTGGACGCACATGAGTCCGCCACGCGGCGCTCGCTCCGGCCCAACAGAAAACGGCTCCCAACGCTCGGAGCGCTACCGGCGTCTGCACGAACCGCGCTACTCCCAGTCGCTCGAGCGTGGCTTGGCGATCCTCGGCTGCTTCACGCCCGAGCGCCCGGTCCTGGGGATCGCCGAGATCGCCGACGAGCTCGGGATAAGCCGCTCGACGACCCACCGCTACGTGATCACGCTGTTCGCGCTCGGCTATCTCGAGCAGGACTCCTCACGACGCTACCGCCTCGGGTTGGGCGTCACCGACCTGGGGATGTCCGTGCTGAACGCCACCGGCCTGCGCGAGCACGCGTACTCCTACCTGCAGGAGCTGCGGCGGGACACCTCCTACACCGTCAGCATCGCCGCGCTCAACGGCGCGGAGATCGTGTACGTCGACCGGGCGCCGAGCTTCCGCAACTACGTCGATCTGGGCCTGGACACGGGATCGCGCCTGCCCGCGTACGCCACCGCGATGGGCAAGGTGCTGCTGGCGAGCCTCCCCGAGCGGGAGCAGAGCGAGCTGCTCGCCTCGATAAAGCTCACGCAGCGCGGCCCGAACACGATCACCAGCAAGAACGCGCTGCGTGTGGAGCTGGAGCAGATACGCGAGGAAGGCTTCGCCGTCAACGACCAGGAGCTTGCCGAGGGCGTGCACGCGATCGCCGTCCCAGTGCGCGCCGTCTCCGGCAAGGTCGTCGCCGCGCTAGGCCTTTCCGCCGATACGTCGACGATCTCGCTGGAGGAGCTCGTCGACGCGCTCGGCCCGCACCTCGTCTCCACGGCCGACCGCATCTCCGCGCGGCTCGGATATCGCCGCCACGACGAGCTCGCGCGCAGCCGCTGAATCGAAGCTTCGCGCGCCTGCGCGCAGAGGCCGGCCGGTCAGGCTGTTAACCGTGACGCGGTCGCCGCGGCGTTCGCGGGCGTTGGCATTGGTGCAGTAGTGAGAAAGCGGTGGTTCGCCTCCCAAGCGGCCGGAACCTCTGCAAAGCTTCTTCGTACGCCTTCCTTAGGAAAGTTTTAGGTGGGCAGGCGCGAGCGACTAGCGAACATCCTCCTATTTGGACTTTCCGTAATTGCAGGAGATTCGTCCTCAAGTGCCGCCAAAAGGACGGATCTGCGGGCGTCTTGTGGCGAAACGGCGGACTCATCTCGGCAACACGCCGGCTCTCCGATGTGCTAAACCGTCATCTTGGTCACTTTGCTGGCGCAAGCAGTTGTTTCGCCGGTTGGGATCGTCGAAGTCGATCACGAGGAGGGCAGCGACCCAGATCAGCTCGAGGACTTCCAGCCGTCCGAAGCGGTGGGTTCCCCCGAGGGGCTCTCCGAAGTCGACTCGACGCGCTCTGCTGAAACGCAGAGAGGCCGCTAGATCAACAGCCCCGGAGCGCATCCTCTCGGAAAGACGAGCGCTCCGGGGCCACCAATCAACACTACGTCGGAGATCATACCTCAAGGACGAGGGACCGGACAGGCCGAACCGCTCGCGTTCTCCTGGGGGAGAGAGCCGACGCGGATGTTCGGCGTCTGAGGGGACGACGACAAGCGATGTCCGCACGCACGAGCTGCCCGTGCGCGAGGTCCCTCGGAAAGTGTCACAAAAGCCGCAGAAAATGCCTAGAAGATAGAAACCGTTGCTTGCATTCGACTCGCGCCGGGGGTTAATGTGCTTCTCGCATGTCCAGCCACTCCTCCTAGCGGGCGCCACGTCCGCCCCTCTCGGTCGTGGCGCCCGCGCCCTCCGCAGTGAGAGATCCGGTTGGAGGCCGGTGTCTCGATGATTCCGATTTTTATAGGGGTTGCCTGGCTCAATCTGGTGACGATGGTCATCGCTGCGTGCCGCGTGGCGGCGCACGCAGATGCGATTGAGCTGGAGATCATCGTTCAGGGCGACCGGGCGACCGGGCGGTCGGAGGCGATCGGGCGGTCGGAGGATACGGCGAGGCGAGTTGCGGTGAGAGCTTGACCTATCACGCGCACGTAGTTGGTCGAGGCCACCAATCAACGCTACGGAGGATCTCGTGAAGAGGAGGTGCATCATTGCCCTCGCCCCAATGCGGCTTTTGGTCGGGGCGCTTGCGCTGGTGCCGTCGGCTGCGCCGGCGACGGTGGCATGTGGCGCTTGCGGAGGGCGAAGGCATCGCTAGCTACGCGACACGTACCGCGACCCCGCAGCTGCGTTCGGGCCGAAATGGGCTGACTCGGGCTCGGGTGTCCGAGATACAGCGCGATCGTATGCTCTCGGCGGCGGTAGAGGTGGTGGAGGAGGTTGGCTACTCGCGTATGACGGTCACGCAGGTGATCGGCCGGGCGGGCGTCTCGCGCAAGACCTTCTACGACTTCTTCACCGACCGCGAGGACTGCTTCCTGGCCGTGTTTGAGCAGGCGCTCTCCCGGGCGAGGCTTCGTGCGAGCGAGGCATATGAGCGCGAGGCCGGCTGGCGCGAGGGGACGCGGTCCGCTTTGGCGACGCTGCTCTTGTTGATCGACGAGGAGCCCGCGCTCGCCAGACTGTGCATCATCGAGGCGCTGGGGGCCGGCGCGCGCGTCCTGGAGCGCCGTTCGCAGCTACTCGCCGAAGTGGCGGACATCGTCGATCGGGGCCGTCTCGCCGCCAGCGCGACCCGCAACCCGCCAAAGATCACAGCCGAAGCGGTGGTTGGGGCGATCGTCACGGTCCTGCACACACACGTGCTGGAGGGTCGCAAGGAGTCGGCGACGGAGCTGCTCGGCCCGTTGATGAGCGTGATCGTGCTGCCCTATCTTGGGGCGGGGTCCGCGGGCCGGGAACTGAACCGGCCGCCGGTTCCACGGGCCAGACGCACACGCCGGGCCGCCAGGGACAAAGACCCGCTCGAAGATGTGACCGTGCGCCTCACCTATCGCACGGTGCAAGCTCTGACGGTTCTCGCGAAGCACCCCGGAGCGAGCAACCGCGAGGTCGCTGAAGGCGCGGGCATCATCGACCAGGGTCAGATCTCCAAGCTCCTGGGCCGGCTCGCGCGGCTGGGGCTGATCGAGAACGTCGGCGAGGGTCAGCGGAACGGCGCGGCCAATGCGTGGCACCTGACGGCGCGGGGTGCGGAGATCGAGCGAGCCGCTCGGCCGCGGTGATCGGCTCGTGACACCGCTTCGCGTCAACGGGTCGAGGCGCGAGCCCGAGCCCGTGGACGAGCTCCAGGCTCGCCTGGTCGCGCTGGTCCGCTGCTCTCCAGTGCTGATGCGTGCGCTGCGTGCCGCCCGTGCCGTGGATCCCCCAGAGTGGCTGATCGGGGCGGGAGCCATCCGCGACCGGGTCTGGGATCACCTGCATGGGTTCACGCGACCCGTCTCTGTGAAGGACCTGGATCTGGCGTTCTTTGACCCTGGGTCTCTCGGAAGTGAGAGAGAGCGCAGCGTACAGAGCGCGCTGACCGCCCGGGCGCCCGACCTCACTTGGGATGTGACCAACCAGGCCGCTGCTCACCTGTGGTATCCGCAGGTGTTCGGCGTCGAGGTCGATCCGCTGACCTCCACATCGGACGCGGTCGCCACGTGGCCTGAGACCGCGACGGCGATCGGCGTCCGGCTGCTCGCCGACGACAGCATCCACGTCGTCGCGCCATGCGGCCTCGACGACCTGTTCGCCCTGATCTGTCGGCGCAACCCGCGGCGCGTGACGAGCGAGCAGTACCGCCGGCGGGTAGAGATGAAGCAGATCGTCAAGCGCTGGCCCCGGGTGAGGATCCTCGACGCGCGGGATTGAGCGGAGGAGCGGATGCTGCCCGCTCGATGAGCTTTGGTGGGCACCGCTGTGTCTGTTGAGCACGGCACTACTTGCCTGAAGTTGCGTGAACCTCATGGCAGCCATCTTTAGGCAAGTTTTAGCTTGCGCCAGCCCAGCTATCAGCGAGCCGTCCTCCTATTTGGACTTTCCGGGGTTGCAGGAGGATTTGCCTTGAGCACCGACAAGGACTCATTTTGCGGGCGACTTGTTGCGAAGTCGTCGGACCCGCCTTGGCAGCACGCCGCCTCTCTGATCTGCTAAACCGTCCTCTTGTCCCGTTGTCGGGGCGAGCAGTCGTTCCGCCGGTTGGGATCGCCGGAGTCGATCAGGAGGAGAGGAACGGGACAAGCAGTGGTGATCCTCATCTTGATTGCGATCCTCTGGCTCAGCGTCGTGACGGCCGTCATTGGCGCCTGCCGCGTCGCGGCGCTCGGTGATGCGGTCGAGCTCGAGATCAAGTAAGAGGAGGCTATGTCCAAGGACAGTCCGCGCTACACGGCGCGCCTGCTGATCGGCTGCGCGGACCAGCCGGGGATTGTCGCGGCGGTGTCGGGGTTCCTGTTCGAGCAGGGCGCAAATATCGTCTCCTCCCACCAGTACTCCTCGGACTCGACCAGCGGGCGGTTCTTCATGCGGACCGAGCTGTTCCTGAACGAGCTGGCCGGACCGGGCGTCGCGGACGAACGATCCGGCGCAAACACTGCACAGGACACGCTTGACCGGCGCGCACGCTTTCAGGGGCTCTTTGCCGTGGAGGTGGCGGACAGGTTGGGAATGGACTGGCAGGTCCGCTACCGGGGTGAGCGCAGACGGATCGCGATCCTTGTTTCCCGCCACGACCACTGCCTGGTCGACCTGTTGTGGCGCTGTCGCCGGGGCGAGCTGGATGGTGATGTGGTCGCGGTGATCTCAAACCACGAGGACCTGCGTCGCGAGACCGAGGCCGCCGGCGTCGCCTACCACTACGTGCCGGTGCCCGAGGGCGGCAAGCCCCAAGCCGAGACGGCGATGCTGGAGCTGTTGACGGGCAAGGCCGACCTGCTGGTGCTGGCCCGGTACATGCAGATCCTCAGCAGCGACTTCCTGGAGCGCGTGGGGATGCCGGCGATCAACATCCATCATTCGTTCCTGCCCGCATTCGCGGGCGCGGACCCTTACAGGCGGGCACACGAGCGGGGCGTCAAGCTGATCGGGGCGACCGCCCACTACGTGACCGCCGAGCTCGACGATGGCCCCATCATCGATCAGGACGTCGTGCGCGTCGACCACCGCCAGAACGCCAGCGACCTCGAGCGCGTGGGCCGCGACGTCGAGCGGCTCGTCCTCGCCCGTGCGGTATCGCTGCACCTCGACGACCGCGTGATCGTCGATGGCCGGCGCACGGTTGTGTTCTGAGGAGGCAGCCGGGCACGATTGCCAGCGTGGACGGTGGTCCAGGATCTGGTTCGGCGGCCGGCCCGTGTCGAGCTGGGCAGCTTGACAGTGACGCCATCGCTATGGGAATCTTGCGTTGACGCCCGATAGCGCGGCAGATCCCAGCCAGTCGGCGCGCCCGTCCGCACACCGGTGCCCATAGGGCGGTATGTCGTGGCTCCAGACGCCAACCCGCCGGAGACCACCACCACAGGCGGTCCGGCCTCGGAGGCCCGCGCAGGCAAATACGGCCGAGGTCCCCTACGATTCGTTCCGATGCCCAGCGGTTTGGATAACTGAGGATTATCGACGTGTCGGCGCTGCCGCTACTCGCTTGTTCCCAGCGTCTCCACGCCCTCGAGCGCGCACTTGTTCGGCGCGCCGATGCCTTGGCCGTGTTCCTCGTCTACGATCGGCCGGAGCGCGAACGTGAGCGGCCCGGCTTGTCGCGCACCTACTTTGCGCAGCGATGCGTCTCTGATCAGCAACTCGATCTGACGCTCGCCGCCTTCCGATCTGTCGGCGCGTACGCGGAGCTCTTCATCGGCGAGCAGGCATTCATGCGCGCACTAACCGAAGGGCGCCTGCAGCGGCTCGACCAGCAGATCAAGGTGGCCTACAACGGCATCGGCTGGGGTATCGGAGTCGAAGGCTTCATGCCGGGACGCAAGGCGCTGGTGCCGTTGGTCGCCGATGCCTACGGCATAGCGTGCGTCAACTCCGACGCGCACGCCTGCGCCGTTACGGTCCACAAGTTCCACTCTGCTCTCGTCCTCAATGGACTCGGCATTCGCGTCCCGCGAACATGGCACTACCGACTGCCCCATGGATGGATCGGCAGCCCTCCTCCTCCTAATACGCGAGTGATCGTGAAGTCGACGTATGAGGCGTGGTCGGTCGGTGTGACTGAGGGCTCCGTCTTCGCCGCCGACGAGACGCTCGATTCGCGCGTGGCCGAGATTGCGGGAAGCATCGGTCAGGCCGTCACCGTCCAGGAGTTCATCTCCGGCCGAGAGGTGTACGTCCCGGTGTGGTCGTTCCCCGAACGACTCGTGGCCCCGCCGATGGAGGCATTGGTAACGCGCGCACCCGACGATCCAGACGCAGTGATGACGATTGAGGACAGCCTCCGAGGCGGGGGGGTGCGCTATCGACGCTTCGACGATTCGGCAGAACTCGTCGAGCGGCTCGCGCAGACCGCCATCGACGTGCTCAACATCTTCGATCTCTACGGACTTGCCCGGATCGACTTCCGGGTCGACGATGCAGAGCAGCTGTGGGTGATCGACATCGCGATCGACCCAGGTATAGGCGTTGACAGCTCGGCCTTCCTATCTGTGGCGGAGCTCGGGCTCGACCACGCAGCCTTCGTGCGTACCGTCGTCGCGGCGACCCTGGGCGCGAGAGGGTTGCTGGGCGTCTAGCCACCGCGTCAGGATCGATGCCACGACATCTCCTCGACATCGCCGATGTCTCGCGTGACCATACCGAGCGACTGTTCGGCATGGCGGACGAGGGGCCGCGACCGCACGTACTAGAGGGGCTGACGTACCTCTCAGCATTTTTCCAGGAGAGCACGCGGACCAGGCTTGGGTTCATGAGCGCGGCTGCATGCCAAGGCGCGAGCGTGCTCGACATGGGTGATGCCCAACGACTACGACTTGAGCCTTCGAGGGACCAGCAGATGGTTCTCGCCGCCGTCGCGGATATCGTGGGCGTACGTCACTGGAACGCCAAGTTCGCAGGCGAGCTCGCATCACGAGATCAGTGCTGCGTTGTTAACGCGGGCGCTGGCAGCATCTCTCACCCTACGCAGGCATTGATCGACGCCTATACGCTCAGGAGGACATTTGGGCACGACATCTCCGGCCTTCGCGTCTTGTTCGTCGGTACCCTCCTGCGATCGGCGCTTTGCTTTCGAACGCTGGCGGATGCGCTCGGCGTTTGTGTGACTCAATGCACTGTCGACGCCGATGCGTCACGGGTCGAGTCAATGCGGTGCCGAGCGGAGCTTCAGGCGGCCGACGTCATCTATGTCCAGTCGCTGAGCGACACGGACTACAGTGGCCCTGATCTCAACAGTGGTCCCTGCGGCCCAGCGCTTCCAAGGTGGACCGTCGATGCTATCGGCCGATGCAAGGGGCGCATCATGCATGCCCTGCCGCGTGGCCCCGAGTTGCCGGACAGCTTGATTTGGGACAAGCGCTCCCTGGTGGCAGCACAGATGGAGCACGGTCTCTCAGTGCGCAGCGCGGTGCTTCGATGGCTCGTTCAGCTGTCGTAGGAACCGGGATCGTCCCGGCTCGGCGCGATCATCTACTCCGGTGCGTTAGTGCCACCATTCGACCTCGGGCGCGCGAAAGCCACGTCCGAGCTGATTCCACAATGGCCCAAAGCGGCTTTTGCCGAGCAGGCACTCGTCGAACTCGACTGGAGACGCCACGTCTCCGGACCGAATGACCTCCTCGAGCATCTCGTGCCGAGCTATCAGATATGTGCGAATGACGTACGGGATCTGCGTCACGAGGTTCGACAAACCCACCCACTCGGTGTGTGCGTCCTCATGAGCGCCCAAGACATATCGGGTCGCACAGCGGTTAGCGCTAATGAGGTACAGCATGCTGGCCTCAGGACGCTGCATACCGGAGAGCTGCTCATACAAGCGGTCGTATATCTCCAGTGCGGCCTCGCCTGAGCCAGCCAAAGCAAGATAAACCGCGAGCGCATTCTCAACATAGAACGGGTCGATCGGAACCCGGTGCTCGGCTACGACCTCATGTTGACGACGCAACGCCTCCGTCACGTCGATTGCACCGGCTCGGTAGTCCGCCAGCACGCTGGTCGTCCTCGGGTAATCCAGTCGAGGAAAGGTCCCCGAGGCATACTCGGCCACTAGCTCCTCTAGCTGTCTGTGGACATCACGTGCCTCGTCGTAGAGCGCATTGGTCACCAGCAGCGCGCCAAGGTTGACCAAGCAGCGGTAGTACTCCCCTGGGCGGCGCAAAACCGTGAGCCCAGGAGAGACCCCGAAGTGTCGCGCGGCCTCGCGTGTGCGGATCAGCGCCGTCTCAGGCTCGTACAGGGACGCGGCGCAGCGGTCGAGAGTGTACATGGCGTCGTGGGCGGACTCGTCGAAGTCTCCGCGGTTCATCAACGCCTGCCGGATCTGGCCCTCGAGTGCACGTCCAGGGGCCTTATCGACTATGAGAGTCAGGGCGAACAGTCGCAGCTGCATGAGCCGCACGCCGAGCTCGGGCTCCTGCGTCTCATAGCTGTCCCACGATTCCAGAAGTGCGACCGCCGCCTCTCTATCCACGGTGCTTCGCGTGTTCGCAAGGCACATTGCTCGTAAATAGTCTGCCTCCGCAGCGAGGCTGCGAGGCAGCGTGTGCGGGAGGCGGTCGAGCGTGGCGCCGCAAGCCGAGAACTCGAACCGATTGAACTGCTCGACGGCCGTCGCGAGCGTCTCGATGTCGCTCGTCATTCCGCTGGCTTCGATCGCGCTGAGCGCGTGAGCTGGAAGTTCATGCCATGACCGGCTCTCCCGCTGAAGCGCGAGCCCTGCCTGCACCGCCAATGTCGCCGCGTCGCGCTCGCACTCGGCATGTTGCGCGTGCGCGCAACGCAGCTCGTACGCGCCCGGCCGCAGCAGACGAAGGCACTCCGAGACGCTCTCGTGGATACCTGTCATCTCCAAGCTGCCGGCGTTGAGAAAGTGCTGCCTCAACAAGTCATGGGCGAACTGCCCCATGTCCTCGGACAGGTCCAGGACATCCTCGTCTCTGCAGGTCCGCAATAGTCTCGCCGCCTCTGCGGCATCGCCGCCGAACGCACAGACGACCTCTTTGCGGCGAAAGCGCAGTCCGAGGACGGCTGCGATCTGCAGGATTGCGAGCGCGCTGTTCCCGACCGAGCCAAGCGAGCTGATCCGGTCTGTCAGCAGTCGCTTGACGAACTCCTCGCTGTTGGCCGCCGAGAGGATGTCGGCCGCGGCACCGTCTCGCAGACGGGAGGCGCATCGCGCCGCGAGCGCGAGATGACCGCCGGTGAAGCCGTACACGATGTCAGCGGTCTCCGGCGACGTCTCCGGCGGGGCGCCCAGGGCCTCAAGCACCGCAGGGAACATCTCACGCGACGGTTTCGACAGCGAGTGATAGTGGGTCGCCCCGCGCGACAGAAGCGCGTCCCGGGCGTCGGGATGTGCCGTCTGCTGATATGGCTCGACGGTCTGCACGGCGACCACGCGCAGATGGGCGAGGAGCGGGAACGCCTCGCTCATGCGCGGCTCGCGCAGTCGTCCAAGGAACTCGAGAGAGGCCGAATCCCACCAATGCAGGTTGTCCGCGATGATGAGCAGTGGTCGCCTCCGTGCGAGGCGATCCAAGTCGAACAGGATGCTCTGCTCGACCTCGCCGAGATACAGCTTCCTTGCACGCTGTCGTGCAGGGCGCAGATCGCTGAGCAGCTGCGCCGTGCTCGTGATGACGCCTGCCGTTCCGACCACCTGCTCCCCCGCTGTCGCAATCTTGGCTAGGTCTTTGCCCATCGATGCCCATCGACGCGCGAGCGCCGCAAGTGCCAGGCTGAGGGCGTAATACGCTGCGTCACTCTGGAGTTGATCGCCTTGCGCGACGATCGTCTTGCCGCCGCCCTCCTCCCACAGCGCCCCAATACCGTTGGCGAGCCACGACTTGCCGACCCCCGGTGGACCCTGGATGACGCTGATGTCCGTCCCGGCCTCAATTGTCTCTGCGATCGCTGCGGCGACGGCGTCGTAGCCGAGGACGCTGGGCAGCGCCGACACGTCGATAATCCTCAGTTATCGCAACTGCAGCACCGTCCCTAGCACGTCCGCGTTTGACACCACGCGACTGAGGGCCCGGTCGGATACGTGCGTGTAGATCTCGGTCGTAGTC
>Ga0208686_1000647_pt1 | contig 16105 bp, 17 predicted proteins | sample June2015DPH_6_50_FD_184694 | JGI IMG/M metagenome (GOLD analysis project Ga0208686, IMG submission 184694) | Peatland microbial communities from SPRUCE experiment site at the Marcell Experimental Forest, Minnesota, USA - June2015DPH_6_40... | ecosystem: Environmental > Terrestrial > Soil >... | reverse complement strand
AAAATCCCTTCGGCCCAAAAGTGTTACCTATGTAGCCGGTACATTCTGTTACCCATGTCTCCGGGCTGGACCTGAAAGGATTGGTGGCGGCGCGTGGACTCGAACCACGGACCTACGGATTATGAGTCGCCCCGCGGATGCTGATTCTACACAGTTTCAACGAGATAGCTCGGCAGTTTCTGGCAAAGTCCTGCAAAATCCGCAACCCAGGCGCAACCGAAAAGAGGAACGATGAAACTCATCGAGACTGCCAAGCCGGTGAGGAGATCTTGGGTTGGCGGGCCGCTGATCCAGTGCCACCTGCCCATGACGAGCCCGAGCGTTAAGTACGTCTGCGACGGTTGCCACTACGTTGCACATAGGGGCGTGCGGATCCGGCCGGCGGGGATAAACGTGGGTCTTTGGCTCTGCTGGTCCTGCGAGGAGGGTCGGACGCGAACCCGCGGCGTAAGGCCGGCAACGCTCGCAAAAGACACATCGAAATTTTCTCCCCACGCGAAAGTGGAAAACCCGACGGCGCAGTGAACTCTGAAATTCAAAACGTTTCGCAGAATCGTAGGGGGGGTCGCCGTCACCCCCCAAAACCCAGGGGGGGAGCCAGTACCTTGAGCCAAGTGGGAGAAGGTAACGTCCATCCTTATCGGTCCGACGCGCCGTCCAAGGAGAGCGCTCTTACAGCGTGTCGTGTGCCCTCATGTGCATCATGCGGATCCGGCCGGCGGGAGTGGGACGGTGGGACGAGGGTCGCTTGTGCTGAGGAATATTATGCCGCGAGTATTCCCCACCTGGTCGTGTGGTTCAAGGTCCGGGTCACGGCCGTGCTGACCGCGATCAGGACGATGAGCTCTGACAACTCCGCGACCTCCTTCCCCACTGTGAAATCTCCTTGAGTTCACAGCCGACTTGCCGGATAATGAAGTTGCGAGACTCATTGACGGCTTCGGCTGCGATGGTTTCAAGCCCTGACCCTGTTTCCGCAGAGTCGGGGCTGTTTAGAGTTAGGGGTTGTGGTTTGTTCGGCTAGTGCTTACTGCTATGGAGGTCGCATAGCGGGCTCCTTTCTTGGAGGCGCTGGTCGGATTCGAACCGACGTATCCGGTCAGGAGTTCCCTTTCAAGGGGACTGGGTTTAGCCACTTCCCTACAGCGCCGTTTTGATACAAAAAGCCAGCAATCATGCGCCTTAGGAGCGTTTGGTTGCTGGCCGTTTCGTTTCATGTCTAACTTGTATCAGATAAAGACGAGTTAGCGCAAGAGGTTTTGGGCTTAATTTAACAAAATATGTTGCGTTAGCTCCAATGCCATGGTATCTTGCTATTCAGTGAGGTGACTATGGCTACCAACACAGTGACCCAAGCCGGCGCTAGCGGCGAGAAGAAAAAGCGGCATCGCAGCCCGAATTATCCTGCCATAGGGCTAAAGGAGGCTATTGATCGGGTCAAGCAGTTTATATCTATCGATGGCAGGGCTGGTGCGGCCCCCGCACTCGCGGCTAAACACATCGGGTTCTCATCGGCTCACGGACAAGCCTACAGCGCATTGGCGGCACTGAAAAAGTTCGGGCTCGTAGAGGAGAAGGACGGCAGGATAGTGCCTACGCAACGGGCCATCGAGATTAACAGTCTTCCTGAGACTGATGAACGGCGCAAGCGCGCAATCGGAGCGGCAGCTCTCTCCCCTCCCCTGTACATGGAACTAATTGAACAGTATAGACCTACAGGATTTCCCGCAGATGAGACATTGGCAGGGGAGCTGGAAGCCTACAAGGGCTTCAATCCCAATGGAGTAAAGGAGTTTTTGAAGGGCCTCAGAGAGACTATGGAATTTGCTGGTTTATCTGATTCTTCTGTGTTAGCTTCTGAGAAGAAAGCGGAAAATGAGCAGCAGAGACCTAAAATTGGCGATTGGGTTCAATGGGAGCACAATGGAATCTTGGGTTTACCGCAATCCAAGAAACTGGTGCGGTTTTCGGAGGATGGCCAATTTGGGTTTGTAGAAGGTGGTAATACAGGCCTTCCGATTTCTGAAATAATCCCTGCCGATCCGCCCCAACAATCCTCTCATCAACCTCTTCTGAACTCAGTTCTTGGGGGGCAAGGAGCCAAAATGCGGCAGGATGTTTTCTCCCTGGCAGAAGGTGAAGCGGTTATTCATTGGCCTACTCCGCTGAGCGATGACAGCATTCGAGACTTGGAGGACTGGCTAGAGCTAGTCAAACGGAAGATCAAACGATCCGCCGCGGAAGTATCAACACAACAACAAATCGAGACGCCTCCAGGTCAACGGCAGGTTAGATTAGAAGACTAAAAAATTCCCGATGAAAGTCGGGGATTTTTGCATTTCGGACCAGCAACGCACTATTAGGACACTACCCAGACGCGCCAGTTTTGCAAACTGGTTGGGTGACACCATTGCGGGTGCAAATCCCGTCTCCCCCCCACGACCTACCTCGTCAACCCCGATCTAAAGACTTTTCCGGCTTCGCTTGCAAGCTCGGTGAATCAACGACTTAGAAGCGATCCCACGCTGCGGGATCGGCGCACCTCATAAGCACAAGCTTAACGATCTCACGAGCTCAGGATCATGCTTCGCCGAATCAGGAAGTTTTCACGAGATCGTCGGGATCGAATTGACTCAGACACGCTAACGCGTTTTTCAGCGATCGCTCGATCTTCACTTGTGAGACGGCTAAGTCCGTTTCGCCGAGGACCTCGGCCGCGAGCCGTGGCGGAAGCGCGAGGATCCGCGTTCGAACCTCAGTGACGATCTTGGCCAAATCCTTCTCGACTCGGTCGATCGAGATGAGCTGTTCGCGCTTCTCGGCGAGCTCGATCTGTTTCAGCTCCGACTCGATCGAGAGCAATTTATGTCGCGTCTCGCCGGCCGAAGTCGCGATAGATCCGTTGCCTTTGTCGTCGTCCGGATGCGCGCGCTCGACGAGCTTTCGTTGGAGATACCTGACGTACCATCGAAAACACTTCGGGATGTTGTAGCGGCCGGCTTCCACTCGCGGGAGTCCGCGTTTTTGAAGATCGTAGACGTAGCGTTCGCCGATGTTGAGCTCTCGCGCGACGTCAGCGATTTTGCCGATCCAGGTCGATCTTTTCGTGCGGATCTGTTTGTGAGCTGCTTTCTTCTTCTTCGAGTTTTTCATGGGTCGCTCTCAGTTCGGACTCTACGCCCCTCATTCGTGCTGTTCCGAAAATCATGGACGCATGGCCCGGAGGCGAAGTCCGGAGCGAAAGTGAAATCACGCCCGACGGTGTATGCTTGGCCCCATATGGCAACAGAGCGCCGCGGTCGACCTCGATCTACAAACTGGATCGGAAAGTTCGGAGAGTTCGTCTCGAGGTTCACGGTCGAGCGTCTCGCCGGCGAGCTCGAGCTCGATACGTCCCAGGTCTACCGCTGGGTGCGCGGCGATTATCGGCTTCCGGTTCAAAGGGCCATCGCGATCGCAGAAGTCGCGCGAGCCGCCGGAACAAATCTGAGCCTCGAGGATATTTACGAGACCGACGTTCTGAGAATCAGAGTCCGGATGCGCTCCTCGTTGCCGCCTATCCGGCCTCAGGGACTGAACGGTGCGCCAGTGCGCGTTGCAGAAACCTCGCATACCAGCGGAAACACTCCAGCAGATCGAACCGCCCATTGATCGATTCGGGAGGCCCCTGGGCACGGAGCTGTGAGATCCGGGCAGCAATGACTCCAAATTCCTTTGCGAGCTGTGACTGCGAAACTCTCATTGCTGGACACTAACCTGAGCGGTGGATTATCGCGATTGGTGACAGTAGCACAACGGTAACCGACCGCTGCGGTTATAGCGCTGATCGGAGCAGTAGAATGTCGCAGGATAATGTGGGGGTTACAACGATCACACGTCTTCTCGCAGTCTTCGCATGCTTAATGCACTTGGTCACGGTGCCAGTAGTTCTGCACTCACAACAGTATAAGAAAGAGCCGCACGAAGTAAGTGATGTGCGCCTTCGGGGGACAGCTGACCCTCCAGAACTGGCAGGAGCACCACCTCCAGTCCCCCCGAAGCCCAGTGCAGCTTCAATGCAGTTCATTCAAAGCAAGGCGATACAACAAGCAGACCCGCACGATCCCAAGACTCTTGAACCCGCGATCCGCGAGCTTGATGAATTGATTCGTCTCGAGCCCAACAACTCGGACTTTTACCTCATGCGAGCGACGTTGTCTTGCCCAACCCACACCAGTCCAACGAAGATCCTCGAAGACATTGCTCGTTCAATTTCATTACATCAACGATCCAAGTCAACCGCATATCCCACTTTGAAGGAACACTTGGCATTTAAAGCCAAAGTCGAGTTCGAGGCGGGACAACTTCACGAGTCAATGGCCGATTTAGATGCGGCCATTAGGGAAGACTACGAGGGCGCCGAAGACATCTTCAATGACGGCAAAGTTAAACCCACGAAGACCAAGGACCCCTGTGTCTGGACTGAGCCAGATCTCGACATACTTGAACAGAAAGCTCTAAATGACTACCGTCCGACTTTATACCGTGGTCTTTACCTAAACTTCTTCTTGCGGTTCGATGTCGAATCCGATCGCAGGGACGTAGTCGCAGCATTTGAGCGTTCCTCTGCGCTCAATCCGACGGCTTCACTACCGCATTTCTTCATCGGCCAGTTGTACGTTGAGGGTTTAGGCGGAATGATGTCGATGCAGAACGCCAAGTGCCTGGACTGGGTCAAGCCCCGAATGGAAGAGTGTATTGCCCTGGATAACACACAGCGCAAAGGGATTCGGTCGCTGACGCGAGCGATTGCACTCGATCCAACCTTCGCGCCAGCATACGAAGTTCGGGCAGGGGCATTTCTAAAGTTAAAGGAATACCGACAGGCAATACGGGATTTCGACAAAACACTGGAACTAGCACCATCAGGTGAGCGCGCGCGAATTGCCTACAATGATCGGGGCATCGCGAAGTCTGAGATAGGGCAATATCAAGGGGCAATTCTGGATTTCACAAAAGCGATAGCAATGGGATGTGAGAGCATGTGCGGCTCGTATGACAACCGCGCTGACGCGTTCCTAAAATTACACAACTATCCGAGAGCTATCGAGGACATCAGCAGATCAATCGAGAAAGCGCTCTCATCCTATGTTGTGTTCTCAGTGAATATCGATCAGTTTCGTCGCATATACCCAGAATACGATTCGGTTCCGGACGATGTGCTCTGCGAGAAGCTAAGAGCCCTCTTCTATCCATCGATGAAGTACGCGGATTTTGCAAACCAGTTCCTCGTCGAGGCGAAGGAGTTCACATCGACAGTCGTTCCGGATTTGTACTTGAAACGTGGTGATGCATACGCAGCCATGGGGCAGATTGCGAAGGCGAACATCGAATACGATCGCGCATTACACGGATTTCCTGATTATGCGAATAGTTTCTTTATTGAGCAAAATGGCAAACGCATTAGAAAGCCAGACTGAGGAGAAGAATCCTCATCTAGTTGTTGCGAGACCTTATGAATCATGGAAAATGTTAAGAAAAGTTTTCACTTTACCCCTCTCCAGTTTTGTACTGCTATACGATCCAGGGGTGTCCGAGAGTACCTTGAAGGGGGGGTGAGTGTAATGGCGATTTTTCACCAACTAGGTAGTAGTCTTGAGGGCTCGCTGGTTGGCAGGCTTACACATTGCGTGATAATGGCGGTCGCTCAGTTGACCACTACCGGCCAACCCCACTCTTGCGCTCAATCTTCGTTCCGCGCGGCCGCTTCTTTTTGAACCTAATATTGGAGGAATATTCGGGATGATTTGGGGCATCGACTACTATATGCGTCTCACGGATGAGACGGCGCTTTCGCCAGTGATTTCCGTCTTCTTCCCCGTCGAATGGGTCGTCGTCCCAATAGCGATGGTCGAGGGTAAAAATTCGCGTGATGCCTGCCTGAATGATCGAATTGCAACAGGCGAGACAAGGAAATTTGGTCACATAGATCGACGCTCCTCGTATGGCGACGCCCATGCGCGCCGCGTTGACAATCGCATTCTGTTCGGCGTGGCAGATAACCTTTAGTTTCTCGTCAGTATCCTCGAGGATTTGTCTATCGTCATCAACTCCTCTCGGAAGGCCGTTGAAACCTGTAGTCAGGACGACTTTGTCGGCGGAAACGATCACGGCACCTACCGGACATTTTGGGTCTTTCGACTTGGATTTTGCGGCCTCGGCAATTAGCGAAAAGTATTCGTCCCACTCATCTATCTTCACGGAAGTTGAGATGTAGGCTTCCCCTCCCAATTCTGGCGGACTCAGCGTCGCTAACGCTGTTCTGCGGTTGGCCATTTTGCGTTACCTCCATCTACCGCCCACTAGGGATGCTGAATCTTTGCTCGGGGTGAGCATGCAAGCAAGGGTACCGAAGTCATTCAGAAGATTCTGTTACGAAAAGCGAACAACTTCCCCCTGGGGCGCGCACGTCTCACAGCACTAGATTCCGGGACGTCGGGTAACGTAGGAGCAATTATCAATTGTCGGAATCAGGCGTGGCTGTTGAAAAAGTCCATTTTCTTCAAAACAGCGAGAAATTGGGGGATAGAGAATGTATAGGAAAACGGAGAACGTCTTTTGTAGGGCATCCTAGCGCCAAGTTTTTTCGGTCATTTTCTGGTGAGTGAGTTTTTCAACAGCCACAGGCGATTACACTCATCGTAAGGAAGCGGCCGCGAGAGCCGGTTCTTCCCGCGGTCGCAGAGTGCACCGAAGCTATTTCTGGACCTGCGCTACGACGAACGCCTGGGGATATTTCAGCGCGACGTCGCCGAGCATGAACGTGGTGAGCTCGATCATGCCCTGCTTTTTGAGTGAGAACGGATCGACGACGAGCTCGAAACCGCTTCCCCACATCCCGATCACGATCGTCGGAAAGACGCCGAGGATCAGTGCGTGATTGTTCGCCGTGTCCCCGCGGACTCCCGTCTTCGGAACCTGATTTGAAGAGCGAGCGATATAGCCTGCGAGCGTGTCATCGTCGGCCCAGGAGGGAAGAGCGATCGTGTTCGCGAGCCGCGGCGTCAGTTTTAAGTCGCTTTTGATTCCTGGAGTCGTGAGCCAGCCAGGATCGCCGAGCTGATCGGCGTTCACGTCCTCGAGGTCCTCGATCATCTTGATCACATCGGCGTAAGCGACGGCCCCGCCGTTGCCGGAATCAGCTGCGACCACGAACGACTGGACGCCCGTTGTGTTCAGGATCCCGACGGGAGAGCTTCCCCCGGTCGGTCCCTGGATCGCCGCGTAGTCGACGGCGAGAGCCATGTCGCGCGCGAGGTCCTGTCGGACGAGCGTGTCGACATCGATCACGGACTGCGCGAGTAATTGTCTCGAGTAGCTCGTCGAGGACTGATAAGTCTTCGGGGAGCTCGGGACCTGTCCGAGCGTGAGGTTCGAATCCGCGACGTCGGCCCCGGGATTTTCAGCGACCCAGGATCCCGTCGCCTTTCCGGTTTGCTTCGGGAAAGCGACGTTGTCGCGGAGTCCGGTCACTGTCTGGGCGCCGAGTTCCTTCACCCGCATGGTGTTGTACAGAAAATCCAAAAAGTCACCGGGTTCTGTGAACTTGACCTCCTGTCCTGCCGTCGCGACGTTTGTCGAGAGTCCCGCGCGATGCTCGTTGTGCGGCCCTTTGCGCACGAACGAGCCGGCAGAAATATTCCACGGAACGAAGAGCCCGCCGTACCGCTTGCCCGTGACGTGCTTCTCGATCGTCTGAGAGATCTCGAGCTCGAAGCAGTTGTGATCCGCTCGCCGCTCGCCGCCTTCTTGGTTTTCTGCGCTCGTCAAAATCGCGCGCGCCAAAGAATATTCTCGGAGCTCGCGTTCACTGAGAGTGAACCGCGGCGTAGCCTGTCGTGTTGCCGTTGCCGTCGTTGTCATATAGATCCTCCAACGTCCGAGGATTCCGGCTTTCGGCAGCCGGCCTCGAGCGTATGAACTTTCGGGGATGAGTGCGGGTCTGGATCGTCCAGCCCGAAGAGAAGAATTGAAAACTTTTCAGTTCGTCGGCGTCGAGTTCACGCCGCCGCCAATCGGAAAGCGATGCTCGACTGGATCAACTCTTGGAGTCGAAGCGCCGGCCCGCTGATGATCGAATCGTTCATCACTAGAACCACTCTACTCGCCGCACCAAAATCCGACCCCGCTGTGCGGGATCGAGCGGAGTTGCTGACGGGGCTAACTGACCTGCTGAGTCCGGCCGAGCTGCTCGGGTCAGATGACGCCTTTGATCCAGGAGTCGACGATCTTGGCCTTGTCGCTCACGGGGAAGCTCAGGATGAGCTTGTCCAGGCGATCCTCCAGGACCCCGTTTGCCGGCGTGTCGGCCTTTGCGTGACCGTTGCCTGGAGCATGAGCGTGAGCATGCCCGTTCGTCGGCGCGGTCGCATGCCCGTTCCCGGCGTGCGCCTTCCATCGCGAATGGCATCTACACAAGCCGCTGCTGTTCCCGATGGAGAGTTTCATTTCACAGCCGGGACGTTTGCATAATTTAGGCGCTGTTTCCGTGCTGTTTTCGCGTAGTTCGGGCATCTTTTCCTCGCTTTCCGGCTCGTTTGCCGCTTTTTCAGAGTTGCCTTCGTTCGCGTCCGGAGGCGGCTCGCCCCCAGACTTTTTCTTGGCGGCGCGGAGTCGCCGCTGTTCGATGGGGCACGAAACGCCGTCTGCGCACCAACAGCATAAGGGCTTGCCGTCGAGGTCCTCGAGCAATGCCGGACAGCCGGGACGGCCGTGCACATCGATGCATCGAGCGCATTCTAGCGGCATCATCCTTGGCTCCAGGCTCTATCCCGGAAGTGTATTCCGATCCGATCGGCCGCGATATATCCACAGCTTTTCCACAGCGCCGCACAGGCCGGGCGCGAGATAGACTCGTCGTTTCTCGGCGCTTGCTGTTTTTGATCTGGCCAGATCATGCGGCGAGTGAGGGCGGGATCTCCGTGGTCCTGCCCTTCCCGAGATCCCGATCACGGAAAGCAGTCACACACGGAGTGCACTGTGCCCGACAACGACCGCGATCCCAAGTTTCACTTTCTCCGCGACATCGAAAATCACCTACTCAGTGAGTCTCTGCCCGCGGCCCGAGAATCGCTGGGCGATTGGATCCTCCGCTCGAACAAAAATGCTGAGGCGACCGAAGCCGCGGAGGAAGACTCGCGCCGGATCGACGATCTCCTTAACGACAGAACACGTCCGATCCAGGCGGTCCGCCAGGACGAGCAACAGCAGCTCGACGAGACGCTTTCACAAGCGGCCGTATTGCGAAAAGAGTGCGATCGACAGCTCGCTGAACTGTCGCGGCGAGCGCAGCTTCTCGAGCTCAAGAAACAAGCGATCCTGCGCCGGATCACAGTCAAGTTCTACGGCTACTCGCTCACTCGCCTGAAAATCCTCCGTCCCTCCGCGAAGGATTTTGCGAGTGAAGACGCTCGGCGGCAATTTGCTCAGCATATCGGCGATCGACTCTGCCCCGAGACGTCACTGGAATCGAGAGCGGCAAAGCGGGTCGCGGAGATCATAAAGCTCGGCAAGCGTTACGGGATCGACGACGAGCGCGTCGCGAACTGGATCCTCGGCGGGATCAGCCTCGTTGCGATCCGCGCCGAGATTCTCGACGAGTTCGCGACCCGATCCGATCCGCGGTCCACATCGGCCGAGATAGAAACGCCGGCGCCGCGGACCGACGGAAATAACAGCGGGGCCTATGATCGCGAGCTCGCCGAAGTCTTCCGCCTCGGGATTCGCGGCCGCGTCGATCGGGATCAGATCGCGGACTCGATCGAAAAGTACTGGACGCCGGAATTGACCGCGGCGGAGTTCATTGCCGGGGTCTCTGGCCTTCGACGTCTGACTGCGAGACCTGACAGGCGCTCGATCGTCGGCGAGATATTTGAATTGTTCGGCGATTCCGACGGAGCCTGGGCGTGGAAGGACGCCTACGTCCAGTGGCTCTTATCCAAGCTCGAGCAGCTCGCCGACGAGGAGATCATCAGAGCCTCAAGTTCGGGGCAGCCGACGACGGATCTCAGGACGCAGCAGATCGGCGATCGCGTTATCTCCCATCTACCCCCGCGATCGGGAACTCCGGCTCAACAGACCGATCAGGGCGGCTCTCGGATCAGTTCCCCCGAGTTTGCTCTGTCAGCGCCGGCTGCGAGTCAGCTCGAGCCCGGGGCGACTCCGGAGAATCCCGCCGTCGAGCCGGAGCACGCAACGCTCGAAGCAGAGGCCGCGCCAGAGTTTGCGGAGCCGCGGATCCCGGACAAGAAGCTCGCAACGGTCGCGCAAGAGCAGCAGACCGCAGCTAAACCAGTTGTCAAAGATCGATCCCTGGTCAGCGTCAAAACCCTGTTCTCCGATCTGAGGAGCCAGTTCATCGTGGAGATCATGGTCGCGTACCCCAAGGCTACATACAGCGAGATCTGCGCTCACGCGGACGTGAGGCGACAAATGAGAATTGACAGGAACCTTGTTTGCCCGCGTGAACAGTGGATCAAAGAAAGTGGGGAGACCCGAGCACCGAAGGACTGGATGCGGGACGATGATCTGTGGGCGAAGGTCTTCGCCCACAAAAAGACACATCACAAAGTGGAACAGTGGCTCTCAGTCAGAAAAAAGAAGCTGGAAGACAACTAGCGCCGCAATTTCCTCACTCAGTTTTCCTCAGTTTTCCTCAGTTCGACTCAGCGTCACTCAGTAATCAGAAATCTATAAGCCCAGCGATTCTGAGAAGTTAGATCACTCAGCTCAGTTTTGGGACCACGAAGTCCTTTCCAGCTCCGAGAATTGCGGCGATGATCCGCAACTATGTACGGATCGATCAATGCGGATCCCGAGCCGCTCGCCGGCGTGCAACTCCGTCACTTGCGTCGGCTCGCTGGATTCTCTCAGCCCGCGCTCGAACGGCATACGGGTCTCAGTGCTGGGCGAATCGCGAACGTTGAGAAGGGCCGCGCGAGCTTCCGGCCGTGGGAATCAGCGAAGGTCAAGCTACTCCTGTTCGAGGTGATGGAGACTCGCGCGAGAGACATCGCGGAGTGCCTTCGTGCCGGCGGATCCGCGCGCGCTGAGGGACCGGCGTCCGCGGAGTCCCCATAAAACGAGGGCGGGCTTCCTGATAAGCAGGAAGCCCGAGCGATCACGACGGCAACGAGCACGCAAGCAACCCAGCGGTGAAGAGCTCAATCGACTCCGGAGGATCGAATGCAAGCTTACGATAACATCCCGACCCGCGCGGTCTCCAACAAAATTCCGACGCTCCGCTCCGCATGTATGCACGCTGCCCAGGCGCGCCTGCTTCTACTCCGCGAAGGTATCGAGACCCGCGATCCGGACCTGGAGCTCGAGCTCCGTGACCTGGCCGGAATCCTCGCGCACGTCCTCGCCGAGATCGAGCAGCTCGGGAGACGAACGCGATGAGCGCGCGACCGGCTCCCGAATGTTCGTGCACGCAATGCGGACGGATCCTCGGCCGGCTGATCGCCGCACACGGCGCCGAAGTCCCGCTCTACGAGATCTCGTCGCTCGCTGCTCAGTACAACGCGAGGATTTGGTCCTTACGAAAAATGGGCTTCGTGATCCTCAACCGGACCGAGGAACGCGACGGAGTCCGTCACAGTTTTTTCCGGCTCGTTTCCTCTCCCGTCCAGGCCAGCTCGCCGGCGACGGCTCCGGCCGCTGAGCGCGGCGACAATCCGCAAACGATCCCGCCGAACGTGAAGTCCGATCCGCGCGAGCAGCTCCGACTTTTTTCCCAGAAAGAAGATCTCCGATGAAAGCATCCCAAGAGAGCATTCGCAACGGTCGCCGCGCAAACTTCTACATCGTTGAGAACCTACTCATCGATCACTATCTGAGAATCATCGGAGCGACGGCTTTCGCCGTGTACTGCTGCCTTGTCCGGCACGCCGACGATCACCACGCGACTTTCGTCGGGACGGCGAAGCTAGCCGACGAGGGCAATCTCTCGCAACGTCAAGTACGACGCATTTTGAAACGGCTCGAAGACTACGGTCTCCTCCGAATCGTCTGCACCAGGAAGCCTGTCCGGAAAACCGTGTATTGGGTGCTTCCAGTTCCCCCATCCGGGAAGGCTGCGAGCACCCCGCTTTTCGATCAGTGCTTGCCACCTGAGCAGGGGACACCCATGTCCCCAGCAGGGGACACCGGTGTCCGGGCTGCGGACATGGGTGTCCGGCGCAATAAGGAAGAACAAGACCCTCTTAACAAGACACACACACAGGACGAGAGCGTCGATCTCGAAGAGTGGGTCACAAAGATCGCGGCCGCGCATCCGGCACTCGCTTACCTGAAAGGCAGACCACTCTCCCAGGTCCAGACGCAGGCGATCGCAGAAGCGGTCGCACGAGATGGGCCCGAGCTCGTCCTGGAAGGAACTCGCAAGCTAAGCGATGCAGTCTCGCGATGGCCGCGGGAAGATCTTCGCTTCATTCCGAACCCCGTGCGGTTCTATCAGCAGAGTGAGTACCTGAAAGACGCGGCCCTGTGGGAGAGCCGAGAGCGGAAACAGGAGGGGCCGGCCGGATATGTGGCGCTCCCGAGCGATTACGTACCAGCCAGTGTGACACATAAGCGCGAGCTGGAAGAGCGGCGAGAGAACTGGAACAAACACGCGGAGGAGCGGGTCCAATGAGCTCCGGCACCTATCGCGACATTGAGCACTCGCTTCCCGCGAGCATCGAGGCTGAGCGGAGCATCCTGGGCGGAATCATGCTCGATCCGAAAGCCTATGACGAAGCGGCCGAGCGCGGTTTGAGCGCCTCGGACTTTCTGCTGGATTCACACCGGCGGATCTATTCACGCATGGTCGAACTGGCCGAGTCTTCGCGGCCGATCGATCAGATCACGCTGATCGAGGAGCTGGAGCGACACCGAGAACTCAGCACCGTCGGCGACGTCGGATATATCTCCGATCTCATCACCGGCGTCCCGGACCGGCCGAGCATCAAGCACTACGTCAAGATCGTGCGCGAGAAGGCCGACCAGCGGAAAGTAATTCATGCCTGCAATGCCAGCATCGGCGCGATCTCTGACGGCTCGTCCTCGCGAGAGTGCATTGGCGAGCTCAGCGAGCGGCTTCTCCAGATCCAGACCGGATCCGACGACGCTCCCGCCGAGCGGGTCCTGAAATTCTCGGACGCGGTTTACCGAGAGTGGGAGCTGCTCGCAGATGGCTCGGCTGATGTAATCGGGCTCACGACGGGCGTCGATTGCGTGGACCTTGCGACGACCGGGATCCGCGCCGGCGAGACCTGGGCGATCGGAGGACGCACCGGAGACGGAAAGACTTCTCTCGGTTTGCAGATCGCGGCTGCGAACTGTCGGCGCGACGTGGCAGTCGGGTACTTCTCGATCGAGATGAGCAAGAGCGAACTGCTGCAACGGCTTTGGTCGCATGAGGGCAAGATCCCGTTCGGATACATTCGCAATCCGCGATGGGGCTCCGCCGAGATGCGATCCCAGGTTCTACGCGCAATGGCCACGGTCGGCCGCTGGCCGCTGTTCGTCGCGGAAGACGGCTCGCTGTCGCTCCAGAAGCTCGTCGCGAAGTCACGCTTGCTAATCCGCCAGGAAAAGCTCGGGCTTCTGGTCGTCGACTACGTGCAACTCATCTCGGCAAACGCACCGAACGAGCGAGAGCGGATCACGAAAATTTCCAGCCAGATCCGCGCGCTCGCGAAAGACACGGGCGTCCCGATCGTGGCCGTCAGTCAGTTGAATCGGCCGAAGGACCGAAGCCTGAACGAGCGGCCGAACAAATTCTCGATGAAGGAAAGCGGCTCGCTCGAGAACGACGCGAACACGATCTTGCTGATCTATCGCCCGATGGACGATTCCGGCCGGCCGGCCGGGGAAGACGAGCTCATCATTGCGAAGCAGCGACACGGGCCGGTGAGCAACGAGAAAGTGTTTTTCGATTCGAAGACGATGACTTTTTTTGAGAGGACGACGACATGAGAACTAGTTTCTTCCGGGCGCTAGCTCGACGCGACGCGCTCCCGCTCGGAGGGAAGCCCAGGATCTTTCCACGTACCGCGCGTGGGAAGCCCAGGGCAGCGGGCGCGTCGTACTGATGACGGCGCGCACCGAGGCGGGACGGTGGTTTGAGCTCCCCCGTCCCGCTGCAAAAAGTTCGCGGGAAAGTGCCAGAAACCGAAACGAGGAAAAAATGAAGCTCGATGGAAGGGAATTTCTAGCGATCGATCACGCCGTCACCGCAGCTCAAAACGATTACACGATCGGAAACCTCCGCGCGGCCGGCGCGCTCGAAGTTCTCGCCGGACTCGACCCCAAAAAAAGAGACGCCGACTCGATCTCGAAACCCGCGAACGATTACCTCACGCGGATTTTTTTGACCGGCCGGAAGTCGTTCATCCTCGCCGGACTTCTCACCGAAGTCGGGAAAACCTGGACGCGCGCCGAGGCGGATCGCAACGCCGCGCGCTTCGATCAGATCACCGACCTCGAGGAGATTCAGACGATGGCCGCGATCCTCTCGGAGCTCGTCATCACTTTTTTTCAACGCGCGGGGACATCCTCGCCGAGTTCCCCGAAATCTTCGAATCCGACCGACGAGGTCCCCGCCACAAAAACCGCGGCTCGCGCGACCTCGGCGAGTTCGATTCAATAATCCGGGAGCTCGCGGAGAACGACCCCGCGCGGTTCGATGCCGTCATGGATTGGTCGCTTCGAGATCTCTTCGTCGCGTACGAGATCGATCTTCTCGTTTGGGCGACTCTCGCGGCCGGCGGATCGAAGGTTCGAAAACCGGATCCTCCGTCGATTCTGCAAGCACCGAAGATTATCATCGGCGGACAAAAACATGGGAACCGTGCCAGAAACCGCGCCACATAAGGGATCTGGCACGTTCGCCCCAGAGACAAAGTGACCTCGATCGACTAACATGACCGCGCGGCAACAATTCGGCGAGCCGACTCAGGAGTGGCTGGATCTGAAAGCTCTGCAACGTTACGCCTGTATCTCGGAGCGAACCTTGCGGGAATGGATTCACCGCGCGAGTGATCCGCTTCCCGCCTCGCAAGTGGGAACCAAGATTCTCATTCGCCGGAGCGCATTCGATCGTTGGCTCGAAGCGCATCCTCTGAGACCGACGGGGAGCGTGAACGTGGATGGGATCGTGGACGAGATGGTGCGAGAAATCGCGGGGGCGAACTGATGGGCGTGAAGCTTCGGAAACGTGGTGGAAAGTGGTACGTGTTCGTGAACTACCACGGCAAGCGAAAAGCAAAGTGCGTCGGCACGAGCCGAGAAATCGCGGAGCAGGTACGGCGCCAGCTCGAAGCGAAACTCGCACTGGGTGACCTCGCGCTGCTGGACGACCGCGAAAAAATTCAGACCTTCGGATCCTACGCGGACAAGTGGCTGAAAGATTATGCCCGGGTCGAATGCAAGACTTCCACGGCTGAGGGATACGAGGGAGTGATCGAGCAGTATCTCCGGCCGCGCTTTGGAAACCGCCCTCTCGATCAGATCAAGCGCGACGACATCAAGGCGATGATTAACGCGCTGATCGAGAAAGAGCTGTCGCGCAACACCGTCAGAAACGCACTGTGCGTGATCCGTGGGATCTTCAACGAAGCCATCGAAGCGGGCATTGTCGAAGTGAATCCGGCTGCGCGCCTGGGCCGTTTCACGCGGACCGCGAAGGCGACAGAGGTCAAAGGGATTTCTTTGACACCGAGTGAGGCCGAGCAATTTCTCCAGGCAGCGAGAGAGATTTGCCCTGAGTATCACCCGCTGTTTCTGATGGCATTGCGGGCCGGTCTTCGTCGCGGCGAGCTCGTCGCAGTTCAGTGGGGAGACATCCAGTTCGGAAAAGACGAGCAGGATGCGAATCGCTATATCGTCGTCCAGCACAACTACGTGCGGCGCGAGCACACCACGACAAAGAGCAAGAAGAGCCGTCGCGTGGACATGTCTCGAGAGCTGAGGCGAGCGCTCATCGAGCTCCGTGACAAACGCCTCTTGGAGTCTTTCCTCAAGGGCAGGACCGACATCTCCGACGAGCTGGTGTTCTTATCGCCGGACGGAGCGATTCTCGATC
>Ga0208686_1000641_pt1 | contig 16231 bp, 15 predicted proteins | sample June2015DPH_6_50_FD_184694 | JGI IMG/M metagenome (GOLD analysis project Ga0208686, IMG submission 184694) | Peatland microbial communities from SPRUCE experiment site at the Marcell Experimental Forest, Minnesota, USA - June2015DPH_6_40... | ecosystem: Environmental > Terrestrial > Soil >... | reverse complement strand
GCCGCGACAGTCCCGATAGGGACCTAACGTTTCTCGGGACTAATCCCAACGTTTTCTCGGAAGGAGCTCGCATGCCTTCCCAGCGTGCTTCACGGTTACGTTTCCCTATCTCCTGGAAAGTTGCGCAAGAGCCTCCAAGAGCACAATCGCCAATGCCCAAAGAAGGCAGGCCGATATGAGCCCGATAAGGAGCCACTGAACACCGGAGGCAAAGCGCCGCCCGAAGTCCCTTGGATTTCGCTTTGCAAGCGATTTGGCCATTGACTTATCCATCCAAAGTTAGTCGTCTAATTGCACTCGCACTTCTAGCGTGGCTAGCTCCCAGAACCATTCTTAGGCGAAGGAAGAACATCACTCTCCCGTGCCATCCAGACATAAAGGGTTGGAAGTAGGAAGATGCTCATCAAGAGATTCGTGATCAAGCCGCCAACAATGACAATGGCAAAGGGACGCTGGGAATCGGATCCGATTCCGTGAGACAAGGCAGCAGGAAGCAGTCCCAGCGTTGCGACCAGCATCGTCATCATGATGGGGCGCAGCCGCAGAACGGCTCCTTCCACCGCTGCCTCTTCGACCGTCATGCCGCGTGCACGCAACTGGTTGATGTATTCCAACATGATGACGCCGGTTTGAACAGAGACGCCGAATAGGGCAAGGAAGCCCACTTCCGACGAGACGCTGAAGTTGGTCCCGGTGATCAGCAGAACCAGCAACCCGCCGATGCTGGCCATGGCTACCGTGGCTAGAATCAGCAGGGCCCACTTGAACGACTTGTACATCGAGTACAGGATGATGAAGATCAGCAGCACTGTGAGGGGCACAATAACGAGCATTCGCGCTTCGGCGCGCAGTTCGCTCTGGTACTCACCTTCCCATGCGATGTGATAGCCGCGCGGCAGGCCGACCTGCGCGTTGACTTTCTGAATGGCCTCCCTGACAGCATCGCCAAGAGGTCTGTCTCGGACACTGTACTTGATGGCCACATAACGCTCGTTATTCTCGCGATAGATCTCGGAGCCTTCGTCGGCTTCCTTAACGGTGCAGAGCTGAGCCAGCGAAACCCGCTCTCCTGACGGAGATAGCAGGCGAATGTTGTCGATCGCCTGCTGCGTGTCGCGGTACCGAGGGAGATAGCGCAGGGTGAGGTTATAGACCTCTTCGCCCTTCAGAACCTGCGTGAGAGCGTTACCTCCCACTGCCGTCTGGATAGCATCCTGAATGTCGGCAACGTTGATCTGCCAGCGCGCAGCCGCCTGACGGTCCACTACGTAATCCAGGTCAGGCTGTCCAGTAACATTCAGGACGCCAAGATCTGTAATTCCCCTGACATGGCTCATGACGGCGGCAACTTCATTGGCCTTGTCCTCGAGCACGTGCAGGTCGCTTCCATAAACTTTAGTCGCAAGCTCGCCCTTGACTCCGCTAACAGCCTCCTCCATGTTGTCTTCGATGGGCTGTGAGAATCCCCAGATCACTCCGGGAAATCTGTTCGTCAATTCCAGGTTCATGGCCGCAATCAGGTTGTCTTTGTTCTGGTGAAAGATGGGACGCCACTGTTCCTTTGGTTTGAGCCCCACGAAGTACTCCGTGTTGAAGAAGCCGGTATGATCGGTACCGTCGTCCGGACGGCCAGTCTGACTGGTGCAGTCAGTGGCTTCAGGAAACGAGCAGAGCAGAACTCTTGCCTCATTGGCAACGCGGATACTATCCGTCGGCCCCACACTTTGGTCGAGAGAGCCGCGCACCCAGAGCGCGCCCTCGTCCAAGTGGGGAAGAAACTCGGACCCGATGACGCCGCCAAACGCAAGGTAGAGAGCCAGGATCAGGCCGGTCACGCCAACTCCGATAGTGAATCCGTGATGATGGATAGCCCAAATTGCGGCCCGGCGGTAGCGTGTCCTGAGAAACTCCATCACAGGGTTCTTCCATTCCTTCGTACCCTTGCTGAAAAGCAAACTGGATAGAACGGGAGCAAGGATCATGGAAAAGAGCAGCGCTCCTAGCAAGGCAAAGGCGACTGTCCACGCCATGGGGCGGAAGAGACGGCCCTCCACGGCCTGCAGCGTGAAGATGGGTAGATATGCAGTGATGATGATGGCTATGGCGTAAAAGACTGGTCGCTGAACTTCATGCGCGGCTTCGGTGATGCGTACGTGCACCGATCGCCCGTTCTCTTCCTTGCGCGCCAGGTGGCGTACGATGTTTTCCACCATCACCACAGCGCCGTCAACTACCATGCCAAAGTCCAGCGCCCCGAGCGAGAGCAAATTGGCGGGAATGTGCTTCAGGTCGAGGCAGATGGCTGCAAAAAGAAGCGAGAACGGAATGGTGAGTGCGACGATGAGAGCGCCGCGCGCGTTGCCGAGAAAGAGAAACAGAATGACAACAACCAAAATCATTCCTGCGGTCAGGTTGTGCAGCACGGTGTGAGTGGTGAAATGTAACAGGTCGCTTCGGTCGATAAAGGGTACGATCTTTACGCCTTTGGGCAGAATCTGGTCATTGAGCTCTTTCACTTTCTGATGAATTCCGTCCAGCGTGGGCTGCGCATCGTCGCCCTTTTGCAGCGCCGCGATCCCCGAAACAACATCGTCGTTATCGATGATTCTCCCGTCCAGCAGGTGCGCGGCTCTGCCAAATCGGCCCAGACGAATTTCCTGCCCTTGGGTGACGACGCCAAGATCTTTTACCCGGACAGGAGTACCTCCTTTCGTGGTGATGACCGTGTTGCCAATGTCCTGAATGTCCTTGACGAGGCCGACTTCGCGAATATTCACTTGCTGCGCGCCCTCCTCGATGAAACTTCCTCCCGCATTGGCATTGTTGTTGGTTAGCTGTTGCTCCACTTGGCCGATGCTCAGTCCATAATCGACGAGCTTGTCAGGATCGAGGCGGACCTGGTATTCGCGGGTGGGCCCGCCGAAGGGGTTAATGTCCACCACGCCTGGGACGGACTTGAGATGCTTTTCGATCACCCAGGTTTCGAGCGACTTCAGATTCATGACGTCGTACTCGGGATTGGAACTTTCCAGGGTGTAGAAATAGATCTGTCCGACTGGACTCCAGTCAGTTCCCATCTGGGGCACGACCCCCGGAGGCAGGCTCGCTTGCGAAAGGCGTTCGAGCACCCGCTCGCGGTTTTCGAAATCTGTCGTGTATTCGCCGAAGACCATTTCCACGGTCGAAAGTCCGAAAATCGACCACGAGCGGACATGGGCAATTCCCGGGATGCCGTTCATCACGGTTTCGAGCGGAATGGTGACCTGTTGCTCGATTTGCTCGGCGGAAATGCCGGGCCACTGCGCGATGACGTCGACATAATTGTTCGCAACGTCGGGGTAAGCTTCGACGGGCAGGCGATGGAAAGAGATGATGCCCCATGCGAAGAGCAGGATGCCGATCGCCAAGACCAGAAGGCGGTTCTGGAGCGCAAAGTCGACCAGTTTCCTGATCATTGCGCCTCCAACGTTTCTTCAAGAGCGAGAACATTGGCCACTACTCGTTGGCCGGGCGCAATGCCGGAAAGGATTTGCTGTTTGCCCCCGAGCAGAATGTCGCCGACCGTCACTTCCACACGCCGGAAGTCGTTTCCGCCCGCCGGGACAAATACCCAATCGTGATCATGAAGGTGCAGAATCGCAGATGAAGGGATGGCGGCGAATGTATTCTTCGTTTTGCTTGTAAACGTCGCCGTGACAAACATGCCGAGGCGGAGAATGCCGGGATTCGCGACCTCGATGCGAACTTTAGCGGTGCGGATGTTAGGGTCAAGCACTGGCCCGACATCACTGATGCGGCCGGATAGGACCTCGCCCGGATAGGCGTCCAGCCGGATCTTTGCCATCTGCTCAAGTTGAATCTTAGGTATGTCGTTCTCGTAGACATCGCAAATGACCCAAACCGTGGAAAGATCAGCGATCGTGAACGCCGTAGCGGAGCCGGACAGATTGACGCCGGCAGCTGCCGCCTGAGTGACATTCTGCGCAACGATGACTCCAGAGATGGGCGCATAAACGTTCACCACGCTGCTAGGGTGGTTCTTGTCTACGCCTAGGGTCTTCAATTGCTCTTCCGCAGCGGTGAGATCTGCTTGCGCATCTTTCTCCGCGTCCTCGGCCTGCTCCAGCGCCGATTGCGAAATGGCGCCATGGGAATAGAGGTCCTGCGCACGCACATAGGCCAGGTTGTTCATGCGCTCGTCGTTCACAGCTTTCAAATAAATGTCGAATGCGCCGGCAACGTCGGGGCTCTGGACCTTGATGAGCAGTTGCCCTTTCTTCACGTAGTCGTCAAGTTGGGCCTTGATGTCGACCACGCGGCCATTGGCGAGCGAGATCACCGGGATCTCGCGTGAGACGTCGGGGAAGACCGACCCGGTCACGTTCAACTGCGTAGCGGCTTCTATTCTGTCCGCCGCAACCAATGGATACTGATCCAGCTTGTCCACCGACACCAGGCTCTCGTTGCCAGCCTCTATCACCTGCTGAGAAGGCGCAGCCCCATCCGACGGGTTAAAGCCCCTCTTGCAAGCGGAGAGCGACACGCAAGCCGCAAGGCAACCGGCGCATATTAAAATTGACGTACTCGTCATTGGATGACCTCGCGTCCGACGGCCAGGTTGAGTTGTCCAGCGGCCGTCAAGTAAGCGCCGATCAGCTGAGCATAGGCAAGTTGCACCTGGCGAAAGTCGCTTTGCGCGTTGAGAAAATCCATTAGAGAGGCGCCGCCATGCTCGTAGGAGTAAGTCACGGTGTCACGGACGCGTAGAGCCTGCGCGTTATATTGCGCCTTGTAAGGCTTGAGCAGCTCAACATTGCTTCGCACCAACTCATAGGCCGTGTCGACATCAGAGAAAACCTGCGCGCGCACCGCTTCGCTGGCCTGCCGGCCGCGGTCAATGTCGATTTGGGTGCGCTGCTTTTCGCCCTGGTTGCGGTCGAAGATGCGCAGAGGAATGTTCACACTGGCGCCAAGAGTCTGAATGCCGTTGGGATTGTTGTTCGATGAGTTGTACGTATACCAGGCGCCAAACGTCGGGTCAGTTGAGCCGTTTGCCTCGGCCAGTTTGTGATTGGTTTCCGATTGCTGAATCGTTTCCAGCGCGGCCTGAAGGTCGGGCCGATTGGACAGCGCGATTTGGCGGAAGTCGTCGAGCGGCTGCAACGCATCTGAAAAATCGAATGATCCGGTCACGTCGAACTGCTCCGCGGGAGTTCGATCATTGAGCAATTGCAGGAGCTGGATCTTCGCCGTGCGGAGGTTAACGATTGCCGTTTGCAGCTCGGCTTCATATTGCACCCGCAATAACTCGATCCGGTCGAGATCGATTGACGCAAGATCACCGGCCTTGAACCGGTCCTGGCTGATGGCGATGATCTTGTCGTAGTAGTCGAGGTCGGCCTTGGCCAGATCGAGTATGAATTTTGCTTGCAGTGTTCCCACGAACGCCGTGCGCAGAGCGAAGATCATGTTGCGGTCCAGGTCTTCATGTTGCGATTGCGTGATGCGCGTGCCTTCCTGGGCGCTCTCAAGACGGAGTTCGCGCTTGTGGTCGCGCTCGTGCAGGTAACTGAAATTGAGCTGTTCGTACGTTCCTCGAAACGGCAGCCAGATCCCGTCGTGCGGTGCAATCTGCGTGCCGTCGGCCAATAAAGTGAACTGCGGATTGGGACGAAGAAACGCCGTGACCTCTTCAGCCTTCATCTCGTCCACGTTGTCGGCATCGGCCTTGAGCGCGGGGTTGGATGCTTCAAATCTGGCCCTCACCTGGTCCCAGGTGAGGCTTTGTTGCGCAACAGCGTTCGAACACGCAGCCAGCGCGAGCCCCACAATCCCGACGCCGCAGGATGCACAGCGCAGGAATCTTACAATCTGCATAAGTGCCCTCGAATGCACATTTGGAATGCGATGCAATGTTGAGCGAGCACGCCCACGTCGGAGTGAATCACACAATGTACCGCATCAGGATAGTGCGCACGCCGGCGTACTTTGGACTATCTTTCAGGCGTGTCAACCCTATCCTTTTGCTGCGAAGACCCTATCTTTCGGCCAATTGCCTCGCCTTTGCAGAATTCTTATGTCGGGCGGCGTGTCAGATATCTACAATTCAGGCAACTATGCCGCTCTCGCTGGCGCGGCGTCAGAGATGGATATGTACGACCTGCTATTCAAAGGCGACAAGCGATCTGTTCTCCTCAGAGCAGGAGTCTTGATTGCGGCCATTGCACTTCTGGACTGGTGGGTAGTTGCTGAGGTCCTGCTCGGCTTCCTGTATCTGGTTCCAATGTTGATGGTCGGAAGTGTATTGAACAGGTGGCAGATTTGCGCTGTTGCCGGTTTGTGCACCTTCCTCGCAGAAACCTTCAGTGATTTGGCATGGAATCTGCGCTCAGGTATCTCACGGGACGTACTCTATTTCGCCGCCTTTGCTGGAGCCGGCTTCCTTATTCGCGAAGTGAGTCGGAATCGCCGCGTAACAGAGGAACACCTTCATGAGATCGAACTCCAGAGTGATGCGCGCCGGGATGCTGAAGAGCAATTGAGAATATTGATCGAAAGCAGTCCAGTCGCCATCATCACGGCTGATTCGGACGGATTTGTATTGACCGCAAACGAGGCCGCCCATCGGCTTTTGGGTGTGCCTCAAGAAGAGCTTCAAGGAAGATCGATTCATCGCCATCTTCCTGCTCTAGCGAACATCTCGATGCAAGACTCTTCTCAGCAGTTTCTTCGCGCCGTGATGCAGGCACGAGGTCAACGCGAAGATGGAGAGACTTTTCTGGCCGACATTTGCTTCTCCACCTACCGGACAAATGCGGGAGCGCGGCTGACCGCAATGGTGCTCGACGCCTCGGAAGATCTTCGGACTCACGAAGTGTCAGGTCTGCATCAGCTTCTCGCGGGGTCCAGAATCGCGATCGGTGCCGTCTCCCACGAGATTCGCAATGTGTGCGGAGCGATTGCGGTGGTGTATCGGAACCTTGAACGCGAGGGATTGCTCGCTGGAAACAAGGATTTCGAAGCGCTCGGCAGCCTGGCTGTCGCGCTTGAACGCGTTGCCAACTTGAATCTCCGCCAGGCCACCACGGAAGCAACAGAAGTTGATCTATCGATTCTTCTGGATGAATTGAAAATCGTGGTTGCGCCATCATTGCAGGAAGAGGATGTCGAGACAGAATGGAGCGTGATGCCGGGCTTGCCGCTCGTGTGGGCTGACCGGCCAAGCCTCATGCAAGTCTTCTTGAATTTGATCACCAATAGTGTTCGGGCGCTCTCAAAGAGAGTGAATCGGGCGCTCTCTATTACTGCAAGGCGCGAGAATGACAGGATTCTCGTTGAAGTCGCGGACAACGGCGGCGGGGTCGCCCATCCGGAGCATCTCTTTCATCCCTTCCAGGCCGGCGCGGAAGCGACTGGTCTCGGCCTCTACCTGTCTCAGGCGTTTCTGCATTCATTCGGTGGAGAATTGCGCTACCAGTCCATTCCCGATGGTGCTCGCTTCACGGTATCCTTGACCCCAGCGGCTTCATCCGAAGAGGAAGAGCAATGCAACAAATCCGAATAATGATGGTGGATGATCACAGGCTCTTCCGCGAAGGCCTCAGCAGGCTTTTGGAAACTACTCCCGATTTCGAAGTTGTGGGCCAATGCGCAACCGTTGGCGAGGCTGCCGCTGCGTTGTCGGAAACGCCAGTCGACATAATCTTGCTCGATTACGATCTCGGCGGCGAACAGGGATACCGTCTGCTCTATGACCTCAGGAATCGCCATAGCCCAGTGAAAGTCCTCATGGTGACTGCAGGAATGACCGATACTGCAACTCTTCAAGTCATGGAAGCTGGTGCATCGGGAATCTTTCTGAAGCACAGCGATCCGGAGCAACTTGTCGCTGCAATCCATAGGGTTGTGAACAATGAAATCTGGATGGATACGGGAGCAGTCCGTTCACTCGTTGCGGCCAGAAATGTCCAGACAGACCGTATGGAACACACACGTCCCCTGACTTCCCGCCAGATCGAAGTCCTGAGAGGAATTCTCGATGGCCTCGCGAATAAGGAAATTGCATGGAAGTTGGACGCCTCAGAGAGTTCAATCAAAGCTGTGATTCAGGAACTCTTCCGAAAGGCCGGGGTAAGAACGCGGAGTCAATTGGTGAGAATTGCGATTGAAAAGCACTCCTCGGATTGGTTGAAGTCTGAGCCGGAGCACCGACCTCGAGCTCAGTGATTCTGGGACCCCGCAGGATCAAGGCCTCCAGTTTCAGAGGCTCGTCGGCCTCTTCTTGAAAGCGGCCATGCGTCGCAACAACACGATAAGTCGCGAGAGGTCGGCTTTATCGTGAGTGAAAGATCTGGCCGGATGACCGGCCACTCGTCAGTAACAAGTTGAGCAACAGCCGCGCATGGCTTTGGCCCTGGCGGTGCCTTGATACTGAGGAGGTCAATGATCCACCTGTCTGTAAAGTCGGCAACGCGTCCATGTGGTTTCGCGGGTACTGGCCCCGGACTCTATTCGACGCGAAGCCGGTTTTACGGCCAAGTGACACGAACTCGGTCGTAAATCCGAGTGATCTGTTTACTGATATATAACTACTGGCATGGTCCGCCGCCTGAGCCCCTCTGGGGGTGTAGTGGTAGACACAGGAGGTGTTCAATGGAGATTCGCAACATCGGCATCGATTTAGGGAAGACAGTTTTTCACTTTGTAGGCGTCAACGCACGGGGCGAAGTTGTAGTTCGCAAGAAGGGCTCGCGGACACAGCTGCTGCGTTTTACATCGAACCTTCCTAAGTGCCTGATTGGCATGGAGGCCCGGTTAGGCGACCATCCTCCCAGAACTCTCCAATTCTGATCCGGATCAGGCTTGGAAGATTGACTCCGGCTGATTTACCGATCGGGCAGGACACGATTACTCTCTGGAAACTCTAGATTCCAGGCTGTATTCTCAACGCTCGCTCTTTCCCTGCGTGGACCTCAAGAACACCTCGCTGGTGTTGGAACCATGAATGCTCGAGTGACAACTGATACATGGTTGGCTCTGCGCAGATTGGATGTGCTCTGGCACAGCAGTCAGGGCCGTTGTGGGGTTGAACGACGGCAAGTGGCATTGCAGGCAGATTGTGTTCACATTGGCTTGAATCAGCAGATTGTAATTCGGTCCTCCGTGCGGGAAGTGGCAGGCACTACAACCTTCAGCAAGGACTGCAGGGTGCTCATAAACGAAGGGACCGGCTGTTGCGGTATGGCATTTCGTGCAAACCATGAACTGCCATCGAGCAGAAGGAAGCGTATTCTCGCCAAGGACGCCATGCACATCGTGGCAGTCTGTGCAGTCGATCAAACCCTCTTCTACCTTGTGGTGAGAGGTCATGGTGAATTGAGGCTTGACGTCAGTGTGGCACTGGAAGCAGAGCTGGGGCTGCTCCATCTTGAGCAGATGCTTCGGCGCGCCGGGAGCATGGATGGTGTGGCAGCCGATGCAGCTTATATTGCCCTTGCCGTGGGCCGAACGCTCGAAGTTGCCAGGCCTGCCATGGCATGCCTGACATTTTTCATCCATCTGTTTGGCCGTGACCGTGGATGGATCGAAGATCGTGGTAGCTCTGCCGCCATCCACGTGTGCTTCGCCGGGGCCATGACAGCTTTCGCAGGTCACGCCATTACCGCCATGCGTCAGCGCCGGCCCGCTGTGCGGATTTTCAACAAAGTCCTGCACGACCTCCTTGTGACACGTCGCGCAGGCGGCTGCGCCCTCACAGTTGTTTGAGACCGGCTGACTGGCCGGGTGGCCGTCGGGCTTGGCATCGTCTCGCTGAGCCGCCACTGCTGTTAAGCAAAGCATCGCCGCGCCCAGAAACAACATGAGACAGCCGCGCGGGCTGGGTCTCTTTCCCACGACCGCACCCACGAGCTTCCGCAGTACTGGCGGATCTCGATGCATCAATTCTCACCTCGTGCGGGATTCATGCTGGGCATGCGGATCGTTCCTTGTTCGCCCACTCTATGCCCCGGCAACCGTGACCAGCGGGCAAGGATTCAATTCTTCATCGCAAGAGGGCAATCGCTTTCTTGAGCATGGTCGTGATGGATTGCCGCTCGGTCCTGCGCTTTGCTCCGAGTGTGTCATGGGATTCCTTCATTTCGGCTCGGGCTTGTGTTCTCCGCTCGGCTGGACCTGCCCGGGGGGTCTTTCGACTAGCGGCTCGATGTGAAATGGCTCGGGACTTACCTGACCGCGATGGCAGGTACCACAGGTGACAGACACGCCGGAGCCCTTGAACTTGGCGATGTAGTTGGCATTGATCTCGTCGGTCATGGTGTACATGAGGCGCGCGATCGCCTTCATCGGCTTGGAATCATCCGTAAACTTGAGACGCGGACGCCCGTCCGGGCCAACGGCATCAAGGTCTTCGGTGTGGCAGGAATCGCAACGGACACCAAGAGAATGTGCCCATTGCTCCATGATGTCGTGGACCTGTTCCCCTGTCAGATTTTGGGGCAGCACCTTCACGTTAGTGGGCTTGGGAAACGAGGGGGGTGAGGCAAGTGGCGGGCTTCCCGCGCCACTCTGCGGGCCTTGTGGGGCTTGAGCCTGTGAAGCTGCTAGGAAGAAGCCCGTTGCCAACCATGCGACGGCGAGGACCGATCGAGATGTTGATGATGGCTGCAAGAAGTGAGCCTCCGCAATAAGGACGTTTACGTTACTGATCCTTCCGAAACACGAGTAACTTTCGAGTAACCGATGATCCGGGCGCAACGGTTCACTGTCAGAAATTCAGTTCTACTTGAACGCATAAACCGTCCCTGCCGGGTGATACGGAGGATCGGCTACTGCGCGCGTATAAGCGATAAGAGCCCGAATATCCGCCGCGCTTAGGGTGTTTCCGTAGGGCGGCATCAATGCCGAGCGATTCAGTGCCGGTCCGCCGTGCACGATGGTCGAGGTAAGATCGGCATCACTCATCTTGTTCAAAGTGTCGCCTTCAGTAAAGGGGTGTGGCTTAACCGCAAGATTGTCGTAGTTCGATACGCGCTCCGGTGACGATTCCGGATCGTGGCAACGGTCGCAATACTTGTCAGCGAGGATGGACCCTAATCTCTGCTGGTAGTCAAGCGCCGTTTCTACGACTTCAAGAGTTACCGGGTGGGACTTACCTGGTGTGACTACGCTGAGCTGGTATCGCCCCGCGGAGGCGCCCAAGGTGACCGAAGTGGTCGCTTGTCCACTGGAATCTGTTAGAACGACTGCAGGGTCGAAGTTGACACCCGCGGGCCCGCGAAACTCAACCAGTGCTCCGGTAACGGCAGCCCCCTGATCGTCATTGACCTGAATGACCAGTGGATCACTTAGCGCAGTGCCTGTGACACCGATCTGATGGCCACCGCTTGACTCGACGATGGCTGTTCCGGTGGCTGTCGCCTTTAACTCGGACGCAGGCGGAGCACTTCGTCTGCAGCCGGCGAGAACAGACAGAGCGAGTAGGATCATCCATGTGAATGGCCGAAGCGTCATGTATGAAGCGAATTGCCTTGTCATTGCTTCGCCCCCCGCCCGCCTGGACCTTTCAGGGACATCAAGAAAGCTGTCAGTGCGCGGGCGTCGTCATCGCTCAGGTTCTGGTTGGGCTCTATCGTGCCGGGCCTGAGCGCCTGCGGATTCCTGAGCCATGCGTAAATCCAGGCCGCTGTTAGTCGCGAGCCAACCTGCGTCAGAGTCGGACCAATATATCCTTTGTCAGTTTTGGTGTCGACGATGTGGCAGGCCTGGCAGGCGTACTTTGAATAAAACAATTGCCGGCCATGTTCCACTGTCTCTGCAACATTCATCGGTGGGAGCGTGAAGTCCGGATCAATCGACGGTGATTGATACACGGCGAGAATGTAGTCCGTCAATTCCTTGTTTTCGTTATCGCTGAGATTGAATCGCGGCATGCGCCGGATAAGGGCCGGACGCAGTGTGTTGGGATTCTTCAGGAAGCTAACAAGCCACTGCTGCTGTACCGCACTCCCTTCCGACGAAAGGTCTGGCGCCATATCGCCGCCCCTGCCGTTGATGCGGTGGCAACTAAGACAAGCAAGCTCAGTCATCAGCTTTCCCGCCTGCCCTGCCGGCTGATAGCTTGTTTCCCGGGTTTCTGCTACGCGCAAATCATCTGGCATCGATCGGCTCCGGCTCGTTTGCGCAAGCAGTGCGGTGGTTAAGGCATCTGATTGAGCAACGGTCAGAGTGAATTGCGGCATTTTGACGCTTGCGCCGAATGCTCGCGGCTGACGAATCTTCGCCGCGATGTAACTGGAGAGTGTATGCTCCATCCCCGGCAGGAAAAGGATCTGTGCAAGCGGCTTGCTTGCTATCGTACTGAGTTCCGGCGCGAAATTCTCGGGTTTCTGGACCCCATTGATTTCGTGGCACGCCGCGCAACCCAGCTCGACGATGAGCTTTCTTCCGCGGGCAACCTGCGCCGCATTCCACGGGTCCAAATGAACATTCGCACCGTAATCTGGATCCGACTTATTCTGCAAATATCCGGCCAGAATCGTAACCTGCTGTGACGTGAAGCGGTAATGAGGCATGGGTGTTGTCGCGTCGTAGGTGCGGGGATTCTCGAGCCATGCCAACAGCCATTCGGGCTTTGCCTTGTTGCCGATTCGTGTCAGTTCGGGGCCTAGGTTGCCGCCCACAAGGTTACCAGCCGCATTCTGAACGGCGTGGCACGATGAGCAGAACGACTCACCATACAGGCTGGGCCCAGAGGATGAATCGGCGCTCACCGCAGGCTTGACGTCGAGTGCGGCAGAATCACCCGGCAGCGGCGTGCTGGTGCTCACCAAATACGCCGAGATGTCGCTCGCATCCGCGTCGCTGAGCTTGAAGTCGGGCATCGTAGTCGATGCCGAATACGCCTGGGGATCCTTGAGCCAGCTAAAGATCCACTCACGCGTCGTTTTGTCGGCAATGTGATCGAGCGATGGAGGATGGTCTATGGCCGCCACCTTAGTGCCGTCGGGGAGCGTAATAGCGTGGCAGTGTACGCAACCGTAGCGCCTCAGCATGCTTCTGCCAAGGTTGAGTTGAGGTGTTCCCGGCAATTGATCCTGGTGGCATTGGCCGCAGCCGGACTCAATATAACGCGCCGGAAGAATTGGCTCCTCGCCGGCCCGCACGCTCGAGTGTGCCTCGGAGACCGTGGTGGCCGCACCTTGGCCGCCGTGGCAAATCACGCAACCAAACCCATCTAGTGAGTGCAGAATAGCCGGGTGCTTGCTGAAGGGCTGCTGATGCACGTCGGCAAGACCAGCTTCATTCAATCCGAGGTGGCACGTAGTACAACGGTCGACAACGCCCAAATCCGGCAGCCAAATCTGATGAATTCCTGGCTTGAAGCGGCGTCGCAGGCTGACGGCATCTCCGCGATCGCGAATTAGATTCAGGTACTGCCGCTGATAGCGATGCCACTCGCTGAAGTGTTCTTTTGCCGGCGCGATCGCGAGAGCAATCAGCAGAACAAGGCTGACAACGCCGAAGGCTCGGACCGGATCGCCGAAGATTGCCGTCCATGCCGAGGAGAGGATTCTTCTTATTCGTTGCACTTAACTCCTCCAGGGCCAAACCCACGACCATCCCGGGCCGCGGAAGAATGTGCCAACAGCAGTGAGCACAATCAATTCAAAAAGAAACCACGTCATGATCCAGTAAGCGAATGGCTTCGAGGCAAGATAACGCCGCAGGCGCGAAGGCGATTCGGGAGTGCTGTACGCCGCAATGATCATGCCCAGGGCAACGATCACAGTCGGCGCGACGGCCACGTAGACATGGAATAGCATGAGAAAAATTAACATTCCCGCGGTGGCGAGATAAAAGATCAGTAACCGCCGCGCCCGGTCCTTCAGAAACATTCCGCTGGCTTCAATGTTGATGTTGAAATACGGAATAACGACCAATGAGACGATCAATAGAGTTGGCGCCAGGACTCCCGCCACTACCGGCGGGAAGTAGTGCAGAAGCTCCTGTAGGCCGAGGAAATACCATGGTGCTTTTGCAGGGTTCGGCGTGTGCGTGGGATCGGCGATTCCCTCCAGTGGGGCGTTGAAGAAGAGCGAGAAGATGACCAGCAAAATCGCAAGCAACTCGATCGCAAGTGCCGCCCGGAAGAGCACTTCCGGAAAGGTTTGCACCTGATCTTCCCGAGCGACCTTCACCTGCGCTGATGTGCGGCGGGTGACGAAGACAACCCTTGTTGGAGAACGCCGCTGGTCCGAGTCGATACCGGCGACAAAATCCTTCGGAGTGCTCATTTCACCTCCTGCGCGGGCTCTATGCTGTCACTGGCTCTGGATACTTTCGGCTCCGATTGCTGCACGTAAAGACCGCCGTCTTTGCGAATGCGCCAAAAATGCACGGCAATGAAGAGGACTGCAGCAATCGGCAGAACGACGCAATGCAATACATAAAAGCGCAACAAAGCGTTGGCATTTACCTGGTTGCCACCCAATAGGAGGAAGTGAATCTTGTTGCCCACCAGCGGCACCGCGGAAGAGAGATTTGAACCAACAGTGATGGCCCAGAAGGCAAGCTGGTCCCAGGGAAGTAGGTACCCTGTGTAACTCAGGAGGAGCGTAATAAGCAGCAGGACGATACCGACGACCCAGTTGAATTCGCGCGGTGCCCGGTACGCGCCCCGATAAAAAACCTTGAACATGTGCGCGAAAACGAGAAACACCATGAGTTGCGCCGACCAGCGATGCAAATTTCTCAGAAAGAGTCCTGACGACACGACAAACTGCAGGTCCTTCATGTCGGCGTATGCCTGCGGTACGGACGGGTGATAGTAAAGCATGAGCAGAATGCCGGTGATCACCAAAATCAGAAAGGTGCCAAACGTCAGCGTGCCCAGAAACCATGTTGCGCTGAATCGCACCATGCGCTTGCGTACTTTGGTGGCAAACAAGTGAAGGAAGATATTCTGCTGGATCGCTAATGCCCGGTGAAGCGTACTGTTGCCCGTGCCACTGCGGAATACCGATCGCCATATCCGGCTCCCGCGCACTTTCTCGATGGTCTGCTCGGCATTCAGAGGCATGCTCATATCCTCAGATATTGCAGTGGAGGAATGTTTGTGGAACGATCGACCAGCAGATCGCCGTCGTCGCTCACCCAAGTCTTTAGCCATGGAAGAGGCTTGGGCGCAGGGCCCTCGATCTTCTCGCCCGTTCGCGTGAATTTGCTGCCATGACAGGGGCACACGATAATTCCAAGGTCCTGGTTCCATGCGGTCAGGCAGCCCAGATGGGTGCATATCTCGCTGAGTGCAAAGAAACCCTCTTCCGCCCGGACCACATAGATTGCGGAATTGACGTCCATGGTCACCGAATTGACTGCGAAGTCTTCGGGCTTACCGAGGTTGACAATCGCTGAGGGCTCAAAGAGGACATTAGGTGAAAGAAACTCGTAGGTGAACACAATTGTGCCGGCGGCGGCGATGCCCAACGACCCAAGTCCAATCCTGGTAAAGAAGGCTCTTCGATCGAACTCCGTTGGGAGTTTCTTCGTCACAGCTAGTGATTCGTTGGGCATGTGTTACCTCTTTGGCGTGTCCATCAACGCCAGTCTGGGCCTCAGTGGACGGTCGATGGATTCCACGGAAATCAAGCCCGTTGGATCTGCGGATACAAGATTGAAGGACTCCATGGTGATAGTGCCTGCGGGACACCGTGCCGCGCACAACCCGCAACGGATGCAGCGCGACTCGTCTTTCAGCATTGCCGACCCGGCGATCAATCCCAGCTCATCTGCCTTGATGTCATCCAACTCCACCCCGAGCAGTTGCCGGACTTCCGCGAGTTGCCCGGTTGTCGCTTCGTCGAAGGAGATGCGGTCGAGCGAGACAAGCTCCAGGCAGTTCTCGGGGCAGACGTCAACACAGCCGCCGCAAAGAATGCATTCAGTGCCGTCTTCCGGTATACCTTCGAAGACCGTGTTCACCCAGCAGTGCAGGCATCGCTTCGCTTCCGCCATTGCGGTCTCGGCGTCGTAGCCGATTTCCACTTCAGTTACCCCGGTGCGTCGATTGAGAGGCAGCATGGGAATCTGCGGGCGTGTTAGGTCCAAAAGATTCAGTGGCATGCCATGGCGCTCAAGCACCTCGACTTCCACAATGGGTTCCGAGTGACTTGTCCCGCGCAGGTATTCATCGATGCCCACCGCTGCCCGCTTGCCGTCGGCAACGCTGTCG
>Ga0208686_1000620_pt1 | contig 16482 bp, 9 predicted proteins | sample June2015DPH_6_50_FD_184694 | JGI IMG/M metagenome (GOLD analysis project Ga0208686, IMG submission 184694) | Peatland microbial communities from SPRUCE experiment site at the Marcell Experimental Forest, Minnesota, USA - June2015DPH_6_40... | ecosystem: Environmental > Terrestrial > Soil >... | reverse complement strand
TGGGTCCGGTTGTCGATCCAGACGCGGAATCGACCTCGAACTGGAATGAAGCGGATGTGCCACCGCCGGGCGCTGGGGTTAGTACCGTAATTGCGACTGTGATTCCGCCAGTCGTGATGTCAGCTGCTGGGACTTGTGCCGTAAGTTGGGTCGCACTCACGTAAGTCGTGGCGAGCGCGGAAGTGCCCCAGTACACCGTTGATCCTGCCGTGAATCCCGATCCGTTGACCGTGATCGTGAAGGCCGCTCCGCCTGCATTGGTAAACGCCGGCGACGTGCCACTGATAACCGGTGTGGGACTGGTTGAAAGGTTGATTGTGTAGGCAGCAGTTGCCACAGCGCTCGTGGTGTATCCACTGGCCGTAGCGATAGCCTCAATCGTTTCAGACGAAGAAACATAAACTGGCCCGACGTACATCGTCGAACTCGTGGTTGGGGTGCTTCCGTTGGTGGTGTAGTAGAACGTCGCCCCGGCCGTCGCATCGGTGAAGGTGACGAACTGCGCTGAGGTGTATGCTCCGGCGACGGGTGAGAATGCCGGTGTCGCCGCCACCGACGTCGCGACGGCAGCAATACCCTGAAGATCGCCAATGCTCCCCCCTCCGACCGAAACATTCGATGCGGTTTGAGGATTAATCTTCAATAAGCCCTCGCTGAAGTTTGTCGCATAAATATTTCCATCGGGAGCGTAAGCTATGTCTCCTATGTTGTAAGGACCGAGATCTCCAATATCACTTACTATTGCCCCGTTTGCGGGATTAAGTGTGAGCAGCTGCTGGTCAAACGACGAGCCGCCGCCTTCACTCGTTTCCTCCACACCGTAGAGCACTCCTCCCGGCGAAAAGGCCATCGCTTGCAAGAAATAACCTGAGGTCGGCGACACCGTTCCGACGGGCGTAAACTGACCCGTCGCGGTGTTGATCGTTCCGAGAGTGGTTCCAGACAGGCCGTAAAGCGTACCTTGAGGCGAAGCGGCGATCGCCGAAACGCTTTGTGACAATGTCACCTGGCCCGAGAGGTTTCCGGAATTTGGATCAATGGCGTAAAGGGTGTTTTCGGAGTCTGAACTTACAAGGCCGGTGCCATAGAGGACGTTGTTGACCGGATCGGCGGTCAGCCAAATCACGGCTATGGCTTGTCCGGATTGTCCGACCAGCTGTTGCGAGCCGGTTGCAGGATTAACAGTGATGAGTGAATTGGGGTACTCGGAAGAGCTGCCGACGTTGCCTACCGTCGAATAAAGAACGAACCCCTGAAACCCGGATGAATTGATGGAGTAAGCGCCGGTTGCTACGGCGCTGTTTGTATATCCGCTTGCCGTGGCGATGGCCTCAAGAGTTTCCGAGGACGAGATAGTGATCGCTCCGCTGTAGACTGTCGAACTGGTCGTTGGCGTCGTCCCGTTGGTGGTGTAATAGATGGTCGCCCCGGGTGTTGTGTCAGAGATCGTCACTGATTGCGCGGCGGTGTATGTTCCGGCGACGGGTGAGAAGGTTGGCGTCGCTGCCTGAGCCGGAAGGTTGATCGTGTAGGCCGCGGTTGCCACCGCACTAGTCGAATAACCGCTTGCTATCGCAATCGCTTCGAGCGTCTCTGACGCGGACACTGTGATCGGTCCTGAGTAAACGGTCGAAATGCCTGTCGGAGTCGTCCCATTGGTGGTGTAGTAGATCGTCGCGCCGGGTGTCGTATCGCTGATCGTAACCGATTGCGCAGAGGTGTAACTGCCTGACGCCAAACTAAGAGTTGGTGTGGCTGCTGGGGTTTGTGCCACTGCTGTCCCGTTCACGATAAATGTAGGGGCGACATACGTGATGGCGCCAATCACGCCGCTCTCGAATGTCCAGGGTCCGGCGAGAGAACTGCTATACCAATCCCCGTTCGCGACGCTGCCCGCATTGGTGAGATACGTGCCATCCGAAACAAACCATCCAGGGACTTCCTGGGTCGATGTGGCGTCCTTACTTCCGACCAGGTAGTACGTGCCGGCCGGAAGCGTTTCATTCACGGTTATCGCTTCTGTATTCGATCCTGAGTTAGGCGCGGTTATGACCGCCTCGGCGAAAGTCGTTATGGATCCTGTCAATGAATTCTGAAGTGAAAAATCGTAGATGCCACTCCCCAGGACTACGACGTCGATCGTCGTGACATTAGCACCGGTTGAGAGCGCGAATTCCGCGGCCAGGTCCGTTCCGAACATTCCGTAGTAGGAGCCGGTGGAATTCGGCGCCGCCACCAGAGTCGCCTCTGTAGACGAAGTGATGGTGTATGTCGCGGTTGCCGCAGTGCTGTTCGAGTAGCCGCTGGCAACCGCAATCGCTTCCAAAGTTTCCGTGGAGGATACGGTGATGGGACCGCTATACACCGTCGAACTCGTCGTCGGAGTGGTTCCGTTGGTGGTGTAGTAGATCGTCGCGCCGGATGTGGCATCGGAGATCGTCACTGATTGAGCGGCGGTGTAGGTCCCAGCGACGGGCGAGAAGGTTGGGGTGGCCGCCTGAGCCGTAATGTTGATGGTGTAGGAAGCGGTCGCCACCGCGCTCGTCGAATAGCCGCTAGCCGTCGCGATGGCCTCAATCGTTTCTGACGACGATACAGCAATTGCGCCGCTGTACGCCGTCGAACTCGTGGTCGGTGTCGTTCCGTTGGTGGTGTAGTAGATCGTAGCACCCGATGTGGCGTCTGAGATCGTTACCGATTGCGCGGCAGTGTAGGTTCCGGCGACGGGTGAGAATGTCGGCGTTGCCACCTGGGTCGCAAGGTTGATTGTGTAGGTCGCGATGGCCACGGCGCTGTTGGAATAGCCGGTCGCGGTGGCGATCGCCTCAATCGTTTCTGTCGACGAGACAGTGATCGCACCTGTGTACTTGGTGGACGACGTGGTTGGAGTGGTTCCGTTGGTGGTGTAGTAGATGACCGCTCCCGGCGTCGTGTCGGAGATTGTCACTGTCTGTGCTGAAGTGTAGGTTCCGGCCGCAACGCTGAAAGTTGGAGTCGCTGCTTGAGACTGGCTGGTATTGCCGTTTCCGCCGGCAATCAAAACCATGCCGTTGGACAGCAGTGTGGCTGTGAAATCGGCGCGGGCTGTGGTCATGGATCCGGTGGCGCTAAAGGTGCCCGTCGTCGGATTGTAGAGCTCGGCGCTGGAGAGAACAGTGCTCGCACTGGGCACGCCACCGCCAGCCACCAGAACCGTGCCGTTAGGCAGCAGTGTGGCCGTGTCCTCCTGACGAGCCGTGGTCATGGATCCGGTGGCGCTAAAGGTACCCGCCGAAGGATTGTAGAGCTCGGCACTAGCGAGCGTCGTGCCGGTCTCGCTGGCGTTGGGAATGTTCCCACCGGCCAACAGAACCGTACCGTTCGACAGCAAGGTAGCTGTTTGGATAGTCCGGGGTGTAACCATGGATCCGGTGGCGCTGAAGTTACCCGCCGTAGGGTTATAGATCTCGGCGGCGGCGATAAGATCTCCGCTATTGCCGTCGTCTCCTCCGGCCAACAGAACCGTGCCGCTTGGCAGCGGCGTAGCAGTGTTGTATTCGAGATAACAATCGATCGTGCATCCAGCGGAGGTGAATTTGCCGGTCGCCGGATTGTAGAGCTCGGCTGGGCCTCCGCCTGCGCCTGTCCCCAGAACAGAACCGTTCGTCAGCAGCGTGGCCGTGGATTCGTAATTGACCATAGGCCCAGTAGCGCTGAAGGTCCCGGTCGCCGGATCGTAGATCTCGGCGCTTTCCAGAACCGAGCCATCGCTGCCAATCCCGCCGGCCACCAGCACCGTGCCGTTGCTCAGAAGCGTGGCCATGAATGCGCCCACGTCCTCCGCCCGGGCCGAGGTCATGTTGCCGGTTGCGCTAAAGGTGCCCGTCGCCGGATTGTAGATTTCGGCGCTGCTCAGAACAGTGCTGGTGCTGAGATCGATTCCGCCGGCCACCAGAACCGTGCCGTCGGGCAGCAGCGAGGCGAAGTGATTGACGCGGTTCGTGATCATGCCGCCGGTAGCGCTGAAGGTCCCCGTCGTCGGATTGTAGAGCTCGGCGCTGCCGGGATTGCCGCCGCCGCCGCCGTTGTTCACCACCTGGCTGACCGCCGTTGAGGTGCTGCCGGTAAAATTCGAGTCGCCGGTGTAAACCGCCGTAATCGAGTCCGTACCAACAGGGAGAGTCGTGGTTGCCAAGCTGGCCGAACTGTTGCTCACGGACACGGTTCCCAGGCTCGTGCTCCCGTTGTTGAAAGTTACCGTGCCCGTGGCGACGCCGCCGAACTGGCCCGAGATGTTGGCGGTAAGGGTTACTGACTGACCGGAATTGGAGGGATTCAGCGACGACGTCATGGTCGTCGAGGAACCGGCCTTGTTGACCGTCTGGCTCACAGCCGTCGAGGCACTGCCGGAGAAGTTGGAGTCGCCGCTGTAGACCGCAGTAATTGAATCGGTTCCAGTGGGCAGATCTGTAGTCGTCAAACTGGCAGTACCGCTCGTTAGCTGCGCCGTTCCCAGCGAGGTCGTGCCGCTCATGAAAGTGACGTTCTCGCCGTTTGGAGGTGCGCCGCCGCTCGAAGAGACGGATGCAGTTAAAGTGACGGGCTCTTGATAAATCGATGGATTCGGCGTGGGTGCAGGCGTAATGGTGATAGTTGTCGATGCCAGGACTGGCGCAAAAATAAATCCGTGAAGCGCATCGTTTGCGTCCGCATAGGTTCCTACGATGTCACCAGAGGTATTGATGCCGAATGCTATTGCTCCTTGTAAGGCCCCCGAACCCGCGTTGGGAGTCTCGAAGGTTGTAATTCCTCCGCTTGCAGCGCGCAAGAAGCCGTGAAGCACGGACTCCGCATCAAGATAAGCTCCTGCGATTTCCCCCGCCGAATTAATGCCAACGCCGACAGTCCCCAGTTCATCTTCAAATTCGCAACACACAGTCAACAAGCCGGCGCCTGGGGCATCAAATGTGGATACCGTCCCACTCGCGCTGCGCAAGAAGCCGTGGCGAAGGGAATTCGTGTCTGTGTAGGTCCCCACAACGTCCCCGCCAGCGTCAATGCCGATGGCGACCGTTCCATCCATCTCCCAATAGTTTGCGCTGCCCCCTGCGCCTGGAACGTCGAACGTAGTGATTGTGCCATTGGCAGCTTGAATAAATCCGTGAAATTCTGTTGGATTGCTCTGGTTGAGGTAGTAGGTTCCCGCTACGTCTCCATTCTGGTCGATCGCAATGGGGATGGTTCCCCCCAAATTCCCGCCGTATGTGCTGGAATACCCTGTACCCGGAACATTGATGGTGGTGATTGTGCCATTGGCAGCGCGCATGAAGCCGTAGTAATTGCCACTCTCGTCCAAATAGGTCCCTACGATAGTCCCCGAATCGTTGATGCCGATGGGCCTGGTTCCCGATGCATACGAACCTATAACGACGCCTGGCACGTCAAACGTGGAGATCGTGCCGGTGGCTGATCGAATAAAGCCGTGATACGCGAGGTTTGAATCGACGTAGGTACCGGTGATTACCCCCGACGAGTTGATCCCGGTTGGGATGGTTCCCTGATTCTTTGTCGAGAGACCTCCGGCCGGTGATGCTGTGCCTGCGCCGGGAGCGTCGAAGGTGGTGATCGTGCCGTTGGCGGTGCGAACGAAGCCGTGCGCTACACGATTTGCATCAAGGTAGGCTCCGGTGACGTCCCCCGCAGTGTCGATTGCGAGGGCTATCGTTCCCTGCATACTGCCCGTTCCCGCACCGGTCGCATCAACAGTGGTGAAAGTTGAACTTCCGGTCTGCGCGGATGCGCCGGCCGAAGCCAGACCGATCGCAATTGCCACAGCGAGTCCCGCCGCCAGATTGAGCCGGAGATCTATTTTCTGTATGCCCTTGATCATGCTCTTCTCCCTTACGACTGAATCGTTCGATCCGCGAGCCTGACGCGTGGGGTCTCTCGTCTTGCCCTCTCCTCATTTCGCTGGAGGTACTACTTTGCCCGGTCTCGCCACCGTGCTGTTGAGCCGACCGCGTAATTTAAACTACAGATTTACAAAGAGTTGAATCTATGCTGAGGGTCTTTGGCCGGTTAAGAGCTCGGATTCGAAGCATAGTCGGTCGCGGCAGACTTCTGGTGGGGCAAATCAGGGTGGAGCGGAGGGCATCTCGGGGCGACTCTTAATCGTTCCCTGTTTTTGAAAGGAAACCGCTGATCGTATGATGGCTTCCTCCCTTTGTTTGGCCTGAGGCCCGTTCCATCCGAAACGAGAAAGCTGTGTTTAACATGGCGACCTTCACGACCAACACCGAGCCTGAACTGGAAAGCCAGGGCGTGCTCGCGTCTTGGAAACGAATAGCAGCCTATTTTGGGTGTAACGTGCGCACGGCAAAGCGCTGGGAACGAGAGCGTGGGCTGCCGGTCCGCCGCGCGCCGGGAAAGAAGAGTGGCACAGTCTTTGCCCGTACTTCCGAGCTTGACACGTGGTTGGAATCGAGGGAAGAAACGCAAATGCTGGATTCCGCCGTGTCGAAAGGCGGTAAAGTAGGTCGCCTGGCCGCTGTCGCGCAGAACAATTCAAAACCGGTGGCCACCACCCTGCTCCACCAACCGCTCCCGACGAGCATCGGGCAAAGCCAGCTTGGTTTCCGGCGCCAGAGTCAGCGTCAGAGGGCCGCTGCTCATCCCTCAGCCGTTCTGGTAAAGCTGCGCATAGAACATGTCCCCCAGACATCACTCGCTGCCAAAGCACCTCGGTGAGTGAGCAAAGGCATTTCGCCTTGCATCGAGGCTCTCAGTTCACGGTGAGCGAGATCATTGCCATCTATTGAAAAGCGCCAGACGTTGCGACCACGGTCAACCTATCGGGAACCCATCGGCTCTCCAATTTACGCACCTCCGGATCAGTCTTTATTGATCGGATCAGACCTCAAAAATCTTCGTCGTGTCCTCGATCTTTGCCGAACCGCAACAGCGGCCAACGGCTACTGCAAGCGCGGCAAGCCGACCTTGCGAACCAGTTCGGCGAAGCCCGGTATCACATCGATACGCAACAGCACCGAAGACAGCTTGAGCGTTGTCCAGTCACCTATACCGATTTGCGTAACCACGTATAGCCTGTTGCTTCCTGTCCTGTGATCGGGCGAGAATTGCCACCCTGAACCCTAATCCGCAGCCCTCGATGCCCTGCCCTCGGTCTTTGCCTTGCCGGCCGATTCCCTTTTCCGCTTTTCGCCCTGGCCGGCGGTGGGTTCCACGCTCTTGACATTGCTGACCGCATACAGAACCAGCTCGACGCGAGAGGACACGCCGAGCTTCTCGAAACGCGGATCGATTTCACCATGGAACTGTTTTCCGGACGGATAGTTCACTTGTAGATGATTCGGCCGAGGCGTGCCGCTTATGTGGTGCCGCGACCAAAATCATGTATAACCTGCACCATCTACATCATCTACATAAATCACTTTTTTCAATGCATAACGGACAGTGCAAGTTATTCTCATCCTGTTCCAGACCTGCACCACCGTACACCCCGGCTAATTCATGGGCCCGTGTCATGGTGGCCAGGTGCATTACAAGGCCCCTCCCCGCCTTGCCAAGCCGGCGGGTGGACAGGCCAACTTTCTTCAGGCAGTGCCCGGTATTCTCGGCGCCGTAGCGCAGCCGTTCTCCGCGCGCTTCCATCAGGCGATTGACCTCGTTGGCGACTTCACCGACGAGGATTTGCACCTTGCCCGCGTGCGCCAAGTTGAGCATCGCCTCAAGCGTTACAGCCTCAAGGCTCGTCGAGCGGTCTGCTTGTCGCTGGCTCTCGACTGGCCCGAGTAGCGAGACGAGTTTTGACTGCAGGTCGGGAGAGTCGACAACGCAAGCGCCTAGCGCATTCGCGATGGCGCGAGTGTCTGAGGTCAACGTTGAGGCGTCGAAGTCGGAGTTGTAGACCTTTACAAGGTTCTTGAGGCGATACCGCTGCAATTGGTTTTGTAGATCCTGAACCGCGGCTTCGGACAGCGGTGCTGAACGCTGCGTTCCTGCCGGCATCGGCTGCAGCCTCACTTGTACGCTGCGGCGCGGTATGCGGTCGGCGGAGACTTCCGCTCCAAGATAGATTGCTTTTGGGCCATAGAAGTCTTTATACATGCCGCCGACGTTGATGAGGTAGCCGCGTGCCGAGGCGGAGCCCAAGGTCGTTACCATTTGCTTCGAAATGTGCGGGTCGTAGAAGAGTGCGGTGCAAGGGGTATGCCAATTCAACTTCTGGAGGCTAGAGATATCGGCCCGGGTCAGCATCATCGGGTAGTGGCTGAAGTGCCGCAGCGCGCGCAGTACCAGATCGCCTTCGAACTCTGGTGCGACAATCGAGAGTCCCGGTGCGATCGATAAGCCGTCGGCGAACCAGGTCGAAAGCGTCCAGAAAGTCAACAAAGCGCTGGTCTCTTCGGGAACAAGCGCCTGCTTGGTTATCGCATCCTGGAGGCGATTGAAGAGTTCGAACGTTGAACCATAGCGCGCCGAGCCGGTGGGAACCGGAATCGCCTGCGATGGAGCACGTACGTCGTCGGCGCGCTGAATGATTTCCTTGAGAATTGTCTGAGAACCCGCTGGCGCTTCAAACGGGGGTTTCCATGTGGTCAAATTGTGGTTGCTCGTGCGAACCGGTTCCTCGATGCAAACGAACTTAAGCATTTGTATTGCCGCGTGGTTTTGGGCACGGCTGTTGGGCGAGGTGGCCGCCGGCGCCGGAGCGCTCGACGTGGTTGCAGGCGCTGCGGCCCCGAGGTCCGTGGGCGGTTCTTCTGCGCCGGCTCCGGCTAAGGGATCTGCACCTGTCGATGTGGTCGACTCCGAGGGTCCGACCGTTGCACTTCCATTTGATGAGGTGCCAGCTTGGGAAAACTCGGAGCCGTTGGCGTTTGTAGTTGTACTATCGTTTTGCATTTGGGTCTTACCTTTTTCGGGTTACCCTGGACCGCCATGAACTTTCTGGCGGACCAGCAACACTCTATCTAGGAATGTGGAAGTTAAATTTCTAAAAACGGTGAGGGAGCCGGCAGTCGCCATTGGCGGCGCTCATGAGGTTGCCCCCTTCGCGCCATTCCTTGTTGCCGGCCGACGGCCTGACTATCGGTCAAAGCCCAGACTTGGGGTCCTCCATCCACGTCCGAACTTCCAGTTCGTCCATGAGGCACTTCAACATCAGTTTATTGTTGCTTCCAGTTTTCAAAAGCTCGAAGGCCCAACAACGAAAGTCGTTAGCCATCTCTTCTGAGACAGGTTGCAGCTGCAGAAAGCACCGCTTCATCTCATCCTTGGACCAGCGGTCCCAATATGACACACTGCTGGCCTTCCCGAAGGTCATTTGCTTTAGGGCACGCATTACCTTCAGGCGATTACGCTTCGTCTGCCGCACATGCAAATTACCAAGTCTGACTTCCAATTTACGGAGCTTGATGTTATCGGGCTGCGGCCCTGCAACCGGCCCTTCACTGTTTGTTTTCTTCATAATAGTTCCCTTTAGTTTTTGGATTTGTTTCGGTTTTCACGTTCAGTTTCCATCCACCTATTGCGGTGAGTCCGCGCGCGTTAAAGACCGAGTGGTTAGCCCTTTCCGCCCGCTGGGGCCTTGGGTACCGGCATGACTCTCTTGTTCGCGGCTGTATCATCACGGGTAATTCCGGACTGGCACCTCCTCGCGATCAACCAGGCGTTCCAGCATTTAGGACACGCAAACGTTGTCGCGAGTCCGCAGGTGTCAACGTAATGGCCGTCAAGTCGCGTCTATCTCACCAGGAAGATAGAGTGATGCGATGTTATGAAATCCGTGAGTGTGTTGTCAAGCATAATATAATGATTTTCAAGTCGTGATTAACTAGATGTTACCACATCAGGGAGTCGTTGTCAAGCAATGTAACGTCTCATAACCTCATCGCAGTCTGTACTGAAATCTGTACTTACAAAGTACCAGTATTGCCCCATGGATACTGGTGATGCTGCACAACCTTCGTGAAGTAATGTCGCAACCATAACTAACTAATGTAGCAACCACAACTAACTAATGTAGCAACCACAACTAACTATGGTAGAGACTATAACGAACTATATAGTCCATTGCGCCAATGGTGATGCGGCGATTCCAGACAGAACGTTAGTATTTAAGTGTCCCGATGTACTTGATCCGTACTCCGACGATAGTCCGCACCTACATGAATACAGGTGTTCCTGCTGAGCTAAGATGAGGCATAGTCTGGAGCAAAACATGAAAGTCAGCGGCAAAGTGCAAATTGTGTCCGGCACCCTGTGTGCAGGCTGTGTGTCCGGCTGCGGGCCAATTCGGCGCGTCAAGGGAGTCAAACTGCTCGGACGGAGGGTCGGGACTTGGCTTTCAGCCGATCAGGCACAACGGCTAGTGAACACCGTTCCGCATGACACCCCGCTCGGCAGGAGAGACGGAGCCATGCTTGGATTGCTGGTGGGATCTGGATTGCGACGATCGGAAGCCGCCGGATTGCGGCTGGAACAAATGCAATTGAGGGAGAGAATCTGGTACCCCACGATCGTCGCTGCAGTTGCGGCCGTCTCTGCCACGAATCCGGAGGCGAGCTCGAACAGATTCAGTTTCTGCTTGGCCACGCTTCGGTGCAAACCACGGAACGGTATATCGGATGCAAGCAAAACTTTAAACAACCCGTCAATGATCGCTTCGGAATTTCAGTCGCGAGCGATGCTGCTTGAGGAGCGGCGTGGTTCGCCTTGAAGAAGGGGACGTCCGCGTCCCGGTCTATCCTGAGCTTTTGCTCTAAGCTGGCGGTGTTGCCGGCGCCTCGGCGGTGCTAGCTTCGGCGTCGTCGTCGGTCGGTGCGGCGGTGGCGGTGGTCAGCTCCACTGAATACGGCAGTTAATCCGCGAGGCCGGTCTCATCGGTATGCTTGACATTACGTTCATAATAATGTACGTTAGTCTATGTAATGTTCACGTTTATGGACGCTAACTATGAAAACCAAGAAGCCTACAATATTGCCAATTCCCGTGCGGCGCGCGCTGCGCAAACTGGGGCATGACATCCGCGACGCGCGTCGTCGTCGTCGTATCCCTGCCAGCGTGGCGGCGCAGCGTGCATCGATCAGCCGCACGACATTAGTGAAGATCGAAAAGGGCGAGCCCGGCGTGGCAATGGGCCACTATTCGACCGTTCTGTTCGTCATGGGAATGGCGGAGAGATTGGGAGACCTCGCGGACCCCAGAAACGACAACGTTGGGCTTCAGCTTGAAGAAGAGCAGTTGCCGCAGCGGATTCGCAGCAAGAGAACGAAAGGAGAGAGTAAGTAATGGATAAGGAAGCGCACGTTTACGTTGATCTCGATGGCAAGCCTCAATTGGTGGGGCGGCTGTGGGGACGCGTGCGCAAGGAGCGGGAGGGCGCGACCTTCGAATACAACCCCTCATGGCTCGAAAACCCGGCTCGCTTCTCGCTGGAACCTGCTTTGCAGCTTGGCCCCGGTCCGTTTCACACGCCCGGCGACCTGCCGATGTTCGGGGCTATCGGGGACTCAGCCCCGGATCGGTGGGGCAGAGTTCTCATGCGACGGATGGAACGCCGGAGGGCCGAGCGGGAGAAGACGACGCCGCGCACTCTCAGGGAGATCGATTATCTGTTGCTCGTCGACGACGAAGCGCGGCAGGGGGCACTGCGTTTCGCAGAGCGTGAGGGAGGACCATTCCTTCGTAATGAAGAGGCCAAACGCATGCCGTCCGTCATGGGCCTGCCGAGACTGCTTTCGGCATCGGAGCGCTTTATCGAAGGAAAGGACACCGATGAGGATCTCCGGCTCCTGATCGCACCCGGCTCATCGCTCGGAGGTGCTCGTCCGAAGGCCTCGGTGCGGGACAAGGATGGCCAACTGGCTATCGCAAAATTTCCGCGCAAGGACGACGAAATCGCCACGGTCGTGTGGGAACGGGTGGCCTTTGCTCTGGCTGAGAAAGCAGGGATCATCGTTCCCTCGGTAAGGTTGGAAGAGGTAGCCAAGAAGCCAGTCCTTCTGTTGCGCCGTTTCGACCGGGAGGGAGTGCGGCGCATTCCCTTCCTCTCGGCAATGAGCATGCTAGGGGCGAGGGACCAGGAGCCGAGAAGCTATTTGGAAATGGTGGATGCCCTGCGCCAGCATGGAGCTTCACCGAAAGAAGATATTGAAGCGCTTTGGCGGCGGCTTGTCTTCAACATCCTAATCTCGAATACGGACGACCATCTGCGCAATCACGGCTTCCTTTATGAAGGACAGGCCGGGTGGCGTCTCTCGCCTGCATATGATCTGAATCCAATGCCGATCGATCTCAAGCCGCGCGTTTTGTCGACCATGATTACGGAGGATGATTCAACAGCATCGCTCGACCTGGCAATGGAGGTTGCAGGCTATTTTGAGCTGGATGCGACGAGGGCGAAGGCCATCTCAAGCGAAGTGGCGCAGTCGGTGGCAACGTGGCGCAAGGAAGCGCCCCGCCACGGATTGAGCAAGACAGAAATTGACCGCATGGCGTCCGCTTTTGAGCACGATGACCTGAAGCAGGCTCTGGGCAAATAGCCAGTCGAAAATTAGGGTTCGTGAAGTGGTAGCAATAGCGAAACTCGATGAAGCAATACTGCAGGAGATTCGTGACGAGGCCTTCCCGGCGATGCGGACCGGTTTTTCAAGTCCCTGGATGCCCCGACGAGAGATCCTCCGGTGCCATCCGTTTCTGGATGATAACGTCTGCCAGCTCAAACGGTCGACGCAACACTTGCTTGCAGTCTACTTGCAGGAGTCTGGAAACCCAATGTCTTTCTGGGACGTTGATTCAAGCGCCGCGAGACCTGGTCGAGCTGCGCTTGAGAGATGTGGGATAGGTCGGTTCCTCGGGGGAAGTACTCAACTAAAATTGATGAGCGTGCCGATTGCGGCGGGTCGAACACGGAACCGCTTCAGAACTTCCTTGCACTCGACAAGAATGTCCTCCGAATACAGCCACACAGAATGTTCTCGTCCGCCCAGCGGTGAAGCAGATCCGCGCTCATAAATTGCCCCGCAACGCACTGGTGCCGGAATCCTACGGTCGAAAGATTGGGCGCAGCTGAAGGCGGTAGAGTGAATGCGGTTGGATAAACTAGCGGGACCGGGCCCCGGCAGAAAAACAGTCTTCAATCAGTTTCCCGATGCACGATTGAGTGGCATCGAGTGCAAAGCGTAATGAGGTTTTGCTCCGCATCGTCCCCGGACTGGCTGCGCAATTCCCGATGGTGAACCTCGAGATTCGAGAGCGCGCCGCAACTCTGGCACCTCCATCCATCCCGGCGTAACACCTCTTGTCGCAGGGTTTCGTACAATTTGGGCGCGAGGCGCAGGCGAGAACTCCTTACTGGAGTCCGGTTCATGACGCTTTTTCAACGATCTGCTCGACAAACGCCTGCCGCTGTTTCCCGGGCAGGAACTGGAAAAACCGTCCGATCGAAAACAAGAGCGCGTCAGGTTGGCCGCTGTCCAGGTTGGCTCCCGCCAGGAAATCTGCGCAGATCATTTCCAGACAATAGCCGCGTGATTTGTCCGAACCCAGCATGAGGGCTGCCGTCTCAATCGCCTGCTCAATCACCGGAATCTGGCTCCGGTAGAACTTGAAGTAGATGATTTCGGTCGGTTCGGTGTCCTTGCCGGTGAGGTGTTGATCCACCTCGCGTTTGAACTGGTCCCGGGGCAGGGAGCGGGCTTTGTGCATCCATGCTGCACAATCGAAATCCTTCCCGTCCGAACGCGCGACCTTGGTCAACTCCGCCGCCTTGGTCCAGCCCACCTGTTTCAACTCCCGCCGGATCTGGGGCGGCAAGTGTTCGTGAATGAACATCTGATGTAATATCCCTGGCATAGGACAAAACGGAGGACGGTAAGATGCGTGAGCGCGCCTTGCAGGTCGTGTTGGTGTTGGTGGGCTTGTTTTATTGCTTTTGGGGCTATTTCCTCTTCCAGACTCTGTGGCACTCCGCTTGGCTTAGCGAGCATAACGACGTCTTGCCGATGTTCCTGAGTCTTAACACGGCGCTTGGGCCCTTTTTGTTGGTGGCCGTCAAGCAGCCTGCCAGGCATCGCTTGCTCATCGCCTATGCGGCGTGGCAAGCCCTTGCCCATGCGTTCACCATGACAATCCAGTCGGCGGAGGCCGCGGCGCACGGGATGCACAGGCAGGATAGTCCCCAAGACATTGTGATCTTTGCCGTGATTGGACTCGTGCTGCTTGCGCTCTTCCCGGCAAAAGAACCATCGCCGGCCGTGCGCGCCTCAAACTGAGACACCGCGGGAACCATCCACTAATAGGTGACGGTCGCCGTAATGGTGTCGGAGTAGTTGCCAGCGCCGACAGATTGCCTTGCCGGAAGCTGGCCATAGACGGTGAGCTGCTCGGAAGCTCCATTGCCCATAAGCAGCAATACCAGTCTAAACTCGAATCAAGCACGGGCGCCAAATGAGGTGCTCGAGATCATGACGCTCGATTAAAAGAAAAACGACTGATAGTGGGCGCTGCGGCGCGAATCGGGAATCTGTGGAAGCTGTCAATTGATGCCTCCTGCCGGATCTGTAATGCATATGGGGACTGAAGAACCCCTTATAGGTTCTACGGTGCGAACAAACAAAACGGTTAAGATTGCCCGGGCTGTTTTCAACAAGCACGCGCGAAACGCGCATCCCGACCTGCTGGCATCACCGGCCGCACGCGGATCCCCGATGGACGAATGAGTGGCATCGAGTGCAAAGCGTAATGAGGTTTTGCTCTGCATCATCCCCGGACTGGCTGCGCAATTCCCGATGGTGAACCTCGAGATTCGACAGCGCGCCGCAGCTCTGGCACCTCCATCCGTCGCGGCGTAGCACCTCGTGCCGCAGCTTTTCGTACAATTCGGGCGCGAGGCGCAGGCGAGGACTCTTTGCCCGGATCCGGTTCATGATGCTTTCTCCGTGATCTGCTCGACAAACGCCTGCCGCTGTTCCCCGGGCAGGAACTGGAAAAACCGTCCGATCGAAAACAAGAGCGCGTCAGGTTGGCCGCCGTCGAGGTTGGCTCCCGCCAGGAAATCCGCGCAGATCATCTCCAAACAATAGCCGCGCGATTTGTCCGTTCCCAGCATCAGGGCTGCCGTCTCAATTGCCTGTTCAATCACAGGAATCTGGCTCTTGTAGAACTTGAAGTAGATGATCTCGGTCGGCTCGGTGTCCTTGCCGGTCAGGTGTTGGTTCACCTCGCGTTTGAACTGGTCCCGGGGTAAGGAGCGGGCTTTGTGCATCCATGCTGCACAATTGAAGTTCTTCCCGTCCGAACGCGCGACCTTGGTCAACTCCGCCGCCTTGGTCCAGCCCACCAGTTTCAACTCCCGCCGGATCTGTGGCGGCAAGTGTTCGTGAATCGACATCAGATAGTAGGCGGTGCGGCGCGAATCGGGAAAACGTCGTTGCAGGAACTCATCGAACGACTTTAAGTTCTCGAGCCGCCAGTACTGACCCGCCCGCACCTCGCACAAATACCTGCCCAGATCGACGAAGCGCGTATCGCGCTCCACTTCTTTCTGCTTTTCCCACGCCAGGATCTCGTCGATCTTGGTCAGAACAAAGAGAGCACGCTTGCGATTGAGCTTGGGCGGCATCGGCACCGGCCTAAAACGAAAGTTCGTCAAACAGACCAAGGTCAACTCCAGGCTTGCGCACAAGTGCAGTTTCGACCAGGTCGGACTTATCGAGGCAGAGCCCGATAAAGGGACATGTTGTGCACGGATTTTGTGGAAAGCGGATGCCGCTATGCGGCAGGAACAATCCGGACTCGATCCGTCGCACGGTGTCATCGACCAGCGTCGCAAACTCCTGCCGCTGTTCCTCAGAAATGGTGGCCGGGAGGTACTGAACCTCGACGAGCCGCTTACGCACGAAAACAACCTGGGCGACTTCGTCGATGCCGGTCATCCACGAATAGCAGACCAGTTGCGGATCCAGTGCGGCAATGCCGGCTGGTTCTTCTGGGTATCGCGCGGAGCTGGTCTTCCATTCCAGAACGCAGGGCGTGCCGTCCAGTTCACCAATGGCATCAATGTAGGAGACGAAGTTATTGCCAGGACCGAGCATCCGATTGAACTGAATCTGCTGGCTTGAACGAGGGCGCCGAATACGAACGCGGCCGTCCTGAACGAAGCGCTCCAGCAATTGGATGCCTTGTTGCAGCATCCGGTCCCAGGTGTCGTTAACGGGGTAGGTCAGGCCCATGTCCTTCGACAGGCTCCACTGCTCGCACAACACCGCCGCCGGGTCTTCACGGCGAAAAAGGGCGGCAACGGCCTGTTCGAAGGCTCGACCAAAGAGCATGGCGGCGCGTGTGTCTTTCTCTTGCCATCCGTCGAGGTAGCGGTGCCGGTAACGGCGCGGACAGCTTAGATACTGGCTGATCTGGGTGTAGGAAAAATTCATAAGAATGCCTCCGCATTGTTGGAGCGAGAAGCACTCGATACCGGTG
>Ga0208686_1000618_pt1 | contig 16515 bp, 9 predicted proteins | sample June2015DPH_6_50_FD_184694 | JGI IMG/M metagenome (GOLD analysis project Ga0208686, IMG submission 184694) | Peatland microbial communities from SPRUCE experiment site at the Marcell Experimental Forest, Minnesota, USA - June2015DPH_6_40... | ecosystem: Environmental > Terrestrial > Soil >... | reverse complement strand
ATTTTTCGCTAGCAATCCTTTTGAGCCAGCGCCAACTCAATGGCTTTCATTGACTTGCCCGTTTCACCCACGTAAGATTTCGCGTCAGTGATTGACCAGACCATCTCGCACTACCGCATCGTCGAGAAACTCGGCGGCGGCGGCATGGGGGTGGTTTATAAGGCCGAGGACACGCGGCTGCACCGTTTTGTCGCCCTCAAGTTCCTGCCGCCAGACCTGGCTCGTGATCCGCAGGCGTTAGCCCGCTTCCAGCGTGAAGCCCAGGCGGCATCCGCTCTGAACCACCCCAACATCTGCACCATTTACGACATTGGCGAGCAGGACGGGCAGGCGTTCATCGCTATGGAGCTGCTCGAAGGTGAGACGCTCAAGCACCGCATCGAGGGCAAGGCTCTGAAAGTGGACCAAGTGTTGGAACTGGGCATCCAGATTGCCGACGCGCTGGATGCAGCCCATGCCAAAGGCATCATCCATCGCGACATCAAGCCCGCCAACATCGTCTTGACCCAGCGGGGCCAGATCAAAGTACTGGATTTCGGGTTGGCCAAACTGGGGGAAAGACGCAAGCAGGCGGTGGAAGCTACTGCCACAGCTATCTCCGAACAGCTGACCAGTCCAGGTTCAGCTGTGGGCACCGTGGCCTACATGTCGCCCGAGCAGGCTCGCGGAGAAGACCTCGACGCGCGCACGGATGTGTTTTCGTTCGGTCTCGTGCTCTACGAGATGGCTACGGGGCAGAGAGCGTTCGATGGCAGCACCTCTGCGGTAATTTTCAACGCGATCCTGGAGCGTACCCCACTGGCGCCGTCCAAGTTAAACCCGGGAGTGCCTAGCAGGCTGGAGGAGATTATCGACAAGGCACTCGACAAAGATTTGGACATGCGCTACCAGACAGCCGCGGAAACGCGTAACGATCTGAAACGCCTGAGACGCATGCTGGATTCTGCGCGCACGACGGGAGCGATCACGACTTCCACGGTTGATCCGGCCGCAGTGCTGCAACCGGGCGAAGGCGATGGCAAGGTAGCTAGTTTACGTACAACGAGTCGCGGCAGGTGGGTCGCTGCGGCAGTGATTGTCGGAATGCTGGCCTTGGCTACAGCCACTTTTTTCCTCGGCCAGCGCACCGCGAAGTCGCCAGCGCCCCTATACCATCAGCTCACTTTTCGTCGGGGCACCATTCGGTCGGCGCATTTCACGCCCAACGGGCAGTCTGTCGTCTATGGGGCTTCCTGGGAAGGATCTCTGATCGATCTGTTCATTACCAGTCCCGAAAGTCCGCAATCGCGCTCCCTCAATCTCGGAGGAGCTGCGCTTTTGGCTGTCTCCTCATCAGGAGAAATGGCAATATCGATAGATAGCCGCCCGTACGGACCTTATGCTCAGGTGGGAACGCTCGCCAGAGTGCCACTCAACGGCGGATCTCCGCGCCCCGTGCTGGAAAATGTGCAATGGGCGGATTGGTCTCCGGATGGGAATAACTTGGCGATCGTGCGCGATGTTGGTGGCCGAAACCAGCTCGAGTTTCCCATCGGGAAAGTGCTGTACCAAACGCCAGGGTGGATCAGCCATCCCCGAGTTTCAAGAAAAGGGGACTTGGTAGCGTTCCTGGATCACCCTCTGCCCGGCGATGACGGAGGTTCTCTCCGCGTCGTAGACATGAGCGGAAACGTCAGGACTTTGGCTGCGGAGCTCCAATCAATACAGGGACTGGCTTGGTCTGCTGACGGCGGAGAAATATGGTTCACCGCTAGCCCGCTCGGTACTAAACGCGCCGTCTACGCTGCGACACTGGGCGGACGCGAGCGGCTAATTGCACGGGTCCCCGACACGTTGTCGCTACAGGATATTTGGCAGGATGGGCGCGTACTCCTTTCCAGGGACACCTGGCGGCGAGAACTGATTGGCCTCGCTTCTTGGGAGAGTAAAGAGCGCGATCTGTCGTGGTTTGACTATTCGTACCCATCGGACATCTCGCCCGATGGCAAGGTGTTGCTCTTCACTGAGGCGGGTGAAGGGGGAGGCCCGAACTACTCTGTTTATGAGCGAAAGATCGGCGAGACCTCGGCCGTCCGCTTGGGGGACGGACTTGCGATCAGCATGTCACCTGATGGCAAATGGGTGATCGCCAGTCCGCCTTCCGCCCCGGCCCAGCTCGTTCTTCTTCCGACCGGGCCTGGCGAGGCCAAGCCCCTCACTCACGACTCCATCAATCACAGCCGGGCGAGATGGCTTCCGGACGGCCAGCGCTTCCTTTTCTCCGGAAAGGAACCAGGTCACGCTGCGCGTATTTACCGCCAGGATTCGTCCGAGGGAAAGCCGGTGCCCATCTCGCCGGAAGGAATCGACCCTCTCGCTCTGGCCCTTTCTCCAGACGGTCGGCAGGTGGTCGGCGTCGGGCCAGATGGGAAGGCATATTTCTATCCAGTTGCAGGCGGGGAACCTCGGGCTATTCCAGGCATTGAGCTTGGAGAGCAACCTATTCAATGGAGTGACGACGCAAAGGCAATCTATTTCTACAAGCCGGGAGATCTGCCAGCCAAAGTCTATCGGCTGAACTTGTCGACCGGCCACAAGACTCTCTGGAAGGAGCTTATACCTTCCGATTCCGCCGGCGTAAGCCGCATTGGTCCCATCCTCCTCACGCCGGACGGCAAGTCATGCTTCTATGGCTACCACCGTATTCTGTCAGACCTCTATCTCGTGGAAGGATTAAAGTAAGACAACTCTTTTCTTAGCTTCCGCAATTCTTGCGGCGGGCGACCTTTGGCTAAGCAAACAAAGGCGGAATACGCGAAGCTGCAGTAGCGGGAAGAAGTCCGGCCTCGTTCCCGTGCTGTTTGCTGATAGTTTACGTAACCAGGCGTTTACACTTGTAAATTGGGTTACGAGTTAAATGGGGATATTACGTAAACCATCCAGTTTGAGCTGGGCTCCCTACAGCTTTGAAGAGAAAGAGCACTTTCGGAACGCGCTGTGGGCAGCCGTCGAAGAATTGCTCAGGGAAGGACATCATACAGAGCGCAGCAAGAGTGCCTGAAGTCAATTCAGCAAGATTTGTTACCTTACTTTTCTGCAAGCTTTGAAGTGCCCTCATTCCCAGTGCCGTGCCTTACTGCGAGTTTAACGATGACGCCGTATCATCCACAGCTCAATTCTCGAGTTTGATTCATACAGACATGCAGCGCCAGCCGTAGTCCTCCGGAGGGTGCTAGGAGAAATCTGGCCCCTTCTGTTTCCGGCAAGTGCACGTCGCGTCGGAGATTCCGTTCCTGATGGGGATCGCCCAGGCGCGATTCCCGCGTCAGTTTTTTCGCACCGAGATTACCGATGCCGTGTAGCGGTCACCGCGCAATAACGAGAGACTATATTCAATGGCCACGTTTTGCGTGTCATAGGTAGTCTCCCGGATCACAAGAAGCGCGTTTCCCATTGATGTTTGGAGTATCTCCGCCTCTTCTTCGCCGGCAACCACAGCGCCGATCACTTCTTCCGCCCATTGCAGCTTGCGCTTGTAGATGTGCTCGAAAATGGAGTAGAGCGACTGTTTCTCCAGGTCTTGTTTGTCGATTCCCGCGAAGATTCGCGCCGGAAGGTAACTGGTGACTACCGCCACGGGTTCACCATTGACCGAGCGAAGCCGCCTGGCCCGGTACACGTGCTCTCCCGGGGTTAGCTTGAGTGCCTGAGCCACTTCCAAGTCAGGGTCTTCTAGACCGATGCTGAGCAGGCGGGCTGACGGATTAAGGCCTCGCCTTCGCATCTCCTCGCTGAAGCCGCGAAGCTGCTGAAAATTCCAAGGCACGCGCCCGGTGCCGACCACGGGCCGCTTGCCCTTGGCAATCACCAACAGTCCTTCGGATCGTAGTTTCTGAAATGCCTGGCGGACGGGCATCTTGCTGATCCTGAGAGCCTGGGAAATTTCACCCTCTGAGCAGAAGGTCTGTCCTTGGCTCAACTTGTTCTTTTTGATCAGCTCGCGCACATGATCCACAATCTGCATGTAGTAGGGCACGAAGCTGTTGTTGTCAATCGTGAGACCGAGCCTCTCTACTGTAACGAAATCAGGTACTCGAGTATTTTGCGACAAGACGCCCTCCAACCACGCAGCATAGTATACAACGTATATATGATGCTTTGACAACATATTGCTTGGTGTCTTCCCCGAAGCCATTCGCAGACTCCAATATGCGTATAAAGATTTTGATTACAGTTTGTTACGTATAATTTGCAAGCTGAGGAGAGGATCATTTCTAAACCATCATCAAAAATTGTTCTTGACACCATATATGCATACGAGGTTCATATGCTCCTGTACGGGAGATCTCCTTATGGTCGCCATCACTGCCATGCGCAAGCGTCAAAAACGCCCACCCTGCACTTTCTCTCAGAACCCGGCTCGCGTCATCGCGACCATCTTCTTATTATGGTGCGCGTCTTGCAGCGTCGAAGCTCAGGTGGAGTCGGGGAAAATCGTTGGGACTGTCAAGGACGCTTCCGAGGCCGTGGTCGCTAACGCGGCGGTCAAGGTTAAAGAGATCCAGACCAATATTGAGACGAAGACGAAAACCGATAACAACGGCGAGTATCTGGTAACCGAGCTGAAGTCCGGCGAGTACACGGTAACCGTGGAGCATCAGGGATTCAAGAAAGCGGTGCAAGCCGCTTTCAAGTTGGACGTAAATCAAGTAGTGCGCGTGGATATCACGCTGACGGTGGGCTCGATCACAGAGGAGGTGGTGGTGACTGCAGCGGCGCCGCTGATCGAGTCCGAAACATCTTCTTTGGGACAGGTGATCGAGCAGAGCCGGGTCCAAGATATGCCATTGGATGGGCGCGACTTCGTAGAATTGGCTTATCTCACACCGGGCGTCAATCAGGGACCGTCTGCCGGTTACACCGTGCAGCAGGGAGGAATACCGGAAGATCAGCGGGGCAATGCATCCATTCAAGTCAATGGACTGACTGCCACCAACAACAATTTCCTCCTGAACGGCTTCGACAACAACGAACAGCAGATCGGGATTGAAGTAATACAACCCTCCATCGATGCTATCCAGGAATTCAAAGTGCAGACAAGCGATTTCGGCGCGGACATTGGCAGAGGCGGTGCCGTGGTCAATGTGGTGTTGAAGTCCGGGACCAACCAATTTCATGGCAGCTTATTTGAGTTTCTTCGCAATTCGGCCTTCGATGCCAAGAATTACTTCGACGACCCAAACCTGCCGATCGCACCCTTCAAGCAAAACCAGTTTGGAGGAACCTTCGGTGGCCGAATCATCAAAGACAGGACGTTCTTCTTTGTCGACTACCAGGGAACTCGCATCCGACAGGCGCAGACCTTCGTTTCGATTGTCCCATCTCCGTCCGAGATTGGGGGCAATTTTTCGGACTTGTTGACCGGGCAAACATTCTCTCCCTGCCCCAATCCGGTGCTGGGGACCGATCCCTTCTTCGACACCGGAACGATTTTCGATCCTTTTTCCAACCAAAACTACACATGTGCTGACGGTGTCACGAATGTCATCCTTCGGACGCCGATTCCGGGCAATGTGATTCCATCGTGCGCCGGAGCGAGCGACGGTGCGTGTCTCGACCCTGCCGCGCTGAAGCTGGTGCAACTTTTTCCTGCGCCCAACCTGTCACTCGCGGCGGGCAATTACCTATCCAACCCGGTCGCTAGGAACAATCAGGATTCGTTTGACGTTCGGGGAGATCATCAGTTCAGTAGCAAGAACAATCTGTCGCTGACCTTCAGCTTCAACAATGTCCAAGCCTACGCGCCCGATCCCTTCCCCGGCGAAGCCGGCGGGGGGACCTTTTCGGGTCGTATCACAAATTTGGCGAGATCAGCCGGAATCAGCGATGTGCACACCTTCTCGCCAGAAAAAATCAACGAATTGAAGATCGGCTATTCTCGCTACGTGGTACGAGCCGTGCAGAACTTTGCTGGCCAGCCGCTTTCGCAGCAATTCGGCATCCCAGGCATTTTTGATCCCAACAACGCGATTGCGACCGGAGGTCTGCCCAGTATCCAGTTCTCCAGTCTGAGCTCGCTTGGAAGTACGGACTGGTTTCCCGAGTTCTTGAACGAGAACAATTACCAATACGTGGACGCCTTCACATACGTGCACGGCCGGCACTCGTTCAAAATGGGAGCGGATGTGCGGCGCCGCCTGCATGGCTTTTTCCAGACGCAAAACCAACGTGGGGACCTAGCGTTCAACGAACTGTTCACTTCGGACCTGTCAACTGATACGGGAGGAAGTGCGCTGGCGAGTTTCTTGATGGGTTATCCGCAAACAGCGTACCGCGACGGCCAGAAGGGTTCGTTTGGGATGCGCTGGACGGAGTTCAGTGCGTACTTCATGGACGATTTCCGAGCTACTCCCAAACTGACGCTGAACCTTGGCCTGCGCTACGATCTTTTTACGCCGCCGGTCGAGCAGGAGAATCGCCTGGCCAATTTTGATTTTTCAACCGGGCAATTTGTTTCACCCCAGATGCCGGGCGTCAGCGCATCGGGCGACGTAAACACGGATTACAACAACTTTGCTCCCCGGATCGGATTTGCCTGGACCCCCTGGAACGACAAGACTGTAGTGCGGGGAGGGTTTGGAATTTTCTACGACGTTCAAGCCGATCAGAATGACGCGGAACTGGCCTATAACCCCACCGGGCTGTTTTTCAGCCAAAGCATCTTCACTGCCGCCGCGACTGCGCCGAGCATCCGGGTCTCGACTGGCTATCCTCCTCCGGTATACCCAACCATACAGAACCCCGCAGGACGGGCGAGCGCAGCTTTTTTTAACAACCGCACTACCTACATTGAAGAATGGAACTTGAACGTAGAGCGGGCGCTCTCCACAAGCATGGTGCTCCAGGTCGCCTATGTAGGAACGCGTGGCGTCAAGCTTGCGTTCCTCAGCAATCGCAATCAGCCAACTCAGCCACTGGACAGTAATTTCGAATCCTGTCCAACTCCCACTGACCCGTCATGTGCCAACGGCGCCCCGACGAATTACGGTCGACTCTATTTCAACACGGTGCCAAATGTCGGCGAAATCCGCACCCTCGCGAATGGCGCCTGGTCGATTTCTCACGGACTACAGGTCAAGTTTGAGAAGAGATTCTCCGCCAACTGGAGCATGCTGAACTCCTACACCTGGCAGCACACAATCGGGCAGACGGAGGAAAACGAATATCTGGAACCGCAAGACACCTACAATCTGGCGGCAGAGCGCGGCGATAACGCTCCCGATTTTCGCCATCAGTTTTCTTCCGCTTGGTCATACATTCTTCCCATTGGTCCGAAACAGCGGTTTTGGAGCGGCACGGGACCCGTCCACTGGCTGACCGAGGGCTGGCAACTGAACGGTATCGTCGCCATCCACTCGGGAGAGGCCTTTACGCCGCTGCTGTCCACTGACTACACCAACACGGATTCGGGTGCGCCGCGGCCAGATATTATCGGGAATCCTTACGATTTTTCGAACGCTATCAGTGTGGGCTGCCCATCCAACCGACAAACGATTGAGTGTTGGTATAATCCCGCAGCTTTCGCGGTTCCGGCACTTGCTCCTGGACAAACCTTTTCGCACGACTACGGAGATGCTCGGCGCGGTTCCCTGCGCGGCCCGGCAGAATACAACGTGGACGCTTCGCTGTTCAAGAATTTCAGCCTCACCGAGAATTCAAAGCTGCAGTTCCGCGTGGAAGCCTTCAACCTGTTCAACACTCCCGAGTTCGCCCTCCCCTGGACCGCAGTGGATCAGACGGGCTCGCCCGCTGGCTCGGGAACGCCACTCGTTCCTAGTCTCTCCGGGTCGATCACGAGCACGGTACATGCTTCGCGGGAGATTCAACTGGCACTCAAGTTCACGTTCTAGAACAGTTTGCAAATTCGCCTCAGCAAGAAGAATCGATCGACGATGAACATGGCTAACAATACGGGAAGGTTTCCTAGGTGCCTGCTAGCAGTTCTGGTGATCTTGGTTTTTGCATGCGCTCACGTCACGATCGCCGAAGACGGAGACAAGCAGGCAAAGTCGACACAACAAATCTCAGCAACCGGCAATTCCAGCGGAACGGAACTGCCGGCAGTGCATCTTGATGGCAATTACTTCTCCCGCGACGGCCATCGTTTTATCCCGGTGGGCGCGAACTGGGTGCCGGCGAAGGCGGCCATGCAATGGCCTACGCAGTGGGATCCGAAAGCGATTGAAGCCGATTTCGCGCGCATGCACGAACTCGGCTTCAACACCATTCGTCTCGATTTTGTTTGGGCTTGGATTGAGCCTCGCCCCGGTGACTACAACCCCGAGGCGTTTCGCGAGCTGGATTTTCTGATTTCGCTCGCTCATCGTTATCACATCTATCTGCACCCTTGTCTTCTGATCGGCGGAGAGGTGGGAGAAGCATATTGGGACGTTCCCTACCGGCAAGGCAGGCATCCTCATGCTGACCCCGACATGCTTCGGATCGAGACCGACCACGTCGGCGAGTTGGCGCGCCGCTATGGAAAAGAAACCGCGATTCTCGGTTGGGATCTGACCGACGAGCCCCCGTTTTGGATTGTGCAGGATAGCACCACCGATGCGATGGCCATCAACTGGACGAGGCTGCTTTCCTGGTCGATCCGGCGCTTCGACTCGCTGCATCCGATTGTGGTGGGGGTGAGCATGGAGGACGTGGGGCGCGGGCCGTTCCGTCCCGATAATATCCGCGAAGAATCGGATTTTTTCAGCGCTCATCCTTACTCGATTTATGCGCCTAAGCTTTTTCCCGACGCCATGCTTTCCGAGCGCGGTACCTACGATTCCGCCTTCGAGACCGCTTTATCGGGCGGCGCGGGGCATCCGGTCATGGTGCAGGAGATTGGAGCCTCGTCGGCTCAATATGATCCCGATCAAATCGCGAAGTTCTTAAGCACGAGCCTCTATTCGGGGCTGGGCGCGGGAGCGAACGGATTTCTCATCTGGTGCTATACCGATGCGGCGCCGGAACAATTTCACAAAGTTCCGTACCTGCGCTCTCCCCATGAAACCCAATTCGGCCTTACCACCTGGGATGGGAAGGACCGGCCTTCTGCGAAAATGTTTAAGGAGTTTGAGGACATCCTTAGCCGTTTGGATCTCACCGGAATTGAGCCGGCTCCGGCAGAGGCCGGCATCATCGTTCCTTATGAATGGTCAAAACCGCACGGTGATTTTTCTCACTTTGGCCTCAGCGGTCCGGAAGTTGTTCCTTATACCTCGACCGACGAAGGCGCAAACGTAGCGGGACAATCGCAGCCGAATTTCAGCGAAGAAAACCTCTGGATTACCGGTTCGTGGTTGTCATCTTTTGTGCTCGCGCGACGCGCCGGCATGAAGGCAGATTTTCCGCGGGAGTATGACGACTGGCAGAAACGTGCGCTGGTGCTGATGCCTTCGCCATTGACCAGTACCGATAGTTTTCTGGTTCATGTGCATTCCGACTTCTGGGAGAAAGCCAAACAATACGTCGCCCAGGGAGGCTCTCTGTACGCATCGGTCGCCGCAGACGCTGCCATACCCGAGATGGAATCGCTGTTTGGCGCAAGAATGGTTGACGCCAACCCGAAAGAGGACATTACGCTGAAAATCGTTACCCCGTTCGGGGACCTGAAAGTGGGAGACACCTTTCATTACTCAGTGCCTTCCGCATCACCGCGATCGTGGGGCGCGATTCTCGACGTCAGGGGCGGCACGGTCATCGCGGTTGATCAGGACAACAAACCCGCCCTGGTCGCCAATAGCGTTGGGTCGGGCAAAACGCTGCTGAGCGCCTATCCTTTGGAAAATTATCTGGCGAATCTCCCAGCGGCCTTTGACAAGCCCGAAACAACGTATCGAATCTATGAAGCGTTTCGCGAATGGGCGGGGCTCAAACCGCTTTTCCATAGCGACCAGCCATCGGTGGAAGTCTGCGCCTTGAGCGGTGGAACCCACGGATATGTGGTCGTAACCAATCACAGTTCCGCGCCACAAACGGTAACCATCACGGGTGCGGGCAAGCTCCATTCCATCGCTCGAATTACGCCGCAAGGGGCGACGCCACTCCAGATTGCTGGCGCCACATTCAAGGTCGATATCGGAGCTTATGAGGGTGAAGTGTTCGAGTGGAAGTAGCAGGGAAGGCAAACACGAAGAAGAGGAGTAGGAGAAGCCATTGATTGGAGCGGTGGACATTGGTGGAACCAAGATAGCAGTTGGGATGATTGACAGCCATGGCAAGGTCCTAGCCCGCCTGGAATGCTCGACGGAGGCTGATCGCGGTTATCCGGACGCGCTGCGTCGCATCGTTGAGATGCTACGAGCCACCGCGCAGACCGCAAACACCAAAACCTCTGGCATTGGGATTGGATCTACCGGGCCGGTGTATCCGCTGACGGGCGAGATCGGCGAGGTCAACTTCTTTCCCCATTGGAAAGGAGAGAATCCGGTCCGGGATCTGAGCCGGACCTTCGAAGTGAGTGTGGCAATGGAGAACGATGCCGACGCGGCTGCTCTTGGAGAAGCAGGCTGGGGTGCTGGCCAGAATAAGAGCAGACTGATTTACGTGACCGTCGGAACCGGAATTGGAACCGGGCTTGTTCTCGATGGCGAGCTCTACCGTGGCGTAGATCAGTCTCATCCGGAAATCGGCCACCATGTCATCGATCCTTCTGGACCGCTCTGCCTGTGCGGCTTTCGAGGGTGCTGGGAATCTCTGGCTGCCGGTCCGGCGATGGTCTCGTGGGTGGAGAACAACATGCCGAAAGACTACCCGCACCGCGACAACTTAACGGCCAAGCGGATTTGTGAACTTGCGCAAGACGGAGATGAGTTAGCCCGCCAAGCGGTCGGCCGGGAAGCTCGCTACTTAGGCCTGGGCTTGGCCAATTTGGTCACGCTATTCGCGCCCGATGCCATTGTGCTCGGAGGCAGCGTGATGAAGAGCGCGCCTCTTTTCCTGGAAGAGATTCGCGAGACCATTTGCCGCTGCTGTCGTCTTGTCCCGTACGAGAAAACGGAACTGACTCTGGCCTCTCTAGGCGAGGATGCAAATCTGATCGGCGCTGCGCGGGTGTGGCATCACCGGTTCGAACAAAAGGGAGGACACCGTGCTTGAAGATCTCGCACTGATCGAAGGCGAATATCTTCGGGACCTTCTTCATCAGCCCCAGGCTCTGGAGAACACTCTCGCCAGCCTGGGAACCTCGAAGCCGCTGCAGGACATTGCCGCGCGCCTTAACAAAGGTAAATTCCAGAGAGTCGTGCTCACCGGCATGGGCTCCTCGTTCCACGCCCTTCATCCCCTGAACCTGGAGCTGATCAGCCACGGATTTACTGCCCTCATGGTCGAGACATCCGAACTGGTGCACTACAAGAATCGATTCTTTGATCCCAAGACTTTGATTATTGCCGTATCGCAGTCCGGGCAAAGCGCGGAGATGGTGCGGCTGGTGCAAACGAACCACAAATGCTGCACCGTGATCGCTGTGACCAACACGCCCGACAGCCCCCTAGCCAAACACGCAAATACCGCCGTGCTCACCCAGGCGGGCAGCGAGTTCTCCGTGTCCTGCAAAACCTACGTGACCGCACTGATGGCGCTGCAATGGCTCGGGGATGTCCTTTGCGAACGCGATCTGCGGCGCGCGCGCCGGGAGTTGAAGCACGCCTGTCCTGCCGCTGCCGCCTACCTCGCCGATTGGAAGGACTATGTTCGCACGCTGGCTGAGGTGCTGAAGAACACGCGCCACCTGTTTCTGGTCGGCCGCGGAGCGTCATTGGCCACGGTCGGCACCGGCGCACTGATCGTAAAGGAGTCCGACCACTTTCACGCCGAGGGCATGAGCAGCGCCGCTTTCCGGCACGGGCCCTTTGAAATGCTGGGAAGCGAAACCTTTGTGCTCGTCTTCGCCGGCGATGCCAAGACGCGGGACTTGAACCAGCGATTGCTCCACGACATTCACGAGCAGGAGGGACGCGCCGAACTCGTCGATAAAGATGCCTCCTTGCCTTGCTGCCGCATCGCAGAGCACGGCACCAGCGTTCGCCAAATCCTGGAAATTCTGCCGGTGGAGATGATCACATTGGCGCTCGCCCTACAGGCCGGACGCGAGCCGGGCCGTTTTGAACTGGCGAGCAAAGTTACAACCACGGAGTAGAAACAGCACCGAAGGGTGGGTGACGATGGCCCGCAATCGCTACATAGTCGGCTTGGTTTTCCTGACATTCTTCGTGATGTCGCTGCTGACCAACATCTTGGGCCCGATCGTGCCCGACATCATCACCAGTTTTGGCGTCAGCCTCACGGCCGCGGCTCTCCTGCCTTTTTCTTTCTTCATTGCCTATGGAGTGATGTCAATTCCTGCGGGCTTCTGGGTGGAACGCTTTACGGAGAAGCCGGTGATGATCGCAGCCTTCCTCGCTGGCACCATCGGATCCTTGAGCTTCGCTCTGTTCCCTACCTACCACGTCGCGGTCGGGTCATTGTTTGTCATGGGTGCGGGCATGGCGACGCTGCAAGTTGCCATCAATCCGCTGTTGCGAGTGGCGGGCGGCGAAGAGCACTTCGCATTCAATTCCGCATTCGCACAATTGATCTTTGGTACCGCTTCCTTTGCCAGCCCGCGAATTTACTCCTATCTCGTGGAGAACCTGGGCAAGCCTTCTGCCCGGGGCAATCTGCTGCTTGAGACTCTCGGCAGGCTCACTCCGCCCGCGCTCCCCTGGGCCTCGATGTACTGGATCTTTGCCGTGTTCACGGTGTTGATGATTGCCGTGCTCGGGTCCACACGCTTCCCTCGGGTCGAACGCACGAGCGATGAAGGAGCCGGCTCCCTCGAAATGTATGGCAGCCTGCTGCGCAAGCCGATGGTGTGGGCGTTTTTTCTGTGTGTCTTTGCCTACGTGGGATGCGAGCAGGGAACTGCCGATTGGATCTCGAAGTTTCTCGCCCAGTATCACGGCTACGATCCACACACAACCGGTGCGACCGCCGTTTCCTGGTTTTGGGGAATGCTCACTGCCGGATGTTTCGTGGGCATGGGACTGCTCAAGCTGTTTGACAGCCGGCGAGTGTTGATCGCTTTCTGCATCGGTGCGTTGTTCTGTTTGACGGCGGCATTGTTTGGTCCAGCGCGTGTGTCGCTGATCGCGTTTCCGGCCATTGGTCTTTTCGCTTCGATCATGTGGCCAGTGCTGGTTTCGCTGGCGTTGAATTCGGTTTCGGAACACCACGGGCCTTTCGCCGGAATCTTGAGCACAGGGATCATGGGCGGGGCGGTGGTGCCGGTGATCATCGGTCGCATTGGAGATTTCGCCGGTCTGCGCGCCGGTGTCGCTTTTCTGTACGTAACCTTCGGATGCGTTCTGAGTGTCGGCTTCTGGGCCCGGCCGATCATCACGAACGCCACGATTTTGCATCGAGCGAATGCAGTCGAAGCTGTGCCCGTGCCAGACGGCGTGAGGCCGAAATGACGTCAGGAAGACTCTACGGAGGAGAAAGGACGCAGCGCCAGAGGTGGACACCGGCTGTTATGGCGGTCATCTGTCCCGTTCTTTTCGTGTTGGCGCTCTCTGTGGCGTTCAGCGCACAGAGTTTCATTCCCGAGCCGATTCATGGTGTGACCGTCGACGACAAAAACGATATTCGCGACAGCGCATTCCTGGCGAAGTTGCTTGACTCGCTGAGACATCTGTCGGTGAAACCAACAGCGAGGATTGTCTACGCGCCGGGCAAGAAAACCGGATACTTCCCCGCCAACTCCTACCTGGATGCCACCCGGCAGATCAAGAGTGTGGGATACGTCTTCGGCCAGCCGGTGGATTCGTTCTACATGAAGTGCTTCACGCCGGCCGAGCACCTGAATCGATTCAAAGATTACGTGACCACGCTGGGCCCATTCGTCGACATCTGGGAAGTGGGAAACGAGATCAATGGCGAGTGGCTTTTCGGCAATACGAAACGCTGTTCGCCGAAAGCGTCCGTGAATTCCACGTCCCAAGCTGACGTCGTCACCAAGATGACCGAGACTTTTGACTATCTTAAGTCCCAGGGGAAAGTTACGGCCCTTACTCTTTACTACAACACGCCGTGTCGAAGACCTGCCGCCAATGAGATGTTCACGTGGGCGGACGCTAACGTTCCTGCCCGCATGAAGACCGGGCTGGATTACCTGCTGGTCAGTTACTACGAAGTGGATTGCCACGGGCGCAAGCCCGACTGGCAACAGGTCTTCAGTCAACTGGCGACCATGTTTCCTCACTCGAAGCTAGGCATTTCTGAGTTTGGTTGGTCAGACAAGAGAGCTTCAAACTCGATGGTTAAAGATTTGGTGCAGCGGCATTACGCCATTCATCCCAGCGTTTCGAACTGGGTCGGCGGAGGCTTTTATTGGGAGTTTGCCATCGACATGGTCCCCTACGATCCAGCTTCAGATTCGTTGTGGACGACGATCAATACGGCGATGGCAAACCAGAAGTGAACTAAGAAGCATGTGGTGAAGTTTCGATGAGGAGCATACATGTTGAGTCTCATTTGTAAGCTGCGCGTTCTGACTGGAGTGACGCTTTTCCTCGTGGCTGCTGCGATCCCCGTGGTTTCGCAGGAGCAGCCCAAAACCGTGCCTTACCTCACACTAACGACGCCGCGCCACGTTCTTCCCGACGCGCAGAAGTGGGAAGGCAACGAGTTTCCTCACACCATGTCGGTGTTGGAACTAAAGCGTGACGGATTCCGCTACTGGGGATGGTACGGGCTGAACGAAGGCCGCGGTATCGGCCTGGCGCGCAGCAATGATCTTGTGACCTGGACCAAGTATGAGCAGAATCCGCTTTGGACGAACGCTCGCTGGCCCACGGTTCTCGCCGGCGCCGATCCGAAGCACAAAGACCTGCTCTACTTCGCGATCACCCGGGAATACGACACTCCGAGCAGCCACATCGTGCTGGCCAGTTCGCTCGATGGACTTCATCTGACTGAGGAAAAGATCCTGGTGGCGGGTGTTCCCGACCAGCGCAACCAGAATCCGAACCTCTTCCGCGATCCGCGCACAGGACGGTTCTATCTGACTTTCTATCGCGGAAATGACAAGGATCACTTCGAGATCATCAGCAAGAGCGCCGATTCCGTCGTCGACCTGGACAAGGCCCCGGAAAAAATCCTGCTCAAGTCCACAACCACGGTTGCGGCACCCACTCTGCTTTATCTCAAGGACGCAGTGAACGCCAGCGGCAAGAAGACCGGAGTCTACTATCTCGCCACCGAGGTTTATCCGCACCGCTACACCGACGATCCCGAAGGCGAGTGGCAGGTCAAGGTCTTCGCCGCCGATTCGCCAGATGGCGATTTTCAGCCCGTGGAAGGCAATCCCATTATGCGCGGCCAGCGCGCCTGTTTGTTCCAGCACGTTTTTAACGACCGGTTTTATGGCTATGACTGTCATTTGGAAACACCCGATCACTGGGTGCTTGAGGAAGTCGAGGCGCCTTTGCCGTAAGTGTCGGCTCTCGAGATTCAGGCACGAACAGAGCATCGACGAAGAAGGAGACGGGCCATGCGTAAGAATAAGGATAGGTTTACAGGCTATTTTCTACTCTCAATACTGGTCGTGACCGCTTTCTTGTTACCCGCGGCCTGGGCACAGGTCACCGATGCCGGAACCGTGCGTGGCACAGTCGCGGACTCCTCTGGGGCCATCGTACCGGGAGTGTCCATCACGCTTCGCGACCCGGAGAGCAATCTGACGTATAAGACGGTGACGGATGAGTCGGGCGAGTTCCGCTTCCTGACTGTGCCTGCCGGACCGTATGAGCTGACTGCCGAAAAGAAGGGCTTCACAAAGGTACTGCACTCGGCTTTCGCGGTGCATGCCGCCGAACCGGCTCGCGTGGATGTGGTTCTCAAGGTGGGTGCTGTCTCGGAGCAGGTCACAGTCACCGGGGCGCCCCCAGTCGTGAACACCGTTACTGCTAACGAAGGAAACACAGTCACCGGAGAACAGGTGAATTCCTTGCCCCTCACGAACCGAGTCTTCACGCAGTTGATGTCGCTCGAACCCGGCGTCTCCATGCCAGTGGTCGTCGACCCCGGCTTTGGATCGAACTCGTCCGTCAATTTTTCCGTGAATGGAGTTCGAGACGACGAGAACAACCTGCTGATTGACGGCGTACGTAACGCGGACACCTTCGGCGGCAATGCCTTTGTTACGCCGAACCTGTTCGCGGTTTCCGAAGTCCGCATTGATAACAACGACTATACGGCTACTGCAGGGCGTTCAGCGGGCGCCCAAGTCAACCTTGTTACCCGTTCCGGCACGAACAAATTCCATGGCGACGTCTTTGAGTTCTTTCGCAACAACATATTCAACGCCGAGAATCGTTTCTCCACGAGCTCCCCAGAGGACCGGCACAACGACTTCGGCTACGACGTAGGCGGCCCTATCAAGAAAGACCGGCTCTTCTTCTTCTGGTCGGAGGAGTGGAGGCGAATTGTGGTGAATTC